>Ga0101945_1000794_pt1 | contig 42608 bp, 38 predicted proteins | sample DewCreD2012metaG_2_FD_75246 | JGI IMG/M metagenome (GOLD analysis project Ga0101945, IMG submission 75246) | Hot spring sediment bacterial and archeal communities from British Columbia, Canada, to study Microbial Dark Matter (Phase II) - Dewar... ... | reverse complement strand
CGGATCGATCCGCTGGGGCGGCTTGGGCAGCTGGATGGGCTTGCCGGTCTTCGGGTCCCGCAGGTCCGGCCGGATCTCCACCAGCCGCCAGAGGAGGGGGTCCTCGGGGCAGAGGGGGGCGGGGGTGGCGGTGGGCCGGGAGGCGGCCGCCGTCACGGTGGCGAAGACCGCCGTGGCCGTGGGTGGGGGCAGGGTGGGGGCGGGGCGCTCGGCGGGGAGGGCCTGGCGGCTCTGGAAGAAGGCCCAGAGGAAGACGGCGGCGGCCAGCCCCAGGGGGAGGAGGAGGGCATAAGCGGCCGGGCGGAGGCGGCGCCGGCCATAGTCGTCATACGTGAGATACCACCACAGCTCCCGGATCAGGGTGCGGATCCCGCGCATCGGACACCTCCGGTGAAGATGGAATGCGCTCATAAAGATGATAGCCGTTCGCAGGGGGCAGGCCTTATGGGGCTCTTCCTTTCTCGAGGCCCAGGGGGCTGTAAGAGAAAACCATCCTCAAGTCCTCCCGTTCGAGCCGAACGATCCCGACATCAGCCAGATCCGGTCGGGATGGAAGATACAGATCGCTCCGTTCGGACCAGCCCCCATTCTCCGATCCGCATGCCCGCGAAGGCCAGCAGTTGCGGCACGCGGAATCCCGGCCACGTGGGGCTCTCCGCCCGGAAGCCTTCGACGATCAGATGGACCCCGCTGTAAAGGGTGAGCGCCAGCAGGAAAGCGCTCCCCGAGGCCTTCAGCGTCGAACGGTCCCGGTTCCAGACGATCCATGCCAGGAGCGTAAGCCCGGCTTCGTAAAGACGACCCTCCCGTTCGATCCAGGCCAGCCCGAGCCACAGGCCCAGCAGGAGGAGGAGCGGCCGAACCGGTAAGGCCAGGGGACCCAGGGGAAGAACCGGGAGCATCATGGGGTTCCGGATGGAAGGAGATCAGAAAGACGGGCTTCCATCGCCGCTTCGCTGAGGGGGCCACCGATCACGACATCCCGGATGATCCCCTGGGGATCAATGAAGAACGTGGTGGGAAGCGCGGTGATCCGGTAGCGCTGCTGCACCTGGCCGGCTTCGTCCAGCAGGATCGGAAAGGTCAGGCCATACTGTTGCCGGAAAGCGAGCACGGCGGCCCGATCATCCCCTGACGTCGCGTTGACGCCCAGCACCACCAGCCCCCGGTCCCGGTAGCGGGCGTAGAGGCGCTGGAAGGCCGGCATCTCTGCCCGACATGGCGGGCACCAGGTCGCCCAGAAGTTCAGGATCACCGCCCGCCCTCGCAGATCCCCGATGGAGAGGGTTTCTCCCTCCAGGGTGCGCAGCGAGAACCCCGGGGCGCGATAACCGGGCTGCGGGGCCTCCCGGATAGGGAGCCCGACCTCGCGCACCCGACTCGCCACTAGCCAGACGCCGCCGATCACCACCATCCCAATGATCCCCACGGCCCACGATTTCGGCATGGGATCCACCTTCGGGTCATCTCGCGATCAGGAACCGACGGCTCGTGCCAGGAGGGCGTTGCTCGATCTTTGGAGCGATCAGCAGGAAAGCCGGCCCTCTTTTGCAGGATTGGGAGTTGCGCGGTTGATGGGTAACCTCTATCTCACCCACCATTCTAATTTAGGTTTCACCTGTTGCGCGACCTCTACGGCCATCTCTTCTCCCCGTGACCGTTTTGGTTTAGATGCCGTCGGGATGTCCGTCATGACACGGGTTGCGGGGAAGAGCCACCCGAAATCCCCGACTCCGGTTACAATCAAGCCGGAATGGTCCCTTCAGACCTAACCCATGCGGTCGACTCCAATCCGGGGGCACGATGACCTCTTCGCCCAAATACCCATTGGGATCAACGATGGCGTGAGGACCTCCCATGAAGAGCACGAAGCGATGGATCCGATGGAGCATCGCGCTGTTCCTCGGGCTCGGCCTCTGGGGTGGCTTTGCACCGGCTCTCCAAGCCCAATCTGCCGCGGCCGTCGCGGAGCGCTTCGATGTGGAGATCCGCGTGCACTTGGACGGCACGATGGAGATCACCGAGCATCAAACGATCCGTTTCAACGGGACGTTCCGCCGGGGGTTCCGGGAGATCCCCCTCCGGCGCACGGAGGGGATCACCATCCTGGATCTCCGGGAGGATGAGGCGATCTATCGCCGTGCGTCTTCCGGCCAGCCGTTCACCTATGAGGTGGAGGAAAGCCGCGAGGGGATCACCGTGCGGTGGTTTTTCCCGCCCACCACAAACGCGGTCCGGACGTTCCATCTGCGCTATCAGGTCCGGGGCGCGATCCGGCGATATCCGGAGGGGGATCAGCTGTGGTGGAATCCACTTCCCGCTGAGCATGCATATGAGATCCGCCATAGCACGGTCACGGTGATCCTGCCCCCCGGGGCGCCGGCCCAGCAGGTCGCCGCCTATGGCCCGGCGGATGGGGAGATCCTGGAAGGGGGTCGGACTGTGCGCTTCCAGGCCCGACGCCCTCTCCAGCCGGATGAGTCCTTCGAGATCCGGGTCCAGTTCCCCCATGGCATCCTGCCCCCCGAGCCCCCGGCCTGGCAGGTCCAGGAGGACCGCCTGCCCCTGTATAACCTGGGACTGCTGGCCCTGGGGGTGCTGCTGCTGATCGGCGGGCCGGCCCTGGCCCTAACGCTGTGGGCAGCGCGGGGGCGGGATCCTTATGTCGGGATCGTGCCAGATTCGCTCGCCGAGCCACCTTCTGCCGATCCCCCGGCGATGGTGGGCGTGCTGCTGGACGAGCGGGCGGATCTGCGGGACATCATGGCGACGGTGGTGGATCTGGCCCGGCGAGGGGTGTTGACGATCGAGGAGGTCCGCGAAGGCTTTCGCCGGGATTTCGTCCTTCGGCGGACCGGACAGGAAAGGGATCTGCGGCCCTTTGAGGTGGTTTTGCTGCGCGCCCTTTTCAACGGAAACTCGGTCCGCCGTATGGGGGAGCTTCGCTATCGCTTCGCCGATCGCCTGCCGGAGATCGAAGCGGCGCTATATCGGGCGGTCGCCCAGGCGGGCTGGTTTGCCGGCCGCCCCGATCGGGTGCGGGGCGGCTATCAGTTCCTGGCCTTCGCGTTCGGCGCCCTGGCGGTGCTGGCGGGCATCGCCGCGGGAAACTGGAGCGGCCATGGGCTCTGGGGGATGTGGGCGGTCGTCGTGGGGTTGGGGGGAACGGCCCTCGCGTGGTTGCTGATCGCTCCCCACATGCCCCGGAAAACCCGGAAAGGCGCGGAGCTGGCCGCCCGCTGGCGGGCCTTCGCTCAGGGATTGCGCCGGCTTCAGCAGATGGCGCCGGAGGAGGCGCGGGCGCGGCTGGAAGCCTATCTTCCTTATGCGATCGCTTTCGGGTTGGAGCGTCGGTTCCTGCGGCAGTGGCAGGAGCTGGCCCCCGATCTTCCGCCGCCGCCATGGTATCGTCCGTGGATCGATCCGCGCTCCGCTTCCGCGCCGGGGAGGATCCCGGGCCATGCCGCGCCCGCTCCCGCTCCGGGGGGGCTGGGGGTTCCCTCGCTGGACGATGCGGCGAGCGCCCTGACCGGCGGTTTGAACGCCTTTGCCGAGAGCCTGACGAGCATGCTCAACGTCGCCGCGGATACGTTTGTCAGCCGTCCGCCTTCGGATCGGGGAGGCGGCGGGCGCTGGAGCGGCGGCGGGAGCTTCGGCGGCGGGGGTGGCGGAGGGGGCCGGAGCGGGTTCGGATAATCCGTGGCGGGCGGATGGCGGAGCCATCCATCGACTATCGATTTTCATCCGAAAGGGGGAAGCCGCATGCATCCACGCACCATGCAGACCCTTGGGATCCTGATGATCGGCGCCAGCGTCTTCCTGGAGATGGCCTTCCTCGGCTTCCTGGCCATCCAGCGGGTTCGGGCGGAGCTGACGCCTGGAGGCTTCGCGCTGGGGGCTTTCCTGATCTTTCTGGTGTTCTCGCCTCTGCTCATTGCGGGGATCTATTTATGGCGGCGGGGAGGCGTGGAGGCCCGGGAGGCGGAGGTGGCCGAGAAGCAGCGCCGGCTTCTGGGGATGATCCAGGCGCGGGGGAAAGTCGCGCTTTCAGACATCGCCTTAGAGCTGCGGGCGACCCGGGATCAGGTGCGGGCGTGGATCTACGATCTGGTGCACATGGGGCTTTTCTCCGGATACATCAACTGGTCGGAGGGCTTGCTATATTCGGTCGAGGCGGCGGCTTTGCGGGACGCCGGCAAATGTCCCAACTGCGGTGGGGCGCTGGAGCTGGCCGGGAGAGGGGTGATCCGCTGCCCCTATTGCGGCACGGAGATCTTCCTCGCCCAGTAGCGCTTTTTCTTCCTGCGGCTCAGCGGGCCACAGGAAGGAGGGATCGCCCGTTCGGCTGTCTGCATGGCATGATCATCCTCTGGGAGGGCCTATGGCGGTTCGTGCGCGCACATTGAAAGAGGCGTTGAATCTCTTCGATCCCCGGGTTCCGTTATCCGGGCGGGCCCTGGCCGCATATTACGTGGAGCGCCCCGACGTCCCCACCCAGGAGCTGAAGGCCTATCTGGAGGCGATGGACGAGCCGGTGAAGGTGCTCTTCTCCGGCCACCGGGGGAGCGGTAAGAGCACCGAGCTCAACCGCCTGACAGGCCTTCTGAAGGGGCGCTTCTTCATTGTGCACTTCTCGGTTCTGGAGATCCTGAACCTCACGGACCTTACCTATGTGGATCTCATCCTGGCCATCGCCCTGCGCCTGCTCCAGCAGGCCACCGATGAACGCATCCTGAAAGGCCGCAAGCGGGGCCTGGTAGGGGTGGGAATGCTGGAGGACCTTTACCGCTGGTTGACCCACGAGATTGTGGAGGAGGAGATGGTCAGCCCCTCACGCGAAACCTCCGCCGAAGCGGCCCTCAACCTCCTGGCCCTGAAGCTTGAAGGGCGGGTCAAGACCGAGAGCAGCACCCGGCGGATGGTCCGGGAACGGGCGGAGCTGCGGCTCTTCGAGCTGGTCTCCCGAACCAACCGGCTGATCGAGGAAATCCGCTCCAACGCCCGCCGACCTGTCCTGGTGGTGGTGGAGGATCTGGATAAGCTCTCTTTCGAGCGGGCCATGGGGCTTTTCCTGAACCATGCCGCCCTGCTGGCGGAGCTGCGCGCGCATATCCTGTTCACCTTCCCCATCGCCCTGCGTTATGCCCGCGAGTTCCTTCAGATCCGCAGCCACTTCAGCGAGCGGTTCATCGTCCCCAACGTGATGGTCTACGATCGCCATGGCCAGCTGCGGCCTGAAGGGCACCAGGTGATGCGGGAGATCGTGGAGCGCCGGGTGGAGCCCTATCTCATCGATCCGGAGGCGATTGATTTGGCCGTTCGGATGAGCGGCGGGATCCCCCTCACGCTGATCCAGCTGGTCCAGTCGGCGATCCTGCATGGGCTCGCCGCCGGCCAGGATCGGATCGGCCTCCCCGAGATGCGCAACGCTGTGATCCAGCTGCAGAACGACTATCGGGGGACCCTGCGGCCGGAGGACTACGGGGAGCTGCTGCGCTACCACCGCACGCGGACCTTTATCAACAACGAGCGCACCCGGGAGTTCCTGGCCAACCTGAGCCTTCTGGAATACAGCGATGGGGAGCCATGGTGCGATGTTCATCCCATTCTGCTTCCCCTGCTGGGGGAACAGTGAGGCGGGAAAGGCCCATGGATCCGGCCTCCCAGGATGAGCGGTGATCCCTACCCCTGCGCCCCGGGGATGGAGCCGCCCGCTCATGGGTTCAGACGATAGCCATACCGACGCACCGTCTGGATCCAGCGCGGACGCTTGGGGTTGGCTTCCATCTTCTGGCGGAGGTTCCAGATATACCAGCGGAGGGCCTGCAGCGATCCCTCCTGGGTCCCCCCCCAGATGGCGGTCAGCAGCTCGTCGATAGAGACCACTCGCCCGGCCCGTTCGGCCAGATAAACCAGGAGCGTGTATTCGATGGGGGAGAGATCCAGGGGTTGGCCCTGGAATCGCACCTGCCGCCGTTCCCGGTCGATCACCAGGGCGCCGTTCCCGATCTCCAGGATCGGCGATGCCGCAGGGGCGGCCTGGCGCACCCGCCGCAGGATCGCTTCCACGCGGGCCAGCAGCTCCTCAACAGCGAAAGGCTTAACAATATAATCATCCCCTCCCAGAACCAGCCCCCGCACCCGGTCCGGGATCTCCTCTAAAGCGGTCAGGAAAAGGATCGGCACCGTGGAGACCCGCCGGATGCGTCGACAGACCTCCCAGCCCTCGATGTCAGGGAGCAGCACATCCAGGATCACCACATCCGGATGGTGAAGGTCGAACAGCGAAAGCCCCTCGCTCCCGGTGCCCGCCGCGAGCACCTCATAGCCATCCTGGATCAGGGCCCGCGTCAGCAGCTCCCGTAACAACGGATCATCATCAATCAGCAGGATCAGCGCTTTCCCATTCATCATCGGTTCCCTTTACCTCAACCCAGGGTTGGTCAACCACCCGACGATCCGGGTAAGCCACGCTTTTCAGTTGACGGTGAATCTATAGTTTCCGAAACCGTTCTGCGATTTTAGCTCAGATTTTACCTTCATGGGAAAGGCTTTCCACCATCGGGCGGGATGCCGGCGGCATCGACAGGGAACAGGCTTTCTTACCATTCATACCAGTCTGGAGGCCAGGCTGGACGAGGTTGGGGGCGGCGGGCGAAGAAGCGGACCAGCAGCCAGCCGGCCACGAACCCGCCGATGTGCGCCCACCAGCCGATGCCCCCCACCGATGGGCTTGCCGTGGTGATTGCGGCTATGCCATTGATGAACTGGAGCAGGAACCACATCACCAGCAGCACGGCCGCCGGGACTTCAAAGAAGCCCAGGCCGAAAAAGAAATAAGGGGCCAGCACCGTCACCCGCGCTCCGGGGAATAAAACCAGGTAAGCGCCCAGCACCCCCGCGATGGCCCCGCTGGCGCCGATCAGGGGGACCCGGGAGCCGAAGAGGACGAAGGTCTGGATCAGGCCGGCGATGACCCCGCAGAGCAGATAAAAAACCAGATAGCGCATGTGGCCCATGCGGTCTTCCACATTGTCCCCGAACACCCACAGGTAGAGCATGTTGCCCAGAATGTGGGCCCATCCCCCATGCAGGAACTGGCTGGTGATCAGCGTGATCAGCCAGAAGGGATCCGCATGCCCCAGCACGGCGCCCCAGACCCGGATGGGCACCGCCCCCCATGTAAACAGGAAGCGATCCAGCGCCCGCGAAGGCAGCGAGAGCTCGAACAGGAAAATCAGGACGTTCAGCAGGATCAGCGTCCAGTTGACGATGGGGATCGTTCGGCTTCGCGGACTGTCACTGATCGGGATCATTTGGAAATCCCTGGCGAAAAGGTCAAAACCCATTATACCTCTGTTGGGAGAAACCGTAGAGCGGAGGCGGAGCGTTATGTGCTGGCCGGGATCGGTGGGATTGGGGTTGGGCGCGAACGGAGCAGGCCGGGGGTCCCCTCCTGGTCTCCCGGACGGTTTTGAGCTGCCGGGGGCCAGGCTGATCCCGAAAGCCTTCGGGGAGAGATCCCCGGTAGCCCCTGCCTGGATCGTTTGGCTTGACGGAGAATGGAGGGCCGGGCATAATTGCTTATGGAGGGATGGCCGAGCGGCTGAAGGCGGCGGTCTTGAAAACCGCTAGGAGGCCTGAGAGCCTCCTCGGGGGTTCAAATCCCCCTCCCTCCGCCTGCGGGATGCTCCAGGGGCCCATGGTGGGCTGCTGGGGAAGTCAATGGGTCATCCGGGTGGCTGGGGGATCGGTCACCCGGATTGTCATGTTCGCTGTGGAGGGGTGCCGGAGTGGCCTAACGGGACCGCCTGCTAAGCGGTGGGGGGTGCGAAAAGCCTCCCTCGAGGGTTCGAATCCCTCCCCCTCCGCCTGCCCGCGGGGCAGCGCCTCAGGCGCTGCCCCGTTTTTCATCCTCGGGATTCCGGGCCGCTTTCCTCTATCGAATGATCCGTCGTGCCGCCTGCTCACACAGGCTGCGCCCTCCGGCCTCCAGCCACTCCTGAAGCCGGGCGCTCTGGGCCGCTCCCCGCCGGGCGTCCTCATAGATGCCCACCCCCCAGTAGACATAGCGCCGGGTCTCCGCGCCCCAGCGTTCCGGGCGCCCGATGACGGTGTGGCCTCCGTTATAGCCGGCCAGGGCTTGCGCGACATTGCCCCCCGCTTTGCGCCATGCCTCCGCCAGATACGAAAGCCCGGCGCGCGCATTCGTCTCCGGATCCCACGGATCCTCCCGGGCTCCGAAATGGAAGGGCATCACCTGGAAGAGCCCGATGGCCCCGCTGGGGGATCGAGCCAGCGGATCCCCACAGGATTCAATCTGCATCACCGTGGCGATCAGATTGGGGTCCAGATGGTAAGCCTGCGCCCAGGCCAGGATCTGCGCCGACCAGCGTTGCACTTCGGGCGTAAACAAAGGGGCCAAACCCCTCCCCTCCTCTCCGCCGTGGGGAGGGGCGGGGAAGGGGGAGAGGCCGATGGCCTCCTCTGGATTCAGGGCCATGGCCACCAGCCCGGCCAGCGGCGTCAACAGGAGAACCGCCAGCACGGCGATCCCTAACGGAAGACCGCGCGTGACCCAGCGTTGCGCTTCCAGAGTAAGCATCGCCTCCACCTCAGCGAGCATTCAAGCATTTAAGGGGCGGAGGGAGCGGGGTGGATGGGGCGAAGGAAGCAGCCGCCCGCTCTGCCACCTTCGAGCTCGATCGGCACCGGGGGCAGGGGCCCGGCGTCACTGCGCCCCTGGGCTCTACACCGGCCGATTAACGCGGGCCGACCCGCTGTCGTCGCAGGGCCTCCTGGTCCTCCGGCGCGATCAGACGAGGTCCGGTAGCGGCCCCTCGCGTCTCCTCCGCGGCTTCCGACGTCTGGGCGATCCGGGAGTCCGCCCACGCCTGGAGGCGATCGGCGAGCCGGCGCGCCGCGGGCACCAGCAGCCCCATCATCGTGCTCACCAGGAGAACCCGGCCCGTCCACACCAGGAAGGCCGTGGCGGTTGGGATGTAGGGCATTATGGCGTTCACCAGGGCTGTGCGGGGCGTGCTGGGCTGCGTGAGCGGCGAGGCCATCAGCGCCAGGGTGACGGCCCACCACTTGAGCAGGGCATTGGCCCCCGAGGCCAGAAGCCAGGCCACCAGCACATACCAGAAGCCGGGCTTCTCCCGCTCATGGGGGAGCGAGAGATAGAGCAGACCCGACAAATCCACCAGCCACAGGCCCAGGGCCAGCAGCACCCCCCAGGTCACCCCGTCAGCCGTCAGGTTGCCGAAGAGCGTGGTCAACGCGTATTGAGACGCCGAATAATTGAACCACTCCAGCGCCAGCCATCCCCCGGCCATCATCAGCCCCACCACCAGCGGTACCCCGATCTCCGCGCTCGAGGCCGGAGAGGAACCCGACATCCCCTTCTCGCGGATCGGTTGGGGGGCCAGACCCTCCGGTTGAGCCGTTCGGAATCCATGCCAGGCCATCCGAGCCCCCTTAGAACATTTGTTCTAATCCGCAATCTCATCATATCACTGGGCGGATGGGGCGTCAAGTCCGGGTCTTCGCGGGCGCTTGTTCTCCCATGGGCTCTGGGCGGAGGATTTTCTGGAGCTGGCATATCCGTCGCTGGGCTCAAACTCTAGGGGGGTCGGATGGCCCCTCCTGAACGAAATCCTTCCTGGGCTCTCTGCTTCGTCCCGGGCGGGATGATGAAGAGAAGACTGTCCGTCGCGCTTCATTGGTCTGGCTGCTGGGGGTCAGACCGGGCGTGAGAGGGAATCGGCATCCTGCACCGTCTGCGCGCGGGAGCGCGTTCACCCGAACGGGGGTTTATTCGGGCAGCGTGGCCAGCCAGAGGCTCAGCAGCCGCTGCTCCTCCGGGGAAGCCGGCGTGGTTCCTTCCATTCGCTCGATCGGCCAGAGCAGGGGATGGCCGCAGAGCGGGCAGATGGGGGAAATGCCGCTTTCCACGAAGCGAAGGGCGCGTCCTTCCAGCTCCACGATCCACTCTTCCGCCTGCACCCGATGCACCCACGCGCCTTCATGGGCCTGACATCCGGCCCGATCGCAGAACAGCTGGATCTTCTCCATTCGAAGGATCCCTCCGGTGGTCACTCTGGGTGAAAAGAACAATCCCTCAGGCCGGCCCTTACCGTTGATCTTCCTCCTGAGGGGCTTGGGACGGCCTGGCCCTGTCGAACCCCTCAGGAAGGTTATGCAACCCCTAATGTCTTTATTGTCCTTCCGGCCCACGCATCTGTCCACTTTGGATGGTCCCCCAGGAAGCGGAGGCGGGATCCGCGATGGTTCCATGCCCGCGCTGTTTCGCAAGATCCCCGCGATTTACGCTACAATCGTAGAGATTGGGATAGTGATTCTGCAGCGCCGGAGTCATCCGGGCTGGGGAAGGCCTATTCAGCGAGGTCGAGGGAAGAGGGATGGAGGTGGAGATCCGACCCCTGCGCACGCTGGAGGAGATCGAGGCGTGTGTGGAGCTCCAGCGCCGGATCTGGGGCTCGGATGATCTGGATGTGGTTCCCGCCCATGTGCTCATCACGGCGGCCCATAATGGAGGGGTGCTTCTGGGTGCCTTTGCCGGCGGCCAGCTGGTGGGGTTCGTGTTCGGTTTCCTGGGAACGGATGAGCGTCGAGGGCGGGAGGCCCCAGCCACGGTCAAGCTGAAGCATTGCTCCCATCAACTGGGTGTGCTTCCCGAATGGCAGGATAAGGGCATCGGTTACCAGCTCAAGCTCGCGCAGCGCGAGGCGGTCCGCAATCAGGGCCTGCGGCTGATCACCTGGACCTATGACCCGCTGGAGAGCCGCAACGCCTATTTCAACATCGCCAAGCTGGGGGCGGTGTGCAACACCTACATCCGGAACGCCTATGGAGAGCTCCACGACGCCCTGAACCGGGGGCTGCCCACGGACCGTTTCCAGGTGGACTGGTATATCGCCAGCCGGCGGGTGGCGACTCGCCTGAGCCAGGGCCATTTCGCCCTCTCCCGTTCCTCCTTTGAGCAGGCCGGCGCGGTGCTGGTGAACCCCTGCCGCTTCGATGAACGCGGCCTCCCGATCCCCCCCGAAACGTTCCAGACCCCGGATGTCGGCTTCTGGCTGGTGGAAATCCCTTATCGCTTCCAGGAGATCAAGCGGCAGGATCCGGGCCTGGCCCGGGCCTGGCGGTTCCACACGCGGGAGCTCTTCGAAACCGCCTTTGCCCTCGGTTACCTGGTGGTGGATTTCGTTCGAGAACAGGAGCCGGGGAAGCCTCCCCGCAGCTTCTACGCCCTGGTCCGGGCGCACCTGACCGGAAGGGAGCCATGGAGCGTCTTCGCCCGGGATCTCGTGGACCTTCGGGATGCGGAGTGATCGCGGATGCGGCTCTGTCGGTTTCAGGATCCTGCCGTCTTCGATGAGCTGGCGGAGGCATGGATCGATCTGTTGCGCCGGTCCTCGGTGGATGCCCCTTTTCTGCGTCCGGGCTGGCTGCGGATCTGGTGGGAGCATTTCGGGGAAGGAGAGCTCCACCTCCTGACATTCGAGGAAGATGGACGGCTGATCGGCCTCGCGCCCCTGCGCCGGATCGCCCGGGATGGCTACCGGGTGCTGGAGACCTTCGGCGAGGAGGTCACGGATTATCTGGATCTCCCGGCGCAGTCCGGCCGGGAGGGGGAGATCGCCCATGGGCTTCTGGCCTGGCTGCTTAGCCCGGGGGCGCCGGAGTGGGACCTCCTGATCCTGTGGAACATCCGGGAGGATTCCCCTTTCTATCCTGTATGGCCGAACCTGGCCTCTGCTTACAGCCTGACCGTTCAGGTGGAGCCGTTAACGGTATGCCCGGTGCTGCAATTGCCCGCGACGTGGGAGGCGTATCTTCAGATGCTGGATGGGAAGGACCGTCACGAGCTCCGGCGCAAGATGCGCCGGGTGGAGTCGCTGGAAAACATCCGCTGGTATATCCTGCGAGAGGAAGGACCCGATATCGAGGAAGCCATCGAGGCGTTCCTGGATCTGATGGCCGCCAGCAGCCCCGAGAAGGCGGACTTCCTGAGCGAACGCATGCGCGCCTTCTTTCGTCGTGTGATCCGTTACGGCCTCCGGGAAGGATGGACGCGCCTCTCGTTTATCGAAATCGAGGGCGAGAAGGCCGCGACCTACCTGGATTTCGATTACGGGGATCGGATCTGGCTGTATAACGCAGGTTTCCATCCCCGCTTCGCCGGCCTGAGCCCCGGGGTGGTCCTGCTCGCTTACCTGATCCGTCATGCGATCGAGCAGGGGAAGCGCGTCTTCGATTTCCTGCGGGGAGATGAACCATATAAGTTCCGCTTCGGGGCTCGGGAGGTGCCCTTATATCGCATCGTGATCTCCCGGGTGGGGGAAGGGAGCGCCTCCGCCCCCTTGTGAGCAGGGCAACGGCTTGCCGTTGCCCTACGGGGAACGGGAAATATCTCTTTATGGAAACCCAATCTGCACGGACCCACTCCACGTCCTCAGGAGGTGCCCCATGGCGGTCGAGCTGAAGGTTGTGCAGATCGAGAAGCCGGACGAGCTCAATGTGATCCTGGGCCAGAGCCACTTCATTAAGACCGTGGAGGACATTCACGAGGCGCTTGTGAACACTGTCCCCGGCATTAAGTTCGGCCTGGCCTTCTGCGAGTCCTCGGGCCCCGCCCTGGTCCGGGCCAGCGGGACAGATCCGGAGCTGGTGGAGCTGGCGAAGAAGAACGCGCTGGCGGTCGGCGCCGGGCACTTCTTCATTGTGGTCCTGGGCAGGGGCTACTACCCGATCAACGTCCTGAACGCCATCAAGATGGTCCCCGAGGTCTGTCACATCTACGCAGCCTCCGCCAATCCCATGCAGGTGATCATCGCCGAGACCGAGCAGGGGCGGGGGATCCTCGGGGTGGTGGATGGGGTGGCCACTCGAGGGGTTGAGACGGAGGCCGATGTCGCGCATCGCAAGGAGTTCCTGCGCCGCATCGGCTACAAGATGTGAGGAGGGAGCCGTCTGCGAAGGGGGTTCAAACCTGCGGATGATCGTTTCGCTCGATTTCCGGTTGGGGGAAGGACTCCATCCCGCACGGGCGCCATTGATATTGAATGGAGAAATCGTTCGAGCGGGGATCGGGAAGCGTTCGCGGGCGGGACAACCCGTCCCGCCTGCCGGATCCAGGGGAGATGCGGATGGGGCCTGTGGTGCTGGTTTTTCTGGATGGTGTGGGGGTGGGGGAGCCGGAGCCATCGAATCCCCTCTTCCTCCCCGGTCTTCCCCGGCTATCCGCCCGATTCGGCCGTCCGCTGGTGCGGGGATGCGCGGGGGAAAATGGAGATCTGCTCTGCCGCGAGCTGGATGCGACCCTGGGCGTCCCGGGTCTGCCTCAGAGCGCGACCGGCCAGACCGCGCTGTTCACGGGCCTGAACGCTCCCGCCCTCATCGGCGGCCACCGAACGGGCTATCCCTCCCCGGAGCTGGTGCGCATGCTGGAAGAGCACAGCCTGTTCCGCCGGGCCCGGGCCGCGGGCTTCCGCCCCACCTTCGCCAATGCGTATTCGGAGCTCTACTGGCAACTGGTCGCCCAGGGGCGGCTGCGCCCTTCCGTGACGACCTGGATGAACCAGCTGGCGAACCTGCCCTTTCGGACTTTCCAGGATTTGCAGGAAGGACGGGCGCTGCTCTGGGATATCACGAACGCCTTTGCGCCCGCGTGGGCCCGGCGGCACGGCCGGCCTTTCCCGGATCTGCCGCCTGTGGCGCCCGAGGAGGCGGCGATGCGGCTGCTCGGGTTGCTGGAAGAAGCGGACCTGGTGCTCTTCGAGAGCTTCCTCACCGATCTGGTGGGCCATCGACATTTGCCCCCGGAGCCGGTCCTGGAGACGCTGGATCGCTTCCTGGATGCCCTGCTCCGGCATCGGCCGCCGGAGACGACCGTGATGGTGACCAGCGACCATGGGAACATGGAGGATCTGCGAACCCGGCTGCACACCATGAATCCGGTCCCCCTTCTGGTCGCCGGGCCAGGGATCCAGGCCTTTCAAAACGCGACCTCGCTGCTGGATCTCACCCCCGGGGTTTTGAGGGTTCTGAGCGCGTAGATCCGTCCTTCTCCACGGCTTTCCGGGCCGTGGAAGAAGGAAAAACACGCAAAGGTTGAGGGAAGGGCGAAAGCGCTCTCCCCGGCGCCTGCGGGCTCCGGGTTCTTATGCGCGCCCCAGGCGTCGCGGCTTCTCTTTGGCCCAGGCGAGCAGCCGCTCCAGCGGCCAGGTGTTGGCGATGTCCTCCGGCGTGGCCCAGGCCCGCCGGGCCACGGCCACACCGAAGTGGATCAGATCGAATTCCCCAGGGCTGTGGGCATCGGTGCTGATTACAAGTTTGCATCCCAGCTCCAACGCCCGACGGGCCAGCCCATCCGGGAGATCCAGCCGGGCCGGGTTCGCATTGATCTCCAGCAACGTCCCGGTCTCTGCGGCGGCCCGCAGGATGGCCTCCCAGTCGGCATCCGCTCCCTCCCGTTCCCCCAGCAACCGTCCGGTCGGGTGGGCGATGATGTGAACATACGGATGGCGGATGGCGGCCAGGAAGCGGGCTGTCACCCGTTCCCGATCCTGTCGCAGGCCGGTGTGCACGGAGGCGACCACCAGATCCAGGGCGGCCAGGACCTCATCGGGGTAATCGAGGCTGCCGTCGGCCCGGATCTCCACCTCCGCCCCGTGGAGCACGCGGAACCCATCGCCCAGCTCGGCGTTCACGGCCTCGATCTCCCGGCGCTGTTCCCACAGCCGTTCTGGCGTCAGGCCTTTCGCCACTCCCAGGCTCTGGGAATGGTCGGTCAGCAACATGTAACGATAACCCCTGGCCTTCGCCGCCCGGGCCATCTCCCGGATGGAAGCCTGGCCGTCGCTCCAGGTGCTGTGGACCTGCAGGTCGCCCTGGAGATCATGGATCTCGATCAGCCGCGGGAGGCGGCCCTCCAGGGCGGCTTCGATTTCCCCCCGTCCTTCCCGCAGCTCCGGCGGGATATAGGCCAGGCCCAGGCGGGTGTAAACCTCTTCCTCCGTCGCGCACAGGATCTCTTTCTCGGTCTCCACCTGGGTGAGGGCGTATTCGCTGAGGCTGTAGCCGCGCTTGAGGGCGTGTTCCCGCAGCTGGATGTTGTGCTGCTGGCTGCCCGTGAAGTATTGCAGTGCCGTCCCCCAGCGTGCGGCCTCGATCACCCGCAGGTCGGCCTGCAAGCCGGTCCGCAGGCGGACGCTGGATTTCGTGGAGCCCTTCAGAAGCACCGTCTCCACGATGGGGAGCGTGGTGAAGCGCTCCATCACCGCATCGGGGTTATCGGCCGCCACGAGGAAATCCAGGTCGCCGATGGTGTCTTTCATCCGGCGGAAGGATCCGGCGGCGGCCAGCTGCTGCACGCCGGGGACCTCCCGGAGGGCGCTCAGGATCTCATGGGCCAGAGGCCATGCCACGCCCAGCGGCACCCGTCCGGCGATCTTGCGGCGCTTGACCGCCTCAATGCCGGCCAGGATCTTACTCTCGAGCTTAGCGCCGAAGCCGGGCAGGCTTCGGAGCTTCCCCGCGCGGGCGGCCTCCTCCAGCTCCTCGACCGTGGTGATCCCCAGCTTCTCCCATACGGCCTTGATGCGTTTGGGGCCCATGTCGGGGATCTGGCGCATCTCCAGGAGGCTCTGGGGGATTTCGGATTTCAGGCGCTCGTAAAGCTCGAGGCGGCCGGTGCGGAGCAGCTGATCGATCTTCTCCTCAATGGCCTCGCCCACGCCCGGGATGGTGCGCAGGGCGCCTTCCTGCCAGAGATCGTAGATGTCCCGTCCCAGGGCGGCGATGTTCTCCGCCGCCCGCCGATACGCCATGACCTTGTAGGGGATCTCCCCCTGGATCTCCAGCATATCGGCGATGTTTTCGAAGATCTGCGCGATCTCCTGGTTGGTCCATCGCCGTTCCATCGTCGCCTCCTTGGATCGCTCTCCTGAGGGCGAAAGGGTCCCTTTCCTCGGCTGGAGGGTAGATGAGGCGGAAAATCCAGCCTCATTTCATCATAGCGCAAATGGGAAGAGGGGAACGGGCTGGGCGGGGCCTCCGGGAAGCGGCCGGCTGCGCTGCTCTGGAAGGGATTCCGTTCTCCTTCCCCGGATGGGCCTCATCGCGGAGGGGGGAGGGGGCGTTCGGTTTCCGGATTGGAGGCGGCGAGGACGATGCCTTCTGAAGGCATGGTGGGGATCCTCCGTAGGCCCAGGGCAGCGAATCCCCCTACCAGCACCATGAGCAATCCCGCTCCCAGCAGCACCGGCCGGGGGCCCCATAGCTGCCCGAAGAGCCCGGCGCTCCCCTGGGCGAGGGCCAGCGCGCCGTTCACCACGAGGTTCACCAGGCTGTCCACTCGCCCCCGCAGGGGATTCGGCGTGATCTCCTGGATCAGGGTGGCCATGCCGGCCCGGGCCACCACCACACAGAGCCCCATCGCGAAAGCAGCCAGGAGCACGAGGGCGAAGGTCTGGGCCTGACTGAAGGCCACCGTGGCGAAGCCGGCAGCGGCCAGGAAAAAGCCCACCACCCAAGGGGTCGGGATCCGACGGCCGAGCAACGGCACCACTCCCAGCCCGATAGCTAAGCCGACGCCCATCATGGCCATCGTCAGGCCGAACCCGCCGCCGCGCACCTGGAGGACCTCCGTAAGGAACGCCAGGCCAAGGACCTGCACCACGCCGATCCCGATGGTGGCGAAGGGCGTGATGGCCGCCACCCCCCGAAGGGAGCGCCGGGTCCACACGAAGCGAAGGCCTTCCAGCAGATCCCGACTGGGGGAACTCCGCCGGGCTGGCTGGGGCCGATTCACCGAGGAGGGAAGGCGGATCCAGGCCAGGGTGAGGGCGGAAACCAGGAAGGTGAGGCTGTCAACGATGAAGGCCGCGTAGGGCCCGAAGCGATCCACAAAGAACCCGGCAGAGATCCCGCCCGCCACCAGGGCCAGGACGTAGCTGGCTTGGAGCATCGTGTTGGCCTGCAGCAGGTGGACCGGGGAAACCAGGGCGGGAAGCACCGCGTTGCGGGCGGGATAGAAAAAGAGCCCTGTAACGGCCAGGGCCGAGGCCAGCGGATACAGCCGCCACAAATCGGCGTTGGTCTGCACCGTCAGCGCGCCCAGGACGATGAGCGCCCGCGCCACGTCGGAGCCGATCAGCACATAACGACGCGGCCACCGATCGGCGAAGACCCCCCCCCATAGCCCGAAGAGGATCTGGGGAAGGGTGATGGCCATGGCCAGCCCCCCGAAGGCGGCCCGGGAGTTCGTCAGGCGGTCCAGCAGGCTTAAGCCGGCGATAAAGAGGAACTGATCGCCGATCTGCGACAGAAACTGGCCCACCCAGAGCAGGGTGAAGGACCTTCCGAAGGGCCAGAGGGCTCGCCCGCGCAGCCGGGATTTCCGCATCGGGTTCACAGCGGCAGCTCATAGATCCGGTAGATCTTGTAGATCCGCCCGCCCATCGCCTGGATATCCCGATTCATCATCAGGTTGTTCTCCAGCACCCACGACATCTCCGCACGCCGATAGCCCTTCGGCAGGGCCGCTTTCGCCGTCTCATAATAGAACAAGGCGCTCACCCCTTGAGAGCGCCAGCTCTCGACCACCCCCATCGCGAAGACCCGGATGGTATCCACCACCCGGCGCACCTTCCAGTAATAGAGAAGCTTGAGCAACGTCCACCACTCCGGGACGCCGGGGCGCGGGTAGGCCTTTCGCAGGGCCTGGTTCATATCCGGGAGGGTCAGGGAGAACCCGATGGGCTCCTCATCGACCTCCGCGATGAACACCAGATCGGGGTCCACGAACTGGATCAGCTGAGCCGCCATATGTTCGATCTCTGCGTCGGTGAGCGGCACAAAGCCCCAGTTCCGTTCCCACGCCGAATTATAGACCTTTTTGATGCGATCGAGCTCCTCCCGAAAGCGCCGGATATCCGCCCGACGCACCCGGAATTTCGCGCGGCTCTTCAGTTTCTCTACCACCCCGACCAGTTTCTCCGGCCAGTTGAAGACCTCCACTGTCAGCTCATAGGCGTAGAGGTCCATCGCTTTCTGGAAACCGAAGCTCTCGATGAAATCCCGATAGTAAGGGGGGTTGTAAGTCATCAGGATGCGAGGCGGGTCGTTGAACCCTTCGATCAGGAGGCCGCATTCCTCATTGGTGCTGAAAGTGGCCGGCCCGCGCAGCGCCGTCATGCCCCGGGATCGAACCCAATCCCGGGCCGTGGCGAGCAGGGCGTGGGCGGCTTCCCGATCGGGCAGCACCTCGAAAGCGCCGAAGAAGCCCACCCGCTCGTTGTGGAAGGCGTTGTGCTGATGGTTGATGAGGGCGGCGATGGTGCCCACCGGCTCCCCATCTCGTCGGGCCATGAAAAGGGCGACTTCCGCGTGCTGATAGAACGGGTTGCGTTGCGGGTCGAAGAAGATCATCCGCTCGCTGATCAGCGGGGGAACCCAGTAGGGATCGCCCCGATACACGCGCCATGGGAAGGTCACAAAAGCTCGGCGCTCGGCCGGGGTTCGGCATTCCTGGATGGTCAGCATGCGCCTGTTTCCCCTGTTCGAGTATGAAGCGACCCACAGGATCTGTGCCGCTGTTCTCCCTCAGGAATATGCGCTCAGACTGGACGGGGCATCTCCGCACCGGTTCAGGCCCTTCCTTTCACGCCAGAAACGCCAGGGCCTGGGGGAGGATGCGGAACGTCGCCGGGGCCTCCCCGACCAGCTCTCCTTCTGCCTGCAGGAACATCCGCTCTTTCGCCTCCACGTGGATCTCCTTCGCGCGCCGCCAGGTGATCTTGGGATGCGTCAGATGCGTCCCCCGATAGACACGAGGGAGATTGCTCACGATTTCTCCCTTCCCCAGATCCCCCAGAAGGATGACATCGAACCATCCGTCATCCACTTCGGCATGCGGGGCGATGAACATCCCGCCCCCGAAGTATTGTCCGTTGCAGACCAGCACGGAGTTCATCCGTCCGGAACGCTCTTCCCCATCGAACCGCACCATGACGGTCTTGTTCTGGTACAGGATCAGGGTGAGGAAGAGATACACCAGATAGGTGCCGGTGGCCCCGAAGGCCTTGATGCCCCGGTTGGTGCGATCGGCCACTTCCCCATCGAACCCCAGCCCCGCGGCGTTGATGAAATAACGGGTGACGGTCTCCTCAGCCCGCCGACAGGTGATCTGGCCGACATCCACCCGGCGAACCCGTCCCTCCCGTAGCCGCAGGGCCGCGGCGACCGGATCCCGGGGCAGCCGGAAGGTGCGCACGAAATCAGAACCGGTGCCCAGGGGGAGCATCCCCAGTCGGATGGTCTGCATGCGCCCCGGATCTTCTAGGGGGAGCCCGTTCAGGATCTCATGGAGGGTTCCATCGCCGCCCACGCCAACGATGGTGGTGAAGCCGGCCTCCAGGCCCTGTCGGGCGAGGAGGGTGGCGTGACCCGGCTCCTGGGTGAAGACGACCTTCATGCGGATCCCTTCCACGCGCAGGCGGGCCTCCAGCCCGCCCCATCGCCGGCCGGTTCGTCCATTGCCGGCCACCGGATTCACGATCACCCACCAGGGTTGTTCCGCCATAGGTGCAGCGCCCTCCCGAGGGAACGATGGATTCCGCATCGTGCCGGCGGGCGAGCTTTGACGGCTCAGGGAGGCCATGGTATGCTCAGAACGGCAAATCCTCAAGCCATGGAGCGTCCCCGATGGCCAGATCCCGCACCGAGTTGATCGTGCAGCGGCTAAAGGATCTCCAGGCCAGCACGCCGGACATCGAGGCCTCGGCCCTGGTCTCCGTCGATGGGCTGATCATTGCCTCCGCGCTGCCTCGGGATGTGGAGGAGGATCGGGTCTCGGCCATGTCGGCGGCCATGCTCTCCCTGGGGGAACGGATCGCCAGCGAACTGGGGCGGGGCACGCTGGATCAGGTCTATGTACACGGATCAAACGGCTATGTGATCCTGATGGCGGTGGGTCAGGAGGCTGTGCTGACGGTGCTGGCCCGGGAGAACGCCAAACTGGGCCTGGTCTTCCTCGATATGCGCCGGGCGGCGCAGGATCTGGCGAAGTTGATGGGGTAGGGCGAGAAGGGTGCGGGGCGCTCAGGCGCCCCGCACCCCATTTTATGGGGCCATGGGTTCCTATCCAGGCCCAAAGGCCCTAAGGCGATTTCTACCCACACCCCGCGGGGGGATGGGGATCATGCATCCCTCATCAGTCCCCCACCTGAGCGACAGCGAGGAGCCCTGGGAGGCGTCCATGACCAAGTATATTTTCTGCACAGGCGGCGTGGTCAGCAGCGTTGGGAAAGGGGTGGCCGCAGCGGCCCTCGGGCGGGTGTTGAAAACCCGGGGGCTCCGGGTGACCATGCAGAAGCTGGATCCTTACATCAATGTGGATCCCGGGACGATGAATCCCTTCCAGCACGGGGAAGTCTTCGTCACTGAGGACGGCGCGGAGACGGACCTGGACCTTGGGCATTATGAGCGCTTCATCGATGAGAACCTGACCCGGGCGAGCAACGTCACCACCGGGCAGATCTACGCGGAGGTGATCGCCAAGGAACGTCGGGGCGATTACCTGGGGGGGACAGTCCAGGTCATCCCCCACATCACCAACGAGATCAAGCGGCGCATCGGCCTGGTGGCCAAAGCCCACCAGAACCCCGATGTGGTGATCGTGGAGGTGGGCGGCACGGTGGGCGACATCGAGGGGCTCCCTTTCCTGGAAGCCATCCGGCAGATGCGGCGCGACGTCGGGCGGGACAATGTCCTTTACATCCACGTGACCTGGCTTCCTTACATCGGCGCCACCGGGGAGCTCAAGACCAAGCCGACCCAGCATAGCGTGAATACCCTCCGCAGCGTGGGCATCCAGCCCGATGTGATCATCGCCCGGGCCGATCACCCCATCCCCGACAGCCTGCGGGAGAAGATCGCCCTGTTCTGTGATGTGGACCTGCGGGCGGTGATCCCATTGCCCACGGCGAAGATCCTTTACGAGGTTCCCCTGATGCTGGAGGAGGCTGGGCTGGGGACCTTCGTGGTGGAACGGCTGGGCCTCCCGGGCCGCGATCCGGACTGGACGGAGTGGTCCCGGATGGTGAGCGAGATGCGGCGTCCGAAAGAGAAGCTTCCCATCGCCCTGGTGGGCAAATACGTGGATCTCCACGACGCTTATATCAGTGTCCGCGAGGCCCTGATCCATGCCGGCGTGGCCCATGGGGTGGATGTGCAGATCGAGTGGATCCCGGCGGAGGATCTGGAGCACGGTCGTTGCTGGGATCGCCTGCGGCGGGCCCATGGGATTGTGGTGCCCGGCGGCTTCGGCTATCGAGGAGTGGAGGGGAAGATCCTGGCCGCCCGCTACGCCCGGGAACACCGCGTTCCTTACCTGGGCCTGTGTCTGGGGATGCAGGTGATGGTGATTGAGCTCGCCCGTCATGCCCTCGGCTCCGATGAGCCCAACAGCACCGAGTTCAATCCCCATACCCGCTATCCGGTGATCGATCTGCTGCCGGAGCAACGGGATATCACGGATCTGGGGGGGACGATGCGGCTGGGCGCCTATCCCTGCGTCCTGGTGCCGGGGACCCGGGCCGCTCAGGCGTATGGAGTGGATCTGGTTTATGAGCGGCATCGTCATCGCTTCGAGTTCAACAACGCCTACCGCGATCTCCTTCAGCGGGCCGGGCTGGTGCTGAGCGGCCTCTCGCCGGATGGCCGGCTGGTGGAGATCGTGGAGCTGGCGGATCACCCCTTCATGCTGGGAACCCAGTTCCATCCAGAGTTCAAGAGCCGACCCAACCGACCGCATCCCTTGTTCCGGGCCTTCATCGCCGCCGCCGCGTCCCGTCTGGATTGAGGCAATCATCGCTCTGAAATAGAAACCCCTGCCTCCCGGGCCGCCCGCCGCACGGCCTCGGAGGGGTCGTTCCAGGCGCTCCGCAGGGCTTCCCGGGCCCGGGGGTCGTCGAACGCCCTCAGTGCCTCCACCGCCGCCAGGCGCACGGGGAGAGGGCTCTCCCATCGCAGCAGCACCGCCAGGGCCGGGATCGCCCGAGGATCCCCCAGGCGTCCCAGGCTGCGCACGGCTGCCTCCTGAACACCGAAGTCCCTGGCGTGGAGAGCCGTTTCGATTAAAGCGGGCACCGCCCGGGGATCCCTTAACTGCCCCAGGATGGTCGCCGCGGTGGCCGCCCGGGTTCGCTCGGGATGCCGGAGCGCGCGAAGCAGCTTCTCGAAGAAATCCCGCTCCTCTGTCAGGGAAGCGCCGCAGGTGGGGCAGATGGTCTCCTCTCCTGCGGGCAGCTCGGCCCAGCATTCGGGGCAGAATCGGGTGAGCTTCCCCATCCGATGCCTCCTCCGGAATGTTCAGGCCTCATTGCCCTCATCTGGATCCAGCGCTGCCGCCTGATCCCTCTGAAGCTGGCGCAGCATCTCCCGGAGCCGGGCGTTCTCCTGCTGCAGGCGGCGGACCACCTCCTGGAGCCCCGTGCTCATCGCCTCAATGGCTCCATGACTGAGCTCCCACCGCCGCAATGCTTGCTCTGCCTGGAAGAGACGGAACTTCATCACCGCGTAACGCCCTTCCAGTTCCACCAGGCGCCGGATCAGGCGCTCCACCTCCTCCGCGGAATGGGTCCCGGTGGCCACGCCGGAGAGGACGGCTTGCCCCTCCGCATAAGCTGCCCCCAGCCCCAGAAAATAGAGCAGGCCCTCGGCTTCGCTCAGGCTGCGGGATTCCCAGAAGGCTCGCCAGCGGCGCGCGGTCTCTTCATCCACCTCAATCGTCCAGCGAACCATTGTTCTCTACCTCCCCTGCAAAGAAGGCTACCGCGCGAATCCAGGCCTTGCGTTCTTCAGGGCTCATCGGCTCATGGCGATAGTTCCAGTCATGCTTGCGGATATATTCCTGCAGATCCTTTAGAAGAAGTCGAAGGCGCCGCGCGGCATCGCCGGCCAGCCAAGCGAAGGCATGAGGCGCTCGATCGTGAGCGCGTGCCAGTGCCATCCGCAGATGGGGCAGGCATAACCCATCCGAAGCCGTATAGCGTTCCTGGATCTCTGCATCCGTGAGGCCTTCGACCAGCCACTCCGCATAGGCCCGCGCGGTCTCCTCTCCCAGCCGGCATACCCGGCAGCGCGCCCGCCCATGCAGGCCAGCGATCCCGCGGGGGCCAGGACGACCGGGGGCGTGGAGGACACGCGCCAGCCATTGCTCGAAAGGAGAAAGCGGGCGGGCGGGTTCCTGGGCCATCGCCTCCAGAACGGGGATCACCCGTTGCAGGAGATCCTCATAGAGGATCGCGTTCCCGAGCCCATCCCCGTAGCGCCGGGCCTCCAGGCGTTGCAATTGCCAGGCGTGCCGGCCGCAGAATCCCAGCCCTGCCGCCCATTGCTCGCGGGTCGCGGGGTCGTTCACGTTCTCCCAGAGCAGGTTCTCCAGGTAGCGGGCCTCGGCCTCCCGCTGCAGGCGACATAGCGGGCATCCGGGTTGCCGCATCGCATGCTTCAAATTCGCCAGCCCCCAGCTCATCCCCTCACCTCCCAAACAAAAAAGCCTCTATCCCATCCGTGGGATAGAGGCTATCAGCCACGCCCGAGGCATGGCGGTTCGCGGGAAAAGCCCCCGCCCGGCGAGCCTCATCGCCGGATCGATTTTGTTTAATTTTACACTGAAGTTCTCGCCTTATCCAGCGGCGGAGGGGGTTCGGCGTCACGGTGCGTTCGCAGCGGGATCTGAACACCTCCCGAACAGCCGGTGTGCTAAACTGAAAGCCAGCGTCCCCAGCGTCGCAGGGATCCTGCCAGTGGGAGGAAATCCCATGCCGGAGCGGATCAACCTGTGGAACATGCCCGCGTGGGCCCAGCTGGCGGTCTATGCCTTCCACGCGCTCTGTCTCGCCATTTTCCTCCTTTCTCTCTACCGGCGCATCCGGATCTGGTGGGCGGTGGGCCGGCCGGAGATGCGTTTCGATCGCCTCCCGGAGCGTCTGAAACGGGTGCTCACCTACGTCCTGGGGCAGCGGCGGGTGATCCGGGATCCGGTCGGAGGGCTCTCCCACGCCTCGCTGTTCTGGGGGTTCGTGATCTTCTTTATCGGAACGACCCTCGCCTTTATCGATGCGGACATCTTCAAGTTCCTGCGCGGGGAGATCTATCTGGTCTACGAGTTCGTGCTGGACCTCTTCACCCTGCTCGCTCTGATCGGCCTGGGGATCCTGGCGTGGCGCCGCTATGGGGCGCGCCCGCCTAAATTGAGTTACGGCCGCCGGTTCGATCTGGCGCTGGTCTGGCTGCTGATTCTGATCGTCACCGGCTGGCTTCTGGAATCCTTCCGCATGGCCGTGCAGCGCCCGCCATGGGGACCGGCCTCCTTTATGGGGTGGATCCTCGGCCAGGCCTGGATCGCCATCGGCCTCGGCGAGGACGTCCTGCGCCCTCTCCATCAGGCGACCTGGACCTTCCATGCGGCGCTGGCCGGTCTCACCTATGTTTTCATCCCGGTAGGCTTTCTGGTTCACATCGTGTCTTCCACCCTCAACGTGTTCTTCTCCCGCCTGGATCGGCCGAATGGAGCCCTGGCACCGATCCCGGATCTGGAGACAGCGGAGCGGCTGGGGATCGGGACGTTGCGGGATCTGACATGGGTGCAGCTGCTGAACGGGGAGGCGTGCACGGAGTGCGGGCGGTGCCAGGTCGCATGCCCGGCGTATGCCGCCGGAACGCCCCTGAACCCCAAGCAGGTGGTGCTGGACGTGCGGAATACCCTCCATGCGGTGTTGCCGCCCACCCTGAACCCCTTCGCGCCCATCCGGATCCAGGAGGATCGCCTGGCCCTGGCCGGGACGGTGACGCCGGAAGCGGCCATCTGGGCCTGCACCACATGCTACGCCTGTGTCTCCGAGTGCCCCGTGCTCATCGAGCATGTGGACCTCATCGTCGGCATGCGGCGCTACCTGACCCTGATGGAAGGGAACATCCCGGCCTCCCTCTCCAACACCTTCCGCAACACGGAACGGACGGGCAACCCGTGGGGGCAGCGGACCTCGCGGCTGGAGTGGGCGAAAGGGCTGGACGTGCCGGTGATGGCGGAGAAGGGAGCGGCGGAGGTCCTGTTCTGGGTGGGGTGCGCAGGGGCTTTCGATCCCAACGGCCAGCGCACCGCCCGGGCCATTGTCCGCCTGCTCCAGTCCGCCGGCGTGGACTTCGCCGTGCTGGGGGATGAAGAGACGTGCACCGCCGAGTGGGCCCGCCGTGCCGGCCATGAGGCCATGTATGTCGCCGCCACGGAAGCCATTCTGGAGACCCTGCGCTCCTACCGGTTCCGCATCCTGCTCACCATGTGCCCGCATTGCTACAACACCTTCCGAAACGAATACCCCCAGTTCGGGGGGCGGTTCGAAGTGGTTCACCATACCGAGTTCCTGGTGCGCCTGGTGGAGGAAGGTCGGCTGAAGATGAAGCGGGGAGTAGGGCAGCGCTGGACCTTCCATGATTCCTGCTACCTGGGTCGTTACAATGGGATTTTCGACGCGCCCCGGCGCCTGCTGCAGGAGAGCGGGGTGGAACTGGCGGAGATGGCCCGGAGCCGGGAGCGAGGGTTCTGTTGCGGGGCGGGGGGCGCCCAGGTCTGGATGGATACGCCGCAGGCCCGTCCGATCCACCTCCAGCGCCTGGAGGAAGCCATGGGGGTGAGCCCCCAGGGCATTGCGGTCGCCTGTCCGTTCTGCCACTTGATGCTCACTTCCGCTGCCCAGAGCAAAGGGGTGATCGATCAGGTTCCCGTTCGAGACGTCGCCGAGGTTATGGCGGAGGCACTGGCCCAGCCATCGGGCTGATCAAGGAGAGCGTTCCCAATGAAGGAACTGCTGGATCGTCTGGAATCCACCCTGAGCGATCTGCGATGGGCGGTCGCTCAAGTCCCGCCCGATCGGGAAGGGCGACGGCCGCCGCCTGCCCTGGGCGACTGGTCCGTGCGACGCCAGCTTTACCATCTCTGGTTCTATGAGGCTCACATCGCCCTGCCGCAAATCCGCTATGTCCTGGGCCTTCGGGGCCCGCTGGCTCCCGGCGAGGTGCCCGATGAAGATCTCTTCTGGCCCCGGGATCTCCCGGCGGCGACCTGGCTCGCTCGCCTGGAAGAAGTTCGCCGGGAGACCATGGCCCTGGTCCGCCCGATCCCACCGGAGGTCTGGAGCCGGCCGGTTCCCGGAACGGTCTGGGGAACGCAGACGCTGACCTGGATCGTGACGAAGACCGTTCAGCATACCTATGAGCATATGACGACGATCCTTCAGATCGCCCTGTTCTGGGAGATGGCGGCGGCCTTTGAGCCGCGATGGGAGTTCGAGTGATCTGGTGAGAACGATGGATCGCATACGGCCTCCGGATTGTGATACAATTTCCTGAAGAGAGAGGCATGTTATGGCGCTGACGGTGGAAGATTTGCGGGATCTGGTGGAGCTGTTGCAGGCGCATCCCGAGTGGCGGGAGGTCCTGTGGGCCCTGCTGGCCTCGGAGGACCTCCTCCGCCTGCCGGCGGATCTTGCCGCTTTCCGCGCTGAGGCCGAGCGCCGCTTCGCGGAGCTGGCGGAAGCGGTCCGCCGCCTGAGCGAGGCCTTCGTCGCCCACCGTCAGGAGTTGCTGGCCCAGCAGGCTCAGACGGAGGCCCGCTTCGCCGAGCTCAGCGCGGCCGTCCGTGTCCTGGTGGAAACCCAGGGCCAGCTGGTGGAAGCCCAGGGCCGCACCGAGGAGAACCTCCAGCGTCTGAGCGAGGCCTTCGTCGCCCATCGCCAGGAGTTGCTGGCCCAGCAGGCTCAGACGGAGGCCCGCTTCGCCGAGCTCAGCGCGGCCGTCCGTGTCCTGGTGGAAACCCAGGGCCAGCTGGTGGAAGCCCAGGGCCGCACCGAGGAGAACCTCCAGCGTCTGAGCGAGGCCTTCGTCGCCCATCGCCAGGAGTTGCTGGCCCAGCAGGCTCAGACGGAGGCCCGCTTCGCCGAGCTCAGCGCGGCCGTCCGTGTCCTGGTGGAAACCCAGGGCCAGCTGGTGGAAGCCCAGGGCCGCACCGAGGAGAACCTCCAGCGTCTGAGCGAGGCCTTCGTCGCCCACCGTCAGGAGTTGCTGGCCTATCAGGCCCAGAATGAGGCCCGCTTCGCCGAACTGGCGGAGGCAGTCCGCCGCCTGAGCGAGGAATTCGCCGCCCACCGCCAGGAGTTCCAGGAGCACCGTCAGGAGTTCCTGGAGCACCGCCGTGAGTTTCTGGAACATCGGCAGGAGTTCCTAGAATACCGGGCCCAGACCGACCGCCGCCTGGACCGGGTGGAGGCGCGCCTGGATCGGGTGGAGCGCCGCCAGGAGGACCACAGCCGGGACCTGGGGGAGCTCAAGTCCATGCGCCTGGAGGCCCTCTACCGCGAGAACCCCGGTCTGTTCCGTCCGCTGCTGCGGCGGGCGGCCATCCTCCCCGACTCGCGCAAGCTGGAGATCCTGGAGGAAGCGGAGGCCGCCGGGCGGATCACGGGGGAGGAGGTGGATCGGGCGGCTCCCCTGGATCTGCTGGTGGAGGGGTTCCACCGGCGGGGGGACCGTCGGGTGTATCTGGCAGTGGAGGTCTCCTGGCTGGGGAGCACGGAGGACGTGGCGCGGGCGGCGGAGCGGGCGGGGGTGCTGGCCCGGGCGCTGGGGGCAGAGGTGGTCCCGGTGGTGGCGGCGAAGGCGCTGACGGCGCCGGCCCGGCGGGCCGCCCGGGAGCGGGGGGTGTGGTGGCTACGGGATGGAAGGGCCTTCGCCCCCGAAGAGATCCCCGAGGAAGAAGAGGAACCGGGTTCGGAGGCCGCTTGAGTCTCATTTCGACCTGCCATACGCCTCATCCTGCCTCGCTCATCTGCCTCAGGAAAGCCAGGGAAGCCTTTGCTGCATCCAGGCTCAGCTCCAGGATCACGGGCCCGGTGAACCCATGAACCTCTAAAGTCTGGAGAAGCTCCCGAACCGGGACCTCCCCATGTCCGAGGGGAAGATGATCCGCCCAGGCCATGGAGCCGTCTGGCCTCCGGCGATAATAGCCATCGTGAAGATGGATCTCCGCCAGACGAGGGAGACAACGTTCCAGAGCTTCCTGAAAAGGATGGGGTCCGGGTTGCTGCGAGGCCACATGGCCGGTATCCAGGCAAACCGCGAGATCGAAAGCCTCGGCCAGCTCCAGCGTAAGTTCCAGCGGGAACTGAATGGTTTCCACGGCCAGAGATCGAGGGGACAATCCGGTGCGGCGCAGGAGCTCCTCCAGGCTGCGAGCTGCCTGCTGTTGAAACCGGCGCATCAGCGCTCCTCGCACGGCTTCCGGGATGGCTGGGGAGGTGAAGAACTCGGATGCGAGAGGTCCGGCGATATGAAGGACGTAGACTTCGGGCTGGAGCGGGGCCAGTCGGAAAACGGCATCCGCCAGGAGATCCACGGATGCGCGGCGAATGCCCTCCACGGGACTGGAGGGATCCAGGGACCACAGGGGAAGGTGAACGGTGTAGTGCACGCCCCGCGTTTCCTTCAGCTCCTGCAGGCGACGGAGGGCCGGGAGGGAAAAGGATTCCGGGAAAAGGACCTGCAGGTCCGGGTTCAGTTCGATGAGGTCGAACCCCTCATCCGCGATCCGTTCTGTTAGCTGGGCCGCATCGACGCCGGCTGCCCCGGCCGCGCGCTCCAGCCATGGCCGGGATAACTCCAGCAGCAGGGGGGCCTGAAGCAGTTGAATGCCGAATCGGAGGGCCATACGGGCTTCTCCTCGCACCAACTTTAACTTATGAGGTGGGAGTTTGCATCCGGTGGGGAGCCCGTTCTTCCAGCTGGATGGCTGGATGATAGAAGGAATCCCCATCCCCAGGATTCCGGTCAGCGCACACGCAAGACCTCCAGCCAGAAACCATACCTGCACGCCCAGGGCGTCGGTCACGGGCCCGGCGATGGCCATGCCCAGCGGTGCCATCGCCCCCACCACGCTTCCCATGACCAGAAGGACCCGACCCTGCATGCCCGGAGGCACCACGGCCTGGAGGATCGCGAACATCGGGCCGTTGGTCAGAACGTTCATCACGCCTCCGAGGAACATCGCCCCTAGGGCCGCCGGGAAGGCTGAGGGAGGTAGAAGGGCCAGCGTGGAGAGCGCGGCGCCCATCCTGATCAGGCCGGCCAGCGTCGTGTAGATACGGCGCCGGAATCCCCCCCAGGATGAAACCGCCGCTGATCCCTCCGATCCCCCAGGCCGACTCCAGCCACCCCAGCTCCAGCGCTCCACCCCGGAAATGGCGCGTGACAATTAAAGGAAGCAGGGCGAAGGCCGGGTTCACCGCGAAATTGATCAGGGCGCCCATTCCCATGAGCGCCAGCGCTCCAGACCACCGCCGCACGTAATCCAGGCCCTCCAGCATTTCCTGCCACCACGCAGAGCGGCTGGAGGGGTCCCGGGATGGCTGGGGGATGGCGATGAACAGCAACATCGATACCGCCAGGGCGGCGATGAGCACATCTACCATCAGCACGCCGGGAAGGGGGAGAAGGCCCAGCAGGATGGCCCCCGCTGGTGGAGCGATCATGTTGAGGGTTCCCTGAAGCGCCTGATGGAATCCGGCGATCCGGGCCAGATGACGCTCGGGAACCAGCAGCGGGATGGAGGCCTGGAGAGCGGACCAGTGAAAGATCTCCAGTAGCGAGCGGAGGAACATCGCCCCGTACACCGGACCCAGATCGAAGACCCCCATCATCGCGAGGATGGCCAGCCCCAGGGTGATCCCGGCCATCCCGCCGTCTGCGGCCAGCATGATCGCCCGGCGATCCCAGCGATCCACCAGGGCCCCGATGGCCGGGCCTAGAAGGATGCCGGGCAGGAGAGCCAGCAGCGTGGCGATAGAAAGCGCCGTGGCGGAATCGGTAGTCCGGGCGATCCACCAGAGCTCTTATTCCACGGTGATCTCCACGCGCTCTCCTTCTTCTTCATCCACCACTTCCACCAGCTTCCCAGTTGCTCCCTTTCGCAGGTGCTCCAGCAGCTCCTGAAGCTGCCTCTCGGGGATCCCGGAGATGAAGCGCTCGCTGATCCGGAGGCCTAGATCCGCCAGGCTCAGGGGGATGCTCACGTGAACCCGCTGGCGCCCGGAGGCCGCATCCGTTACCCGGATGCGCAGCCAGCGCGCGGAGGGGGTCGAGGGCTCTGGAGCCGCTTCGGCTTCCTGAAGCGCCTTCAACAGCTCCAGACCCTGTTCCGCGGTGATCTGACCGGCCTCGATCATCTTCAGGATCCGTAAACGCTCCTCATCCCGTGCCATGGTAACCTCCTCCTGAGATGGGATATCTCCGGGGAATGCCCTTCGCTACCCAGCCGGCAGGTCACAGCGCATCCCGATCAGGATGCGGATCGGTCGGAAGCCGAAGGAGAGCAGGGCTGCTGAGAGCGCCGGTTCCTCGCCGGTGAGGGCCATCACGGGAAGCGTGGGAGGGATCCCGATCAGAGCGGTCTCCACCAGCCACCGGGCATGCTGAGGGGTTCCGGACCCGGTGAGAAAGGCCCGCAGGGTCAGGGTGCCTTCCCGGCGGATCCAGGCGGCGATGGCCACGATCTCCCCGCCTTCGGTTTCGATGATCCAGAGGGTTTTCCGTCGCTGACCGAAGGGCCATGGGGCCAGGGCCATCGGAAGCAGGCCCAGCGGTTCAAACAACCGCATCGCCGGGTTCTCTGCCGCAGCGATCCAGGCGGAGAGGGCGGACGCCTCTCCCGGTCGGGCGGGCCGCACCCGATAGCCGGGGATCCCAGAGGACATGGTCGGAAAGGATAGTGCACCACCAGCCTCCCGACGCCAGATCTGGATCCGCCCGATCTCGACAAAACCCAGCGATCGATACAGCCGAAGGGCGGGGATGTTGTCCGCCCGAACCTGCAGGGCGGCCCAACGGGCCCCATGGGCCCGAGCATATTCCAGACAGGCTGCGACCAGCGCCCGACCGATCCCCCTCCCCCGGAATTCAGGGGCCACCGCGACATTGGCGATCAGCCAGCCTTCCAGGCCCGGCTGGAAGCGGCGGACCATGGCGTATCCCACGACACGCCCGTCTTCCACCCACACATAGCCCGGCACGAAGGCCTCCCCAGGCGGGAGAAACCATTCCAGACCCTTCAGCAACCATCCCAGGCGGGACCAGAAACGCATTTCCCGAAGGATCCGCTGGCCGATCTCGTCCAGCTCGCTGGCGAAGGCCTCCTCCAGCAGGTCGGCGATCCCCCGCAAATCCCGTCGCACATCGGCGGGACGCAACCCGTTCGCCGCTTCCCGGCCTGCGACATGAGCCATGGTCATCCCTCCGAGGATCCCGTCCCGCGCAATCGTCGGAGGGCCTCTTCGTAAGAAATCTGACCCTCTGCCAGCGCCTCCAGGATCTGCAGGCGCTCCTCCGGGCCAGGAGGCCCCTCCGCTTCTGCCTCATACCCCATGGCCCGCAGGATCTCCTGCAGTCGCTTGCGCAGTGTGGGGTAGGAGAGGCCCGTCATGCGCTCCAGACGGGTGAATTTCCCCTCACACCGCAGGAAGAGCTCGACGAAGGCCAGCTGTTCGGCGGAAAGCCGGGCCAGTCGGCCCGGCTGGAACCGCCCCTCGATCCGTGTCTCGCAGGCCGGACACTGCAGGGCCACCACTTCCAGCCCCTCCCCGCACACCGGGCAGATCCCCATCCACATCGCCATCCGGATCTCCATCGAAAAATGGAAACCATTTTTTCAAAATTTTAAACACATATGCAAAGAAAGTCAAGCGACTGTGTAGATTTCGCGTCCGCGGGCCCCATGGTCTCTGAGGAGGGCCGGGTGTGGGGGATCCCCGGGGCTTTCCCATTCTCTCCGGGAGGCATTGTGGCGGATATCCTGCTCCATTCGCCGGACGGCCCCTATGGAGGGAGGCCCGGCGCGGGCGTGCGATTTGAGTTAAAATGGAAAAAGTGTTCGCGCGTGGCGCCCGAAACAGGCTTTCATTCGAGTATGGCCGGCGCCAGGCGAGGGATTTCGGTTTATGCGAAAGGGAGGACGTATGGCGAATGAAACCCGAAAGGTCGCGCGAGCAGCGGGCTCCAATGGGGCGGCCGAGGCAGTCGCCGCCTATGATGCCAGCCAGATCCAGGTCCTGGAGGGACTGGAAGCGGTTCGCCGTCGCCCGGGCATGTATATCGGCTCAACGGACATCCGGGGCCTACATCATCTCATCTATGAGGTGGTGGATAACGCAGTGGATGAGGCCCTGGCGGGGGTCTGCACCCATATCCTGGTGGAGATCCTGGCCGACGGAAGCGTTCGGGTGACCGATAACGGGCGGGGCATCCCGGTGGATATCCATCCTCAGACCGGCCGTCCGGCCCTGGAGGTGGTGATGACCACCCTGCACGCCGGCGGGAAGTTCGGAGGAGGAAGCTATAAGGTGGCGACCGGCCTCCACGGCGTCGGCGTGAGCGCCGTCAACGCCCTCTCCGAATGGCTCGAGGCCATCGTCCAGCGAGATGGCGCGCGGTTTCGCCAGCGCTATGAGCGGGGCCGCCCGGTGACGCCGGTGGAGCGGGTTGGGAAAGCGGATCCCGCCCACTGGTATGCGCACCCCCGCTTCCCGCCCGCGGATCATGGGACCATCATCCATTTCAAGCCGGATGCGGAGATCTTCCGCGGGGGGATTGACTATAAGTTCGAGACCCTGGCCCAGCGCTTCCGGGAGATGGCCTTCCTAACCCGCGGGCTCACCATCACGCTGGTGGATGAGCGAGAGGATCGGGAGATCACGTTCTATTTTGAGGGCGGGATCCAGTCCTTTGTCCGCTACCTGAACCGCAACCGCCAGCCGCTCCATCCCATCTGGTATGTGGAAAAGACGGTGGGGGACATCCTGGTGGAGGTCGCCCTTCAATACACGGATGCCTACAATGAGACGGTCCTGGCCTTCGCCAACAACGTGAACACCGTGGATGGCGGGACCCATCTGACGGGGTTCCGATCGGCGCTCACCCGGACGTTAAACGACTACGCCCGGAAGGTCGGGCTCCTCAAGGATAGCGATCCCAACTTCACCGGGGAGGATGTGCGGGAGGGGCTCACGGCGGTCATCAGCGTCAAGCTCCCGGAGCCCCAGTTCGAGAGCCAGACCAAGAGCAAGCTGGGCAACGCGGAGGTGAAGGGGGCTGTGGAGTCGGTGGTCGGCGAGGCGCTGGCCCGCTGGCTGGAGGAGAATCCCCGGGAGGCCAAAGCGATCATCCAGAAATGCCTGACTTCCGCCCGCGCCCGGGAGGCGGCCCGCCAAGCTCGGGAGCTGGTCATTCGCAAGAGCGCGCTGGAGTCGCTGACCCTGCCCGGGAAGCTCGCCGATTGCTCGGAGCGCGACCCGGAGAAGGCGGAGCTGTTCATCGTGGAAGGGGATTCGGCGGGCGGATCGGCCAAGCAGGCCCGCGATCGCCATTTCCAGGCGATCCTGCCCCTGCGGGGGAAGATCCTCAACACGGAGCGGGCCCGGCTGGATAAGATGCTGGCCAATGAGGAGATCAAGGCGCTGATCTCCGCCATCGGCACCGGTATCGGGGATCAGTTCGATCTCTCCCGGCTGCGCTATGGCAAGATCATCATCCTGGCGGATGCCGATGTGGACGGGAACCATATCCGCACGCTGTTGTTGACGTTCTTCTTCCGACATATGACGCCGCTCATCGAGAACGGCCATGTCTACATCGCCCAGCCGCCCCTGTATCGGATTGAGGTCAAGAAAACGAAAGAAGTCTTCTACGCCTACTCCGATGCCGAGCGGGATGAGATCTTCGCCCGGCTGCGTAAGCGGGGGATCGACCCGGCCGATGAGCGGCTGGTGGTGACCCAGCGCTATAAGGGGCTCGGGGAGATGAATCCGGAACAGCTCTGGGAGACCACTATGGATCCGGCGCGCCGGATCCTGCTCCAGGTGACCATCGAAGACGCTGCGGAGGCAGATCGGGTGTTCGATATGCTGATGGGCGCTGCGGTGGAGCCCCGCCGCCGCTTCATCCAGGCCCACGCCAGGGAGGTGCGGAACCTCGACGTGTGAGCACCCACTCCTCTCATGGATGGCGGAAGCGCACCGGAGCGCTGGCCTGGATGTCTATACCTCAACCCGGCTTCAAAAGGGCTCCGGATCATCGAGGCTGTCCCCATCCCTCAGCGATGGCTTCTTTGCCGGCGGCGTGCTCCAGACATCCGCGATCGGGATCCGATTGGAAAAGGCGGGATGGCCCTTTCCTCTCCTCCCGGCTCGGCGGACCGGAGAGGGAACCTCCGTGGGGCTGGGCCGGTCGCCCTCATCGACCCGCTCAGCCCCCCGAGCCCCCCAGAGGAAAGCCCCTCACCGTTCGGACGATCTTGGATGATCTTACCTCCTCATCCATAACGATCCCTCGCTGCACCGCGAGTTAAATCATTTTAACCATATCTTGGGAGCGCTTATCCTCGGTTTCTTAAAACAAGGATTGACGAATTGGCAAGATATGATCAAAATGCATTATGAGCATGCCGGGAGGTTCTACCGATTCCTCTACCGAATCTGATCGATCCTTTTGGAGGAGGTTCATCCAAATGCCGCAGGTGTGGCTGGGGGGGATCCAGCGGATTGGGATGGAGCAGCCGATTCCGGTGATGAACTGGATGGCGTTGGCGCTGGCCGCGGCCCTGGGTGCGGCGCTCACCTTGCTGATCCCGTTGCTTCTTCCCCGACTCTGGGGGGTTCTGCAGCTTCGGGGGAGAGGGCTGTTCCGCGAGGCGAGCTTCCGGCGCGCATGCCTGAGGACGCCCCCAGTCCTCCCCCACGCCACGGGCCCGCTATCCCGCCAGATCGGTCGGGTTCCTCTCCGGCAGGTCTTTGTGAACCCTCCGTTGCGAGTCCTCCAGAAGGCCGCTTCCCAGCCCGGAACGGGAATTCGCTGGTGGATCGTGGGGGAGCCAGGAGCTGGGAAGACGACCCTTCTCCAGATGCTGGCCCTTTGCTGGTCCGAGGCGGCGCAGGGCCGCCCCGGCCCGCTCCTGACGCTTCTGCAGGCGCTGGTTTCCGCAGAGCTCCTCCCCGCGGGCCGGGCGTTCACGAATCAGATCCCCTTCTGGTTGTCCGTCGCCCAGTATCGGCCTCAAGTCCCGTTGAGCCAGCAGCTCGCCGATGGCCTCTACCGCGCCACCCGCGGCGCCCTACCGGTGCCGGTGGAGATTCTGGAGCGATGGCTTCAGCATGGCCGCTGCGCGTTGCTCGTGGATGGGTTTGGGCAAAGCGGGCAGGCGGACGCGGAAGCGGCTTTGCTGGAAGAGCTGGAGCGGCTGGCTGCGAGGACAGGTTGCTCCATCGTCGCCGCAGGGGCCGCACAGGCGGTCCAGCTGGCGGGTTTCCACAGTTTTGCCCTTGAGCCATGGACGAAGGAGCAGATCTTGGCCCTGGCGGAGCGCTGGTATGCCGCGGCGGGGCCTGGGAAAGGCGGAGAGGGGCCTGGAGGGTTCCTTCGTGCTCTTCAGGAAGATCCAGAGCGCATGGCGCTGGCTGGGAATCCCTGGCTGCTTTCCGGGCTCCTTGCGATCTGCGCGCAACATGGCGGCCTCCCTTCCCGCCGCTCGGTCCTCTATTCGCAGCTGGTCGAAGCTTTGCTGGATCGTCCTCAGGCTTTCCCAGAGGAGGAAGAGCTCCCTGCTCCTTTGAAGCTCGCTGCGCTCGAGAACTTGGCATGGGCGATGCTCCTGTTGCGGCGACCCTCCCTCCCTGCTGCCTCGGCGGAGGGATGGCTGGCCGATCTGCTCCAATCCGACGGACGCTTCGAGCCCGCTCAGGTCCGCCTCGCCCTCGCCTGGCTGCGGGAGCGCTGCGGACTGGTCACCCCAGGCCCTGCCCTTGCCTTCCTGCGGCCGGACTTCCTGTTCGCCCTGGTCGCTCGCACGGCGTTGACGGATCCCGGCCGGCGGGCGATGTTGCTGCGGCAAATCGATGACCCGGACTGGCATGAGGCGGTGGCGATGTTCGTCGGCTTGGCCGAGCCGGCCGTGGCGCGCGAGCTTCTTTCCTATCTGCTGGATTCCGAGGATGACCTCTTCTATTCGAGGACCCGCCTGGCCGGCCGCTGTCTGATCGAAGCGCCGCACCTACAGGGGGAGTGGCGGGATCCGATGATTGAGCGTCTGCGCACGCTATTGTGGACGACCCCTTACGCGTTCCTTCAGAAGGAAGCTGCCGCGATCCTGGCCCGGATCCCCGGTCAGACCGAGTGGCTGGCCGATCAGCTCCGGAAGCCAGATCTCTCCATCGGGGCTCGTGGCTTCATTGTGGAGGCGCTGGCCCGGGAGCAGGGAGCTCGGGCGGCAGGACTCCTGGCCCTGGCCTTGCGAGATCCCCGTATTCCCGGGCTGGTGCGGGAGCAAATCGCTGAACAGCTGGGGCGTCTGGGAGATCCTTCCCTGGCCCGGGATTTGCTGGATCTGGTGGGGGATGAAAGCGTGGAGGTGGAGCTTCGACGCAAGGTGGTGATGGCCATCGCCCAGATCGGGGATCGGTCGTTAGGGCCGGCGCTGGTGGAGCTCCTGGCCCTCCCCTGGTTGAGCCCGGCCATTCGGGAAGCTCTTGTGGAGGCGCTCCGGGCTCTGGGCGATGCCCGCCTGGTGGATGAGCTGATCTCATGGATCCGCGATCCGAACATGCCGGTGGAGCTTCGGCGTCGGATCGTCGGGATCCTCGGTGCCTGGATCGAGCCCCCGCATGTGGAGACGCTGCAAGCTCTGATTGAGGATCGCGATCTGGATATCAGCTTACGAGCCGCTCTCCTGAACGCACTGGCTGAGGCAGGATTTCGCTCCATTGTCCCATGGCTTATGGATCTTCTTCGGGAAAGCCGCTGGCAGCGCCTGCTGGATTCCATATGGGCACGGGTTCGAACCCTCCCGCCGTTCCTCGTCCAGTGGATCGATCGGTTGACGGGCCTGTCCGCGCGGGTTCAGGAAGATTTCTCCCGGCCCATCCTGCAGCGCCAGGCGATCGTGGCCCTGGGTCTGTTGCGGGATCGCCGTGCGACCCCGTTTCTGCTGCGCCTCCTGAAGGATCCCCAGGTTCATCCTTCTCTGCGGGCCCTGGTGCCGGATGCGCTGGCGGCGATCGGGGAGAGCCGGGTGGTGCCGGAACTCCTGACCATGCTTCAGGATCGCGGGACCGATTCCGCGATCCGGGAACGGATCGCTCTGGCCCTGGGCACCATGAAGGCCACGTCAGCCATCCGGGTCCTGCTGGATCTCCTGCGTGATCCCACGGAGGATCCTTTCATCCAGGCTCGGGCCGCTCTGGCCATCGGGCTGATGCGGGATCCCTCAGTGGCTCTGGAGCTGGTGCCGTTGCTCCGTCAGGAGAACCTCCCCGTGACTGCCCGCCGGGCCATCGCCGATGCCTTGGGGACGCTGGGGAACCGGGAGGTGGTGCGCTCCTTGATCCAGCTCCTGCCCGAGGAGCGGATCCCTGCTTCCGTGCGGCAATCCATCGCGGATGCGATCGGGGCCCTGGGTGCCTCGGAGATGGGGGATGAATTGATGTGGTTGTTGCGGGGTGAGCGGATCGATCCCCATGTGCGAGGGGCCATCGCCCTCACGCTGGCCACCCTTCGCTATCGTCCGGCCGCTTCGGAGATCCTTTCCTTGCTATCGGACACTCGGATCGACCCATCCGTGCGTCAGAGCTTGGCGGAAAGCCTGGGGAGCTTGTGGGATCCCTCGCTCATCGCTCCGCTGGCCCGCCTCGCTCACGAGAGCACGCTGGAGCCAGCGGTTCGTCAGGCCATTGTGCGCACGCTGGGAGGACATGGCGGGCCAGATGCTTTCTCCGCTCTCTGGATCCTGGCCCGGAACGCGGAGGCCCCCATGCCCCTGCGCCGGGCGGCGGCGGACGCGATGGTCACCAGCGCCAGCCCGGAATTCGAGGAAGCGTTGGTGTCGGTGGCCCTGGATCCGGAGATCCCTCCATACCTTCGGGGTCGGGCGCTGGAGGCCTTGCGCCGGGTAGGCGGCGATGTGGGAACCGTCCATGCCCTGGCGGCTGCGCTGCACGAGTCCGACATGCCGAATGCGATGTTTGCCACCCTGATGGAAGTCGCCCGGCGGGCGCGGGTTCGCCTTTTGCGGAAAGGGGAAACCATGAGCTGGGTCGCGGAGGAAAATCCGATCCCACGTCCAGCCCGTCAGCACCCCGAAGGGTTCTGATCTCCCATGGGCCCATCGAGTGGTGGACAGGGATGGATTCGGAGGAAGGACAACGCAGGTGGCCAGCCTGCCCCGAGGGAGGTTTTCTCAGAAGCTCCTGAAAGGGGTTATCCGAAGGGCTGGCCCCGGGAGACTTTCAACGCGCCTCAGAGGGCCGCGGAGGGGACATGGCGATCTCTTCCACCGGAATCGACACGGCTTCTCCTCCGCCCTGGACTCGCAGGCGGGTCCCATCTTCCCACCGATACAGCCCCACCCAGATCTTCAATGGGGTCCTGGATAGGGACGCCGGAAGGATCACCGTTCGGGTCTCTCGGATCCGGTCGCCGGGCTGCCAGAGCCCGGTGTTGTAGGCTCCATCCATGATGCCCCCATCCCGTTGAGCGATCGGAGGAGAGGTGGGGGGCCACTGGCGGGCCTCCGCCTCTGGATAGATGTGCACAAACACGCTGTAATCCCGGGAGGGTTTCCCAAGCGCCTCCCAATCCAGGATCACGGTGAGCCGGCGTCCGCTCCGCTGGGCGATCCCCCCTTTCAGGGCGATTCCATCCTCGAAAACGGCCTGCAGATTGGATCGCATCCGATCCGCCGGTTCCGCCCACATGGCCCGATAGCGGGGGGTGTCCTCCCCGGGCCATGGATCCGGAGCGCGCATGGAGATCAGGGCTTCCCGGGGGAGCCAGCGGCGCAGAAGGGGAACCGGTTCATACTGCCATCCGACAACCAGGGCCGGAGTGAGGGGCGGCTCGGGCGGATCCTTCTCCAGGCGGCGGATGCGCACGGCCGGCTGGTTCCAGAGCAGGAACCGCATCTCCGCCCGTCCGGCCCAGAGGCGCTCCGACAGGATCACGGTGCCATGGGGATAGGTGTTCAGGAAAGATCGGATCTCATCCGCCGCTTCCCGGGAGTCGAGGGAGAAAGCGCCCCGGACGCGGGCCTGCGCCCACCAGGTGGGATCGAAGTAAGCCACCGTGTGCCAGGGGAAGCTCAGCCCCAGGCATCCCCCCAGGATCGCCGCGCGTCCCCAGGGGGCTCGGATCCATCGATCGGTGATCCCGGCGAGGGTCCAGAGGCCAGTGGCCGCCCAGAAGGCCGCCACCGGGAGCACCCCGCTGGCCCGCAGATAATGGGGCGCTTCCGTCGACAGGAAGGTGGGAAGCAACATCAGGAATCCCCAGATCGCCGTGAAGGGAGTCCGTCGTGTGGCCTGGATCCCGCCGGTGAGGAAGGCGAAGGCGAGCAGGGGATCGAAGACCGGACGGCTGTCCGTGTTGTGCCGGGGATAGTCATCGCCGCGTATGAAGAACATGCCCCCCACGCGGACCGCCTGCTCCAGGGCGACGGTGAGGGAAGAACGCTGGCTGTTGAAGGCGGAGGTCTGCTCCCCTCGCAGGGTGAAGTCTGAAGGGTGGAGGAAGAAATAAATGGCCAGGGGAGCAACGATCAGCGCGGCGCTGACCAGGAAGAGGGCGATGGCCCGGAGGGAAAACCGCCGGGGATCCTGCTGGCGTCCCAGGATCAGGCCCATAGCGATAGGGAGGATCGTCATGCGGGCGGCCAGATAGGTGTAGAACCCGCCTCCCCAGATCAGCCCAGCGATCACCCAATCCCGGCCCCGTCCGCTTCGAGCGGCCCGGGTGAACGACCACAGGGTGAGCGCTGCGGCCAGGGGGAACAATCCGGCTCGGAACCCCACCCGGCTGAGGTTCAGCGGCCAGAGCAGGAAGGCCATCAGGATCCCGCTCAACATCCCGACCTCCCAGCGCCGGGAGAGCGTCCAGGCCATGCGGAAGGTGGCTGCGACGGCGAGCAGGCCGATCATGCTGGCGGTGAGCCGCAGCGCGTAGGGGGTGGGGCCGAGGATGGCGATCGCGCCGGCGACCAGATAGATAAACAGAGGCTCGCGGCCGTTGTTCTCCGGGAAGAAGAGGGTCAGGTGCCCCTCCAGAACCCGCAGGGCATCCAGGCCATAATAGGCCTCATCGTACCAGAGCCCATAGGGAAGGTGAGGGAGATCCATCCAGCGGAGAAGCGCGGCCAGCCAGAGCAGCCCGACCATCGCCCCCCAGTGGGTCCATGTGCGGCGAGGCATCGCGGGCTCCGACAACGGTTTCGCCGAACCTCATTCGCTTTGGCGCATAGGGAATCAGGGAGTGGGGCCGCTGAAGGCGACCCCACTCCCCCCCGAACCTTCTCCGCTCTCCTCCCCGCGACCCGAAGCCGGGGGAGGAGAGCGGGAACTCAAAACAGCGCGACTTCCCCGGCGATGATCTTGCGACGCACCTCATGGATGTTGGATAGATGTTCATCCACAATCGCGCGCACGGCTTCCTGGAGCCCCGGGGTAAGCGAGCCGGAACGGACCCGGACGGCGGCGTTGGCGATGAGGGGCTGATCGAGCGGTTTGCCGATCTGGGAGAGAAGATACACGGTCGCTTCCTGGATCTCCGGAAGGCGGGCCACGATGTCGCGGGCGATCTCCAGCGCCAGCACATTGTAGACTTTCCCGACATGGGAGATCGGGTTCTTCCCCGCAGCGGCCTCCAGACTGGTGGAGCGGAAGGGGGTGATCAGGCCTGTGATGCGGTTCCCCCGGCCAACGGCCCCATCGTCGCCCATTTCCGCGCTGGTGCCCGTCAGCGTCAGATAGAAGTCCCCTCGCTTGGCGTGATCCGCGGTGTTCACATCCACCCGCACCGTCCGCCCTTCCAGGGCCGGCAGGCTGGAGACGAAGCGCTGGAGCGCCTCCTGGACGCCGCGTTTGGCCTCCTCGTATTCGGCGGGATCGTGGACGCGGGTGGCGATGAAGGGCACGGCCACCGTCAGGATGACCTGATTCCCCTGGCGCAACCCCATCACCTTGACGTCCTCGCCGATGGGGAACTGGTTGATCAGCTCGTAGTTCAGATAATGGGTGGCCTGATAGACCGCTTCCTCCAGGCCGCTGCGAGGCCAGTGGGCGACGCCGAAACTGGTGTCATTGGCCGTGACCTGATGGACGATATCGATGAGCTCGCTGGCGCCGCGCCCGGCGAAGCAGTCGATAATGACGTGCTTTACCGGATCCAGGTAGCGCATGGTCTCCCGCAGGTAAGCTCGCGCGGCCTCGATGGCGATGGTCTCCATGGGGATCGCCTGGCCGTTGTAAAAGGGGGTCCCGCGGCCGGCGATCTGGATCCGGATGGGCTTGAGCAGCTCCCCGCCGCCGAAGCGGACGGAGACCTCACCGGCGACCAGCTGGACCTTATCGAAGTTATGATGAAGGGCGCCGCCAAGGTGCTCCTCACACCAGCGGGTGTATTCCCGGCTGATGCGCTCGGCGATCCCATCGCACAGGCTATCGGGATGCCCGATGCCTTTCCGTTCGACGATCTCCACCGGAAGAGTTTCAATGTAAGGGCCGCTGGCCTCGGAAACCACGATATTGCGCATCAGAGTCCTCCTTCTGTTTAGATAGGGGCTGAAGCCAGGCGGAACGCCGAAGGCGTCCCACACCTCACGCCGCTCGCTATCCGCAGCGATCTCACGCCCAGCAGGGTCTGTTCCGTGACAATAAAATGCCCCTCCGGGAGGAGGGGCGGAACAAAACAAAAGCCTCTTCTGGGAAGAAGAGGCCGATCGCCGCTGCGGGCCACCTCATCTCCCAGACAGACCGTCTGCCGGACTTGGCACCATCCCCACGAGCGCTCCGCCGGGGGGCGGCGTGCTCCCCGGTCGGCCCTCAGGCTCCGTGGGAGGTTGCCGAGGCTTCATCGGGCCGGGTCCCTCCGCCTCTCTCGATGAGTGCCGCGCTCTATTCGCTTTTTCTGTTTATCTTACCACAGATAGAGAATACGTCAACCCGCTCGTCCGTGTTCCGTTCGCTGCCTGCCGGTTTTCAATGGGAATCCGCATGCAGATACCTTTCCTCCGTTCTGGGACTCATCGTCATTTATTTCACCCCACGGGGCGAAATCCATGACCGGTCACTTCCGGCTTCCTCGACCCGTGGCGCGTCGACCGGGCTTTTGCCCGTTCCGCCGCCAGAGGGATCGGGGGCACCCCAGCCGGTCGAAGACCGGCTGGGGACCCCGACAGGCGTCCCTTCCCGCCGAACTGGCGGTAGAGCTGTTTAGGACAGCCAATCCGTAATTGCGGAGGTGGATGGCCGCGTGGAGATCCCGATCCATCTCCAGCCCGCAGGCCGCACAACGGAAAACCCGCTGGCTGAAAGGGAGTCTCCCGTTCCGATGCCCGCAGCGCGAGCCCAGCGGGGTGGACGGGAAATCCCGCGGCGCGAGGATGAGGCGCGCGCCATACCACTGGCCCTTGTATTCCAGCATCCGGCGGAACATCC
>Ga0101945_1000789_pt1 | contig 42980 bp, 40 predicted proteins | sample DewCreD2012metaG_2_FD_75246 | JGI IMG/M metagenome (GOLD analysis project Ga0101945, IMG submission 75246) | Hot spring sediment bacterial and archeal communities from British Columbia, Canada, to study Microbial Dark Matter (Phase II) - Dewar... ... | reverse complement strand
GGTACGGATGTTTACGACGGCCACCGACCAACCCCTGCATCTTTTGATTGCCATCAACGACCGTTTCGCCGACGGCACCGATGTCTCGTGGTTGTGGGACGCCGATTTTGAACCGCTGGCAAACCGGGTTGCCCACGTCACCGTCAGTGGCACCCGCGCCGCCGACATGGCCCTGCGTCTCGACTACGCCGGTGTGGCCGGTGAGGTTATTACCGTCATCGATGATCTCCCTGCTGCCCTGGATGCCGCCCTATCCAGACTTCCACCCGGTGAAACGCTCGCCGTTCTGCCCACCTATACCGCCATGCTCGATTTACGAAGCGAAATCAGTCGCCGCGGTTGGGCCAAACCCTTTTGGGAAGCGTAACCGCGACGACACATTGTGCTGGTGGCTGATGCAGTGCACATCTGGCAGGAGCCAAGGCGTGGATACGATTTCCAGACCAGATTGCCGGTGGTGCGTGGTTTGGAGTGCAGAAGCCACGCATCCGCCGTGCGCACCGGCAAGCGCGGAGTGTAGCGCGTACCCATGCCGGTACGTGACCCTGGTAACGGGGATGGATGAGCAGGGTCGGGAAACCCGCCCTACGAGGAGCGACATCGCAGCAGAACGCCGTGAAGAGTATGAACGCACGGCGTCCTCAACCAGCACACACTGTATCCATTAACTCAAGTTGCCATCTATGCTGCGAGCAGGCCATGGCGGCTGACTGCCAGGATGAACAGCACGACGTTGCCCGCAACACCGTGTGGTGTAACCGCATGAACGATGTGGAGAGCAGCCAGTTCCCATGGACGCGCTCCATCACACCTCACGGTAGCCACTCGGGTTATCCGCATTCTCTGTGTCCTCCGTGTCTCTGTAGTGACAAAGGGAGCAACCCGGGTTATCCATTAAGATGTGATCTCACTCACCGGTAACCCGCCACTCCTGAATATTCCAGGTAAACGGAGCTGTGGGATTGAGCCGCCAGCCGCTCAAACCAGGACGGGCAATCAGCGCATCAATCCGCTGAAAGAGTGGCAACACCGGTACCTCCTGCGTGAAGAGCTGTTGCTGGCGGAGGTAGGCAGCAATCTGCTCATTGGGATCAAGCGCCGTCGTCGCCGTATTAATGGCCTCATTCGCCTCGAAGAAGCACCAACCGGCAAAATTATTTCCCGTCCAGTTGTTTGCTTCACCCGGCACCCCGCTGCAACTCCACAACTCCCAACCCCTTGGATGCGCACCGGCAATCCAGCCAAACAGCGCTAACTGGAACGTTCGCTGATACAACGGCCCTTCAGTGCTGTACAACTCGCCCGGCGGCAATGGTACGACCTCAATATTCAAACCAACTTGAGCCAGATCATTCGCAATCTGGCTTGCCACCGCTTCGCGCAATGGCGAATTGGCCGTGGTCACCAACGACAGCACAATTGGCAAACCTTCATATTCACGCCAGCTATCACCATCGGTATCAAACAACCCCGCTTCATCGAGCAAACGCCGGGCCTCGTCGGGATTGTAAGCATAGCGCGTAATCTGGTCGAGAGGCGGTTCGCCGAGCTGTCCTGGTAGAATCCAGCTCTCCAACACATTGCTCCGCCCGCCGAGGAGCTGTTCAACGAGCGCCGGGCGATTGATGGCATGGGCAATGGCCCGGCGAACCCGAATATCTTGCAGTAATGGCACATCGAGATTGAAATCGAGGTGCTCCCAGATCGTGTTCGGCGAGGTGCTGAGCTGAAGCTCTTGTTGATCAGCACGTGCCAGCAATTGATCGAGCAGGGCTGGCATTGGCTGTTCAATAAATGCCAGGTCTAATCCGCCGCCGCGCACCAGGTCTACCAACTGACCGGGTTCACTGCGAAAAGCAATAACAATGGTATCGAACGGCGCTGCCTCGCCCCAATAAAACGGATTACGGACTAATTCGAGCGTTCCCCCCTCAAAGCTTTTGATCGTGTATGGCCCATACCCCAGCGGACGGCGGACAAATTCACTCTGACCAATCTGCTGTGCATCCAGATCGGCCAACAGATGGCGCGGCAATGGCGTCCAAAAACTGGTGATATACGCCGGATCGGTAACATCAGGGCGCAACACCGCTCGCGTGGTGTATTCGTCGATCTGCTCGTAGCGTTCTGTCATTGCCAGCCGACTATTCGCCGCCTGACCGAGGTCGATCTGTTGTGCCAATTCGTAGGCAAATACCGAATCGGCTGCGGTCACCGGTGTCCCATCAGCCCAGCGCAGATTGGGGTTCCAGTGAAACGTCACGCTCACCTGAGTGACATTATCGGTCGTTTCGGTGGGTGTTTCTGAGATCTGCCCCAATGCATCACGAAAGACCGTCACTGTGGTTGTCATCACATCACCATTTGCGAAGTCGGGCAGGCGTATTAACACGCCGGTTGATTGCAGTTTGAAATCAACTGCCAGCATAGGTGATGGGAAGATCAACTCAGTAAGTGCCGATGTTAAACGCTCATCGGTGGGATTGCTATGATACGGCAGCAGATCGGGAGGTTCGTTTACCATCCCGATGCGCAACACCTGTTCTCTTACTACCGTTGGTGTTGATTCTGGAAGCGCTGTACTCACAAACGGAGTGGGTGTTGGCACATCGATAACAATCGTGCAGCTCACCAGCACCATCAACGCAAACATGGCGATCAATGATGTTGTAAAACGCTTCATGGCGTAATCTTTTCTATTGTACCAGTAACTACCTGCCTTACCGAACGTGGGTACGTTCTGAATGAACGAATGCAGCGTTGCCGGATGGATACGACTTCCAATCAACCGGGGAAAGAGTGCAAGACCTGACGGGCAGATAGCTACTGCTAACACTATAACCTGTATTCCGATGATACCACTACCTGGGCATCAGGGGAACAGGGAAATGAAGCCGGGTGGCTCAACACGCAAAACCTGTGATTCACAGATCGCGTGCTGCCGGTACGCCAGCCGCCGCTGTGGCAGCCTGAACGGCTCGCATAATTGCAGTTGCCAGCACATCAGCCGCAACCGCACCCAACGTTACCAGTGGTGGTGCTTCATAGACACCCGTCGCCAGCGCAAAAACGGTATCACCATCGAAAGGTGAATGCGCCGGACGAATCGCCCGCGCCAGGCCATCCTGGGCCATCATTGCCAGTCTGGTTGCAGCCGCCTTGTCAAGCCGGGCATCGGTTGCCACAACCGCAATCGTTGTATTCTGTCCGGTGGTATCGGCAAACGAGCGGCGACTCAATCCACTGCGCAGTAACGCACTGGTACCGATCAGCGATTGATCGGGAGCGCGCGCACCGGCAATGATACGCCCATGGTCATCTACGACATCACCAAACGCATTCACCACCGCCAGCGCACCTACCGTTACGCCATCAGCGAGTGTTTCGCTCCAGCTACCAACACCGCCTCGCATTGCGGTTGCCATACCGCCAACCTTACCGACGGTCGCGCCAATACCGGCGCCAACACTCCCCTCTGCAACAGCGGCTTCCGCTGCCATACAAGCCGCATAACCCATCGTAGCATCCGGCCAGACGTCAGACCGGCCAATGCCCAGGTCAAAGATAACTGCCGCCGGCACAATCGGCACCTTCGTCAGGCCAACATCAAAACCGTAGCCACGCTCGTGGAGCCACGATACAACCCCTGTCGCTGCCGCGAGACCAAAGGCACTCCCACCTGTCAGCACCACAGCATGCACCTGTTGCACCAGATTCACCGGATTGAGCAAATCGGTCTCGCGTGTTCCCGGTGCGCCACCGCGCACATCAACACCAGCGGTTGCTCCATTAGGCGTGAGCACAACTGTCACCCCGGTAAGCGCATCCTGGTCGGCAACCTGACCAACCAGGACACCTTGAACAGCCGTGATTGCTGGAATAATCATCGTTGAGTCACCTCTACTGGCGGTGCAACCGCATAAGCCTCGGCCCGTACCGTTGGTGCGCTGCCCGTCTGGGAGTGACCACAGTACGGACAAATTCGCCACGTGAGGTCAACAACTTTCTGACATGCATCGCAGCGCCGGCGCAATTGCGTATGGCAATGCGGGCAGAACAGATAATCTGGTTCAATAGGCCGTTGACATTCGGGACAAACAAACTGTTCTTCGAGATCGCGGCGCAGAAATTCTTCTTCCAACGTCCGCTCATACTTCTCGGCCAGGGTTTGAGGAGGGCGCAAGATCAAATGCAACGGGATGCCCAAAAAAGGCAGCAATAACACGATTCCAACCGCCAGCACTTGCACCGAGACATCTTCGGTACGCCGACGAATATCGCGATAGGCCCACAAAACCGATGCTGCCCATAGTAAAACCGCATATGCGCCTAGAAAAATTGCTCCCAGGCGAATAAGCGGTAAGACATTGGCTAAAAACTCTTGTATTGCTTCCATAATATTGCCACTATAACTTGCGTGTCTCGGCGCGTAACACAAACACCGTCGCCCCACCGACCTGCACTTCAAGCGGTGCCGGTGGATAAAATTCACCCGACTCCGCAATAGGTGGCATGGGTGAAACATAGCGGGTACGGGTCGAACAGTGTTCTCGAATAATACTGATCACCGGATTGACCTGCTGATCTTCTACACTAAGCAACAGGGTCACATTACCCTCGCGCAAAAACCCGCCCTGACTGCTCAGGCGTGTTACCCGATAGCCGTGCTCGGTTAGCGCTTCCACCAGATTTGTTGCGTCTTGAGACTGAACAACGGCAAGAATGAGGCGCATAATCTTCACCTTTATATACTATGCAATGCTCACATCATTGTGCAGCCAGTGGCATCACCTGCGCTAACCGGGCCATCACAACCTGCCAGATCTGTTCGGCCAACTCATCTACCGGTTGATCGGCATCCAACGCATACCAGCGCTCAGGCTCTTGCGCCATCAATTCGTTAAAGCCCTGGGCTACCCGTTGATGGTACGCCAGATCACGGGCATCGAGTCGATTCCATTCCGGCGGTTGCACACTGCCAGCCTCAATTCGTTCACGACCGGCACGTTTACGCTGCAAACCGACTTCAACATCAATCCGCAAATACAGCGTCAGATCGGGTTTCAAGCCACCGGTAGCAATATCGGTAATCGTCCGTAACTCTTCGAGATCGCGACCCAGACCGTACCCCTGATAGGCAAACGTCGAGTCGGCGTAGCGATCACACACCACGATACCACCGGTTGCCAGGTATGGCCGGATCAACTCACTCACCAATTGGGCCCTGGCTGCCGAGAACAGCAGTATTTCAGTTGTTGGTGCCATCTCGGTATGGCGGAGATCCACCAGAATTCGCCGAATCAATTCACTGATGCGAGTACCACCCGGCTCACGGGTCAAAATTGTTGGGTAGCCGATAGACTGCAATCGCTCATATAATCGACGAGCCTGTGTGCTTTTCCCGGCTCCTTCCGGCCCCTCAAATGTGATAAAGAACCCTTGTTTCATGAAATCGCTACCAGCAATTACGGTTTAACCTTCGTTAAGGATAGCCGATCTTCAGCAATCTGTCGATCTGCTACCGGAAGATCTTCACCCGTCGGTTAGGATCATCACCCCGACTCTCCGAGCGCAGATTATACCGATCAGCCATCTGATGTTGCAAGCGGCGAATATAGCTGCTGCGCGGCGTTAACTCTACTGCGTTCCGCTCGCCATTAATCACCTGCGTAATCGCCTGCTCCGTTTCCAGCAACGCCTCTTCAACCACCGAATCGTTGCCGAAGGGCGTCGATTCATCATCAACTAGCTCGCGTAACTGAAAGACCTGGGCGAGCTGTCGTTCCATCTGGGTAATCGTATTATTGCGTAACACATAGACCGGCACACCCTGCTCTTCAGCCTGGCGCAACTGTTGCGAGCTTTGCCGGTAGTAGTTTTTCAGCGTCATAACCAGGGTTGCTTCTTTCAAATCACGCACAATCACTGCCGGCACCCGCAGGCGTTCAATCGCGCTTTGCAACCGGTTGCGACTGACGCCGAACGGGAAGATGCGCTGTGGTGGCATTGTCGGCCCAGCGGAAGCAGTGCCATTGCGATCACGTAAGCGGGGGCCGCTCCCACCCATCTGGCCTTGTTCACGCCCCCCGCGACCGCGTCGCAGACCAAACGCCGGGGCATCAATCGGTGCCCGTCGCACCGGTTCCCGGTGTACAACACCGTTTGCATCACGGAAGCGCTGTTCGCAGGGAGGGTCTTCACCGCGCAAAATCGCATCGACGGCTGCCGCAACATCGGGATAGACCATCACCCTATCCCAGGACTGAATCTCGACCAGAATACTGAAGGTCGGTGGGGCCTTCCGCTCTAACACCGTCTTCTGCGTGCCACGGCGCCGGGCCTCTTCATCACCCAGGGTTACCGCCTGAATGCCGCCGACCAGATCGGAAAGTGTCGGATTGACCATCAGATTGTCGAGCGTATTGCCGTGCGCTGTCCCGACCAACTGAACGCCACGCTCAGCAATAGTACGGGCTGCTGCCGCCTCCAGCTCAGTACCGATTTCATCAATCACGATCACTTCCGGCATGTGGTTTTCGACCGCCTCAATCATCACGTTATGCTGCTCGGCAGGTCGTGGCACCTGCATACGGCGGGCACGCCCAATGCCGGGATGTGGAATATCACCATCACCGGCAATCTCATTTGAGGTGTCCACGATCACCACCCGCTTCCGCAGTTCATCACCCAGGACACGCGCCGTCTCGCGTAACAGGGTGGTCTTGCCGGTACCTGGTTTCCCCAACAGCAGAATACTCTGACCGGTCTCGACCAGATCACGAATAATATCAACCGTCCCATACACCGCCCGCCCAACGCGGCAGGTCAGACCAATCACCACCCCACGGCGGTTGCGAATCCCTGAGATGCGATGCAGAGTACGCGGAATACCTGCGCGATTATCTTCGCCAAACTCGCCAATCCGCTCGATCACATATTGGATGTCTTCGGCTGTTACTTCACGATCACTTAAGAACAGCTCGTGACCGCGATAACGAGCCTCTGGCAAGCGTCCCAAATCCATCACGATTTCGAGCAAATTATCCTGGTCATTTGCCTTCCGAATCGCCTCGCTAATCGCTGGCGGCAGCGTTGCTAACAAGAGCTGAATATCATTGCTCGTATCCGTTACAGCCATACCTGCTTAGCACTCCTCCCGTGCAGTTGGTGGCAACACATACCGACGCACTGACACTCTCGGCTCCAACCCGACTTCTAGTGAGGGTGCCAATACCGCTCGACGGATCGGCATCACCATATGTTTCACCAGTAAGGTCTGCTCACCAACCGGTTGAAAGCCGAGGCGCATTGCCGGTTCAAACAATTCTTGTTGATACTCACGCAGCAAGAGATAGACCGGACGGCTATCGCTGAGCTGCGCCAGACCAAACCGCAAGACATCTACTGCCTGCTCACGCTCATCAGGCCGGATAAGTAATGAAAAGACGTGGCCATTCGGCCCACTGAGCAGACGCAAATAAGCCACCAGATCATCATCAGGGCCAAGCACCCATGCCTGGCGACGTACCAGAGAATAGGCCTGATGCAGCGTCCAGTGACGGGCGTTGTACACTTCCGCCTGCTGGACGAGATGCGGTGTTGCCATACCGTAGAGTTTATGTATTGCCCAGTGATCTCGGCGTGCCTGCACACGCATAGGGGCCAGGCGCGTACCCTGATCCCAGTCCGGGCCAGAGAGATGAAAGAGGTGACGATGCGTGTAGGCCTGGAAACCAACCTGGCGAAAGATTTCCCGCAATTCGTTGTGCTGACAGGGTAGCGCTGCGTAGAGGCGCTGCACCGAGTGATGCGCCGCATTCGCGCACAACTGGTGCAGCAGATGGAACCAAAGCTCGTAATCACTGGGAGTATGTTCGCTCCGCGTCCCGTTGGTTGCCAGATAGATCACATCTTGTTCTGGCCGGCCACGACGGCCCATCGCCTGGGCCAGGGCAAACCCACCACCTTCAGCCAGCACCAGCGTTGTTCGTTCCCGATGATTGCCGGCCAGCATGCTTTGCAGAGCAAACCAGAGCGGCCGATGGCTATACGCCAGCAGTCGTTCGGTGTAGAGCACCTGTTGATAGCGAGGTTTACGCCGCAGCAACCAGAGATCACCCGGCGTTACAGTTCGAATCATAGTTCCAGAAAGAGCCGGTGAACCCGATCATCATCGGTCAGCTCAGGATGGAACGTAGTCGCCAGCAAGCGACCCTGCCGGGCAGCCACCACGCTGCCGTCCTCCAGCCAGCCAACCGCCTCGCACCCTGACCCCACGCTGATAATACGCGGTGCCCGGATGAAGACACCCCGTAATGGATTTTCACCGATAATCGGCATGGCAATCGGTGCCTCGAAGCTGTCGAGCTGGCTACCGTAAGCATTTCGCTGAATGGTCAGATTCATCAGGCTCAACGTAGGCTGACCGCCCTGTTTCTGATCGGTAACGACACTGGCAAGCAAAATGGCTCCAGCGCACGTACCCCAAATTGCCAGATCACGACCGGCACGTGCCCGAATTGGTTCCAGCATCTGATAGATCGTTAGCAGCCGACCTATCGTCGTGCTTTCGCCACCGGGAATGATCAACCGTTCAACCTGTTCAAGCTGACGTGGCAGACGCACCTCAATCGGTTCAACCCCGATTCGGCGTAGCACTGCACAGTGTTCACGAAAATCGCCCTGAAGGGCTAAGACACCAACTGTCATACCTCATTCAACGCGGACGGGGGTAGTCCCGTCCGCCCCCTCTTACCAGCCGCGGCGAGCCATCAACTGATCGGCTGGAATCTGATCGATGTTGATACCAACCATTGCTTCACCGAGGCCCTTGCTCACCTCGGCAATAATCTCCGGGTCATTGTAATGGGTTGTTGCCTCAACAATGGCCCGTGCCCGCTTGACCGGATCACCACTCTTGAAGATACCCGAACCAACGAAGATTCCATCGACCCCAAGCTGCATCAATAACGCCGCATCAGCCGGTGTAGCAATCCCACCTGCGGCAAAATTAACGACTGGCAATTTACCTTCAGTCGCCACCTGCTTCACCAGCTCATAGGGAGCCTGAATCTGTTTGGCGTAAGTGAACAATTCATCTTCATTCATCGACTGCAAGCGCCGAATTTCGCTGTACACCGCACGGGCATGCCGCACAGCCTCGACTACATTGCCGGTACCGGCTTCGCCTTTCGTGCGCAGCATTGCCGCGCCCTCGGCGATACGGCGCAGTGCTTCACCAAGATTACGACAACCGCACACAAACGGCACACGGAACTTATGTTTATTAATGTGATGCTCTTCGTCGGCAGGAGTCAATACTTCGCTTTCGTCAATATAGTCAACGCCAATCGCTTCCAATACCTGCGCTTCAACGAAGTGACCAATCCGTGCTTTTGCCATCACCGGAATGGTTACCGCCTGCTTGATCGCCAGGATCAGCTCTGGATCGCTCATACGGGCCACGCCACCCTGAGCGCGAATGTCAGCCGGTACCCGTTCCAGCGCCATCACTGCCACTGCCCCGGCCTCTTCAGCAATTCGCGCCTGCTCTGGGGTGACAACATCCATGATGACGCCACCCTTCAGCATCTGCGCCAGCCCAACTTTCGTCGTCCATGTCGATTTTTCCATATTGCCTCGCTCTAAAATATCAGGTGACGCTGGTAAATCTCGTCATAATATTGTACCACGCTGTACCGGTGAGGGCAATGCATCGCAAGGCTGAACGCAGGATAGCGCATCAGCAGGCCAACATCCGCGGCCATACACAACGTCAACCAGAGCGATCACCTTCTCTCGACGAGACGGCCACAGAACACGGTATACCACGAGTAGCACGGTCATTGTGCGGAGTTTGGGCAGCTATGCCGGGGAGGAGAGCACCTCATTGTGCGCTCCTGAGGTTAGCGACAATTACCAGGTCTTGCCAACAACTTTCGCGATGGCTCGCATTTGGGGCACCAGGCCCATGAAGTTCTCCGGGTTAAGTGACTGTCCGCCGTCCGACTTTGCCCGATCAGGATCGGGGTGGACTTCAATAATTACGCCATCAGCACCGGCGGCAATCGCAGCCAGGGTTAATGGCGGAACCAGGTACCACTTCCCGGTACCATGACTCGGATCAACAATCACCGGCAGATGTGAGCGCTTCCGGGCTACAGCTACCGCATTCAGATCAAGCGTATTGCGGGTCGCCGTCTCGAACGTGCGGATTCCGCGCTCACACAGAATCACATTTGGATTACCCTGGGCAATAATGTACTCAGCCGACAGTAACCACTCTTCAATCGTAGCGGATAAACCGCGCTTGAGCAACACCGGCATGCCGGTACGTCCCACCTCTTCCAGCAACTGGTAATTCTGCATATTGCGGGCGCCGATCTGCAAGACATCGGCATAGCGGGCAACCAGATCAACATCAGCCGGAGTCATAACTTCGGTCACAATCGGCAATCCCGTCTCGGCACGTGCCTGCGCCAGCAACTGTAAACCTACCTCACCCAGACCACGAAAGCTGTAAGGTGATGAGCGTGGCTTGAACGCACCTCCGCGCAACATGTTCGCACCAGCCTCGCGTACCGCACGGGCGGTCGCCATAATCTGCTCTTCACTCTCAACCGAGCACGGACCGGCAATAATCGCCAGATGCCCACCACCAACCTTTACATCACCAACCGTCACTACCGTATCGCTGGGCTTTACCTCACGGGATACCAGCTTGTAGGGCTGGGTGATGCGCAGGGTCTCCTTCACACCGGCAAAATGTTCTAGCTCTTCCCGCAACGTTGGCGGGATCGCTGCCCCCACCACCGCGATCACCGTGCGCTCCTCACCAACGGTCAGGTGGCCGCGCAAATTGTGTTCGCGCAGCCGGTTTAACACCGCTTCAATCTGTCCAGGGGTCGAGTCGGTTTGCATGACGACAATCATGGAACGGTCCTCCTCAGGCATACAAGAACAGGCATCGGTAGACAACACGGGCACAACACGCAACGCTGCGTGTCCGGCAGGGTCTTGACGACGACTCATGGCAACTCCTCCGATGAAAGTGGTGTCACCACGCGAAAGGCGTTCATTGCGGCAGCCCGTTCGGGGCGCAGACCACGGGCACCGCGAATGTACACATGGACGACTTCGTCGGCACGTTTGGTGGTATTCCAGTGGATCAAAACACGAATACAACGGGGTAAACTACCTGGCACAGCCATTTCGTGACCACACAGGAGGGCAGTATCTACCCAGCCAATTGCGCGGGCTGCCACAGCGGGAAATTCGGCATTCAGGTCGGGAGTCGTCGTAAAAATGGCACTGGCAATGTCTTCCGGCTTAATGTCGTTGGCTTCGATCAACAATGTGAGCAATTCGTGCGTTGCGGACAGAATAGCTTCGCGTGTGTTCTCGCTACAGGTCGTCGCCCCTCGTACTCCACGACAACGAACGTCCATCGGCTCTCCTCCCTGGGCAACAACAGAAGGGGCGCGAGGTTTTTCGCCTCGCGCCCCTTTGTGATTGCTCTATGCTATCGTCTATCTCCAGGAAATGCGAAGCGACCAGTCCGGTTTTCGGCTGGTAAAGTAGAAAAAGTAGGTATAAAAGCGCGAACCGACCATGAGATCGCTTCCTTGACTATCTACTCGCTTCGACGAGGCAACTATACCACAGCCGCAATGTTCCGTCAAGCACGTTCATGAGCCGAGCAGCTCTTCCGCTTCGATAATGGCCTGCGCAATATCCTTCATCTTCGTGCGTTTGTCACGGGCACGCTGACGCAAACGTTCATACGCATCGCGTTCGCTCAGACCGAGGCGTTGCATTAAGATACCTTTTGCCCGCTCGATCAGTTTACGTGCTTCAAGCGCTTCTTGCAGTTCGAGGTTTTCGTTCCGCAGATTCTGGATTTCACGATGACGGGCCAGCGCAATCGTAATGGCCGGTGGTAATTCCTGCTCGTTCACCGGCTTCACCAGGTATGCCAGCGCCCCCGCCGCCTCCGCCCGCCGGATTGTCTCTTTATCAGCAAAGGCTGTTAACATCACCACCGGAATACCGGTTTGATCACGGATCCGGGCAGTTGCCTCGGTGCCGTCCATCTCTGGCATCCGAATGTCCATAATCACCAGGTCTGGCTTCAGGCGTGATGCCAGCATCACCGCCTCGGTACCAGTCCGGGCAATCCCAACCACCTCGTACCCCAACCCCTTCAGTTGGTCTTCCAACGTGAGCGACACGAGATCATTATCCTCGGCAATCAGGATGCGAATCGCGGCCACGGCTGCCTCCCGCTGCAAGCTATCCAAAAGTGATGACTAAGATCATACCACAAGATGCCCGATGGTGTGATACAATTTAAGCGAGCGACGAAGTGTTTGCGTATGCAACTGACGCTACAGGAGCGGCAGCCGTACACACCGCCAACGTGAGCAGGGTGAGGAGAGCGTGATGCGCTACGATATCACGAATATTGCAATCGAAGACTATCTGCACGACCTGATGCCGCCACGCGATGAGGTGTTGGCTAATCTCGAAGCACGTGCCAGACAGCAAGGTTTATCGCTGGTTGGGCCGGTACAGGGGCAATTTCTTTACCTGCAAGCGCTAATGATGAATGCCCGTCAGGCGCTAGAGGTTGGTATTACCACCGGGTACGCCGCCATTTACATTATGAAGGCACTTCGTCAGACCGGTGGCAAGATGACCGCTATCGAACGGAATCCTGAGCGGGTTAAGCTGGCCAGTGAGGTGATCGAAGCCGCCGGCATGCGCGATTTGATTACCATTCATCTTGGCGAATGGCGCGAGTTGTTGCCGTCACTCCGTCAAGAGTTCGATCTCATTTTCCTCGACATTCTCCGCAATTCGTCGAACGATGAACAGGCCCTTCAGGCGCTTGAATTGTGTGTATCATTACTCAGTCCGGGTGGTGTCTTGATCGCAGACAATGTCTTGTGCAGTGCTCAGGTGCTCGAAGAAGACGCCTCTCCGCTGGTACGCGGTATTCAACGTTTCAACCGCGCAATTATGGAACATCCGCTGCTGGAGTCGGTGATTATTCCATTGCGCGACGGCGTGTCGATTAGTCGCAAGAGGAAGTAATGATTGGTCCATGCGCTGCTTGATTTATTTCACTAACTGATTACCAGTCGTTGTTGTTGGTTTGAGCGAGTGTGCGATCTGACCTGGCATACAGCCAGGTACACCAACAACGATTGGTAATCGCTTTCTTCTTTCTTCACCGTCAGCAGTCGTTGCTTTCCGGGTAGCCATCAATCGCTGTTACATTCACGCCTCTTCAATGACATGTGTTTGCTGATCTGTGCGGATATATAATTTCCGGTGGATTTTTATGCCGTCTTCGGAACGACAACACCGTATCGCAGAATGGTCTGCGTTGCGATTGCTGGCCCAAACGCTGAACCAAACGCTTAACCTGCGGTCGGCTCTTGACACAGCACTTATCCATATTCTTGAGTTGACCGGCCAGGAAGCAGGCTGGATCTATCTCCGTGATGAGAGTGATCAGTTTATTCTGGCGGCGCGCCAGCGATTACCACCTGCCTTGACCTATCCCGGAACGATCTGGCAAGGCGAATGTGTATGTCAGGAAGCCTGTCGTACCGGCCAGATCCGCCAGGAACCGACGCTCATGCCGTGCTCGCGATTGCGCGGTGCTGTTGGCGACAAGCGGGGTCTGACACACCATATTTCGGTTGAGTTACGTGATGGCTCCCGCTCGGTAGGTATTCTTAATCTGGCGACGACGCAATGGGCAAAACTGGAAGCTGTTGATCAGCAGCTCATTGCAGCCATCGGTGATATGTTAGGTACAGCTATCGCCCGTGCTCACCTCTACGAAGAGTTTAGTGTGCGCCGTGTGCAGGAACGGCGCGCTCTGCTTTCTCTTTCACAGGAGCTGCTGGTCACGGATGATCTCGAACCGACGATTCAACGGCTGGTGCGGATTGGGGCACGTCTGTTGGACGCTGATGCCTGTGCGTTTATCGAAGCCGATGAGGCGGGCGGACGGGCACTTCTGCGAGCATGTCACGGCTGGGAATTGCCCACCGTTAGCGCCTGGCCGCTGATTCTTGATGAGAACCACCCGCATCTGTGGTATCTCCCGGAACGAAGCTCACAGCTAGCCGCAGATGCGCTGATGCGCCTGCCCGTTTTGCTGCGACGCCAGGGTTTTCACGGTCACCTGCTGGCACCGGTCGAGCTTGGCGGTGTGCAAATTGGCTTGCTCATGGTGAATACCTTCAATCCGCGTAGTTTTCTCGATAGCGAAGCCGAGCTGCTTGGGCTGCTCGCCAGCCAACTGGCTCAGATGATTGATCGTGAGCGCCTGTATCAGGAAGCATTGGCCCGTCAGCGTCTCGAACGAGAACTCGATCTGGCAAGTGAAATCCAGGCCAGTTTCTTACCCGATTGTTGCCCATTCGTCCCCGGCCTCCAGATTGAGGCGTTTTACCAGGCGGCCCGTCAGGTTGGCGGCGACTTTTACGATTTTATTGAGATACCGGCTGCCGCACCTGATGGTCAGTCTCGTTTTGGGGTTGTCATCGCTGATGTCACCGATAAAGGCGTGCCGGCTGCCCTCTTCATGGCCCTCTCGCGCACGCTCTTGCGCGCCAGTGCCATTGATGGACGTTCGCCGGTTGCTGTCCTGGAGCGAGCCAACCGCCTGATCCTGGCCGACTCGCGCGCAGGATTGTTCGTCACCTGCTTTTATGCGCTCATCGATCCGGCTACCGGTCGCGTTACTTACGCCAACGGCGGTCACAACTATCCACTCCTCTACCGTCAGGCAACCGGTCAGGTCATCCCCCTCGCCGCCCAGGGCATTGTCCTGGGGATTATCCCGGATCCCCACTTCGTACCGGGCGAGATTGTGCTTGACCCCGGCGATATTCTGTTGTTCTACACCGATGGTATCACCGAGGCAATGAACCCACAACGCGACCTCTTCGGCGATGAGCGGCTGGCAGCAGTCTTGCGCGCCTCTCATCAGCATGCACCAGGAGACATTGTGGATGCCGTACTTGCCGCAGTGCGCGAATTTACCGGCGATACGCCCCAAACCGATGATATGACCATGGTCGTGATCAAGCGCGTGTGATCACCTGCCAGCCCTGCATGACTTGCACAGATCCGAACAGCCCATTATAATAAGCGACGACATGACGTGGCACGGGGAGATGACGGAGTGGTTGAACGTGCCCGTCTCGAAAACGGGTAGGGCCTAATAAGCCCTCGTGAGTTCGAATCTCACTCTCCCCGCCAACATACCAGCGCCCGACCTGCTATCAGGTTGGGCGCACCGATTCTTGAGGTGATGTATGACACCGGTCGAGCAACGGCTGCGCGAACAGTTAGAGGAACAGATTCGTCTGAACGAGTGGCTCTACGAGCAGCTTGAGCGACAACGGGCGCTCAATGCCGAATTGCGCCGGGCAGTTGCCGATCTGGCTCGCGCATTTCAGGAATCGCTTGCCTCAGCAGTTGAAGCCGGCGAAGCAGGTGATCTGGCCGCAGTACGACGCCTGACACGAGCCAATCAACAGCACTGGCAGCATTACCTCCAGCAAATTGTGGCTGCTGCCAATCGGCTCACGACCAATGATGCGGATAAGGGAGGAGATAGAAAATAGGAGATAGAAAATAGGAGATAGAAAATAGGAGATAGAAAATAGGAGATAGAAAATAGGAGATAGAAAATAGGAGATAGAAAATAGGAGATAGAAAATAGGAGATAGGAAATTGAGGCAGGGTTTTAACCCGCCGACCGCCAGCCATCACCCCCTGCCCCCGCTCCTCTCCCACGCTATGCATTACCCACAACTGGTGTCAACCACGGTTGTATCAGCGGGTATGATCGCCAAAGGTGCTGTTGTGGCGACTGGCCCGGTGGCAGCGCACAGCTCCAGCCGTGGTATCACATGCTGAATGGGTTGCCTTACGCGCCCATCATGTGCGTGTCGCGCAGTTTGGAGTGCGGCAGCATGGCTGCCGCGCCAGCCGTACACACGATCCGGCGCGTGGCACGCCGTTGACCCTGCGGGGTACGAGGATACTGTGGGGTGCTCGTCACGATCATAGCGTCGGTCAGGAACGCGCATAGACGTTTTGTTGCAATAGATTCTCGCCTGCGCACCAGCGGCCACGGCCAGCACATGACGGCGATGGCGAGGATGCCTCCACGCAGGCTGGAAGCCTGCACCATGGGGAGCGCGTGCAGCCCGACCTAACACAGCGTGACATGCGGGTAATGCATAGCCTCTCCCACGGGAGAGAGAAGCGGGGATGATTGTTGCAGAGGAAGTGCACATTTTCTGTTTCTGAGGGACACACCAAATGCAGGCATACGAAACCAGAGCCGTGCTGGTGTGTCTTGGGATGATGCCTGGTGGGGTGTGGTCAGGACAATCCCTGCTGGCATCTGACAAGACCAATGCAGGTTGTGCTGCAACATTTCCAGTCTGGTGTAAGAGCGTTCATAAACCTCAAACCAACGTCACTTCGACGCTCCACCTGAGCACCGTCGTACACAAGACCGGTAGGTTTCCCCTGAGATCGCGAGCCTCCGGCTCGCGTATCACCCGGAACTGCATGCATTGCTGAACCGCGCTGAACCATTGACTCCCGCCTCCAGCGCATGTGGGACAGTAGCACGTGGTGTACCAGATGGTGGACGAGCCGGAGACTCATGCTCTCGGGGAGTATTCCCACGCTCGTGCACCGCAGCGGATCGCTCAAGGATGCCGTGTGAGGGTGATGGTAGATAGCGTTCTATGACTATTAAGCCAGATGTGATGTAAGAGTAGGGGCATGGCCTGCCGTGCCCCTACTGCTCTCAGCCGGTCACGTGGGCAACCAGGTGATCGGTTCTCTCCTGAACAAACCAGTCGCATTCCACTGTGACCGATCTGCCTGGCAGTCGTTCATCATGCGAGTTCCTTTTGGGGGGTAAGGTGAACAGACGAACCAACGGCGTGATAAGTGGCGCCACGTGTGACAAGGAGCCAGATCACGATCATGTGGGTAACAACGAAGGCCGGGACAGTGAAGGTCGGGATGAACCAGCCCGGCCCAAGCGCGTATTGCGCCGCAATGTCATTCCATATCCCCTGGGCAAAGGCATTAACGAAATCGAGCAGCCCAACCAGTGAAAAGAGCCAGACGAGGATAAGTGCACGACGCCAGCGCAATCGGATCGCGACCAGAGCGAGAAATGCCAGCCCAACGGTGATCAGGTCGCCATATGCGCCCGGTATCGCGAAGGCAGCGGGAAGCGTGTCGGTCACACCAGGTACCAGGAAGACCAGGCCAATCGTGCGGAGGGTGTGAAAGAGAAGGAGCGGGGTCAGCGCTGCCGTAAGTTCCAGCCCTGCCAGACGCGGGACGATGTACCAGCGAGCGATCAGCGCATAGGTGACCAGGCTAAGGATGACTTGCAAGCCGAAGATTTGAGTAGCATTCATAAAAATATCTCCACAATGTGGTCGCACAGCAGACGTGCTGTACAACAATCCTCGTTACAGTTCGGTGGGCTGGACAGCGGCGGGTACGATCACGGGCTGCGGCGCGGTCGCCAGACCAAAGCTCATCAGCGTCACCCCCAAACCACCAGCCATCATCAGGGCAAAGATCGGTGTGAAAGCCTGAGCAGTGGCAGGCGTGGCACCGAGCAGAAGTACACTCAGAGTGACCCCGATAACACTGGCGAATTGGCGTAACGCCTGGAAGACCCCACTCCCGCCGGCTAGCTGGTCGGGCGTCAAGTGCTGAACGGCTACACTGCTCAAGAGCGGAATGATGAGCGCAACCCCCAAACCGGAGAGCAACATTGCGGGTAGCCATACCGACAGGAACTGAGGATATGATCCGGCTCCCACCAGCAGCAGAAATGCCCCGGCAGTGTAGAAGAGTCCCCCCGGAATGAGCAGTATCCGTTGCCCCCAGCGTGTCGCCAGCCGACCGGCCAGCGGTGCGCCGAGTACCACCATCAGGGGGCCAGGGGTGATGGCCAGCCCGGCCTGGAGCAGACTGTAATCCCAGACGCGGGTCAGAAACTGGATCGAGCCAAAGAACATCGCAGTGAATGCAATGCCAAAAAGCACATTCGCCAGGTTCGCCAGCCGAAAATTGCGCTCGTGGAAGAGCCGCAGATCAAGGGCCGGTTGTGCCACGAGCTGTGAACGACGGAGAAACAGGCCGAGAACGACCAGACCAGCGCAAAGGGCGGTAACGGTTGCCGGGGACTGCCATCCCCAATGCTCGCTTTGCACCAGACCAACCGTGAGCAGGCCGGCACTCAGACAGAGCAGGGCCACACCTAGCAGATCGGGCCAACCGGCGGCAGACATGTCGCGTGACTCGGCGATCACTCGCCAGCCCAAACCAACTGTCAGCAGCCCAATCGGTAGATTGAGGAAGAAGATTCCCGGCCAGCCGAAGACTTGCACAACCCATGAACCAAGCGGCGGCCCGGCGACAACTGCGAGCGCACCAACCGCACCCCAAAGCGACACTGCCAGCGTGCGGCGGGCAATCGGGAAGGCGGCGAGCACGAGGGCTAGTGCCGCCGGTGAGAGAAGTGCGCCACCGAGAGCTTGAAGCGCACGAAAGCCTATCAGCCAGTTAATCTCGGATGCCATCCCGCAAAGCAGGGATGCAAGCGTAAAGATGATTGCTCCCAACAAAAACATACGCCGCCGTCCAAACCGGTCAGCCAGACTACCGGCAGGCACGAGCAGTGCACCGTAGACAATGGTATAAGCGTTCAACACCCAGGACAGTTGAGCCACATCAACAGAGGCGAAGCTGGCCTGGATCGCCTGGAAAGCGACCAGGAGCACCAGACTGTCCAGCATCACAGCAAAAACGGCCAGACAGGTGATGGCGAAGACGAGCCAGGGCGAACGGATGGTAGGGTCGTTCATGAGAATGCCTTTCTCAGTTTGCACGGCATAGAGAATGGAAACGTGAGCGAATCAGAGTGGTTGGAATTGACGCAATGTCGTGATGAAGCAGGGTTTCCTCCTTTCGCCAGACGGCGCCACAATGAGACCGTTCGGTCTCAAAACAGACCAAAAAAAGAGCAGATCAGGCCAACCGCACCTGCTGCGTGATATAGGTGGCAAGATGTGTATATGCATGTTCTAAGGGCGTGGCGGTTTCCAGAATACGGGCAAGCATCACTGCTCCTTCCATCGTCGCAATGATGAGCAGTGCCAGCCGGTCAGCGTCAACCTCCGGGCGAATCTCGCCACGGGCAATACCGGTCTGTACCAGCGTTCGGATGGTCTCGCGCCACTCGTCAATAACGGCACGTACCCGCTCACGTAACATCGGGTTGGTATCATCGCTCTCGATGGCAGTGTTGAGTATCGGGCAGCCGCCGACCAGCGGTGGACGTTCAGCGTAACTACGAAAGACATCCAGAAAAGCGATGATCGTATCCACTGTGTGCTTGTGCCCTGCCAGACCAACTGCGAACCGCTCACGGACTTTCTCAGCAGCATAGTCAAACGCAGCCAGCGCAAGCTGCTCTTTACTCTCGAAATGCCGGTAGATCCCTCCTTTCTCCAGCCCCGTCGCTGCCATAATGTCACTGATCGCGGTGCCGGCATAGCCTGAAACATTGAAAAGCGCCGCCGCCTGTGCCACGACCCGCTCGCGGGTCTCCTGCCCCTTCCGCATAGCTTTCTCCGTCAAAAAAGAGACCTTTCGGTCTCAATTGTACACGACACCACGCACATTGTCAATATAGGTTGGGAACGCAGCCGGTTAGGGGAGGCAAAGGGATGTACGTATGGTATGAGCTATTTCATCAACTGGACGTGTGCCCCGCGTAACACAGCGGTCGTGGGCTGATCAATGTCACCCTTCCGTACGATCCTTCGGCGCCAGACCGAACCACGTGCCACGGCACATGTGCATAACAGGAATCAGCTCTCGAGTTCACCTGTACTGAGCGGTGGCAGGCTCCTTACCCGCCACACACCCCCGAATGCAAGGGGAAGAAGAGCGAGGAAACTAAGCATAGCTCCTGCCCAGACGGTTGGCTGTAAACCGATGGAGGTTGCCAGGAGACCGCCGATCAACAAACCGCTCGGAATGCTGGCCCAGGCGATTACCCGAGCCGTTGCCGTGACTCGTCCCAGCATAGACGGTGGAGTGATGCTTTGGCGGATCGTTAACTGACTGATGTTGTAGGCTACTACTCCCAGTGCACGTACCAGGTATCCCGCGATGATCAACGGTAATGGAGCCAATGGTGCCAGTGCCATCAGGAGGATACCAACAGCGTGCAGAATGAGAGCTACGGAGAGGGTCGGCCCTAACCCCCAGTGTCGGACAAAACGACCCGTTAAGGTTGCAGCAATCAGAAGACCCACATTGCCTGCACTGAAGATTAGACCGGTTAGTCCGGCATCCAACCCCAGGGTGCGAATGATATAAAACAGCAAAATACCCTCCACCAAAGCCCAACCCACACTCATCAACATCGTACAGCCCAGAATCGAGCGCAAGAGCGGCTGCCGCCAGAAGTAGGTCAGCCCTTCCTTAATCTCCATCCCCAGGGAGCGTGGTTGTTGTGGTTTTGATGCGGTTATGTCAGATCGCGCTTCCTGATGGCGAATACCAAAAAGAAACAGGGCTGAAATGAGATAGCTGAGGGCATCCAGGATAATCGCGATGGGGGCGGTCAGCAGCGTTATCAATGCGCCTGCCAGGCTTGGACCAACAATTCGTGTTCCAGATTGAGCTACTTCTAAACCGCTATTTGCTGCCACAAGCTGCTTTGGCGGAACCAGAGTTGGAACCCAGGCCTGATAGGCGGTATCAAAGAATGTGGTGAATACCCCGCTGAGTAGAACGACCACGTAGAGATACCAGATCGAGAGCCAACCTGACATGTAGACCACAGGAATAGTGATCAGGATCAACGCCCGGGCAATATCACACCAGATCAACAGGGGTTGACGTTTGCTCCGATCTACAATAGCGCCCGCCACAAAGCCCAATACTACCATCGGTACCCAGCCAAGCATCGCCAGGACACTGGTTTCGAGGGGCGTAGCGTTCAAGGTGGTAACGGCGAGAATAGGCAGACCGAGAAAGGTGATTTGGGTGCCCAGCTGGCTAATCGCCGTTGCCCCCCAGAGACAGAGAAAATGACGGTTACGCCAGACGCTGCGTTCCTGAAAATCGTCATGATTGAGCGGTGTCATTGTATGCGGAGAGAGGCGTGTACGCCATACAACTTGCTCACAATTCCGCCCTGTCTATCATACGGTTACCGGCGAAGGCGATGAGCAAGCGCTACTGAAATACAATCAGGCGATGGGATTGCAAACGTTAAGCAATCGCTGATCGGTTGAATGCTGCCGGGATGTTTGAGGTTTCATCGATACCGGCGCATTATGGGATTGCGGATACACAACGCCAGGAAACTCGTGAAGTCTATCACACGAGAGCGCGTGGGAGTCGAACCCACCGGCGTAGTTCGTCACTCCGCCCAACGGTTTTGAAGACCGCGACAGCCACCGGGCCACATGCGCTCTCACCAGCGATTGTAGAGTGAGCCAGGGGGGTTGTCAACTCTGCGGTGCAGCGTGCAGGTCGGAGGTAGCGCACATTCACTATCGAGGTTTTGAACGTGGTGATGACCACACGGCCTGGCGGGAATTGACAAAACGTCACCCGGTCTTATCCTGGGTGACGTGTACGCGCAACGGTTCCCGTCGTGCGAGATACCTGATCGTTATGAACGACCATCTCCCGATATGTGAACAGTACACCTGATCCAGGCTAACGCAACCGCCCCTGCTCCATATCGTACTTCCCCGCCAGATCGTCCTGCACTGTCTGTGGTGCCCGCTTCACGCCGGTCAGGTAGGCTGCCCGGTCGAGCATATGAGCGGCGACCGGTGCCGTCAGGAAGAAAAAGGCGATCAGGGCAACCATCTTGGCCGCTGCCACCAGATCGCCGTGATGCGCCGCCACCGACAGCAGAACACCGGTAATACCCAACGTCCCCGCTTTACCGGTCGCATGAACGCGCGTATAGAGGTCGGGCAATTTCAGCATCCCGATTGCTGCCAGCAGCATGAACAGCACCCCGATGGTTGCCAGGATCAGGGTCACAATCTCGTTCAGGCTCATCAACTGCGCCCCTCCTCGATATACCGCGAAATCGCCACGGTACCCAGAAATCCCAGTACGGCGACAACCAGAATTGCGTCGACCAGACTCAATTGGTCGGTAATCACTACGTAGAGCGCAACCAGCGCCACCACGTGAACCATCAGCGTATCAAAGGCCATTGCCCGATCAGGAATGCTCGGCCCCATCAGGAGGCGAGCGGTGCAAAGGATCATGGAGATGGCAACGACCCCCATTAAACCGGCAATAATCATCGTAAATAGCGTCATGGCGTGCAACCTCTATGGAAACAGTTCCATCACCCGCCGCTCGAAGTTTTGCTTAATATCCTCACGCACGGCATCGGCATCTTGAACATCGATACAGTGAATGTAAATTGTACGGCGATCAGTCGCCACATCGAGCGAGACGGTACCCGGCGTTAAGGTGATCAGATTGGCGAGCACTGTAATCCCGGCATCACTTTTTACATCAAGTGGAATCGCAATAATACCGGGCCGAATATCGGCCACCCGCCGAAAGAGCACGATTCGGGCCACATCCAGGTTCGCCTTGAGAATACTCCACAAGGCAAAACCGATAAAGGCGATCCATTTGAAGGTCAGGCGAGCATAGTGCCGGTTATCAATCCGAGATCGCCCCAACCCGCCATCGGTAAACGGCATGCTCAGGAAGCGGCTGGCCAGTGACACAATCGCAAAACTGACCAGGAAACCGACGATCAAATCGGGCAGGGTAAAACTGCTCTGCAATGCCATCCAGGTGATTGTCAGCAAAAGGATCAATACAATCATAATCACCTCTACCGCATAGCCGCCTGATATACCGCTTCACAGCCATCACTACCACAGACAGCCGTAATGTAGATTGTCCGATCAAAAAACTGTTGCGCGGCGATAGTATTGTAATCGACCAGCGGCCCGGCCAGTAGCCCAAGCGCGATGCTCAAAATCACCAGAGCAGCCCCTGGCGCCAGCAAGCCGAAACTAACCCGTGGCAGCCGATTCACGTCCTCGTAGGATTTCTTCCAGAAGACCTCATTCCAAATCTTCAACATCGAGAAGAAGGTGAGGATACTGGTACCGGCAGCCACTGCTGTAATCAGATACGCCTGCTGACTCACGCCGACCTGGAGCAAGATCAGCTTGCCGATGAACCCACTCAGCGGTGGAATGCCGGCCAGCGACAGAATACCGACGAACCAGAAGATTGCCAGCCACGGTTCACGCCGGGCCAACCCACCCATCTTTTTCAGATCACCGGTACCGTAAATCTGTTCAGCAGCGCCACCGATAAAGAAGAGCGCCATCTTCACAATCATCACATGGGCGGTGAAGACCAGACCGGCAGCCAGCCCGGCTACACTGGCTAATCCCAACCCCATCACGCTATACCCGATCTGACTGATGATGTGGAAGCTGAGAATACGCCGCACATTCATCTGGGCAACCGCACCCAACACACCTATCACCATCGTCAACCCGGCCAGCAGCGTAATCCACGGCGCGTAGATCGCCAGCTCGTTTTGCAGCATCAGCCCAAAGACCCGGTATAGCGAATAGACACCCACCTTTGTCATCAAACCGCTGAAGATTGCGGTTACCGCTACCGGTGGCGTGTGGTAGCTCGATGGCAACCAGAAGAAGAGAGGCACAATCGCCGCTTTGCTACCGAATGCGAAGAGGAAAACGCCGGCCAGCACAGTCTGCAAACCGGGATTGGTCAATGTAGCCATACGCTCGGCGATGTGCGCCATATTTAACGTGCCGGCAAAGCCGTACATCAGGCCACAACCAAACAAGAAGGCAGTACTGCCGAGCAGGTTGAGCACAACGTATTTCAAGCCACCTTCGAGCTGATCGCGACTACCACCGAGGGTAATCAAACCAAATGAGGAAACCAGCAAGACTTCAAACCAAACGTACAGGTTGAAGAGATCACCGGTAAGAAACGCACCACTCACCCCTAGCAGCAATAACAGCAACAGTGGGTAGTAGAAATAGCGTTCACGCTCGCGATCAATCGAGTAAAAGCTATAGACAACCGTCGTCAGCATGAGGAGCGCGGCCAGCATGACCATCAACGCGCTCATGCCATCGGCAACCAGCGAAATACCAAACGGTGCCAGCCAGCCCGACGCCTGGGCGACCAGTGGGCCACTCTGAGGTACCACGCTCATCAGCCAGAGACCATAGCCGAGATTAATGAGCACACTCGCCAGCGTAATTGCACGTGCAATCATACGCTGATGACCAAACAGAACGGCCAGAGCAGCACCGATCAATGGTGAGACTATTGGAACGAAGAGATGAAAGACCATGCTTCTTTCCTACGCCAGATCGCAACACTATAACTTATCGGTTGTTGACAGATCATCGAGATCGTCGCTCCCCACCGCCTGATTCGAGCGATAGGCCAGAGCCAGTACAAAGGCAGTGAAACCGAAACTAATCACAATCGCCGTCAGGATCAATGCCTGCACCAATGGATCAGCCGATCCGGGGAGCGGTTGTCCGCTGGCATCAACCAGCGGTGGTGCACCACGTCGCACACCATCACCCATTGTGAAAATGAGCAGGTTGACGCCATGGCTCAACATAATCAGACCCAGGATCAGCTTCACTACCGAACGGCGCAAGATCAGATAAGTGGCCCCACCAAACAGAGAGCCGATTGCTATCGCCAGCAGAATAATCATGCAACCTCCTCTTGCTCAACAGATGCCGATTTCATTTCCGGCAAAGGGAAAAGAGTCGGTTCTTCTACCAGCAGGAGTGCAATCTTCGTGGTTACACCAACAACCGTGAAGTAGACTCCAACATCGAACAAGACCGGCGTACCAATCTTTCCTACCCCGGGAATGGGTTCTGGTATCCAGAACGCCTGCATGTAGGGGAGACCGGCAAACAGCGCCGGCAATCCCCAGATTGCCCCGAAAAAGACACCGAAAGCCGCCAGCAGCAGGTAATTGACCGGCAAAATGCGTTTGGCCGTTTTCGGGCCAAAGGCGACTATCTGCAAAATGATCGCACTTGAAGCCAGCAGACCACCGATAAAGCCACCACCCGGCAAATTATGGCCGCGCAGGAGCATAAAGATTGAAAGCAACAACAGCACCGGCATCATCAACCGGCTAATCGTGCGCAGAATTAACGAGTCGTATAAGGCACTATCTCTGGGCATCGACCGGTTCGTTGACCGGTTCGGTTGTGGTGACCCGCTCTGGTGTCGCATTGTCTTTCCCCTGTCGTAACCGTAACAAGCCATAGATACCAAGGAGCGCGATGAACAAGACCGTAATTTCGCCCATGGTATCGAAACCGCGGAAGTCAACCAGGATTACATTCACGACGTTGGCGCCTTTGCCCAGTTCCAGACTATTTTCCAGGAAGAAGGGCGCTAGCGGCGCAAAACTATCGTTCGTGGCCGCTGCCAGTACCAGGCCCCCCATCAGTACACCCATAACCGTCGCCACAATCGCATCGCGCCGCCGCACCCAGGCCGACGAGAAGCTCTCGAAGCGTACCGGCAGAACAGAGAAGACCAGTAACAGAAACACGGTTGAGAGCACTTCAATCAGCAACTGGGTCAATGCCAGGTCAGGCGCCGAGAAGAGGACGAAGAGGAGCGATACCATTGCGCCGACAACGCCAACGGCAATGATGGCACCCAGGCGGGTGCGGGCGTTAATCGTGGCAATTACCCCAATCGGTATGAGAGCCGCCGCCAGTATCTCGTAGAACTGCAACTGTGGATCGAGATCAAAGCGAATTGCCCCAAGTCCAAAACTGACAAACGGCACACCAACGAAAACCAGCATGGTGAGTGCCGTGAGCAGAATATATCGGCGCAGACGGCCCTCCTGAATGGTTCGCGTCAACGCGGTAGCACCGGCCAGAGTACGCTCGATCAGACGGTCGAAGATCATATCGCCGCGTGACCAGGCTGGCCAACCACGTAAACCGGCCAGTTGATCGGCGAAACGGAACATCACGACGCCAATCACAATCGCGCTCAGACTCACCAGCAGTGCGGGATTAATCCCGTGCCAGAGCGCCAGTTTCACTTCAAGCGGTTGACCATAGATAGATGTACTGGCCGCAGCGATCAGCGTACTGATGGGTCCCAAAAACGCGATAGGGATGATCAACGACAATACTGCCGGAACACCGGGACCGATCAACATCCCCGGTGCCGGATCGGTGATATGCTGCTGCATCGCCGCAACACTGCGCTGACCGAGGAAGGCATTGCTGAACAGGCGCCAGCCCGTAATCAGATAAGCGATGGCAGTGACGGCAATAGCCCCCACCGCCAGCACACTTAATGTCGCACCCAGTTCGGTTTCCAGCGCTGCTTCGAGCATCAGCTCCTTAGCCACAAAACCAAACATCACCGGAATGCCACCGAACGAAAGCAAAGCCAGCACCGTAATCACCATCGTCTGCGGCATGTACTTACGCAGTCCGCCGAGACGACGGAGATCGCGCGTCCCACACTCGTGGTCAATCACCCCGGCAAGCATAAACAGGGCCGATTTGTACAGCGCGTGGGCCAGAATGTTTGTCGCCACACCTTCGGCACCGTACTTCCCACCCAATCCGATCTGCATGGTCAAGGCACCAAGCATGCTGATTGTGGTATAGGCCAGCATCGCTTTCAGATCGAACTGCCGCATCGCCACAATCGCAGCGAAGGTCATTGTCGCCCCGCCAACCACTGCCAGCGTCACATCCCACAGTGCGGTTCCACCTAATGCCGGGCTGAGGCGCGCCATGAGGTACACCCCGGCCTTGACCATCGTGGCCGAGTGGAGAAAGGCACTGGCCGGTGTCGGCGCCTGCATCGCACCGGGAAGCCAGAAGTGGAAGGGAATCTGGGCCGATTTGGTGAAACAGCCAAGCAAAATTAAGATTACTGCCGCCGGGTAGAGTGGATGAGCGTGCAACGCATCGCCGGCAGCCAGAATATCACTGAACTCATAGCTTCCAACCGCCTGACCGAGCAGTAACAAACCGACGAGCAGAGCCAGGCCACCGCCACCGGTTACCAGGAGTGAATGTAGAGCACCCCGCCGGGCATCGGCATAATCATGCTTGTAGCCAATGAGCAAATACGACGTTACCGAGGTCAATTCCCAGAAGACAAACATCGTCAGGACATTGCCGGCCAGCACCAGCCCCAGCATCGCGCCCATAAACAGCATCAGGTAGGCCAGAAAACGACCAAGACCGCTGTCAGATCCGAGATAGTGGCCGGCATAACCGACGATCAACGTACCAATCCCAGAGATTATGAGGGCAAACAGCAGGCTCAAACCATCAAGCGTAAAGCTCAGATGCAACCCTAGCGCCGGCACCCACTCTATCCGTTCAGTCACCAGCCCGCCTTCCCACACCGGCGCAGCCTGCGCCAGGGTTAGACCGAAGATGAGCAACGGGATCAACGCCAACCCCCATGCGATTCGGTCACGCGCCGGAAAGCGGGCGAGCAACGCCAGGGGAGCTGCCGCTAGCGCAATGAATACAAGCGGATAGATCATGCTCTCCTCGTTCAAACACTACAAAACGCTACTACCACCTGACGTGGCACGATACGACGCAATCGGCGAAAATGGCAACGGCTGGACAACGTTTCAGTTGTATCAGCCCGCTGGAAGGGAATAGTACCGTGTACCACTTTGTTACCAGCACTATTGCCTGAACAACATTTGAATGTGTTGGGTTTGCTGCCATTGTACCCCAAAACGGGGGAGCTGTCACACATCCGAACGATAACGGCTCTGATAGCTATTGCCGCTCTGCAAGAGGTGCTCGTGTCCTGTCCAGCTCACCACACACTCACCAAATATCTGGTAGAGTTATCATGCGAGAAAGCAATTCTTGAGCACGAGTGAGATATGAGCAGAGTACACACCCTCTCCATCTTGAACGCACTTCAGATTATTGGTATCGCTCTTGTATGCCTGACCATGCTTAGCGCCTGTGGCGAACCGCTGCGTGAACGTAGCATCGAGGTAACGGCCACCGAAATGCGCTTTGATCCCGACCGTATAGAGGCTCGCACCGGTGAACAGGTCTTCTTACGCTTACGTAATCGCGGCGAAGTAGCGCATAGTCTGACCATTGAGCTACCTTCCGGAGATCGTACTGTCTCGGCTGATCCGGGTGTTGATGCGGTACTGGCCTTCCGCGCTCCAGCTCCTGGTGAGTACCGTTTCTACTGTCGTATTCCCGGCCATGAAGCTCAACAGGGTGTTCTGGTCGTTACCCCATGACGATTATCATTACGAGGTCACCCAATCACGGCGGCGAATGGCATTGACGGTCAGAATAGCCAGGGTGAGCAGCGTGATCGGCAAGACGAAGAGCATCATGATACCGCTGAACGCGGGTAACGCATCATGTTCAGTCGCAGCCATGATGAGATAGACCGTATATGCCACATAATAACCGAGAAAGAGCGCCCCTTCCCAGCGGTTGATACTCAGGCCAGAAACAAAGATCGGCATAACCGCAAAGGCTACTGCAATCATCACCGGCAGATCAAACGTGATGACAGACGGAGCCACCACAAGACCACCAGGCGTTACCAGCGATGCAATCCCCAGAATACCAAGAATATTGAAAATGTTACTTCCTACTGCATTGCCAATCGCAATGTCGCGTTCCTGTTTGAGGGTGGCAACAATGGAAGCAACAACTTCAGGTAACGAGGTACCGGCAGCCACAATCGTCAAGCCAATCACAATATCACTAATCCCGATAGAGCGCGCAATGGTCGTTGCACTTTCGACCAGCCAGTTCGATCCGAGTGCCAGTAACCCCAAACCAACAATAATCATCACAAGCTGCATAACCCAGACCGCAACAGTCGGGCGTTCGCGCAGTTTTTGCGAACCATACTCCTGTGCGTACTCATCCTGCACAGCGGCACTTTCCTTTCGGCTGGCATAAATTGACCAGATGGTGTAACCAAGCAACAAGCTAAAGAGTAACAATCCATCCGCCCAGCCAATCGTACCATCGAGTGCCAGTACCGCTAACAAGAGAGACACTGCAATCATGAAGGGCACTTCACGCCGAATAAGCTGTACTGCCACGATCAGTGGACTGATCAGAGCACAGGCACCCAGGATGAACAGAATATTGAAAATATTACTCCCTACTACGTTCCCTATCGCAATATCACTTTTGCCGGCCAGACCGGCCTGAACGCTCACCGCCAGCTCTGGTGAACTGGTACCAAATGAGACCACTGTCAAACCGATGACAAGCGGCGAAACCCCAACCAGTGCTGCCAGGTGACTTGCACCACGCACTAACAGCTCACCGCCAATCGCCAGACACACCAGTCCGCCTAGCATCAAGCCGATTGTTATGGCATCCATACGATTATTGATAATCTCCTCTTACACAGGATTTGACACGATGCACATTGATACATTATACGTAACAACCTTCGCCCTAACGAGGGCGAATCTTCGTTATATGCGCTACCGAAGGAGAGCAGCAGCAATAGGGAAAATTCCCCTATGAGGAATGGCAAAAATCCTGTATAGTGCATAGCGTTGGGGAGTAGCCGCCCGCCAACTGCGGGTTGATGTTACCGTCAAGACGGAATGCAACATTCCCGGTGGCATCGCGTATCGGGCAACCGTACTGGCGAGACCGACGCAGTGGTGAGCTGCGTTTGGCTCGCCTTTTTGTTGTGGTAAAAAAACAAACTGTACGACAGGGAGAAAAGCACAATGTTCGATGCAGTGTGGGTCTGGATCGGTTTTAACCTCTTTGTACTGGCCCTGCTGGCCCTCGATCTGGGGGTGTTTCACCGTGACGCACATGAAGTCTCGTTACGCGAGGCAGCAATCTGGAGTGTCGTCTGGATTTCACTGGCGCTGGTCTTCAATCTTGGCTTGTATCTCTTCTGGGATCAGATCATGCCGGGTAGCAGCCTGAGTGCCGGCGATGCCGGCCTGGCCTTCCTCACCGGCTATTTAATCGAAAAAGCGCTGAGCGTTGACAATATTTTTGTCTTCGTATTGATCTTCTCGTATTTTGCAGTGCCGGCCAAATATCAGCACCGCGTTCTGTTCTGGGGGATTCTCGGTGCGCTGATCATGCGGGGTACCATGATCGCCGCCGGCGCGGCCCTCATCAAGCAATTTCACTGGATCATCTGGGTTTTCGGTGCCTTCCTGATCTTCACCGGTATTCGCATGGCCACATCGCAACACGAGGAAGTAGAGCCTGACAAGAATCCGGTAGTACGTCTCTTCCGGCGCTTTATGCCGATCAGTGATCGCTACGACGGGCAGAAGTTTCTCACCCGCCAGAATGGCGTGCTAATGGCAACACCATTGCTACTGGTGCTGGTGATGGTTGAGACAACCGACCTGATCTTTGCAGTCGACTCAATTCCGGCCATTTTTGCAGTGACCCAAGACCCGTTTATCGTGTACACATCAAACGTCTTCGCAATCCTGGGTTTGCGGGCACTGTACTTTGTGCTGGCCGGTGTCGTTCATCTCTTCCACTACTTGAAACTGGGTTTATCAGTAGTGCTGGCCTTTGTCGGCGTGAAGATGCTTCTGCCTGATGTGAGCGCGGCCCTGATCGGTACGAGCTGGAAGATTCCTACCGGTATTTCACTCGGCGTGGTTGCCACGATTATCACGGTATCAATCGTAGCCTCGCTGATCAGGGCGCGATTGGTTGAGAGCAGCGAACCTGCCGCTCCATCAAACACAGTCTAACGGCTCACCCTCAAGCTCCAGATCTACCGCAGACACAGCAGGAGATAGCCCACCGATCAATTCACAGATGAGATCGGGCTGCTCCTGCTGTGGCATATGACCACAGCGAGACAGGTAAATGTATTGGGCCCGTCCCTCCAGCACGACTTCCATCGACTCAATCAATTCACCATCGACAATCACGTCGTGATCACCACTGATTAAGACCGTTGGCGTCTGGCATTCGCTGACCAGATCGAGATACTGTTCTGCCCGGAAGAAGGCATCAATGGCCAGCCAGCGCAAGGCCGAGAGAGTTGCCCGGCGTTGCAGCGGATGGTGAAGGCGCTTCCAAACGCGCCGACGGAGGAATCGTCGTTCACGAGCCGGTAAGTCGTAGAGGCTGTAGTAGAACGGCTGCAAACTGAGAAAAGCCAGTTCCTGTGAACGGCGCATACTGGCCATCACCAGCTCGCCAAGACCAGGAATAAGCAGGGACCACCACTGACGAGGTGGAATTCGACGTTTAACCGGCAAACATCCGCTGATCAGTATTTGTTGCTGAATCAGGTGAGGCAGGCCGATGCTCAGACGTTGGGCAATCATTGCTCCCATTGAATGGCCGACAAGCGTAATCTGTTGTAGTTGTAACGTGGTGATAAATTCGGCCATGGTGCGGGCAAAAAAGGTCAGACTATACCCGCCTTTAGGCCCGGAACTACGGCCAAAGCCCGGTAGATCAGGGGCAATCACACGATACATCTGTGAGAGTGGCGGAATGACTGAACGCCAGGTATCGGCTTCATCACCCAGGCCATGCAAGAGAAGGAGCGGCGGTAGGTTGGTGGAACCGGCAGCGTAGTAGAAGATGTCCACATCACGCAGCGCAACCCGACGAGCGTAAGGGACAAGGTCAACGGGAATATCCATCGTGGGTTCTCGCTTCATGGCGCTACCTTTATGAAAGGAATCTTTCTTAATTCTAGAATACGCAAATTGGTTTGTCAAATGTTTTTGAGCACAACAACAGTATTGTTTTTACACGATGGTATGTAGTAGATTTACAATGAGATGTGATCGAAGGCATCTATCAATATTGAGATAATAACTCAATAAGGTGTAAATAAAGTAGACATCCAGTGAAACAACCAGCTTTTCTGTTGGTGTGCTACAATCGAGCAATCAAACAGGCCGGAATGACCGGCAGAGAACAACCAACAAGGAGCCGGCAATGCGCACAACCATTCGCGATATTCAGCAGATGCGCGACCGTGGCGAGCGAATCCCGATGGTCACCGCGTATGACTATACCTCGGCTCAGATTGCTGATCGCGCCGGAATTCCATTGATTCTGGTAGGGGATTCGTTAGGCATGGTCGTGCTGGGCTACAATTCTACCGTACCGGTGACGCTTGACGACATGATTCACCATACGCGCGCCGTCGTGCGTGGTACCCAGAAAGCCCTGGTTATCGGCGATCTCCCATTCCTTACCTATACGTCACCAGAGCAGGCAATCCAGAGTGCTGGACGGATGTTGCAAGAAGCAGGTGCGCAGGCCGTAAAGCTGGAAGGCGGTGTGCAAATCGCTCCTACAATTGCCCGTCTGGTTCAGGCAGGGATTCCGGTGATGGGGCACATTGGCTTTACGCCACAGGCGGTTAATCAGATTGGGTTGCGTGTGCAAGGACGACGGGCCGCTGAAGCGCGACGACTGCTAGCCGATGCCCTGGCCGTGCAAGAAGCCGGTGCCTTCGCGATTGTGCTGGAACTGGTACCGGCAGAGCTGGCCCAGGCCATTACGGAACGGTTGCGGATTCCGACTATCGGGATCGGTGCCGGAGCCGGCTGTAGCGGTCAGGTGCAGGTCTGGCACGATATGCTCGGTTTGTACAGCGACTTTTTACCCCGCCACGCCAGGCGCTACGCCGATCTGGCAACAATTATTGCGGAAGCGCTGAGTCAGTACGCCAGTGATGTGCGTAATGGCACGTTTCCCGGCCCTGAACATAGCAGTCGGATGGATCCGGCAGAACTGGCCGCAGCACTGGGGAGTGAAGGTCAGGCGACGGAGTAAGCAGCGATTACGGGTACATCAGAACATCTTCGGACAGCATCCCACAGCGGTTTGCGAAGCTGCTGGTTGCGACGTGGTAGGCGCGCGCTCCCAGGGGATGCTGACTCGCCCCCACCCTACCCCGCCCCCGCTGGGGGCGGGAATCTCCACCGGCTGGCTCGCGCTGGTGCGGGTTGGGTCGGGGGGATACCTCGTTAGACGAAGGCATTGCAGCAGTTGCAAGTGGTGGGAGCGCGCCGGAGGCGCGCGCTCCCAGTGTGTGCGCATGCAGTACCGCCCCCACCCTACCCCGCCCCCGCTGGGGGCGGGAATCTCCACCGGCTGGCTCGCGCTGGTGCGGGTTGGGTCGGGGGGATACCTCGTTAGACGAAGGCATAGCAGCAGTTGCAAGTGGTGGGAGCGCGCCGGAGGCGCGCGCTCCCAGTGGATGCTGATCTGCCCCCACCCTACCCCGCCCCCGCTGGGGGCGGGAATCTCCACCGGCTGGCTCGCGCTGGCGCGGGTTGGGTTTAGCTTGCGAGACATCGCCAGATGAAGTCACAGCAGGGGGTAAGTGCGCCGGATGTGTGCGCTCCCAGTGAATCTTGCCCTCCCCACCTTCCTCGCCCTGCTGGGCTATGCATTACCCACATGTCACGCTGCGTTAGGCCGGGCTGCAAGTGCTACCCGTGGCGCAGGCTTCCAGCCTGCGTGCGTATCATCGCCATTGCCGTCAGGTGCTGACCGTGGCCGCTGGTACGCAAGCACGAATCGCGTGCAACATAACCGTCTACACGCAGGGATCGCATTCATGTCTGACCAACTCGATGATCGGCACGAGCACATGCAGCATCCCCGTGACCAGGATGGGGAAGGGTATGCCACGCACCGGATCGCGAGCACGGCTGGCGCGGCAGCATGGCTGCCGCACTCCAAACTGCGCGACACGGGTAATGGTGGTCGGCAAGGGGTATCTCCACTGAAACGTGATCCCCCTGTGCGGAAAGCTGCGGGGTAACCGCTACGACCGCCACGTGATCGCGAGCACGGCTGGCGCGGCAGCATGGCTGCCGCACTCCAAACTGCGCGACACGGGTAATGGTGGTCGGCAAGGGGTATCTCCACTGAAACGTGATCCCCCTGTGCGGAAAGCTGCGGGGTAACCGCTACGACCGCCACGTGATCGCGAGCACGGCTGGTGCGGCAGCATGGCTGCCGCACTCCAAACTGCGCGACACGGGTAATGGTGGTCGGCAACGGTATCCACGCTGACACGTGATCCCCCTGTGCGGAGAGCTGCGGGGTAACCGCTACGACCGCCACGTGATCGCGAGCACGGCTGGCGCGGCAGCATGGCTGCCGCACTCCAAACTGCGCGACACGTGCATAACGAGTGGATAAGGCAATCCATCCAGCACGTGCCGGCACGGCTGGAGCAGCGCTCTGCCACCTGGCCAGTCGTCCACAACAGCCCTCCTAGCGATCATACCCGCTGATACGCACGTGGTTGACACCAGGTGTGGGTAATGCATACCCGCTAGGGGCGGGAACCTCCGGCACGGGTTGGGTCGGGGGTGTGGTGCCTGGCTAGACGAAGGTGCAGCAGGCAGTTGCAAGTGGTGGGAGCGCGCCGGAGGCGCGCGCTCCCAGTGAATCTTGCCGCCCCCACCCTACCCCGCCCCCGCTGGGGGCGGGAATCTCCACCGGCTGGCTCGCGCTGGTGCGGGTTGGGTCGGAGGGGGATACCTCGTTAGACGAAGGCATAGCAGCAGTTGCAAGTGGTGGGAGCGCGCCGGAGGCGCGCGCTCCCAGGGGATACTGGTGCTGGCGCACTGCTGTGATACGCTCTTCCTTCACCATACGCCCAACGCAACACTACGTAACCAATTGTTGTAAGATGGTGTAGCCTCACCTCGCGGGATGAGGGTGAGCAGAGACTCAGAAATGCCACATTGTTATTGATGATGGGTGCGATCAGGCTCAACGTTGAGCAAGACAACGAGGAAACATGCTATGAAAGTCCTACACACAGTCGCCGAATTTCGACAGGCACGGGCGGCGTTTGATGTCCTGGGGTTCGTGCCGACGATGGGGTATTTGCATCAGGGACATCTGGCGCTGGTTGAACAGGCCCGTCGCGAATGCCCGGCAGTAGCGGTGAGTATCTTTGTCAATCCAACGCAGTTTGGCCCTAACGAGGACTATGCCCGCTATCCACGCGATACTAACCGCGATCTGGCGCTGCTCGAAGCAGCCGGTGTTGATCTGGTATTTATCCCTTCGGTCGAAGAGATGTATCCGCCCGGATTCGGCACCTATGTCATTCAGCCTGCCGCTGATGAGGTGCTGGAAGGGGCGGCCCGACCCGGCCATTTTCGGGGTGTCGCGACCGTTGTCTGTAAGCTGTTTAATATTGTGCAGCCGACCAAGAGCTACTTCGGGCAGAAGGATGCCCAACAGACGGTTGTAGTGCGTCAGATGGTTCGCGATCTAAATCTCCCGGTTGAGATTGTGATTGTACCGACGGTACGCGAACCTGATGGTCTGGCGCTCAGTAGTCGTAACGTCTATTTGAACGCCGAACAGCGAGCCGCCGCACCGGTGCTCTACCGGGCACTGCGCACCGCTGCCGAACGCTACGCTGCCGGTGAGCGTGACGCCGAGACGCTGCGAGCAGTGATGCGAAGTGTGCTCGCCGGGGAGCCGCTGGCCCGACCGGATTACGTTAGCGTGGCCCATCCGCTCACGTTGCGTGAACTGGATCGGATTGGTGCGGACGGTGCTTTGTTGTCGATGGCCGTGCGCTTCGACCAGGTGCGCCTGATCGACAACTGGCTGTTGGAAGGGGAAGGAAAATAGACGATAGTGAGCGGGTTGACCCTCACCCCCGGCCCCTCTCCCGCGGCGCGGGAGAGGGGAGATGAGAGGTTTGATTCAGGGCTTCCTGATGCGGTAGACGTTGAGTTGGCTGATGTTTTCCGTCTACCCATAAGCATTGCGGGAGAGGGGACTAGAGACCTCTGCCACGGCATTCTGATGCGGTAGAAATCGCGCTCTATCAATCCGGGATAAACGCTGCACCCACGCCTGTAGGGGCGACGCATGCGTCGCCCCTACGACGACGCCGACCTCACCCGCACCTCGCCAATGAATGCCTGGTATCGCTTCGATACAAGGATCACACCTGAACGATGCAGGTTGTTGCGCAAGATGTGGTGTTCGGACGTGGAACAGGCTGCCAGCCTAAGCTCATGCATTCCCTGCATCGGGGGCACGTACCGGTAGAGCTAAACGCTGCACCCCTCGCCTGTAGGGGCGACGCATGCGTCGCCCCTACGACACTCACCGCTTCGCCAATGGACACCTTGTACCGCGTCTACCCACCCCTGAACTTTGCCCAGAGCGGGAGAAGTGAGGGGCAACTTGCCGACATCACGCCTTAACCGCAGCTACCGTGGCTTCAATCGAGTCGGCGATGATTTGCACGATCTGATCGATCTGTTCGTAGGTGGTGACCAGCGGCGGCGCCAGACAGATCGTGTCCCCCACGACACGGGTGAAGAGGCCGCGAGCAGTCATCTCTTTTTGGACGCGCACGCCGACGTTGGCACTGGCAGGGAAGGGCGCTTTGGTTGCAGTGTCTGCGACCAGTTCAATTCCGGCCATCATACCTTTACCTCGGACGTTCCCGACATGCGGTAGGGCGTACAGCTCTTGCAGTCGCCGCAGCATGTAATCGCCAACTTCGGCGGCCCGCTGCACCAGGCCCTCGCGTTCGATGATGGCGATGTTGGCCAGGGCAACGGCACAGGCGGTCGGGTGGCCTGAATAGGTGAAGGCGTGCATCCAGCGCTGTTCGGGTGGCACCGACTGGATAGCCTCGTAGATGCGGTCGCTCACGCCGATGCCACCGAGGGGAATGTAGCCCGATGTAATCCCCTTCGCGAACTGGGCAATATCCGGCTCGATTCCGTAGTGTTCCAGCCCAAACCAGCGCCCGGTACGCCCAAACCCGGTGATGACTTCATCGCTGATCAAGAGCACATCGTAGTAGTCGCAGATTTCGCGAATGCGCTTGAAGTAGTCGTCTTGCGGGGGAATGACGCCACCGGCCCCCTGCACCGGTTCAGCGATGAAGGCTGCAACCGTGTCCGGCCCTTCACGTACAATCGCCTCTTCGAGCAGGTTGGCTGCGGCCACCCCATCGCTCAGGTGCGGGGTAGGATTGACGAAGCGGTAGGGGTACGGCGACTCGATATGGATGAATCCCGGTACACGCGGCTCAAACATCGGCCAGTACGCGGGCAGGCCGGTAGCACTCATCGCCGCCATAGTGACGCCGTGATAGCCCTTCATGCGCGAAATAAACTTGACCTTCTCCGGCTTGCCGACCGCCTTCCAGTAGAAACGTGCGGTCTTGAACGAGCTTTCGGTGCTCTCGGCACCGCCCGAGGTGAAGAAGAAGTGGTTGATACTCGGATAGAAGAGTTCGCTGAGTTTCCGCGCCAGTTCAATTGCCGGCAGGTTCGTCGAGCCAACGTAAGCCGAGTAGTAGGCCAGTTGCTTCATCTGGTTGCAGGCCGCTTCGGCCAGCTCGGCCCGACCATGGCCGACATTGACATTCCACAGTCCGCTCAGACCGTCAATATACTCGCGCCCCTCGGCGTCAATCACAATTGAACCACGACCGGCAACCCAGATTTTCGGATTCTGGTGCGCCGTCGGGTGGGTGAGGGGGTGGATGAGATACTCATGGTCGGCCTGAAGCTGTTCTTGCAGGGTGTTCACGCGCTCCTCCTTGTTGGGAATATCGGTGTTGATGGTTGGATTGTAGCGGAGAAGTGGAGAGACGGCAAGCTGTACCTGCGCGGCAGGTGGTACGCAGTGGATAGGGTACAATATCAGACAGACACATAGAGGTTGGAGACAGCTATGAGCTGGAGAAGACAGATCGAGTTGATCGAGGCGGCCCTGGCCGCCCCGTCGCCACCGTCGAGCGAGCTACTCGTGTTACGTCGGCTCGACGGTACGCCACTGCGTCCGTTTCAGCCGCCGCCAGGTGTAACCCCACGCGCATCGGCAGGGCTGCTCTTACTCATCCCCCACGCCGACACCTTACACATTCCGCTGACAGTCCGTTCGAGTCGGGTGACCACCCATCGCGGTGAGGTGTCGCTACCGGGTGGTGGCATTGATCCAACCGACGATGGGGCAGTGGGGGCGGCGCTACGCGAAGCTCAGGAAGAGATAGGTATCAATCCAACCCAGGTTGTCGTGATCGGTCAACTCTCGACGTTCTACATTCCGCCGAGTAATAACTATCTGACGCCAATCGTTGGCTTGTACCCAACCTCATGCGAGCTGCAGCCCGATCCCGAAGAGGTGGAACACGTCTTCACCGTCCCCCTGGCGACACTTCTCGATCCGGCCACGGTGCGCGAGGAGATTTGGGAGCGCAACGGTACGCCGATGCGGGTACCCTTTTTTGCCTTGAACGGGTACAAGGTATGGGGGGCAACTGCGCTGCTGCTGAGTGAATTTGTGGCGCGGTTGCGGCGCGCGGGGCAGGGATAGGCTGTCTGAATAACTCAGTTGGGGTGGGGCATGATCGCCCAGGTTGCTACCTTTGTCACCACAGAGGCACGGAGACACAGAGGATAGGAACACGAGTTGCTACTTTGAAACGTGACGTAGGCGCGTCTATAAGAACCGGCTGCTACCCAAATCGTTCATGCAGTTACGGTGCAGGTGTTGCGCGTAGAGTCTTACTGTTCATCCTGGCAGGCAGCCTCACATGACCTGCTTGCGGCGTAGGTGGCAACTTGGGTTATGACGTGAGATCGCATGTGTGCAAAGACAGCGCCGGCGTGATGGGTGGTCAGCGGGTGACGGGTGATACTACGACACACCCCCACCCCTGCCTGCCCCTACTGGGGCGGGGATCGCCGGAGCAGGATAGTTCCCGCTGTCGTGCGCCGGTGCAGGGTGGCAATATTCCGCTGACAGCAGGCGGCGAGCCAGAGGCGCATGCTCCCAGCGTTTTCCAGATGGCGCGCCGGAGGCGCACGCTCCCAGTGTTTGCGCACAGCGGGACTATATTCGGGTGCAGTGTCCTGTTCGTTATTACGTTAGATTTGATACGGCACAGAACACAACAGGCGCAGCAGCATGGCTTCCACACGCACCCGTAACATGACTAAAGGTGTGGCACTATTTCTGCCACACCCCAAACCTGTGACGCGAACACGCCTGGCTCTCAACGCAGGTCAGCCGGACGTTCACCCAGGGTCACCGACACCCGCTGCTCCTGTCCATCGCGGAGGATGGTCAATTCCACCGTATCACCAGGGCGATACTGCAAGAGAAGCTGGCGCAGCGAGACGGTGCCATCGAGGCGCTGATCATTCACGGCGAGGATAATGTCGCCTTCACGCAAACCGGCCTGTGCTGCGGCGGTGTTCGGCAAGACGGCGGGCTGGCCACTGATACCGGCATTGATATAAGCGCCATTCTGCACCGGCAGATTGTACTCTGCGGCAACTTCACCATCGATCATCAGGTAGGTAATACCCAGGAACGGATAGCGCACCTGACCGGTACGGATGATCTGGTCGGCAACGTTGGCGAAGATGCTGCTCGGCACCGCGAAGCCAAGTCCCTCAACCGGCGCACTCGACCCGAAACCGAGATCGTTGCGTACAACCAGCGTGTTGATGCCGACGACTTCACCGCGCAGGTTGATCAGCGGGCCACCGCTGTTCCCACTGTTGATCGCGGCATCGGTCTGAATCAGACCCTCCATCCCACTACCGGGCACCGAACGGTTCAGTGCGCTGACCACACCGGCAGTCACCGTGTTGCGGAAATTACCGAGTGGACTACCGATAGCCAGCACCGTTTCGCCGGGCTGCAACGCCGACGAGTCACCGATAGCGGCGACACCCGGCACCTCGCCATCGACTTTCAGCACTGCAATATCATTGAGCGAGTCGGTACCAACCAGCTCAGCTTCGCGGCGGGTACCATCAGCGAAGAGTACGTAATAACGATTACCCCCACTGACAACGTGGTTGTTGGTGATGATGTAGCCCTGATCACTGATAATGACACCGCTCCCGCTCCCCTGACCGGTGCTGCCGGTAACGGTGACGGTGACAACTGCCGGCGCTACGCGCTTCACGGCTTCAACCATCGCATCAGAGACACTGACAACCTCGACCGGTTGGGTAACGGTTTGGTTTGCGGACGAAGTTCCATTGCTTGCAGTGACCGGCTGGGCATTGATGGTCGTGACTGTGGCCGCGACCTGAGCCACGGTCTGGCGGGCCACCAGATAACTGACCAGACCGCCGGTTGCGGCACCACCGGCAACGCCGATAAAGATGCCGAGTAAGAAGACAAAGATTAATGCTAAACGATTAACATTCATCGTACACCTCCCTGGCGTCAGACGACAACGATGCCGTCGTTTTCGCTAAGAGTATCATGACGGGAAGTTTTTAATGTTTGGTTAGAAGGTTGTTAGAAGGTGATGAGATTTTGGGGGAGGAAGTAGGAGGTAGGAGGTAGGAGGTAGGAGATAGAAGATAGAAGATAGAAGATAGGAGATAGAAGATAGGAGGTAGAAGGTAGGAGGGGAAGAGGAGGGGGGGTGAGTGATATTGGGGTATTGCGGACGAGTGGGGGGACTTGCTTCCGTAATCTCAGTAAGAAATACAACCGTTTGACCGTGAAGGAAACTCGTGCCGCCGAAACGATGTATCTGCCTAACTCAAAGTTCCCCCACCCCTACCCCGCTCAGCGCTTCACCGGCTCCGGCAGATCGAGCAGATCGCGGAGGGCCGGTTCCAATGTGGGAAACCGGAACTGGTAGCCGAGGTCGAGAGCTTTGCGGGGAACGGCATTCTGGCCGTAGACGACCAGATCGGCCATTTCGCCCAGGGCAATCCGCAAACTGAATTCAGGAACCGGTAGCCAGGAGGGTGAGCCGAGCACTTTGCCGACGATAGCGGCGAAGTCGCGGTTGGACAATGCCCCCGGCGCGGCAGCGTTGAGCGGGCCACGCACCTGATCGTTTTCCAGGGCAAAGCGAATTAAGCCTACCTCGTCGTCAGGGTGAATCCAGGGATAGACCTGCGTGCCGGGCAGGATGGGGCCGCCGGTCATGAGCTTGAAGGGCAGCATAATCTGCGGCAACGCTCCTGATGTGGGATCGAGCACCAGACCGGTGCGTAACCGCACGGTACGCACGCCGTACTCTTCCGCACGCACGGCTTCCGCTTCCCACGCCACGCAGACCTGCGCCAGAAAATCATGTCCCGGCGGCGAATCTTCGGTGAGCGGGGTGTTGTCGCGATAGGGGCCGTAGTAGCCAACCGCCGACGCACAGACGAAGACACTGGGTCGCTGCGACGCGGCAGCGATGGCATTGACGATACCACGGGTGCCGATCACCCGGCTGTCGCGAATCTCCGCCTTGTATTCGGGTGTCCATCGTTTGCCGAGCAAACCGGTCGAAATCGGTGCCCCGGCCAGATGAACCACGGCCCAGGCACCATCAACCGCAGCCGCCCACGGTCCCTGTTCAGATGGCTGCCAGGCCACATAATCGGCAGCACCGGGCAGGGTTGACCGTGCCCGCGCCGGGTCACGACTGAAGATGACCAGGTGGTAGTCGTTGCGTAATTCGGCAACCAGCCTGCGCCCGATGAGGCCGGTTGCCCCGGTGATGATAATGCGTTTTGTGCTCATATTTTTATCGTACCCTGCATACGTAACGCTGTCAATGGTCGGCCTTTGCTGAAGCCGTGCGTTACTATGGGTGAGCCGTACATCGTCCAGCGCCGAATAGTCGTTCGCCTGTGCGGGTGGTAGATGCTTCAGCCCACCAGTCGGGTGGTGAGAGGTAAACGTCCGCTTTCAGCACTGGCGTTCTAACCTGAAATGTTCAGTCTATCTGCCGGAAAGCAGGTGCCTGCCGATGTATCGGTATCGCAGCGTGCCTGCTTTCTCCATGCATTACCCATATGTCACGCTGCGTCAGGCTGGCTGCAAGCGCCCCCTGTGGCACGGGTGGCGTGGCGCGGGTTTCCAGCCCGTGTGCAAGTATCCTCGCCACCGCCGTCAGGTGCTGGCCGTGGCCGTTGGTGTACAGGCTTCCCGCCTGCGCCACGGACTGATACACCGTCTACCATCGCCACCACTGCGACCATCCGCTTTCCGTTCGTGACGTAATACCCTCGCAACCGCAGTACAACGCGATAGTGCCAGGATCGTGCATGATGAGATAGGTACTGCTGATGAGCGAAGCGGTTGACAACCTGGTTATGGGTAATGCATAAGCGGAGGTGTGCTCCATACTGGTACTCGTTCACCGCAATCCCGGCCCCCTCCTAACCTCCCCCCGCTGGGGGGAGGAACGGACAGAACAGATGAACGAACCTACCGTCATGGCATCAGGACACCCCAGTGCAGCTCGCCATGCTCCCCGCTCCCCTATGCGTTACCCACATGGCACGCTGCGTTAGGCCGGGCTGCAAGTGCTCCCTGTGGCGCAGGCTTCCAGCCTGCGTGGAGGCATCCCCGCCACCGCCGTCAGGTGCTGGCCGTGGCCGCTGGTGCGCAGGCACAAACCTGGTACAACCAAACGTCTACGCGCAGGGATCGTATGCATGCCTGACTGACTCGATGATCGGCACGATCCCATCCAGCACCCCCGTGACCAGGATGGGTAACAGTATGCCACGCGCCGGATCGTGAGCACGGCCGGCGCGGCAGCATGGCTGCCGCACTCCAAACCGTGCGCCACGCACATGATGCGCGAGTAAGACAACTCATCCAGCACGTGATAGCACGGCTGGAGTAGCGCACTGCCACCGGGTCAATCGCCCACAACAGCACCTATGGCGATCATCCCCGCTGGTACGCACGTGGTTGACACCAGGTGTGGGTAATGCATAGCCGGCGGGGACGGGTGTACGTTCTCGGCTCCTCCCCCCAGCGGGGGGAGGTTGGGAGGGG
>Ga0101945_1000788_pt1 | contig 42987 bp, 45 predicted proteins | sample DewCreD2012metaG_2_FD_75246 | JGI IMG/M metagenome (GOLD analysis project Ga0101945, IMG submission 75246) | Hot spring sediment bacterial and archeal communities from British Columbia, Canada, to study Microbial Dark Matter (Phase II) - Dewar... ... | reverse complement strand
GTGTTATTGTGTGTGGTAGTAGGGAGATGAGGGCAAAAAGGCAGGTGGTGGAAGGTGTTATAAGTCAGATAAAGCTTTTCAATGCTGGTAGTGGGTGGAGGACTTTAACTTGTGTGCTTGTGTATGTATATGCTTATGCTATTGGATATAGTTATTACAGGAGGGGTGAACTTGAGGTCTAATTTCTCACCCAGCGTATTAATGGACTAAATTATATATAAATGAAAGTACAAGCTTTTAATGGCTTTAGCCTTAAGACAAACCTTAAACCATCGGGAGACCAGCCAAAGGCCATAGCAGAGCTTCTAAGCAATTTAGAGGTTGGAGTAAAAGAACAAGTGCTTCTTGGTGCCACAGGCACGGGTAAGACTTTTACCATAGCCAATGTGATAGAAAAGTATAACAAACCCACTCTCATAATAGCTCACAACAAGATTTTGGCAGCACAGCTTTACAGAGAACTAAAGGAATTATTCCCGGAGAATGCAGTGGAATATTTTATCTCTTATTACGACTACTACCAGCCAGAGGCATACATACCAGAAAAGGACCTTTACATAGAAAAGGATGCAAGCATAAACGAAATATTGGAAAGGTATAGACATTCTGCTACCGTCTCTGTTTTGGAAAGAAGGGATGTGATTGTGGTAGCTTCTGTGTCTTGCATATATGGCCTTGGTTCTCCAGAAGCTTATTACTCTTTGAGGATTTCTCTTGAAGTGGGACAAAGGCTTAGCATAAGCAGGCTAACAAGGAAGCTTGTGGAGATAGGCTATGAAAGGAACGATTATGCCATCCGCAGAGCCACCTTTTCTGTAAAGGGAAATGCAGTTGAAATAGTGCCATCCGATATGGAAGACCAGCTTTTAAGAATTGAGTTTTGGGATGATGAGATAGACTCTATCACTTTGATGGATGCTCTAAACAGGCATAGGATAAAGGATTTGAAGAAGGTGGTTCTATTCCCAGCAAGCCACTACATTGCACCAAGGGATATTATAGAAGATGCGCTAGAAGAGATTGAAAAGGACTTAAAGGAAAGAGTAGAATGGTTCAAAAATCAAGGTAGGCTTGTGGAGGCCCAGAGGTTATATCAGAGGACCATGCACGATATAGAGATGATAAGAGAGCTTGGCCATTGCAAAGGTATAGAAAACTATTCAAGATACTTTGATGGAAGAAAGCCCGGCGAACCGCCCTACACTCTATTGGACTACTTTCCAGAGGACTTTCTTCTCATAGTGGATGAGTCTCATGTTACCGTACCTCAGATAAGGGCAATGTACAACGGAGATAGGTCAAGGAAAGAAAAGCTTGTGGAATACGGATGGAGGCTTCCATCTGCCCTTGATAACAGACCGCTTAAGTTTGAAGAGTTCTTACAAAAGATAAACCAGGTAATATACATGTCTGCCACGCCGGGCGATTGGGAGGTACAAAGAAGCAAGGGCATTATAGTGGAACAGATAGTAAGGCCCACTGGGCTTTTGGACCCTGTGGTAGAGGTAAGGCCCACAAGGAATCAGCTGGAGGATCTTATAAGAGAGATTCAAGAAAGGAAGAAAAGAAGGGAAAGGGCCCTTGTGCTAACCACCACCAAAAGGCTTGCGGAAGAAGTCTCCGAATACCTAAACGAAAGGGGCATAAAGGCAAAGTACATGCATTCCGACCTGGATGCCATAGAGAGGGCAAAGGTTGTAAAGGAGTTAAGGGAAGGCTCTATTGATGTTATAGTGGGTGTTAATCTGCTAAGAGAAGGGCTTGATTTGCCAGAGGTTTCTTTGGTTGCCATACTGGAGGCAGATAAGGAGGGCTTTTTAAGGAGCTATACCTCGCTCATACAAACCATAGGAAGGGCTGCAAGGAACATAAACGGCAAAGCCATACTCTATGCGGACAGGATAACGGAGTCTATGAAAAGGGCTATAGAAGAAACCAACAGAAGAAGGCAGATCCAAGAGAGATATAACCAAGAGCATGGAATTACACCAAAGAGCATAGTAAAACCCATAAAAGAGCTCTTAGCCATTGAAGAGCTTGATTATGTAAAGCTACCTACCAAGCTACCCAAGGGCATATCTTCGGAAGAGGACCTAATAGAAAGGATAAACAAGCTAGAAAAGGAGATGTGGGAATGTGCCAAGAGATGGGAGTTTGAGAAGGCAGCAAAGCTTAGGGATGAGATAAAACAGCTCAGAGAACTTTTAAAGCTTGTATAATTTTCCCATGGCGCATAAGTTTGACCCTTCAAAATTGAATAAGTTGGATGACCCATCAAGGCTTGAGCTTTTTGACCCTCAAAAGACCCTCAAAGAGTTTGGTCTAAGAAAGGGCATGAAGGTGCTGGATGTGGGAACGGGTGCGGGTTTTTATCTTCCTTACCTTTCGGAGATGGTAGGACAAGAGGGCAGGGTTTATGCCATAGATGTGGAGCCTTTAGCTGTGGAGTATGCCAAGAAAAAGGTGGAAAGTCTTGGCCTTTCCAATGTGGAGGTTTATCTTTCAGAGGAAAATCATATACCCTTGCCAGACAACGCTGTAGATTTTGTTTTTATGGCATTTGTGTTTCATGAATTGGAAAACCCAGTGGCCTTTATGGAAGAGGTAAAAAGGGTGTGTAAGCCTCTTGCCTATGTGGGCATAGTGGACTGGAAAAAGGAGGAAAGGGATAAGGGACCTCCTCCGGAAGAGGTCTATTCTGAGTGGGAATTGGGTCTTATGCTTGAGGAAGCTGGTCTAAAGCTTGGTCGGGTGGTGGAGCTTAGCAAGTATTGCTTTGGTGCCTACGCCATGGTGATAAAGGAGGAGCCAGAAAGATTCCAAAGCCCCATAAAGGTACCGCCCGGTCTGGTATGAAGAGTGTAAGGGAAGAGCTAAAAAAGTTAGGTATTGAGCTAGAAAGTAGGTACTTGATATACAAAACACAGGAAAAGATTACGGTTATACCTTATTATCATATAAGAACCTTGGAGTTCAAAGGCACCAAGATAGTTATACAAACTGGCGGTGTAGAAAGGGTTGTAATTGATATACCACGTCAAAATTTAGCCTTAGAATTCTTCAACGAGCTTTTACTTCATATAGAAAGGGTCTATCTATAACCGCCAGCTATGGCTGGCACTATGGAAAGCACATCTCCATCTTTAAGCTCTGTATCCAGCCCCTTTAAAAACCTTATATCTTCATCGTTAAGATAGAGATTAACAAACTTTCTTACTTCACCTTGCTCGTCCAAAATTCTCTCTTTAAAACCGGGATACACTTCCTCAAGCTTTTCTATGGCTTCCCTTATGGTGCTTGCCTGCACCTGTACTTCACCTTGGCCGTTGGTAATCCGTCTCAATGGTGTAGGAACCCTTACGGTTATCATCCTTAACCTCCTTTCTTATTATAACACAGTTTAATTGTCTTAGTTTATTTTTAGCAAAAGCTATACGCCTAGTGAACGATTCATCCTTTGTAGGGGCAGGGTATACTGTGCCATTATTTTAATTTTTTTGAGGGCAAGCATTAGCGTGCCTTTACATTATCTTTAATGCTTCAAATAATTTTGAAAACACGTGCTACTCAATGATTTCTAATCTTTGGCAGTTGATTTTATAAATGTAGGTACCATGCATCTGTATAATTGGGTTTGCTAAATGTTCAGCAAGCTTTTAGTAAGCGTGTTTGGTATAAAATATTACCATGATTGAAGAGCTATCCAAAGAGCTTGGAGCCAAGGTAATACAAACGCATACTAGCTGGGTTCTTTTACTTGAAGACATAGTTTATAAGATAAAAAAGCCTGTTAATTTTGGGTTTTTGGACTACTCCACCATTGAAAAAAGATTAGAAAATTGTAAAAAAGAGGTGGAGCTAAACAGGAGATTATGCCAATGGGTTTATATTGGTGTAGTGCCTATTAGTTTTATAGGAAATAGATACGTAATAGAGGACTTTTCTAGTCCTGTGGAGTATGCGGTTAAGATGAGAAGAATACCAGAGGATAGACTTTTAAAAAACATACTTCCAGAGGTTTCAAAAGAGGATATGAAAAGGCTGGCACGCCATATAGCCAATTTCCATTTAAAGGCGGAAAGAAAAGATGAATTCGGAAGGCTTGAGGTTATGAAGTTTAACACCGATGAAAACTTTATGCAGACAGAAAAATATATAGGTATAACCATAAAAAAGGAAGATTATGAGTACATAAAAGAAAAAACTAATCAGTTTTATGAAAAATATAAAAGCTTGTTTGAAAAACGCATAAGGGATGGAAGAATAAGAGATGGACATGGCGACATAAGACTTGAACATGTGGCTTTTTTACAAGAAGGCATCTGTGTTTTTGATTGTATTGAATTTAACGACCGCTTCCGATGTGGTGATATGTTGAATGATATGTGCTTTCTGTCTATGGAGCTTGATATGATGGAGAGAAAAGACCTTTCAAAGGCTTATGAAGAAGAGTACAGGAGAATGACAAAAGATGAAGAATTTGACCTGTTTTTGCCCTTCTTTAAATGCTACCGAGCTTATGTAAGGGGAAAGGTAAACAGCTTTTTATTGGATGACCCACACTACACACAAAAGGGAAAAGCAAAAGCCCTTGCCCAAAGGTTATTTGAACTTAGCAAAATGTATGCGGAGGAGATCCTTTAATCAAGCCACATTAAGGTTAGCTCAAAGCCTTCCTTATCCTTAGGCTTTTTCTTCAGCTTGTGCTTTTTGTGACCCTTACCTTTGCCATGCTCTTCTTCATAGTAAGCTACCACTATCTCGTTTCTTGGATCAATGCTCTTGGCCCTTTCAAAGTATGATATGGCTTCATCTTCTCTACCCATGTAAAGTAAGTTTATACCTATGGTGGCGTATACCCTTGCTTTCCAACCTTCATTGGGAGAGTATCTAAGGGCTATCATCAACCTATCGTAGGACCTTGAGTAATAACCGCACATACCTTCTGCTACACCAAGCCAATAGAGCGCCTCAAAATTGTTAGGGTTCTTGTTTAAAGCCTTTTCAAACTCATGGATCGCCTTATCGCAATGTCCTTTCCTTAGGTGTTTTTTTCCGTTTTCAACCGCCTTTTCCGAAGCTATGGTGAGGCCTGGAGCCTTGGGAGATGGTGGCACATTGCCTATTGCAACAGTCCCCTTTTCCGCACAGGAAAGGGCCAAAACACAAGCTAATACAATACTTTTAAATATCATGGCTGTTATCATGTTCAACCTTCCTCCAGCCTTTTTCTCCTTTTAAATATATATCCTCCACCCTCCTAAAGTTCAACTTTCTTAAAGACTTGTATTCTTTAAAGTTCTCCAGAAAGCTCTTTAGGTGCTCTTTGTTATCAAAGTACAGAAGATCTCTATCTTCCCTTGCCACTGCATAATCATCTTCTGGCTTCACAAATCCACCACACACAGGACACCTTGTCCCTTTTGGCGGCAATGGAGGAGGCTTTATTCTAAATTCTCTCTTTTCCATGAAGGCATAAAAAGCTATGGAAAGAACCACAAAAAACACAAAGGAATCTACAGCAAAGGAGGTGAAAGGGGAAAGGAAATTTCCTAAATAACCAAATATGGAAATAAGTATTCCACCTACGGTTATGCCCGCTGTGATAAAGACATGCTTGAGGGCAACCCCCTTAAAAACAAATAAAAGAACCATACCGAAGCTAAACATCTCCAAAAGCCTTGCAACCACTATGAGTATGTGTCCAAGAGTTACTGCATCAAGGTTCATTTTGTTGGGTCCTTTTCATGTCTTATGTATGGCACGTTTTTTATGTTTTTCAACCTGTTTATAAAATACTCTCTGTTCTTTTCTGAAAAGATCATACCCAAAAGTCCTGTTAAGAATCCTGCAAGTACTATAAGGCCAACTATGATTCCTGTCAGTTTCTTTTTCTGTTCTTGTGTCATATAATTTTCCTCCATATGTAAAAAGAGCCCCCCAAAGAGGGGAGCCAAAGTAAAAGGTGCACCACCACTTTAAACGTGTGCATGGTATCCCTTAAAGTAAGCGTAGGGGTGCCAATCTTCTGGAACTTCCACGGGGAACTTCTTAAAGTTGTTTGGCCCCACTGGTGTGGTGGTCATGCTCCATTCAAGTGAAGGAGATTTCCAAGGATTTTCTTCTGCCTTTGGACCCTTGAGGCTCTTAATCCAGTTTATCAAGGAGAGTAATATAGCCACAGTCATTATTAAAGCTCCAACAGTTTGAATTTGCATAAGCTGTATCCACTCTGGGATAGGTGGATAGTCTGGATACCTTCTGGGCATACCTTCTGCCATACCAATATACATCTGGAAGAAGAACATGATGTTTGCACCTATTAGCATGAGCCAAAAGCTTAGCTTTCCAAGGCCTTCTGAATACATCCTTCCTGTTACCTTTGGATACCAGTAGTAGATTCCGCTAAAAGCTCCAAAGGTTAGTGCCATACCAAGCACATAGTGGAAGTGTCCCACAATAAAGAGTGAGTCTGATATACCAAGGTCTATAGAAACCATGGCGTTAGGAATACCGGTAAGACCACCTATTAGGAACATGAGTATGCCACCAAAAGTAAAGAGCATGGGTGTGTTGTACCTGATGGATGCTTTATGAAGTGTGGCAACCCAGTTAAAGATCTTTATACCTGTGGGAACGCCCACAAACAAAGTGGTGTAGGAGAACAATACCCTAAGCCAGTCTGGCACACCAGAAACAAACATGTGGTGAACCCATGTCTCAAAGCCTACAAAGGCTATGGCGTATATGGCAAGAGCCATAGAAATGTATCCGAATATGGGCTTCCTTGCCATGGTGGATATGACTTCGGAGAATACACCAAAGGCTGGTAGGATCATCACATACACAACGGGGTGAGAGTAGAACCAAAGAAGGTGTTGGTAAAGCAATGGGTCTCCACCAAGCATTGGGTTGTAGAAGTTGGTGCCAAGATACTTATCTGTAAAGAGAAGTATTACACTTCCCATCAAAGATGGGACACCAAAGAGCTGTATTAGGCTTGCGGCCATTATGGCATGGACAAAGAGGTTTAGCTTGGTCCATGTTATGCCTTTTGCTCTCATGCTAACAATGGTGGTTATCATGTTTACGGAGCCACCAGTGGAAGAGATGCTATAAAGCAAGACTATAAGCACATAGAGGGATGTTGGGCCTGCATTATCGTTCATAGAATAGGGAGCATATCCAGTCCAGAGCATCTTTATCCAGTTGCCTGGGATAAGGGTAAGCAATACCAAAAGGCTTGCACCAAAGAAAGACCAATAGCTAAAAGCATTTAATCTTGGGAAGGCCACATCTCTTGCACCTATCATAAGTGGTACTAAAAAGTTGGCAAATCCTCCCATCCAGACGTTAACAGCCCACCAAAGAAGCATTACAGCACCATGACCAGTAAGTACGTAGTTATAGAGGTCTGTACCTTCTTGTCCAAACAAGCCAGGAAGTTGAATGCCGGGTGCTGACTGCTCAAACCTGATGATGAGGCCAAAAAGGCCAGCTACGATGAAGAAGATTAGAGAGGTGATAAAGTAGAGCATACCTATCTTCTTGTGGTCTGTTGTAAAGATCCATTCCTTCAGCGTGGCACCATACCAGGTGCCAGAGGACGGTACGTGCGCTACTGCCATGGTTGCACCTCCTTTTTATTGTTGAACCGGCTGTGCCGGTTGTTCTGCAGGAGCAGGTTGTTGAGCCTGTTGGCCACCAAGCCATTTATTAAACTCTTCCTCTGGAACAACCTTCAAAACACTTGCCATTCTTGAATGCCATGTGCCGCAGTATTCCCTACAAAATACCCAATACTCACCGGGCTTATTAAACTGGAACCAGAGTTTTGTAATTCTTCCGGGTACGCAGTCTTCCGTTACCCTTGCCTCGTGAACAAAGAAGGAGTGAATAACATCTCTTGAAGTGCAATAAACTTTTATGGGTTTACCCATAGGTATGTAGGCCTTTACAGAATCATCAATCTTATCCGGCATTAGGTACACGTTCTTTTCTGGATCTGATACCTGGTTAAAGAAGCTATAAACCTTCTTTCCGTTTGGATATTCTATTTCCCAACCCCACATGAAGGCTGTAACCTTAAGCTCAAGTGCGCCTTCTGGCGCATTCCTTTGCTTTACAAAGTTAGCAAAGGAGTACGTTCCAAGGAAAAGTACTATTATTGTAGGTATAACAGTCCAAACTATTTCTATAGCTGTGTTGCCTTCAATGTGAGCACCTTCTTCATTTTCACCAGGCTTATAGCGGTATTTGATCATAAAGTATATGGAAGGAACGGCCACTATTATGTAGATAGCTACGGATACCCAGAACCATACACTTACAGAGTTTTCCCAATAGGCTCTGGGATAGGCAAATATATCTCCCTTTGCCATAGCCATTCCAACCAAAGAAAGTAAAATAAACAGGTTCCTCATCTTCTTACCTCCTTCCTTTTTCTAACTATGGCATGAGCCAAAGTAAGGCTTGCAAGCATCACACCACCAAAGGCAAATATAACTGTAGGGTTTAGTCCATACTTTCCTGTATTTGGGTCATACTTATAGCACACCATATATGCCACATCCACAAGTGTGTTCTTGGTTATCCTAAAGGTTTCAGCTTCGGCAAGTGCTATGCGAAAATCTCTCTCCTTTGGAGATATACCATAGAGATAGCGAACAATCTTACCGTCTGGGGCTATGAATATGACCACATTGGGATGCACAAAAACTCTGTCTTGGCGAGAGTAGAAGAACCTATAACCAAGGGATTGAGTAAGCCTATTTATATCTGCATCAGACATAATACCAAAGGTCCATTTGGGGTTGGAGATGCCAAGCTGTGATTTAAACCTTTTTATGTCTTCAAGAGTGTCCTCTTTGTCAAAGGAGAGGACAAGGAGGTTCGCATCCTTTCCTACGTTCTTTGTAGCTTCCAAGGCGGATTTGACTATGAGCGGGCATGCCGAATCACATGTGTAGTAAGCAAGTATAAGAGCTGTGGGTTTCCCCTTTATAAACTCGTATAGATTATAGGATTTTCCGTCCTCAGAAGTAAAGACTACATCAGCCACCTTGTTGCCAAGGTATTTTTCCTCCTCTATTTGCATTATTCTTGCATCAAACATGCTGGGAGTGTTTTTGGGCTGTGGTGTGCCAAAGGCAAAGACCCAAAACAGGAGGAGAAGGACCAAACCCTTCATGGCTTAAAACTTACCGTAGGAACCCACTATGTAGGCAGTGCCTGCCACCAGAAGCCATGCAAGGTCTACAAAGTGCCAGTAATAGCTTGCTGCCCTGGCTGGTGTCTTTTTACCCAAGGCCTTTCCGCTATTTATAAGTAGTATAAGTTGCATACCCAGACCAACAAGCACGTGAGAAGCGTGCACGCCAGTAAGCATATAAAAGCCCGTTCCATACATGTTAGAGCTAATGGTAAAGCCCTTGTGCCAAAGGTGCATCCACTCCCAAGCGTGTAGCACAAGGAATACAGTTCCCAGTATCATCGTGGCCAAAAGCCACATCCTATAACCACCCAAATCTCCTTCTTCAATGCTGTGCTCTGCCTTCCATATGGTAAAGCTTGAGGTCCAAAGGATGAGGGTTAGAAGTGCTACAAGGGCCAAGTTCATTCCACCTTGTGGTATCCATTCTCTAACCCATACATCCGCATGGGTTACCCTTGCCATCCAGAAACCTGCAAAAATGGTACCGAATATAACCACTTCTGCAAAGACAAACCAAACTATGCCCTGAAAGCCCAAGCCCTCGTCATGACCCTTAGAGAAGTACTCGTTTGCCCATCCAGCAATGCCAAGAACGAAGAGGGCTAGTCCAACACCACCGCTTAGCACTGCCAAGAAGGCAAGCTTCCACGTGAAATAGGCAATTGCTGCAAGGGATAGGAAAAAGGTTGATAGACCTACGGGCAGAGCCCATACGCTGGTCTCATGGTGCGCCGCATGGGTTCCCTCGTGCGCCATTTTTCACCTCCTTTTAAGATTTTCTTATAAATGATATAAATCATTTTTATCCACTTGTCAAGAGTTATCAATTGATAAGGTTTAAAGATTAAAAAGTTTGAAGATTATTAAATCATTAATATTTTCCAAAAATATAATTTTCTTTCCTTAAAAAGCGGGCAGGACATGCACCCACAGATTCAATGTGGCCTTTGCATTGTAGTTTAGAAAACATATTCAGTTTATACAATGGACTATCTTTTTAAAACTTGCTCTACGCTACGGGCAGGTATGCATATACTACTAAACTATATACAGAGTGAAAAAAATCCTTATGTGGTGGCAGGCTTTAAGCCTGTATAAGTTGGGCGGTCAAGGACCTCTGAAACACAAAAGCATTTATCCTCTATGTAAGTGTATCCAATTTTGGGCAGGGGTAAGCCCTGTCCCTACCTTTGGAAAATAAACGGGCCGAAAGCCTAAACCTTTAATTTTTCACACGGTATATATCCTACTTTGATTAAACTATATAGGTCCACAAACTATTCACACTCCCTAAGTGGATGGTTAAAAGATGGTAAGCTTACTTCTCCAAAAGGCGTTCTTACAGGGTTTTCCAGAAGTTTTTCTATCAATCTTAGCTTATCTTCCAGGCTTTTTATCTCCATACCGTAAATCTTTGCCAACTCTTCTAACTCTGGGGCCTTGCCTAGCCTTTTACCTATTTCTCTTGCTATACTAAAAACCTTTTGATCTATCTCTGGGTATATGTCCTTTATGTAGGTTACCACTTCATAGGAGTATACAACGACCCTATGAACTCTTGCCATTATTTGTACCATCTGCTCCGCAGTGGTTTGTTCATACAGGTTTATTTGTCCGTTAAACAAAAGACCTGCAAAAAGTTTTCCTTCAATCTCTTGGGCATGGTATATACAATATGTTTCAGGCACCTCCTCCCATCCATGTTCAATTGCAAGAGTAAGAAAGGCTCCCATAGCCTCTTCTTTGCTTTGAAATATGCTTGTAAGTGGTTCAAAATCTGTATCATCTATGTGAGCTACAATTAGAAAGCAGTCATTTACCTTCTCTGTGGAAAACTTTGGCGAAAGTTCCTGCCAGCTGGCAAATGGCTCCAAACCTTTGGGGTCTGCAGGTGCTATTCTAAAAAGCTTTTGTATTTTCATCTTTCCTCCTTGCTTAATTCCTATCTTGTATATGATTATATAGCTTAAAACACACACGCTGGTAAGATATCAGGATTACAGTCTAGTCATATGGAAAATATTATGGCAGCAACATATAGCAGTTTGGACCTTTTATGATTGATGACCTTGATTCAGGGATTATACACTAGAGTTTTACAGCATTATAGGACTATTAGGGTATACGCAAGGGAGGACCTACAATACATAGACTCACAAGTTACATTATTGTGAGAGACTAGAAAATATAAATACTATCTTTGTTTAGATTTTGTCCAGGAACGAAGCCTAATCCCCTATTTTTTACACCGCCCTTTTTGTGATATAATTATAAGGCTTAAATTACCTTAGGAGGTGCCATATTGAGCCTTCTTGTAGAAATTGCAAACAGATCAAGAGAGATAGGCGGTGTAAGAGTTTACAAAAAGAATGTGGAGCGAGCACTTTCTGCCATATTGAAAAGCGGTGATTTTTGGGAAATTGTGGATATGTCGGACCTTCCTGTGCCTGCTGCTTCGGGTATAGTAAAGGCGCTAGTAGAAAAAGGCATAGCCTTTATAGATGATGAAGAAAACATAAGGTTGACTCAAAAAGGCTTTGACCTTGTGAGAGAACTTGGTATAGAACCCTATGTGGAATACGTATGCCAAGCATGCGAAGGTAGAGGCATACCTTTTTATATAGACATAGAGTTTTACAGAGAGTTTTTGCAGGTTACAAAGGATAGGCCAAAGGCCATAAGGGACTACGATCAGGGTTCTGTTACTCCAGAAACTACAGTAACAAGAGTTCTTTTTATGGATTCAAGAGGAGATATAAGGAATAAGGATATTTTGGTGCTTGGAGCAGAGGATGACCTTACAGGTTTGGCAGTTGCCCTTTCAAGAAAGGCGAGAAGTGTATTAGTTATAGACATAGATAAGAGGCTTATAGACTTTGACAATAGGATTTTTAAGGAACTCGGCATAGACAATGCAGAGGCTAGGGTATGGGACCTGAGGAACCCCTTCCCAGAGGAAATATTGGGACATTATGATGTTTTTGTTTCCGACCCACCAGAAACCCTTCCAGCCTTTAGAGCCTTTATAGGTAGGGGTATTGCTACACTTAAAGAAGATGGTGGAGTGGGGTATTTTGGACTTACTTTAAGAGATTCTTCCGTTTTCCGTTGGAGGGATTTCCAGATAGCTCTTACAACAGAGTTTGGTGTGGCTATAACCGATATAGTCCAAGATTTCAACGCATACATAACTTGGGACTATCATGCAGAAACAAAGGCAGCAGAAGTAGCACCGGTAAAAAGGCAACCCAAAGGCGTGTGGTATAGGTCCGCATGGTACAGGATAGAAGCACTCCCTGGTTTTAAGAGGTGGAATGAACCTATATCTGATGATGTGTTCTATCTTGATGAAGAAGGATCTACTACTTGACATGTGGGTGCTTTCTATGTTATACTTTATAAAAGTTTAGCCCCCATCGTCTAGCCCGGTCTAGGACACCGCCCTTTCAAGGCGGAGATCGCGGGTTCGAATCCCGCTGGGGGTGCTTTACAAACATGAGTGAAAAAAGAAATAAGACCTTCCAGGAAGATTATCAGGCTACAGACATAAAGGCTGTAACTGGTCTTCAACACGTAAGGCTAAGGCCTTCTATGTACATAGGAGATGTGGGGGAAAGGGGATTACACCATCTTATCTGGGAAATCCTTGACAATGCTGTAGATGAGCATATGGCTGGCTATGCCAGCCACATAACTGTAATAATTCACGCAGATGGGTCCATAAGCGTTGAGGACGATGGAAGGGGTATACCGGTAGATATACACCCAGACACGGGAATTCCAGCGGTACAGATGGTCTTTACCATGCTTGGGGCGGGGGGTAAGTTTGACAAGAAGGTTTATAAGTATTCGGGCGGGCTTCACGGTGTTGGTGCTTCTGTAGTAAATGCCCTATCCGAATGGCTTATGGTGGAGGTCTACAGGGATGGTAAGATATACAAGCAAGAGTATAAAAGGGGAGAACCCCTTTATGAACTAAAGGTTATAGGGAACACTACAAAACGTGGAACAAAAGTGGTCTTTAAACCAGACCCAGAGATCTTTGAGACTACAAAGATAAAGTTTGACATAGTAGAAAGGCGCATAAGGGAGCTTGCCTATCTTAATCCAGAATGTACCTTTAGACTTGTTGATGAAAGAAATGGAAAGGACCTTACCTTTAAGTTTGATAAAGGCATAGAGGATCTTGTTAGGTTTCTTTTTGGTGGAAAAGAACCTTTATTCGATGAAACAATAAGGATAAAGGGAGAGAAGGAAGGGGTTTATGTGGATATTGCCTTCTCTTATACCAAGGATTATAAGGAATCAGTAGAAAGCTTTGTTAATAACATAAAAACTCAAGAGGGTGGAACGCACGTAACAGGTTTTAGGTCTGGCCTTACCAAGGCTGTTATGAGAGTTCTTCCAAATATAAAGCTTCAAAAGGAGCTAAAAGAAACAATTACAGGGGAAGATTTAAGGGAAGGTTTGGTGGCTGTGATATCCTGTAAGGTCCCAGACCCACAGTTTGAGGGACAAACAAAGACAAAGCTTGGAAATCAAAATGTAAAAAATATTGTAGAATCCATAACTTACGAATATCTTTCAGAATACTTTGATAAAAACAGGGATGTTTTTAGGCTAATAGTGGAAAAGGCCATAGAGGCTGCTTTGGCAAGAGAGGCAGCAAAGAAGGCAAAAGAACTTGTTAGAAGAAAATCCCCATTAGAAGATTCCAGCCTACCTGGTAAGCTGGCAGATTGCTCCGAAAAGGACCCAAGCCTTTGTGAAATATTCATAGTGGAGGGCGAATCTGCAGGTGGTTCTGCAAAGCAAGGAAGGGATAGAAGAAGACAGGCTATACTTCCACTGAGGGGTAAGATACTTAACGTGGAAAAGGCAAGGCTTGATAAGGTATTCTCCAATGAGGAGATAAAAACCATAGTGAGTTCCTTGGGATGTGGTATAGGTGAGGATATTGACCTTTCAAAACTTAGATACCACCGCATAATCCTTATGACGGACGCAGATGTGGACGGTTCTCATATAAGAACCTTGCTCCTGACCTTCTTTTATAGATACATGCCAAAGTTGATAGAAGAGGGCCATCTTTACATAGCCCAGCCACCCCTATATAGAGTTAAAAAGGGCAAAAAGGTTCAATACATAAAGGATGATAGGGAGTTGGAATCACTGCTTATGAAAACCTTGGAGGATGAAGCGCTTCTTATAGATTGCAAGGGTGTGGAATACAGAGGTGAAGAGCTGTCAAAGATTATTAAAAATATAAGGGAGCTTGAAGAGAACTATAGGGCTTTAGTAAAAACGAAGGGTGAAGATATTATAAAGGCACTTCTTGAAGTGAGGTTTACCGAACAGGACCTAAGAGATTCTTCTCTTTTGAGCAAAAAGATAGAAAATCTTGAAAAATCGCTACCAAATATGCATATAGACACTCATTATGACAAGCTTGAGGATGCCTATGAAGTTGTATTTAAAGATCCTTTAACTGGTAGAAGGGTTATGATAGATGCAGACTTTCTATCTTCTCTATCTTATAGGTCCCTTTTGGATGGTACTTCCTTGTGTTTTCCTGTAAAGATAGTACATGAGAAAAGGGCGGTGGAAGTGGAAAGCATGGAAGGACTTTATTCCAAGGCTATGGAGCTCATAAAGGAATCCTTTGAAATACAAAGGTACAAAGGTCTTGGTGAAATGAACCCAGAACAGCTGTGGGAAACCACTATGAACCCAGAAACAAGGAGGCTTTTGAGGGTAACGATAGAGGACGCTGCGGAGGCGGATAGGATCTTTTCCATACTCATGGGAGAAGAGGTAGAGCCAAGGAGAGAGTTTATAGAGGCCTACGCCAAGGAGGTCAAAAACCTTGATATTTAAAAGGATAGTTGTAGGCATAGATGGCTCAAAGGCTGGGTGGAATGCAAAGGATTGCGCCTTTGAACTGGGCCAAAAGCTTTCCATACCAGTGGTGGGTGTACATATAATAGATAGCAGACTACTTGAGGAAAGCTTTCTTGAGGATCTGGCTGGTGTGCTTGGTTTTACATACTATCTTGGTATATCCCAAAAGGTTAGGGATTTCTTTGAAAACCAGGCCAATGCTTTGATAGAAGAATTTCTTACAGAGGGAAGGCAGAGGGGTATAAAAGTCTCTTCCTTTCAAACGGTAGGTATACCCTACGAGGAATTGGTAAACCAAACGGACCCAGAGGACCTTCTTGTAATAGGAAGGAAGGGAAGGAGGCCCATAAGGGGCTTCCTTTTGAGCTCTACCGCAGAAGTGGTATCCAGAAGAAGCAAGGCGCCAGTTATGCTTGTGCCAGAGGAAAAAAGGGAGTTAAAAAGGTTTTGTGTGGCTTATGATGGTGAAGAGGTGTCAAAAAGGGCATTGAATCTGGCAAAGGAGCTTTCAAAGGTATATGAGGCAGAGCTGTATGCACTGTATGTGGGAAACAAGGAGATAGAAGCTCCAGAAGGTATAGAGCTGGTGGTAGAAGATGGTATTCCAGAGGAGAAGATAGTTGCTTATTGTCAAGAAAAAGGTGTGGACCTTCTTTTTATGGGTGCTTACGCAAAGGGAAGATTAAGAGAGCTCTTTTTGGGAAGTGTTACCAGCTTTGTTATGCACCATATAAACATACCCCTTCTTTTGGTGAAGTGATATGGGCAAGCTTTATGTGGTAGCCACACCCATAGGGAACCTAAAAGATATAACCTTGAGGGCCCTTGAGGTGCTGAGGGAGGTAAACTTTATAGCCTGCGAGGATACAAGAAGAACTCTCATACTTTTAAACCACTACAACATAAAGGACAAAAAGCTAATATCTTACTATGAACCCAAGGAAAGCGTGCAGGTGCCAAAGGTTTTAAAGCTTCTTGAAAAGGAGGATGTGGCCCTTGTGAGCGATGCTGGCATGCCATCCATATCAGACCCAGGCTACAGGCTCATAAAGGCATGTGTGGAAAAAGGCATTCCAGTGGAGGTAATACCTGGTCCAAGCGCAGTCCTTACAGCCCTGGTGGGCTCGGGCCTTCCAACAGATAGATTTGCCTTTTTGGGCTTTCTTCCGAGGAAGGGCTTAGAAAAGTTCTTTGAGGAAGTAAAAACATATGCAGATACCACTCTAATAGCCTTTGAATCTCCTAACAGGCTTGTTAAAAGTCTTCAGGACATGGAGAAGGTCTACGGTGGAGAGGTGCAGGTTTGCGTGGCAAGGGAGTTAACCAAAGTCCATGAGGAATACATAAGGGGCAAGCTAAAGGATGTTTTGGAGGATCTTCAAAAGAGGCCAGAGATAAAGGGGGAAGTAGTTTTACTCTGGAGGCTGTAGATGATAGACCCCGAACTTTTAGAGAAATGGGACAAGGAATATTTTTGGCATCCCTTCACTCAGATGAAGGTATACAGGGAGGAGGAAAACCTCATTTTTGAGAGGGGAGAAGGTGTATACCTTTATGACATAAAGGGAAGGAAATTCATAGATGCCATATCATCCCTCTGGTGCAATGTGCATGGGCACAACCATCCCAAGCTAAACCAAGCCCTAATAGAACAGCTAAAAAAGGTAGCTCATACCACAACCCTTGGAAGCTCCAACGTGCCAGCCATCCTTTTGGCAAAAAGGCTTGTGGAAATATCTCCTAAAGGCCTTACAAAGGTTTTCTATTCGGAAGATGGGGCGGAGGCTGTAGAGATAGCCATAAAGCTTGCCTATCAGTATTGGAAAAATAAAGGTGAGAAAAGAAAAGCCTTTATAACCTTTTCAGAGGCATACCATGGGGACACCCTTGGTGCGGTAAGCCTTGGTGGCATAGACTTATTCCATGGAACATACAAAGACCTCCTTTTTGAGACTATAAAGCTCCCTTCTCCTTACCTCTTTTGCAAAGAAAAATATGGAAGACTGTGCGATGAGTGTAAAGAAGAGCTTTTAAACATGCTTGAAGAAATCCTCAAAAACAGGGATGATATTGTGGCTGTAAGCCTTGAGGCTGGTGTGCAGGCCGCCGCTGGCATGCTACACTTCCCAAAGGGTTTTTTAAAGGGTGTGAGAGAGCTTACACAAAAGTATAAGGTGCTTATGATAGTGGATGAGGTGGCCACGGGTTTTGGAAGGACTGGAAGTATGTTTTACTGTGAGCAGGAGGATGTAAGCCCAGACTTTATGTGCCTTGGAAAAGGCATAACGGGGGGCTACCTTCCCCTCGCCGCCACCCTTACCACGGATGAAGTCTTTAACGCCTTTTTGGGAGAGTTTGGAGAGCTAAAGCACTTTTATCATGGCCATACATACACGGGCAACAACTTGGCTTGTGCTGTGGCCCTTGCCAACCTTGAGGTTTTTGAGGAAGAAAGAACTTTAGAGAGGCTAAAGCCTAAGATAGAACACCTTACAAAGAGGCTAGAAGAGTTTTGGGAGCTTGAGCATGTGGGAGATGTGCGCCAGCTTGGCTTTATGGTGGGCATAGAGCTGGTAAAAGACAAAAGGACTGGAGAGAAGTTCCCATACGGTGATAGAACTGGCTTTAAAGTGGCATACAAGTGTAGAGAAAGAGGGGTTTTTCTCAGACCCCTTGGTGATGTGATGGTTTTGATGATGCCCTTGGTGATAGACTTTGACCAGATGGACCATGTGATAGACACCCTAAAGTGGGCGATAGGAAGCCTCTAATCACATGTCTTAATGAGTTTTATCTCTCTACCATCTTCTAAGCTAAGGGGAGCTTGAAGGCTAGACCTTAGTATGTATCCAAGGGCTACATGGCCCTTCGGGCTAACAGATGTGATTATCCCCACCTTCTTCTCACCAGACTTTATCACTTGACCCTCCGAAAGTTCCTCTCCTTCAAATAGGGCCAAGGTCCTTGCAGGCCTTCCTCTATAATGGACCCTTGCTATGGCTTCTTGCCCCACATAACAGCCCTTTGTGAGGCTTATGGCATACTTCAAGAGACAAGCCTCAAGAGGAGAAAAGCCCTCTTTTAACTCCTTTCCAAGCCTTGGCACCATCCTTAAAATTCTTTCATGCTCAAAATCTTCCTCCTTCACTCCTTCCTCTTCCTTTAAGTCAATGTTTAAATTCTCTCCGATGATATCATAGCCTTCCTCCCTTAGCCTTATATCGTTCCTTGCCACGAGCATGCCGTTTAATTCTTTCGCCTCCCCTTCTTTTAGCTCCACACCAAAGCTGGAAAGGATAAAGTCCCTTGCGCCTTCTCCAAAGATAAAAACATGGTCCATGTCTAATGCTTCAAAATATACTCTCATGGAGAGCTTTAGCCTGCTGAACTCCTCAAGCACAAAGCTTCTATCCAATGGCGTATCAAGAAGATAGCTGTTTCCCAGCTTTAGCACATAAAACTCGCCTATGGGAAAGCCGTTCTGCCTTAACCAAAGGTTGTAGGTCATGGTGTTGTCTGCCATACCCTTTATATCATTGCTAAGAAGGTTGTGCAAAAAGGCCGTATGCTCTTCTGCCATGCCCTTTGGAAGGAGCTTCCCTTCCTTTCCATATACCCTTATCTTGCTGTTTTTTAGTCTTATCCAATGCATATTTAAAGATTAATACACAAGGGCTTTTGTGTGTATGAGCTTGGTTATTGAAAGATTTAAAAAGGGAAAGGAGGCGGGCCCTTTAAGCCCACTTACTCCTGCGTAAGCTTGATGTCAGTGATCATTACATATTCGCCCTTTCCTATATCTTCACCTTTCATCTTGACAACAAATTTAGGAGATAAACTTTTCAGTGGAACAGAGTCTATAGGCACACTTGAAACTCTTACATCATTTATAAAGAGATGCACTAATTCTCCTTCCTTCTTAAGCATTACTTTTATTGTTTGTCCTCCTAGGTCGTTTGGCAATCCAGCCTCGTTTGGTATGCCTTGGCCAAATAACTTACTAATCCCAAAATCTTTGTTTATAAACACATTTAGCGAACTTCCATCTTTGCCCAAGAATACGTATATATAGTGATCCCACGGATGTCCTGATTTGCCGAAATAAACAGTATATTCCAATGCCCAGTTCTTAGACGGTGAAAACTTAGGCATATTTTTTTCAAAAACCATCTCACCTCTGGTAGTGGAAAACCATTTTTTACCTCTAAGTTCCACGCATTCGCCTCTTCCTTTGAAGACTTTAAGCGTACTTGGTGTTATCTTACAGGTAGAAAAGTTTTCTGTCCAAAGAGTGTTCTTGTAATGTGAGGCATTAATAGTATCCCTTTTTACTTCATCGGATTGAGGAGTGTTTTCCTTCTTTTGTTCTGGTTTGACAGTTGGCGTGGTAGGCTTTGCAGTTTCTGGCAAACCTACAATTTCTTCCTTTACCACCTGGCCCTTCTCATCATATGTGATTCTTTTTTCTCCCACAAGCACATCTGGTGACTGAGTCTTTAACTGGTTTACTATCAACGTTACAGCGCTGGCTATCAGGTCTCTTGTCGCTTCTTCCAGAGGTGTGTTTTTAACAGCTTCAAACCAAGCACCACCTATGGTTGTTCCAAAAAGTCCTGCTGCACCTATGCCAAAATTCCACCTATCTGATTTTCCTTCAACACTCTTAGATGTGAGTATCTCTGCATCCTTTACCCTAACAATTCTCATATCCAACCCTATATGAGCTGAGCTTTTACCGGCCTTTATTCCAACACCACCAATCCATGGGAGTGGTATGATAGCACCCCCACCACCTATTCCAGAGGCTTTTAGCTCTAAAGCTGTAACCGCTCCTGTGATGATAAAGTCTGCTGCTTTCAAGGTTTGCTTAGGCGATACGCCCATGAGTTCTAACTCTTCCTTGATCTCACTTAAAGCCATTCTTTCCACAACTTTAAAGCATCCTGTTTGGGCCAGTGCAGTTATTAGCATATCTGCGAGTCCATCTCCCAGTGCTTGTGGTGTAGTTTCAATACTGAAGCCAGTGAAAACAATTCTTCCACCGTGGCAAGCGGCAGCCTTACACTTGAAGCTTCTTGCTGTAATTGTTCCAATTGGCTTGTTGCACTGAGGGACTGACAGGGTCCTTTCTTTCACATCCTTTGCATATTCATCTGCAAATGAAATGGAGGCGAAGAGCAATGCAGGGAGTAATAGTAACAACTTCCCACTCATTTCTCTAACCTCCTCAACCAAGCTGCAAAGCAGCCTGAGCTGGGGTATTTTTATCCCGCCTTCCCCTGGCCTTCCCATATCCCCAGCGGGCGGTTTTGGGGAAAGCCATGGTTCTGTACCCCCTTTTTAGGAAAAAATAGTATCCACTTTTATAGGATGTCAAGCCTAGGTATATAATAGCAACATGCAAAGTTTTCCTTTAATGCTCAATCGCACCCTACTTTTTGGCGAGGGGCTTTTTGAAACTATAAGGTGGAAGCCTCCAGAGGAGAAGTTAAAGCTTCATTATGAAAGGCTGGAGGCTTCTGCAGTATATTTTGGTATACCACACCCCAGCTATGAAGAGTTTTTAAAAGACATAGAAGGGGCTACAAAAGGAGGGGAAGGACTTTATGTTAAATACCTGCTTATATCAAAAGGTGGAGACCAGCTTACAGACAAGCCACAGGACTATGGAAAACTCATAATAACAAAGGAACTAAAGCCCACACCAGAAAGGATAAAACTCTGCCTTTCTCCCTACGGGAGGTACTCCTCCGACCCTGTCTGCAGACACAAAAGCACCTCTTACCTCTTTAACCTTTTTGTAAAAAGACATGCCCAGCATAAAGGCTTTTGGGATGGGATCATAGTAAACGAAAGGGGACATATATGTGAAACATCTACAGCCAATTTGGTTTTTCTAAAGGGTTCCAAGCTTTACACGCCTGCAAAAGATTGTGGGCTTTTATGGGGCACCACCCTAGAATTTCTCAGAAGGAGGCTTCCCATAGAGGAGGCTTATATAGATGTGCGTAGTATGGAAGATTATGACTGTGTAATGGTTTTAAACTCCCTTGTGCTTTGTGCTGTGGTAGAAGAGTTTGAAGGAAAAAGGTTAAAAATTGACACTTTTGCCTTTGAAGAGGTTAGCCGTATCCTAAAATCTTTCCTATAGCTTCTGCAAGTACCATATCCTCTTGGTAGGTTATCTTTATGTTTGTGGCTTCTCCTTGAACTATACCCACTTTGTATCCGTAATGTTCAAGAAGCATGGCGTCATCGGTGGCAAAAAAACCCTCATTCCTACCTTTAAAATGGCACTCAAGAAGCACTTTTCTATCAAAGCCTTGCGGTGTTTGAGAAAGCCAGAGGTTTGACCTATCCACTGTCTCAACCACTATGCCATGTAATACCCTTTTGATCGTATCCCTTACAGGAATGGCTGGGATCTTCCCTTGGTATTCTCCAAGATTGGAAACCTTAAAGAAGAGGTCCAAGCTGGCAAAGGGTCTGGCACAGTCATGGATAACTACCACCTCTCCGTTTGCTTCAAGAAGAGCATTAAAGACCGAATCTTGTCTTTCCTTACCCCCTTGAACCTTTTTTACACCCTGTGGCAAGGGCCATCTTTCCATATCCTCTGGTGGGAGTACCAAAATGATTTCATCAAACTTGCCAAGTGTCTTTTCCAAGGAATGCATAAATAGGGGCTTTCCTAAAAATTTCCTAAATTGTTTTTTCTCGCCAAACCTTTTCCCTTCTCCCGCAGAAAGGAGAATAAGGCTTATCATTCTTCTTTCAAGCTTTCAATCTTCTCTATTATATCTTCCTTTAGCTCCTCCATTATGGGGTTTTCTGAGGAAAAGACATAGCTTTCTCCCTTATCAATCACCAAACCAAGAAGATACAAACCCTTTACTTCATTTTCAAGGGTCTCCCTTGTTATCGTATCCAAAAGCTTTTTTTCGCTTTCCGCATCTCCCATATTTATCCTAATATCCACAAACTCAAAATCTTCCACATCTATTTGATTAGCTGGGAGGCTTTCCCTTTGTACGTATACGGGCGAATAAACACAATATACTGTATATTCACCATTAGCAACCTTTTCCTTTAAACCTTCAAAAAGCCTTTCTACATAAGCCCTTACTTGATGTCTTACACTCATAGTGAATATTTTACCAAGTTTATATGGCTTGGTGTAAAGTTCAATGTATTTAGGCATAGCCCATAAGTCGTAGTTTACACTGCTACATTTCGCAATGGCAACCCATATATAAACAAAGGGCCCTTTCCAATCCTTATCACCTTGAAGAATGATATAAACTGCCCGAATAAATTCTATATAAAAGGTCTTGAAACCAACTTGTAGCCTACAAATCTAATATAAGGGCAACTTTTTTCACACGCCATGTGCAAAAAATAAATGAGACAACCAAATAGCTTTGTGAAAGGCTAAAGCTCTAAACCTTGTTATATAAAGGGTTTGCCATTGCCCCAAATGTGGCTTGCAAAATGTTTAATATGTTAAGGGTGAAGTTCCTACTAGGTGCTTATCAAAATTATGTCATATTTATGCACTCTTACAGTAAATCTTTACTTTGTTATAATTAGCTATGCAAAGCTTTCTCCTTGCTTTTGATTTTGCATAAGTATTACAGGAAAAGACTATATCCACACCCAACGTCTTATGATATAATATTACATCTTATTTATTAAGGAGGTCTAGTTATGAGTGGTCTTCTTCAAAAGGTGGAAAGTTTATACCTTCCTAAAAAGCAATATGATAGTTTTAAGGTGGGTGATACCATAAGGGTACATTACAAAATTGTGGAAGGTGATAAGGAAAGGATTCAGCCCTTTGAAGGCGTGGTTATAAGGATAAAGGGAAGCGGAGCTGGAAAGACCTTTACTGTAAGGAAAGAGTCCTATGGTGTGGGTATTGAAAGGACATTCCCCTTTTACAGCCCCAACATTGAAAAGATAGAGATAGTAAAATATGGAAAGGTAAGAAGGGCAAGGCTTTACTTCTTGCGTAAGTATAAGGGTAAGGAGGCCGTTGGCAAGATAAGAGAGATAAAGCCTTGGGAATTGAAAAAGAAGGGATGATAGAATACGAAAAGCCTTATTGGGAAAAAGGCCTCCTTGTGGCTGGAGTGGATGAGGCTGGAAGGGGTCCTTTGGCAGGCCCTATAGTGGCCTGTGCTGTGATCCTTCCACCTTTTACAGAACCTTTTATAGATAAGGATTCAAAGGGAATGAGCTCAAAGGAGAGGGAGGAAGCTTATGAGATCATAAAATCAAAGGCCTTGGCCATAGGTACAGCGGTAGTTGATTCAAGCCTGATAGATAGGGTAGGCATACTCAGGGCAAACCAGATCGCCTTCAAAAGAGCCTTAGAGGACCTCAAGCATAACTTCCATGTGGTCATAAGCGATTATCTTCCTGTGGAAGGCTACGAATGCATAGCCCTTGTTAAAGGTGATGAAAGAAGTCTTAGCTGCGCCTGCGCCAGCGTGGTGGCAAAGGTCCTAAGGGACAAAATTATGGAACACTATCATAAAATCTACCCACAATACAACTTTGCAAAGCACAAGGGCTATGCTACAAGAGAGCATTTAAAAGCACTAAGCGTCCATAAAGAAAGCCCAATTCATAGGAAAAGCTTTTCTCCTATAAAACAGATGAGCCTTTTTTGATGCACGTGCCCGTATTGCTTGAACCAGCGGTAGACCTTCTTTTGGGCAACGGTGGAACACTCTATGTGGATTGCACCGTAGGCCTCGGAGGCCATGCAAAGAGGATACTTGAAAAGAATCCAAGAGCCTTTCTTATAGGCATAGACAGAGACCCACATGCCCTTGAGATGGCAGAGGAAAACCTAAAAGACTTTGAAGGTAGGTTTAGCCTCTACCATGCCAACTTTTCAGACCTTGATGAGGTCCTACACATGGAAGGTATTTCTCAGGTGGATGGCTTTTTGTTTGACCTTGGTGTCTCCATGCTACAGCTAAGGAGTCCAAGAGGCTTTTCCTTTCAAAGGGACGAACCTTTGGACATGAGGATGAACCCAGAGGACAGGCTTACGGCCTACCAAGTGGTCAATACCTACTCAGAGAGGGAGCTTGAGAGGATATTCAGAGAGTATGGGGAGGAGCCATATGCCAAAAGGGTTGCAAAGGCCATTGTGCTTGCAAGGACGAAAAAGCCCATAGAAACCACAGGAGAGTTGGTAAAGATAGTAGCTTCTGTTCTTCCTTACAAAGTAGGGAAAATACATCCAGCCACAAGGATCTTTCAAGCTATAAGGATAGAGGTCAATCAAGAGCTAACTGCTTTGAACACAGCACTACATAAAACCCTTGATTTTTTGCGGTCGGGTGGTAGGCTTGTGGTTATATCTTTCCATTCCCTTGAAGATAGGATCGTTAAAAATTTCATAAAAAATAATCTAAGGGTCTTGACAAAAAAGCCGATAACTCCTAATATGGAAGAGGTGAGGGGAAACCCAGCAAGTAGAAGTGCAAAACTAAGAGCGGGAGAAAAGCCATGAGATACCTTTGGCTTAGCCTTATACTTTTGGGAGTAAACTTTTTATATTCTGCCTACAGCATAGACCTTTCAAAGGATTATGCCAAAAAAGTTTCAGAACTCAAAAAAGAAAAGGAAAGATCCTTGAAATTAAAGGCTGAGGTGGAGGAGCTTGTGAATTATAAAACCGTAAAAAGCTACGCAGAATCTGCAGGCTTTGAACCTATTGATTGGAGTAAAGTAAGAATAGTTAGGTCCTCTCAATAGGCACAATCCTGTAAAACCTTTTTTTGCCCACTTGCATCTGGAGTTCTTCTAATACATCTATCTCGTGGTTTGGGTCCTCTATTTTATTTCCATTTATCTTTAGGCCACCACCTTCTATGAGCCTTCTTGCAGAGTTTTTAGAAGGCTCAATGCCAAGTTCAACAAGGAGTTCATAAGCCTTTTGGCGGTAGCCCCTTTTTACCTCTATAACTGGTGCATCTTGAGGAAACTCCCTTTTGGAGAAGGTCCTTTCAAAGAACTCAAGGGCCCTGTCCGCCTCTTCCTTAGAGTGGTAGCGAGAGACTATGTAATGGGCAAGCCTCTTTTTTGCATCCATAGGGTGGAGGTTTTTCTTAAAATCTTCTATCTCCTCTTGAGTGTAGTCTGTCAAAAGCAGGTAGTAGTCCCACATAAGGTCATCCGATATGGACATAACCTTTCCAAACATGTCCTCTGGCCTTTCCGTTATGCCTATGTAGTTGCCGTAGGATTTGGACATCTTCCTCACACCGTCAAGACCCACCAGCAAAGGCAAAGTAATACACACTTGAGGTTCTTGTCCATAGGCTCTTTGGAGGTCCCTTCCCACAAGTAGGTTAAACTTTTGGTCTGTGCCACCCAGTTCCACATCAGCCCTTAGGAAAACGCTGTCGTAGCCTTGAAGCAGTGGGTATAAAAACTCATGTATGTAAATTGGTATGCCCTCCTTAAAGCGCTTTGAAAAGTCATCCCTTTCCAACATCCTTGCAACTGTGTATTGGCCAGCCAACCTAATTATGCCCTCCGTTCCAAGGCTGGAAAGCCATGAGCTGTTAAAGACGATGTTTGTCTTTTCTGGTATAAGCACCTTAAAGACCTGATGTTCGTATGTCTTTGCGTTCTCAAGCACCTCTTCCCTGCTTAGGGGTGGCCTTGTCTCGCTTCTTCCCGTGGGGTCTCCTATCATGGCTGTAAAATCGCCTATAACAAAGTAGACCTCATGGCCAAGCTGTTGAAATTGGCGAAGCTTTTGCAAAAGGACCGTGTGTCCCAAATGAAGGTCTGGAGCTGTAGGGTCAAAGCCAGCCTTTATGCGTAGTGGCCTACCCTCCTTTAACTTCTTTAAAAGTTCCTCTTCCTCTATTATCTCCACAGTTCCTTGTTTTATGAGCTTTAGTTGTTCTTCCGGACTAAGCATGGTGGATTTAAAATTATAACCTATGAAGACAGAGCTTTTATTAGGTGGCCAGTGGGTCTCAAAGGAAGAAAGGCTTCCTGTAGTATATCCATACACGGGTGAAAAGGTAGCTGAAGTATCAAAGGCGGATGAACAAGATGTATACAAGGCAATAGAGCTGGCAAAGGAGGGCTTTGAAGAGATATCTTCCCTTACTCCCTACGAAAGGTATCAAATACTCATGAGGGCGAGCCAAATACTTAGCGCAAGAGCAGAGGAGTTTGCCAAGGCCCTTGTGCTTGAGGTGGGTAAGACCATAAGAGAAGCACGCACAGAGGTCCAAAGGGCCATACAAACTTTGATCTTTTCGGCGGAGGAGGCAAAAAGAATAGGTGGTGAGGTCATTCCCATAGATGCCCATCCCAATGGAAAAGGCAAGGTAGGCTTTTACATGCGTGAACCTGTGGGTATAGTCTCTGCCATAACACCCTTTAACTTCCCTTTGAACCTCTCTATGCATAAGGTGGCCCCAGCTATAGCTTGCGGCAATGCGGTCATCCTAAAGCCCTCTGAGAGAACACCTCTGACGCCTCTTATGCTTGGTGAGGTGTTGTTAGAAGCCGGTCTTCCTCCCAAGGCCCTTAGCATACTCCCGGGCTATGGTGATGTGGGAAAGGCTATGACAACACATCCCGATGTTAGGGTGGTATCTTTTACTGGAAGCAGAAAAGTGGGCGAGATTATCACAAGGCAGGCGGGTATAAAAAAGGTGGTGCTGGAGCTTGGTTCCAATTCGGCCATAGTACTACACAAGGATGGAAACCTCAAAAAGGCGGTGCAGAAGACCGTACTGGGAGGCTATGCCATAGCTGGGCAGGTTTGCATATCTGTGCAAAGGGTTTTTGTTCATGAGGACCTCTTTGAAGAGTACTTAAAGGAGCTTGAAGAGGCTGTAAGCAGGCTAAAAGTGGGTGATCCTATGGAAGAGGACACAGATGTGGGTCCTATGATAGCCTTATCGGAGGTTCAAAGAGTTCAAGAGTGGATAGATGAAGCCTTGCAAGAGGGTGCGAAGCTCATAACCGGTGGTGTATCCTGTGGAGATAAGGTCTCCGCCGTGCTTTCTCCCACCATAGTCTCCCTTGTGCCTACCAATGTTAAACTCTTCATGGAAGAGGCCTTTGCCCCTGTGGTTGTGGTAAACCCTTACAAAGAGGTGGAGGAGGCCATAAGGATGGTCAACGACTCCGAATATGGCCTTCAGGTGGGTGTATTTACGAGGGATATTAACGTGGCTTGGGAGTTCATAAGGAAGGTAAAGGCTGGTGGAGTTCTAATAAACGAAGGTCCCAACTTTAGAGCAGACCATATGCCCTACGGTGGTGTTAAACAGTCTGGCATAGGAAGGGAAGGGCCACGCTTTGCGGTAGAAGACTATACAGAGATAAAGATGGTTATCTTTGACCTGACCTAAGGCTGTAAAGGGCTGGTATTAGAAAGAGGGCCGTTAGGAAAGAAGATATTATACCACCGAGCATAGGCAAGGCTATCCTTGATATTACCTCACTTCCAGTGCCTTTTAGCAAAACTGCTGGCACAAGGCTTGCCACTATGGTAAGCATGGTCATGGCCTTTGGCCTTATCCTCTTTACCGCACCGCTATATAGGGCTTCGTAAAATCCTTTATCTTTTTCTAATTCCAAGGCATGCATTATATATACCACCATAACTATGCTCATCTCTGCAGCTATACCCAAAAGGGCCAAGAAGCCTGCTATGGATGCGATGGAGAGCCTAAAGTCCATAAGGTACATAAGCAAAAGGCCTCCCAAAAGGGAAGAGGGCATGGTAAAAAGAACCAAAAAGGTCTCAAAGACTCTTCCTAAGCTAAGGTAGACCAACACTACTATGGTGGCAAGCACCATGGGCACTATGACCTTTAGGTCCTCTACAGCCTTTTTCCAGTATTCAAACTGGCCTGTCCAGGTGTAAAAGTAGCCCTGTGGAAACTTGACCCTTTCCTCTATCCTTCCTGTTCCCTCCTCCACTATCTTGTCCATGCTTGCCTCTGGCCTTGGCGTTATATAAACATAGGCCACAAGAAGGCCATTCTCAGACTTTACCTCCATAGGGCTTTCTACTCTTTTCACTTCTGCCACAGCCTTTAGGGGCACAAGCTTTTCTCCAAGAGGAAGCATCATATTTTCCAAGTCCTGCCTGTAATCCCTTGGCACTCCCAGTGTTATGCCATACCTTTCCCTTCCGGATATATAAAGGGATACGGGCTCGTTGGAAAAGAGCCTTTCAAAGGTGCCAGTTATATCCTCTAAGCTCAAGCCATAAAGCCTTAGTTTTTCCCTGTCTGGCACTACCTCAAAGTAGGTGGCTCCCGTTGTCCTCTCTGCATACACGCTCATAACCCCTTCCATACCATAAAGGGCCTTCTCTATCTCCTGCGCAAGCCTTACTACCTCTTCAAGATTGTCTCCAAAAACCTTTATACCCAATGGCGTTCTCACTCCAGTGGTTATCATATCTATCCTGCCCTTTATGGGCATGGTCCAGCTGTTTATAACTCCGGGAAACTGTAAGGCCTTATCCAGTTCCGATATTAGCTTTTCATAGGTCATTCCCTCCCTCCACTGGTCTTCTGGCTTTAGGGTTATAACCGTTTCTATCATAGAAAGGGGTGCTGGGTCCGTGGATGTGTTTGCCCTTCCAGCCTTTCCAAAGACCGTATCCACCTCCGGAAAGCTCTTTATTATTTTGCCTTGTATGGTCAAAAGCCTTTGGGCCTCTTGGATGGATATGCCGGGGGCTGTGGTAGGCATATAAAGGAGTGTTCCCTCTCTTAGGTCGGGCATAAACTCCCTTCCTACGTTTTTGAAAAGAATATAAGAGGCAGGAATGGCCAAAATAGCCAAGACAAGCATGAGGTATCTTAGCCTTACAGCAATATGAAAGAGGGGAGTGTATGCCTTTATAAGCAATCTTACAAGGGGGTTTTTCTCCTCCTTAAGCACCTTACCTTTTCCAAAGTATAGCAGAAGAATAGGAACTAATATTACAGAGAGCAAGGATGCCACAAGCATGGCTAGGGTTTTGGTTAGCACCAAGGGACCAAAGAGCCTTCCCGCTTGGGCCTTAAGAGCCAGCATGGGCACAAAGGAGACGGCCACCACCAAAAGGGCAAAGAATATGGGCTTTCCCACCTCGGCGATGGATTCTACGATGGCCGTCCTTAGGTCCTTCCCCTCTTCCCTCTTTCTTGTAAAGGCCTCCACCAGAACTATGGCGGCGTCCACCATGGTGCCTATGGCTATGGCTATGCCGCCCAAGGACATGATGTTGGAGTTTATGCCCGTGTGGTTCATGATTATGAAGGTTCCAAGTATGGAAAGAAGAAGGAATATAAGGACTGCAAAGCTTAAAGTGAGGCTAAGCAAAAATAGGGCTATGACTATGATGACAACTACAGATTCCTCCAAAAGCACCCTTTTAAGGTGGTCTATGGACCTCTCTATGAGGTCCGACCTGTCATAAACCGGTATGATCTTTACATCCTCCGGCAGTCCCTTTTTAACCTCCTCCAGCTTCTCCTTTACCTCCTTTATGGTCTTGTAGGCATCCGCACCAAAGCGCATCACCACTATTCCACCAACCGTGTTCCCAAGGCCATTAAAGTCCGCAGTACCCATCCTAAAGGCTGGCGTCTCAATCACTTTGCCTATGTCCCCAACTCTTATAGGAACGCCGTTAACCTCCTTTATGACAGCCTTTTCTATACCCTCCTTCTCCCTCACATAGCCCCTAACCCTTACTATAAACTCCCTTCCGTTTACCTCCACATACTTTCCACCCACCTCCATATTGCTCCCTCTTATAGCCCTTATCACATCCTCAAGGGATAGGCCGTAATGCATCATATGCTCGGGGTAAAGGACCACTCTGTATTCCTTTTCAAAGCCTCCTACAGAAGCCACTTCTGCCACATTGGGAACGGAAAGCAGGGCATACTTTAAATAAAAGTTTTGGATCTTCCAAAGCTCATCCAAGCTTCTCTTTTCTGAATAGAGCACATACTGATAGACCCAGCCAACGCCTGTGGCATCCGGGCCTAAGCTAACCTTTGCCTGTGATGGGAGCTGTGAGCTTATATAGGAGAGTTTTTCCAATACCCTTGACCTTGCCCAGTATAGGTCTGTGCCATCTTCAAAGATGATGTATACAAGGGAGTAGTTGGGCATAGAATAGCCCCTTACCACCTTAACCCTTGGCAGGCCAAGCATGTTGGAGACCAAAGGATAGGTTAGCTGGTTCTCTATAACCTGGGGCGCCTGCCCTATCCACTCGGAGTATATGATCACCTGCGTGTCTGTGAGGTCTGGCAAGGCATCTATGGGTGTCTTCTTCAAGGAATAGAGGCCATAAAGAAGCAAGAAGATAGAGAGGGTTATCACTATAAACCGGTTGTTCAAGAGTATCTCGGTAAACTTCCTCATCGCATGTGCCTCCTCATAAGCAAAGCGTTTATGGAAACCACAAGGGTGCTCATACTCATAAGAAGAGCAGAGAGGGGCAGGGGCAAAAGCAGGCCCCACTTATAAAAAACACCAGCCGCCAAAGGTATGGCAAAGAGGTTATAGGCTGTAGCCCAAAAGAGGTTTTGAACCATCTTAGTGTAGGTGAGGCTGGAGAGTCTTATGGCCCTTACCACATCCCTTGGGTCGTTCTTTACCAAGATTATCCCTGCACTCTCAATGGCCACATCCGTCCCACTACCTATGGCTATGCCCACATCCGCCTGCATCAAAGCGGGCGCATCATTTATACCATCTCCAACCATGGCAACCTTAAGGCCCTTCCCTTGAAGCTCCTTTACCTTTTCGGACTTTTGGTGTGGCAAAACCCTTGAAAAGTACTCATCAATGCCAAGCTCCCTTGAAACCCACCCTGCCACCTCCTCCGAATCTCCAGTTATCATCATCACCTTCTTTCTCATGGCCTTTATGCTTTTTATGGCCTCATAAGACTCCTTCCTTATGCTGTCGGAGAGGGCCAAAATTCCCCTAAGCCTGCCCTCTATCCCCACCCATATTACAGTCTTCCCCTGCTTTGAAAGCTCTTGTGCTTTCTTTACAATATCCTCATCCATAGCCATTCCAAGTTCCTTTAGAAAACCTTCCGTTCCCACCGCAACACTCATACCTCTCACTTTCCCCAGCACACCCTTGCCAGGATATACCTTAAATTCCTCTACAGGTTCAAGGTCAATTCCCTTAGTCTTTGCATACTGGACTATGGCCCTTCCTATGATGTGCTCTGAGTTTATTTCTATGCTGGCAACCAGCTTTAAAAACTCTTCTTCATCCATGTCCTTTACGTATACGTCCCTTAGGCCAAACTTGCCCTCCGTTAGCGTGCCCGTCTTGTCAAAGAGCACAACATACACCTTCCTCAAAAGCTCCAAAGAAAGCCTATCTCTGACAAGGATGCCCTTGGAAGAAGCGTAGGAAGTGGATATGGCTATCACCAAAGGGATGGCCAGGCCAAGGGCATGGGGGCAGGTTATAACCACCACAGATACAGCCCTCTCCATTGCAAAGCCCACATCCTTGGAGAAGTAAACCCAAATGAAGAAGGTGCCAAGGCCCACAAGTATGGCTATTATGGTAAGGTAAAAGGCTACCCTGTCTGCCAGGTTTTGAAGCCTGGTCTTTGACTCTTGAGCCTCCTTTACTATCCTCATCACCTGACTCAGATAAGAAGCCTCTCCCGTCCTCTCAACCCTTACCTTTATCGCTCCATCCAGGCTTATGGAGCCAGCTATCACTTTGTCTCCTTCTTTTTTAAAGACAGGTATGGATTCTCCCGTCAGCAAGGACTCATCCACATGGGCATTCCCCTCAATTACTGTGCCGTCGGCTGGCACCTTTTCCCCAACCTTTACAAGCACCACATCACCCACCCTTAACTTGGCCGTATCCACCTCCACAAGCTCATCACCCTTTACAAGCCTTGCCTTCTTTGGAATAAGCTTGGCAAGCTCCTCAAGGGCCCTTGAAGCCCCAAGCACGGACTTCATCTCTATAAAGTGTCCCCAAAGCATAACCACAACGAGCGTAGAAAGCTCCCAGAAGAAGTCCATACCACCGCTAAAATGAGCATAAAAGCTGTAAGCAAAGCCCACGCTTATGGCCACAGAGACAAGGCTCATCATACCAGGCTTTAGGAGCTTTAGCTCTTCCAAAGAACCCTTTATGAAGAAAGATCCTCCATACAAAAAGACAAGGCTTGAAAGGACAAGGATTATAAGGTCTCTGCCATAAAATTCTGGAAGGCTAAAGCCCAAAAGCTCTTGAAAGGCGGGAGAAAGAAGGACCACAGGTACGCTTAAAAGGGTGCATACTATAGCCTTCTTCCTTATCTCGAAAAGGTGCATCTCATGTCTTGTGGCGGTAGTATGCTTGTGCTCGTGTTCGTGATGGGCGTGGTGGTGCATGGGTTATCCCTTGATTATGTACTTTGCAAAGGCTATTATCCCAAGCACTAAAAAGAGAATAACAAGGAGATAAAGTAGCCCCATGCCCCAACCCATTCCATGCATATCCCACATCATCTTTCACCTCCTTTAGTGCACATGACCCATCTCTAAGTGTTCCAAAAAGGTCTTGTCTATCTCTGTAAACTGATATACCTTGTTCTTTGCGGCCTGAGGGCTTTGGGCAAACTTTTGAGCATCCAGCTTACTTTTGAAAGCCACAAGGTCATTACCCATAGGGCCCTCCTTTATGGCCACATAAAAGGCCTTTTTACCATCTATCCACTTGCCGCTTTTGTAGTCCTTTACCCAAAGCTCGGCCACCTTGTCCTTGTTCTCATGGTAGTACTTGAGTATGTGCTTTGGAGATTCTGCATACTTGTAGGACCCATCCTTTAGCTTTACCTGTGAAGTCAGCTTTGGGTCCATGTTTACATCCATTCCACACACCACACATCTCTCGCCCTTGGGTGGCTCCTTGGGCTGAGAGAAGCTAAAGGAAAAGGCAAAGAAAAAGAAAAGCAAGAAAAGATAGAACCTTCTCATGGTCTTACCTCCTTGACCTTATCTTTGTAAACGAGGAAAAAGCTTTTTTCATAGCCTCCCCTTGCGCTTTTAATACCATGTAGAGAGGCCACACCCAGAAGACTTTTGTCCTTTGAAAGCCTTCTTATGCCTTCTGGGGGCACATGCCCCTCTATGAACTTGTTCTTGTAAAGCATGGTATGGCATGACCTTAGCTGTGGTGGAATACCAAGTTGGCTTTTTACCTCCATAAGCTTGTCAGGGTTTACCTCAACCCTTTTGACCTTAAAGCCTTCCTTTTCTAGCTTGGAGAAGTAAGAGGTGCAACATCCACAGCTCGGGCTATAATAGGCCAAAAGCTCTTCGGCCATTACGAAGAGAGGCAATAGCAAAAGCAAGATAGCTGCTTTCATTTTGACTCCTCTTTCTTTTCTTCGTGCTTGTGTTGAGCGTCCTTTGATTTATCCTTCTTTTCTTTTTCGTGCTCATGTGAATCGTCCTTAGGTTTACTCTCCTTGTGGCCACCTTTTCCAGACTCCTCATGGGTCTTGGTATCATGCATATGCATGTGCATCATGCCACCAGACACGCCAAAAAAGCCAATGTTTAGTAGTGCTGCAACCATTACTGCAACCATTACTATAGTCATGCCCATCATGGCTTTACCTCTCACTTTAGCATTTCCTTCATCTGTTCCTTCATCTGAGGATTTGCCTCCAAGACCTTCTTCATAGTCTCCCTATGCTTGAGCATCATACTCATCATGTTGTGCATAAACTTTGGATTTTCCATAAGCATGTGCATCATCTGTTCCCTGCACCTTTGCATGTGTTCCATCATCATCTTTTGCATCTCTGGGTCCCCCATCATCATCATGGGCATCATCATGGGAGCCTGCGTGCTTTGTGCATCATGCTCATGCTGAGCGTAGGCAAAGGGAGAAACTAAAAATACGGCTAAGGCTAAAAGTTTTTTCATGATACGTACCTCCTTTTCATTTTTAATGGTGATGCTCATGGCCCTTTACCTCCTCACCGTATAGGCCCTTTAGCTGTGCCTCAGAATCAAGCAAGAAGGCTCCCCTTACCACAACCCTTTCGCCCTCTCTTAGGCCTTCAAGCACTTGATAGTAGCCTTGGGCTTTTCTTCCAAGCTTTACATTCCTTGGCTCATAAACACCATGTTCTCTTTCTACAAAGACCACTTTCCTCTTTCCCGTATCCACCACCGCATCCTCTGGAACGGCAAGCACGTTGCCCAATGGCCTTTCAAAAGAAACATCCACCATCTGATTTACCTTCAGCTTGGCATTTTTGTTAGGAAGGTTTATCCTAACCTTTATTGTTCTTGCCATCTTGTCTGCTTCGGGAAAGATGTAATCCACAATACCCTCATAGGACTCTTCCTGCCCCACAGGGCTTACAAGCACTTGAGTTCCTTTTTTTATAATGCCAGCATACTCCTGAGGCACCTCTGCTATCACCCAAACTTTGGAAATATCCGCTATCTTGTAAGCTACATCACCAGCCTTTAAAAAGCCTCCTTCATAAACTTTTCTCTCCACTATCACACCACTGTAGGGAGAGGAGATAACATCCCCAGCCTTCAAGTAAGAGAGCTTTTGCAAGGCTGCCTTTCTTAAATCCTCTCTTTTTAGTTCTTCGGCAAGTTTTAGCTCTTCTTTTGCAATGCTTACATCTGGGTTTAAAACCCTCATCAAAGGTGTGCCTTTCCCTATAAGCTCGCCCTCAAACCTTCCAAAACTATCCAATACCCATGCGTCGCTTCTCAAAGTTATCTCGTAAACCCTTGAAAGGTCATAGGAAACGTAGCCAACGGTGGAAAAGCTTTCCATTAAGTCTTCTTTTTTAACCTCTTGTGTTTGAATGCCTATAAGCTGAAGCTTGTTTATATCCACGCTTATAACACCTTCTCTTTTTCCTTGAGTGGGCATAGGACCTTCGCCTGTAAAGGGTATGGAGAGGTCCTTTTTTATAACCTTTTGGTCAATCACTACCACCATCTGCCAAGAACCAGCCATGCTTATGTTTAGCTGAAGTTCATAAAGTCCAGAAGACACCTTCTTTATGGTTGCATCCTCCCTCATCTCGCCCATACCAGGCATTGGTGGCATGTAAAAGTAAAGCTCTTTTAGATCCTTTGGTGGCTTTATGAGTATGTAAAGGCTGTTTTTACCCACATCCAGCCTTTTACCTTTAGAATAGACTTCAACTTCTATCCCCTCTTGAGACAAGGAAAGGGTCTTCTCATAACCTTGTGGCACCTGACCGGCCTTAGGCCTTTTCATAAAGTAGAACACTCCGCCAGCAATAAGGAGCAGTATAAGCAAACCAACCAAAAGGAATAACAACTTCTTCATAACAGTACCTCCAGCCTTGGCCATATCTTTTGAATAGAAAGCTCCACATCAAGTCTGTTTATCTCCAGCTCCCACAACTCTCTGTATAGCCTTAAGAGGTCTCTTAGATCTGCTTTTTGGTACCTGTAAGCAAGTTCTAAGGCTTTAATCTCCTTTTCCTTTTCTTCTATAAGCTCCTCTGTCCATTTTAATATCTCCTTTAGCCTGCCGTATTCAATCTTAAGACTGTTTAACGTTTTTCTTAGCTCAAGTCTTGTGTTTTCAATTTCCCAATCCTTTGCCTTTACTTCTTCCAGTTTTTCTAACACAAGAAGGTCTTCCCTTTTGCTTTTCCATATGGGAAGGCTCACGCCTGCCCTCAAACTAAACATATTCTCCATAGAAGGCCTTATCATATACTCAGCCATCAGCTCAATGTCTGGCAGGTATTCCACCTTTCTTCTTTCCACTTCCGCTACCAGCTTTTCCCTTTGAGCCTTTAGCCTTTTTATGTATAGGTTTTCATCCAAGTTCACTTCTGGAAATTCTTCTCTTTTGAAGTACACCTCTTCCCCTTTTAGCTCAAATCTTTTACCCACAAGGTAGTCCAATTCTTCCTTTTTACTCTCCCTCTCCAATTTTACCTTTTCAAGCTCACTTTCCACTTTTATCTGTTCCCCTTTTAAGAAAAGGAGGTCAGAAAGGTTGGCTTTCCCATACTTATAGTTCTCTTCAGCCAGCTTGTATAGTGTATCTATCTCCCTTTTTATCCTATTTAAAACATCTTCCCTTTTAAAAGTGTAAAGCCATTCTAAGTAGCTAAGTTTTATATCCTTTATAAGCTCCCTTTTAAGCAACTCTTCCTCTTCCAACAGTGCAAGCCTTTCTTTTAAAGCCATCAAAGCCTCCCTTTCCCTCTTTATTGGAAGCATATACATCTGGCTTATGCCTATGGAAAGGTTACTCATAGGCTCATACTTATTTGGATAAGGTCTGTTGAGGGGTAAGTTGTTGAGTCCAACGGATAGTGATGGATTTGGTAAGCTTTTTGAGTACGTTTCCCTATGCTTTGTGGATTCTATCATACTTTGATAAACTTTCAACCTTGGTGAGTTTTTGAGGGCATAGTCTATTAGGCTTTCAAGCTCACCAGCCTTTGATAGAGAAAAGAAAAACAAATTCAATATGAGTAAAAACACCATGGATTAAAGTATAGGAATAAAAACAAGATAAATCAAGGATTTTATTTCACACGCTTTTTATATATAAATATCCTAACTTTACCGTTAATTTTATCCTCTTTTAAAACACATATATGGCTAACATCTTCCTTTAAGCTGTCATAAATTTTTCCTTCTATTCTGCTTATATAATAGATTTTGTCATCCTTATGTTTATCTTCTGAGAATTCTTCTATGGAAAGCACATTAAGTTCTATCTCTGCATTCTTATAACCATAGGCTAAACCCAATATAAAGGCGAGTGCCTTATTACTGCCTACTTCTATTTTTTGCATTCTAGATCTTTCTCTTTCTTCTTAAGTAAGCCGGGATCTCTTCAATTTCTGGTTGGACTGGCTCTATTGTGCTTTCTGGCACCACCTTTTTTATTGGCTCTTTAATTTCCGGTTTCTTTACAATCTTGAACTGACTAAAACCTTGAGCATTTTCAAAATCCGTAGCTACAACGGCTACCCTCATAAAGTTATCCTTATCGCCCTCTAGCATAGCACCAAATATGATAAGAGCATCTTCGTGAGCCACTTCCCTTATCCTTCCTATGGTCTCCTCCACTTCTCTGAAAGGCACATCTTCGCTCACCCACAGGGTTACTAAGAGTCTTCTTGCACCTTGTATGCTGTTGCCCTCAAGTAGAGGGCTGCTTATGGCTTGCTCCACTGCATAATCTTTTCTACCATCACCCTTACCTTCACCCATACCTATGAGAGCAAGACCACCCTTCTCCATAACAGTTTTAACATCTGCAAAATCTACGTTTATAAGTGCCGGAGTTACCACTATATTAGTTATACCCATTACCGCCTTGGCTAGCACATCATCCACCATCTTAAAGGCATCCTTTATGCTAAAGTTCTTCTCTGAAATTTCTACCAACTTTTGGTTGTTAACCACTATGTAGGTATCTACCACATCCTTGAGCTTCTCAAGCCCCTCGTTGGCTACGTGCATTCTCTTTGGCCCCTCAAAGTTGAAAGGCTTTGTTACCACAGCCACAGTTAATATACCCATATCCTTGGCTGTTTCTGCTATTACCGGGGCTGCGCCAGTACCAGTTCCTCCACCAAGCCCACAAGCTATAAAGAGCATATCTGTATTCCTAAGAATTTCCCTTATTTTATCTACGTCCTCAAGCGCAGCCTGTTCTCCGATCTCTGGTTTGGCACCAGCTCCAAGGCCCTTTGTAACCTTTTCACCTATCTGTATTTTGTTGGGTACCGCCAAGGAAGCAAGGTGTTGAACGTCAGTATTTACAACAAATAACTCCACACCTTCCGTTCCTTCTAGGTACATTCTATTTACCGCATTGGAACCACCACCACCAACCCCAAAGACTTTTATCCTTGTAGGGTTCAAAATCTCCATCTTACGCCTCCTAATTACATTATATCTTTAAAAAAGGCTTTGATCCTGTCCATTACATTGTGTAACAAGGAGGAATTTTCTTTTTCCTTTTCCTGCCCCTTTGAAATGACTTCGCGTTTGTCAAAAGTAAAGCTTTTATGCGCAAGTTTTATAAGGCCCACGGCGGTAGCGTAAGCGGTATCATGCACCTTTTCTTTAAGACCTATGAGATCTGTAGGATAGCCTACCCTTACGGGAAGGTCAAAGTATCTTTCCAAAAACTCCCTCATTCCTGCCAGTTTGGCAGAACCGCCTGTTATAACTATACCAGCATGCAAGGAATCAAGATTTACACCTTGCTGGTTTAAATAATCTGTAAGTTTTTCCATAATCTCTTCTAGCCTTATCTGTATAACCTCCGCCAACTGTCGCCTACTTACGCTAACTTCCTTTTCTTCACCTCTTGGCTTTATTTTAATCCTTTCTGCTTCATTGATCATATCTGCATAGGCGTAGCCATTTTCTATCTTTATCCTTTCTGCCTGCTCTATGTTTATCTTCATAAAGTGTGCTATGTCTTTGGTTATATTAGAACCACCCACAGGAAGACAGCCAGTTACTAGTATGGAGCCCTCAAGAAAGACCACAAAGTCTGTAAGCCCAGCACCCATATCTATCATAAGAACGCCTTCTTCCTTTTCTTCTGGTGTAAGCACAGCTTCTGCAGAAGCAAGAGGAGATAAAAACTTGCCAGCTATTTCCATACCTGCGTTAAGAGCTACCTTTTCTGTATTTTTGAGAAGGCTTGAGCTTATCTTTACTACATGAACTTCTGCGGATACTCTAGAACCAAGAAGCCCTACTGGATCTATAACGCCTTCCTGTTCATCCAACACAAACTTTCTTGGTATGGCGTCAAGTATTTCGTAACCTTCTTCTTTGGAACGCATTATGGCTCTTTCTATGAGCCTTTCTATGTGGGAGTAGTTTATCTCTACAGGTTGTGATGATATGCTTATTGTATCTTTCTCATTTTGACTTTTTAGAGTGGGTCCAGAAAGACCAAGCACTACACTTGTTATTTTAGTACCTGCCATTTCTTGAGCTTCTTTAATAGCGTTTAAAACCGAACTTACTGCCAGGTCTAAGCGTGTAACATAACCCTTATCAATACCCTTTGAAGGTGCTTCCCCTATGCCTATTACATGCAAGTCACCATAGCTGTCCACCTCACCAACTAAGGCTACTACCTTACTGGTACCTATGTCTAGGGACGTTATTAACCTCATTTCCCTTTCCACCTCTTATTATTATTAAGTTATCTGTACCTATTTCTATTTCTTTGTACATATCAATATTATAATCTTTGAGCAATTTTGACACATGCTCTAACAGACTTTCATTTATGAGGAATAGGGGCGGGAGTACTAATTTTGTTCCATTTTTGAGGTAGGCTATAGTGCTAATCTCTGTCACATATATATCCATTAATACGCTATGACTGCTCAATAAATTTATTAAACTTTTTGCATTGTTAAAGTTTTTATTTATTAATCCTATGTCATATGTATAAATCAATGGAGTAGAAAAATTTATATAAGGCGATTGGAACGCGGTCCCATCTTCATCAAAGAATATTTTTGAATTATTACTTATAACTGAGAAAACAGGCTTCCTTTCCTTTATAGTTATTTTAAGAACCACGCCATTTCTACCAAACCTTCTTGTAATCTCAATATCTTTTACTGCATTACCTGTGCTTGTGTTTATATTTTTTAATAATACATATTTGTTTATAAAAAGCCAATTATTTTTCAATTTTTTAACTTCTTCAGCTACCACATGCGGAGGTATGGTTTCAAGCCCTTCTACCTGGAGTACCCTTATTTTGAAAAAAGATATATTGTCGGTAAAATGTGGTATGAAGAAGCCAGCCAAAGCCATTGAAAAGAGCCACAACACCACTAGAAAATATGAAAGCCACGTTCCCCGTCTCCCTTCTTTCATAGGTAAAATAATAACATAATTCTTTTTACGCCGAGTGAGAAATTAATCAAAAGAATGTCTTACCACTACTCCTACCCTTGCAAAAAATAAATGAGACAAGCAATGTAGAGGCGCAGCATGCCGTGCTACTACTAAATGAAAAATCCAAAATGTAGTAGCGGGTCTTGGAACCCCCCGATGTTTTATAATTTGGCAGGTTTAAAATCTGCTCCTACAAGGGACGAATTTCTCACCCAGCGTATGAATTATAATTTTATGGGGGAAGATATGAAAATAGTAATGGTAGTTTCTGAAAGCGCAGCCTACATAAAGGCTGGGGGACTTGGGGACGTCATACATTCTCTTGCAAAAGCTCTTATAAAGCTTGGCCATAGCCTTTATGTAATAATGCCAAAATACTCAAAAATAAAGGCAAGTCTTAAGGGAGTGGGACAAGGTAAGGTCTTTTTTGATGGTATTTGGCAGGAATTTAACATTTATGAAGATATAAAAGACCACGTTAGGTATTATTTTATTGACTTTCCAAAATACTATCAAAGAGAGTACATATATGCCACGCCAAAGGGTGAATATGAGGACAACCCTTTAAGGTTCGGCTTTTTGTCTTTGGCAAGCCTTGAAGTTATAAAAAGTCTTGGCATTGAACTGAATTTAATCCATATACACGACTGGCATACTGGTCTTTTGCCTCTATACAAAAAGCTCTATTACCCAGAGTTTGAACAAATACCCACCGTTTTTACCATACATAACGCCATGCACCAAGGCATTTATGACCCCCATTTTATCCCCATGCTAAACCTACCTTGGGAAGTCTTTCATCCATACCAAGGCATAGAGTTCTATGGCAAGATAAACTTTCTCAAAGCTGGCATAGCCTTTTGCGATATTTTAACCACAGTTAGCCCCTCTTATGCGGAAGAATTAAGGCATTATGCCTATGGCCTTGAGGGCCTCATAAGAGAAAAGAAATACTTTTTTGGGATTCTAAACGGCATAGATTACGACATCTGGAATCCAGAAGCGGATAAGCTTATAAAGCATAACTACACAGTGAAAAACTTTTCCAAAGGAAAATGGATAAACAAAAAACATCTAAAGGAGATCTTTGGCCTCAAAACTAGGGATGAAAAACCCCTTGTGGGCATGGTCTCAAGACTAACATCTCAAAAAGGACTGGATATAGTTCAAGGTATTGTGTGCGAAGCTGTAAGAGAAGGCTTTGACCTTGTCTTTCTCGGCTCTGGTGAAGAAAGATATCAAGATATGTTAATAGAATTCATGAAAAAGCATCCAGAAAGCGTAAGGGTCAGGATAGAATACAATGAGGAGCTTGCCCATAAAATCTTTGCTGGTGCGGATATGTTTTTGATGCCCTCTCTTTTTGAACCCTGCGGCCTTTCCCAGATGATAGCCATGAGGTATGGAACGGTTCCCATTGTAAGGGCAACTGGTGGTTTAAAGGATACAGTGCTGGATTTTGTAAAAGATCCACATGAGGGTAATGGCTTCTCTTTTGAAGAGTATTCTAGGAAGGACCTTATGCATGCTTTACTTAAGGCGAGGGTTTTTTACGATATGTATATATGCGACCATTCAAAGGAATGGGGCGAAATAGTAAAAAGGTGTATGAAAAGAGATTTCTCTTGGGAAAGAAGTGCAAGAGAGTATGAAAGAATATACTCCACCGCTATAATGTTAAAAAGCTATGGTTCTTAGTCTTGAGGAATTGCTAAAGGCAATGGAAGCTTTTAGAGAAAGTAAAAAGATAGTTTTCACCAACGGATGCTTTGACATTCTGCATGCTGGACACGCCTACTATCTTAAAAAGGCAAAGGAATTGGGGGATATTCTTGTTGTAGGCTTGAACTCTGATGAATCTATAAGGAGGATAAAAGGGCCTCAAAGGCCCATAGTGCCACAAGAAATGAGAGCCTATCTTCTTGATAATCTAAAGCCAGTGGATTATGTGGTTATCTTTGATGAAGACACGCCAGAAAGGCTTATAAAAGCCATAAGGCCCCATGTGCTTGTAAAGGGTGCAGACTGGGAGATAAAAAATATTGTAGGAGCAGATTTTGTATTGTCTTATGGTGGCAAAGTGGAAAGGGTTGAATTCAAGTTCGACATTTCCACTTCTGACATAATCAAAAGGATACTTGAAAACTATAGAGAGGTAGAAAGGTGAGAATCTATTGCTGTGTCAAGTTCCAAAATATCTTTTATATTTATTTTTAATCGTTCAAGTTTTATCAGCTTGTCTTCCTCTGCTATAATTTTGGCAATTTTTATAAGCCTTTGATCAAAAATATCTTCTTTGTAAAGACCTAAGCGTTTTAAAAATTCCAATTTGAACTTTATAAGTAAAACTGCACGGTTTTTAGGTGTTAGCCTAAGGTAATTAATAAGTATGTTAAAAAGCTCTGGATCATATTGAATAAACCACTTTTCTACGAAGTTTACCAAGGAATTCATCCACAAGTAGGCAGAATAATCCCTAAAACATAAATAAGAAAAAAAATCTACTCCAATTATATCCCTCAAAAATAAAACATCTCCAGATTGGTGGTAAACTGCATGCAACAGATTAAAAGGCTCCATATAACCAAGAAGGCCCCTTTCTGGAAGAAGTCCCTCTTGGATAAACAGCTTTACAAGACCATAAGGACTGTAAGCCTTTATCATAAGATCACAATCACCAGCTCTAAACCTTCTTAAGATTAAAAACCTTCCTTTAGCAGACATAGGTTTATGATTATAGTACCCTTCAAAAACACTACCACTTTTTTCAAAAAGAATTATGTTATTATTTTACCTATACGCCGGGTGAGAAATTAGGCCTCAAGTTCACCCCTCCTGTAATAGCTATATCCAATAGCATAAGCATATGTATACACAAGCACACAAGTTAAAGTCCTCCACCCACTA
>Ga0101945_1000784_pt1 | contig 43121 bp, 35 predicted proteins | sample DewCreD2012metaG_2_FD_75246 | JGI IMG/M metagenome (GOLD analysis project Ga0101945, IMG submission 75246) | Hot spring sediment bacterial and archeal communities from British Columbia, Canada, to study Microbial Dark Matter (Phase II) - Dewar... ... | reverse complement strand
GGATCCCCCTCACGAAGATCAAGAAGCGAAAGCTGACAATTCCCCTTAATCACACTCAAAAGATTATTAAAATCATGGGCAATCCCCCCAGCCAACCTCCCTATCGCCTCCATCTTCTGTGCCTGACGCAACTGCTCCTGAAGCGATAAAATCTCCTGCTCCTTCCTCTTCAACTCCGTAATATCCTGAATAGTTGAACGAATCCCTATGATCTTCCCTTCCTGATTTCGAAGAATCCTATCCTGAATGAGAACCGGAAGACTGCTTCCATCCTTTCTCCTATAGTTCCGCTCAAAACTCTCTCCCGGAGGCATTCTTCCTGCCAATTTTTCCAACACATTTTTTCGGGACGTCTCCTCCTCTAAAACAAACTCCCAAACAAAATGTCCCACCATCTCCTCAAAATCATAGCCCAACATCTCCAACTCTCGTTTATTTACATGAGTAATTCGTCCCTCCATATCTATTTCATGATACCCCACCGGCGCATAATCAAAAAGCTCCCTAAACCTTTTTTCACTCTCCTGAAGTGCCTCCTCTGCTTGCTTCCGCTCAGTAATATCCTCCACGACCGCTATGTGATAGTTTGTGGGTTCGCCCACTTGCCAAAGCGGCGTAACCGTGAGTTTCACCCATACTACCTTACCAGTCTTGTGATAATACCGCTTCTCCATCGAGAACTGAGAGATTTGACCCTGTTTCAGCCGTTCCATATTGTCGAGGTCGGTTCTGAGATCTTCTGGATGGGTGATGGCTTGAAAGGTTGTAGCCAGCATTTCCTCTGGCGAGTAGCCAACAATATCACAGTATTTTTTGTTGACCTGAAAAAATCGACCGGTTGCCGTCTCGATGATGGCCACACCAACCCCGGCTTGTTCAAAGAACGCCCGGAAAAACCTCTCCCTCTTACTCACCTCCTCTTCCACTTGCTTCCGTTCAGTAATGTCCCTAACAAAACATAAAACAGCAGGTCTCCCTTCATATAAAATATTGACGGCATTCATTTCCGCCCATTTAATATTTCCATCTTTACCAATTACTCGAAAAGAATAAACCGATGGAATCTCTTCTCCCTTCAACCTTTTCGAGTATAATTCTAAGAGTTTTTCCCTATCCTCTGGGTGAACAAATTTCAAAAAAAGGAAAGAGAAAAATTCCTCCTTAGAGTATCCAATTAGCTCTGTTGCTCTTTGATTAATAAACTTAATTATTTCATCCTGAACAATTGCAATAACATCGCCAGCATTCTCAACTAACAGACGATATCGCTCCTCACTTTCACGCAACTTATTTTCTGCCCGCTTTCGCTCGGTGATGTCAATTGCAATCTCAAACCTTACTTCTCTTCCATCAGGCCATTTTATAATTCGATCCGTAATTTCATAATCTCGATTCAGAATAGGATTATGATACTCCCATCGGTAAGGTTGACCTTTGAGTTTCAAAATAATATCATTGGTGCAAAACTCACAAGGATGATCCAGCCCCTGAAATTCTTTGTAGCAAAACCCTCCCACTGGGTCTTTACCTAACAATTCCCTCAAACATTGATTCACAAACAAAACTTCATAAGATTTTGGATCTGTAACATAAATGACCTGATTAATACTATCAAACAGGGATAAGAGTTGGTCCCGTTCAAATTTAATGATCTCCTCTGCTCGCTTCTTCTCATCAATGTCTATAATAGCTCCTTGGATGGCAGGTCTCCCTTGATATTCAATCAGGCTTGCAAACATTTCAAGCCATACGATAGATCCATCTTTCCGTATACCTCGATATTCATAACGAGCTGGAACATCTTTCCCTTCCAGACGATCCTTAAACCTTCCCCAGACCAAAGCCTGATCCTCAGGATGAACAAGTGCTATGACTTTTTCGGTCGGAAGGGATAATAATTCCTCCACGGGATATCCAATTATTTCTGCACATCTTTCATTAGCAAAAACGATGCGAAAGTCCTGGACGATTAGGATACCTTGAAATGATTTCTCTACTAAGGCGCGATATCTTTCTTCGCTCGCCCTCAATTCCTCCTCTCTCTTCTTTTGTTCAGTAATATCCCAATCAATCCCAGTCCATCGCTTAGGCGATCCATCTTCATCCCGTTTAATCTTACCCCGAGAATGAATCCAGCGAATACTCCCATCCTTATGATAAATACGATATTCCACTTCATGAATTTCTCTTTTACCCTCGAAATGCTCTTGAGCTACCCTCTTTACTAACTCCAAATCTTCAGGATGAATACGGCTGTGCCAGACAGAAATCGAGTTGGGAAACTCATCTTCACTAAAACCAATAAAACCTTTTAGCCGAGGTGAGATGTAAATTTCATCGGGGATTTTATAAGGATCTTCTGGATTAAATTTAAGATCCCAAAGACCAGCATTTGAACCAGAAATAGCAAGTTCAAGTGTTTCTTGACTTTCTTTAAGTGCATCCTCTATTTCTTTTGCCCTTAAGATGAATGGACATTTTTCTCCAATGATGACATCAATTTCACCCGAACGAATCGCTCTCAATGTCTCTTCTGCTTGGATCAGTCGAGCTTCAAGTTCTTCAAAGGTTGGCTTCTTTTTCATTATTCCTTCTCCTCCACTTCAGATATTCCAAGAACTTCCAAAATCTTTCTCTCATCATCTAACGACCCGATGATCTTTGTCTCAGGCTTAGGATCTGCAACTACCAAGGTTGGAGCCAAAAGAATATTATTCTCCAGGGCAGATTTATAATCTTCAAAGACATCAACCACCTCTAACACATATTTCCCTCTTAGATGGTTTTCACAGAATCTTTGTAGCATCTCCTTAGCCCTACGAGAATTAGGTTCATTTCCTGCAACAAAAAGCTTAAAATGATAAGCCTTTAGGGAATCTGAACTTCTATCTTTCTCCTTTCCCATTTTCCCCCCTATGATTCCATTTCTTCAAAAAATTTTAATTTTACCCAGTCCTCTCTAACCTGCATGGATGTCCTTTTTCGCCCCCACGAAAGCCTCGAGTATCTCCATCCCTTCATCCGTTATCCTGTATTGTCTAACCTGATTCGAATGGTTTGATCCACGAGATTTAAGAACCTGAATGATTCGGTTGGTCTCCCCTTCACCCGAAATATAGGAGAGAAAAAGAACCGTATCCACCATGGAAGAGATTCCATTGCCTGAGATCTCAATCTGAGATTTTGTTCCTGTGGTCTGATTGGTAAGAATGGTCGTAATCCCTCTCTCCTTTAAGAAATTCAAAAGCCGCATCAGGTAATCAAAAGCTACCTGTTTTCCCCCCATCCTCTCACAGGCCAAAATAGCATCCACAATCACATGCTGAGGCTTGATCCTCTCCACTGCATCCACCATTCGAATCAAATGTTCCTCTGCTCCTGTAGCCTCAGGCATAGCCCCAAAAAGATGAAGCCTCTCATCCTTAAGAAAGGGCAAAAGTCGAATCCCGGCACTCGTAACATTATGAATTAGCGCCTCAGGCGACTCTTCCAGACTCAAATAAATGACCTTTTCCCCTCGATTGCAAACATGCCTGACAAAGGTTGAGGCAAGAAGCGTTTTCCCGGTTCCTGGCTCTCCTGCAAGAAGAATACAGGAGGCCCGTTGATACCCCCCGCCAAGCATCGCATCCAGACTCGGTACCCCAGTAGAGATTCTCTCACCAAAAGGCTTGTGTCTCAGCTCAAATCTGGTTATTGGAATGGTCCGAATCCCTTCCTCTGTAATCACAAATGGATACTCATTTCTCCCAAAGCTCGAGCCACGATACTTGACCACGCGAAGACGCCGCGTAGAAATCTGATTAAAGAGCCTTGCATCCAAATGGATGACACAATCTGCCATGGAGTAGAAAAAATCCTGAAACAGACTCAAAGGAGGTTCTTCCCTTGGTTTGAGGGTAAGGATTGAAGTCAAACCTGATTCTGTAAGCCACTTGTTCAACTGATGAAGCTCCGAGCGAACTTGTGAAGAACTCTCAAAGAGCCTAAGAAGAACATCCAGGGCATCTATCACTACTCGCTTTGCCCCCATCTCCTTTGCCTTCCCTGCGATAATAAAAAGCATTGGTTTTAGGCTAAATTGACCACTCACAACTACCTCTGGATCCAGACGCCCCTCCATAAGAAAAAGCCTCCCATCTTTCTCGAGACACCTCAAATCCCAGCCAAAAGTAAGAGCATTCTCCCGAAGTATCCTCGGAGGCTCTTCAAATCCTAAAAAGATACCTGGCTCCCCGTTAGTAGCCCCACGGAATAAAAATTCCATTCCCATAACTGTCTTTCCACTACCAGGCTCTCCCACAATGAGAGTCGTCCGCCTTGCAGGGAGCCCCCCATTCAGAATCTCATCAAGACCGTTGATAAAAGTTGGGGTCTTTTTAATAGTGACTTTTCTTCCTCTTCTGGAACCTAATACCTCTCTTTCCTCTTTCTTCTTCTCCATCCCGTACCTCCTTTAATGAGCCATAAATCATACCTTCTTATCTGATCTACTTTCTTTTCAATTTTTGATGGTTTTTAAACCCTACCAAAAATTTTCTCCTTTGTCAAATGAATTGAATATTTGCGGCAACCCCTTGCCCATTCGATAAAAATCTTGGTAAGGGGCAAATTCACCCTCAAAGAAATCTCATATTTTTTGGGGAAAAATTCGGAAGGTTTGATCAACGGGAAGAATCTTCTCTGAGACTATGGGGTGGACTGAGACCACTCTATTGATTCTCCTCCCTCTTCCTGAAACATCAACTGAATCCCGTAGAGGAGCTGAGCTTTGGTAAAGGGCTTGGTAATATAATAACTGGCTCCTAACTCGTATCCTTTAAACATATCCTTATCCTCGTTCTTAGCTGTAAGGACAATAATCGGAAGGTCCCTGGTTTTAGGATTTGATCTTACTTCTTTTATCACCTCCCATCCATTTTTGTTGGGCATCATGATATCACAAATAAGAAGATCAAAATTCTCCTTTCCCAGCGCTTCGATCGCCTTGTTCCCATCCTCAGCCTCTTTGATCTCAAATCCGAGTTTTCCCAATTGAATCTTAACAAATTTTCGGATTACCTCTTCATCATCGACTACTAAAATTCTCTTAGCCTTCTTTTTCTTAATAATACTTTTCTTCGAACTGGAAAGAGTTATGAAGAAGAATCTCAGCAGGAGAACTCAGGCAGATCAAAAGAAGACTTTTTCAGAGGTCTCTTATTTGCAAAGTCTTTGAGTTGGTGTTGAAACACTGGACAGGGTGAGGTGGAAAAATTAGCCCAAATTTAGGACAATTGGAGGGGGGTTAATGGATAAGTTTATTAACTGATTGAAATCATTGGCTGGGGGACGAGGATTCGAACCTCGATTCACGGAGTCAGAGTCCGTTGTCCTACCATTGAACGATCCCCCAACTCAAATAGAAGAACCCATTTTTTATAAAATATCATAGCATTAAAGGTTCAAAGGGTCAACTTTTTGTGCTGTTCTTTCAGATGGGCTATCTTCTCTTTAATAATTTTCAACAATTCAGAAATGGGAATCTCTTCTTGGGTATGATTCTCCATATCTCTTAGCACGGCTTTCCCTTTCTTTATTTCTTCATCACCAAGGATGAGGACATATCGCGCCCTCAACTTATCTGCTCGACGCATTTGACTCTTAAGGCTCTTTCCTTCGTAGTCCAACTCAGCCCAAATTCCTTCGAGATGAAATTGATTGACCAGCCGATATGCCTCTTTCTGCGCCTCTCCACTTAAAGCCGCAATGAAGAGGTGAGGACGTGGTTGAGCATTTTCTTCTCTCGGGAGCAACGAGATCAGTCTCTCCATCCCGACAGCAAAACCGATTCCAGGAATGTCAGGGCCTCCAATCTCTTTAAAGAGATGGTCATATCGGCCCCCTCCTGTCACAGCATTCTGAGCGCCTAAATGATAGGAGATGACTTCGAAAGCAGTCCGGGTATAATAATCGAGGCCTCGAACCATCTTTGGATTGACAAGGTAATCCAGACCCACCATTTGAAGATACTCTTTCACCTTGTCAAAATGGAGTTGACACTCCTCGCAAAGAAAATCTATCACCCTTGGTGCCTCTCCAATCGCTTCCTGACAGGTTTCGACCTTACAGTCAAAGATTCTAAGAGGATTCATTTTAAGCCTTCTCTGACAATCCTCACAGAGTTGAAACGATTTCTTTTCCAAGAAATTCCTGAGGTCTTCTCTGTAGCGGGGGCGGCACTTCCGGCAACCTAAAGAGTTAATATGAAGTTCGAGCCGCTCCAGCCCCACCCTTCTCAAAAAATGCATCAACATGAGGATGACCTCAGCATCGACCATTGGATTTCCCACCCCGAAGACTTCTGCATCGATTTGATAGAATTGACGATACCGTCCTTTCTGAGGCCTCTCGTAGCGAAACATGGGGCCTATAAAATAGAGCTTTGCCACAGGATCGAAGCAGTAGAGCTGGTGTTCGAGATAGGCTCGAGCGATAGAGGCAGTGGCTTCAGGACGGAGGGTGAGGGAGTGTCCACTTCGATCTAGAAAAGTATACATCTCCTTCTCAACGATATCGGTGGACTCTCCTATTCCTCTTGCAAAAAGCTCAGTCCTCTCAAGAACAGGGATCCGAATCTCAGAAAAACCAAAACCTTCGAATACCTCTCGAGCCGTCCTCTCCACGAACTGCCATTTTCCTATCTCAGAAGGGAGGATGTCATTGAATCCCCGGATAGCCTTGATCTCCATTTTAATGGCCTCTTATTCGATGAAAAGATGTTTGATAATTTATCCTATCCTGCCCTAAAAGTCAAAAATCGCTTTAACTCTTCACTCCTCACCCCTCACCCTTTACCTCTCACCCCTCACTCCTCACCCCTTACTCCTCAATTTAATACTAAAGGTTGAATCTCTCCACCATTTAGGATAATTTTAATAAAAAATATTCTGGAGGATTCGCGAATGGAGATCAATCCGCAGATCTACAGGGAATATGATATTCGGGGAGTAGTCAATCGAGACCTAACCCCAGAGGTCGTCCGAAGAATTGGCCAGGGATTTGGAACCTATATGGTTCGGCGGGGGAAAAAGTCGCTCGTGGTAGGCCGCGATGGAAGACTAAGCTCAGAGGGCTTTAGTGAAGCGCTGATCGATGGCCTCCTCTCAACAGGTTGCGAGGTGGTCAGCATTGGGCTCTGTCCAACACCGGTCTACTACTTCTCCCTCTTCTATCTCGATAAGGATGGAGGGATGATGATTACTGGAAGCCACAACCCTCCGGAATTCAATGGGTTTAAGGTCTCTGTAGGTAAAAGCACCATCTTTGGTAAGGAGATCCAAGAGCTTGGCGAACTCATCAAAAAGGGCGATTTCGAGAAAGGGAAAGGGAAACTCATCGAACAAGAAATTATATCGGCTTACCAGGCTCACATAAAGAGAGATATCCATCTTCAAAAAAAGGTGAAAGTAGTCATCGATGCTGGAAATGGAACTGCAGGCCTGGTGGCAGGGCCCCTTCTCAAGGATTTAGGCTGTGAAGTGGAAGAACTCTACTGTGAAATTGATGGGCGTTTCCCAAATCATTTTCCAGATCCAACTATTCCTGAATATCTCAACGACCTGATCGAACGAGTAAAAAAGACCCGAGCCGAGGTGGGAGTGGGATACGATGGAGATGGAGATCGAATCGGAGTCGTCGATGATGAGGGAAGAATTATCTGGGGAGACCAATTGATGATCCTTTTTTCGAGAGAGATTCTTAAAGAGCATCCAGGAGCTACCTTCATCGCAGAGGTGAAGTGTTCTCAGAACCTATTTCAAGATATTGAACGCCATGGGGGAAAGGCTATCATGTGGCGAACAGGCCACTCCCTGATCAAAGAGAAGATGAAGGAGACGAAGGCCCTCTTAGGAGGGGAGATGAGCGGTCACCTTTTCTTTGCAGATCGATATTTTGGTTACGATGATGCCATCTATGCCTCCTGCCGACTGGTTGAGCTGCTTTCAAAAAACGAAAAAAAACTCTCTCAGCTGCTCGAAGATGTCCCAAAGACTTATATTACCCCGGAGATTCGGGTGGAGTGCCCGGATGAGATAAAATTCAGAGTGGTAGAGAGGGTCAAGGAGGATTTAAGAAAAGAGTTTCCTATTATCGACGTCGATGGGGTGAGGGTTCAATTTGAAGAGGGATGGGGACTCGTCAGGGCCTCCAATACCCAACCCGTTTTAGTCCTCAGATTCGAGGCCTTAAGTGAAACAGGCCTCCAGAAGATCAAGCAACTCGTAGAAGAGAAAGTCAAACGAGCTGCTTCTTCCTTAAAAAGTTCGTAACCAAGAGGAGACTCCCATTACTCCATCTCAGGCTTTCTTTCTTGGAATGATTCAGGGGCTCACTGAATTCCTTCCCATCAGCAGTTCCGGTCATCTCGTCTTCTTTCAATCCTTTTTGGGATTGAAAGAAGCTCCTCTCTTTTTCGATGTGATGCTCCATGTCTCAACTCTCCTCGCTGTCCTTCTCTTTTTTAGAAAAGATGTTCTAAAGGTCCTTCGAGGAGGAATCGCAATCATTAAAAGAAGAGAAGGGCGTCAAGAAGAAAAACTCCTGCTCCTCTGGATCGTTTTAGCCTGTCTTCCAACAGGGCTCATCGGTCTGCTCTTCAGGGATTGGTTTGAAACGCTCTTTTCCAAACCAAAGATGGTAGGGATAATGTTCTTTATCACTGGAGTTGGACTCTGGTCAACCCGATGGTCAACTCCGAAAGGAAGGGCTTTGAAGGAAATGGGGTGGAGGGATGCCATCTTAATTGGGATAGCCCAGGGTATTGCCCTCATTCCCGGAATCTCTCGCTCAGGGGCAACCATTTCAACAGCGCTTCTACGTGGTCTGGATCGCGAGCTTTCAGGAAGGTTCTCTTTTCTTATTTCAATCCCTGCTATTCTGGGGGCTATGTTTCTGGAATGGAAGAAGATAGGGTCTTCACCGGAATGGTCTATCCTCCTGATCGGAATGGTAGCTGCCTTAGGAACCGGACTTTTATCCTTGACCTTTCTGATGAAAGTGATTAGGATAGGGAAGATCTTTCATTTTTCTTATTACTGTTTTGGAATGGGTGGGCTCACCCTTTTTTTAACCCTTTAAAGAAGGAGGTAAAAAATGAGAGTAAGAGATTTGATGACCAAAAATCCAATCACAGTGGACAGTGAGACATTGGTTCTGGATGCCCAGAAGATCATGGCAGAGAATAACATCCGAAGACTTCCTGTAGTGGACAAAGGCAATTTAGTAGGCATCGTCACCATGCACGACATCTTGATGGCCTCTCCTTCACCAGCCACCTCTTTAAGTGTCTATGAACTGAACTACCTGCTCGCCAAGATGAAAGTCAAAGAGATCATGAAGAAGAATCCAATCACGGTGACTCCGGATACGACGTTTGAAGAGGCATTAAGGATTGGACAGGAAAAGAAGATTGGCTCTTTCCCTGTGATGGAAAATGGGAAGTTAGTAGGGATTACGACCGAATCCGATCTGGTCCGTTTCGTGATCCGCATTTTAGGGCTAAAAGAAGAAGGAACGAGGATCACCATTGAAGGACTGGGGGCAAAATTGGGTGACCTCAAGAAGATCATCTCGATAGTCGAAGATCATCAGACGATCATTCTCAGCCTGGTGACTCTCCCAAGACCGGAAAAAAAGGACTGGATGGTTGTCCTGAGACTTAAAACTACCCATCCAGAACCCATTGTTCAGGATTTTAAAAAGGCAGGGTTCAATGTGACCCATGTGCTCTGGTATAAGGTGGAGACCGGAGAGTATCAAAAGGTTTAAGAAAAGTTTCCGTCGGAGGCAGAGGGGCGAAAGGATTCGTAAACCCTTTTTGCTACTGTGAGATTCATTTTGGGAACCTTTTTCAACTCTTCTACGGAAGCCTCTTTGATCTTCTCAAGGCTCCCAAAGTATCTTAAGAGTTCCCTCTGCCTCTCCTTCCCTATCCCCTGGATCTGGCTCAACTCTGATCTCATCCTCTCTTTTCGTCTCAACTTCTTATGATAGGTGAGGGCAAACCGATGGGCTTCATCTCGAATCCGGTCAAGAAAATGAAGGAGAGGAGAGTTCTTCGCCAGGATAAAGGGTTCCTTAAATTGGGGATGATAGATTCTCTCCCCTTTCTTTGTGAGTCGAATGGGGGAACCCTTTTCCCCGGCTTTCTCTTTGGCCAGACTCAAAAGGTCTATCTCTTGGATTTGGAGCTCCCTCAATACTTCCTGGGCTACGTTTAACTGCCCTCTTCCCCCATCTAATAAGATGAGATCGGGGAGATTCTTCTCTTCTAAGGCTCTTTGATAACGACGGAGAAGTACTTCATACATCATCCCGTAATCATCTACTCCTTCGACTGTTTTGATTCGATAGTGACGATAACCCTCTTTGAAAGGTTCCCCATGATCAAAGGTCACCATGGAGCCGACCGCTTCTCCCCCTTGAAGGTTAGAGACATCGAAGGCTTCGATTCGATTGGGGATCCGATTGAGACAGAATTTCTCCTTTAAAGTAAAAAGAAGTTCTTCTTTGCTTCTCTTTTGATCAACCTCTATCCCGAGAAATTTCTCCGCATTTTCCCGGGCCATCTCAATCAGTCTCTTCTTTTCTCCTTTTTCTGGGACTAAAATCCTGACCTTCTTCCCGCTCATCTCCGTAAGCCACTGCTCCATACATTGCTGTTCGGGAATAGGTTTTGGAATCAGGATTTGCTGGGGAATGAATCGCCCTTCCCGGTAGTATTGATGGAGAAAGGAGCCCAACATCTCTTCCTCTGGAAGTCCAGAGAGAGGAAAGGAGAATCCCTTTCCTCCAAGGAGCTTCCCCCCGCGAATGAAAAGACAATAGAGGATGAGGGTGTGGTCTTGAGCATGAGTCCCGATCACATCTTGATCGATAAAATCGGTAGAGACCATCTTCTGCCTCTCGAGGATATACTGGATGGCTTCGATCTGATCTCGAATCTTTGCCGCCCTCTCGAAACGAAGCTCCTCAGCCTCTCTTTCCATCTCTCTTCGGAGCTGCTCTATAAGATCCTTATTTTTCCCCTCGAGAAACATCCTTACCTCTTCGATCATCTTCCTATATTGGGCTGAATCGACCTTTCCGCAACAGGGAGCCAGACAGCGTTCCATTTCGTAATTGATGCAGGGACGAGTCCGATTGGAAAACTTCAGTTGATGACAGGTCCGAATAGGGAAGAGTTTTCGAATGAGCTTCAAGGTCTCTTTCAGGGAGGTAGCAGAGGGATAGGGACCGAAATAGAGGGAACCATCTCTCTTGATGCGTCTGACGATTTGAAGGGTAGGAAAATCCTCTTCGATGGTCAGTCTCAGACAGGGATACCTTTTATCATCTCGTAGTTTTACATTATATCGAGGATGATGCTCTTTGACCAGATGGTCCTCAAGGATCAAGGCCTCTTTCTCAGTATCCGTAATGATGGTCTCAATATCGGACACCCTGTCAAGGAGGGCCAGAGTCTTTGCATCTTTTATCTCCTGTTTCTGAAAATAGGAACTTACCCGGTGACGGAGGTTTCCCGCCTTCCCTACATAAAGAATGGAGCCCTTTTTGTCCTTAAAGAGATAGACTCCCGGATGATTTGGGAGCCGCTCGATCTTCTCTTTTAAAGAATCCATCATCCCATTTCCTAAAAATGGCCTTCTTTAATAAAGTCATGGATAGCTTTAAAGTAATCCTTGAAGCCGACCCAGAGAATATCATTATGGGTGGCCTGTGGAATGATGAGAAGCTTCTTTTCCTTTGAGCCTAAACACCGATAAAGCTGACGCCCCTCTTCTACTGGAACAAGGCGGTCTTGAGCCCCATGAATGATCAGAGAAGGAAGGGAAATGCCTTTCGCCTTTTCCTCCCATTCTCGATCGATCTTCTCTACGGTCCTCCCATCAATGGGAACCCCTAAATTTCGGAAAATCCTGACCATACTGATAGCACCACTCTCTATGATCAACCCTTTTATCTCCTCATGGAACAAGGAAGCCAGCTCCAGGGCTGAGAGACTTCCGAGGGATCTTCCCATGACCCACACCTCATTCCGAAGTCCTCTCGTCAAGAGCTCTTCTTTTATGGCCAGAAAGATTTTGTGGGAATCCCTTATAAGGTGACCCAGGGCAGGCTCCCCACCGCTTGCCCCGTAGCCTCTATAGTCTGCCACCACCAAATTGACCTCGATTTGATGATAGAAAGGAGCCAACTCATCGTAATCGCTCACCACCTCACCATTGCCATGAAAATAGAGGATCCAGGGCCACTGAGAATGACCCAAGTAAAATCTTGAGGAAATGGAAATTTGGTGTTCCACCGGGATGAAGAGATCGAAACCATTGCCGGGGTGGTCTTTGAATTCCTTTCTGGGATAGAAAATAAAACTTAAAATCGAAGGCCGATCGAGGAAGGATAAATCCATCATTCTTAATCCCTCCATTTTTTTATTTATTATATCAGAAATCCTTTTCGACTTCTATTTTGCTTCCTTTCAGGAGGAAAGGGACAAACCTTTTCAGGTGAGCTTTGAGAAGTCGGCGAACCGGAGAAAGAGCTGGGTGATCTCTTTGAGCAGAGCCAGGCGATTGGACCGGACCTCCTCATCCTCCACCATCACCAGAACCCTATCAAAGAACTGATCGATGGGTTGCCTCAACCGACTCATCTCAAGGAGGGCAGAGGCATAATTTTTTTGTGAGAGGGAGTAATCTACCTTCTCTTTCGTTTTCCTCCAGGCCCCAAAAAGTTCCTCCTCCGAAGGATGAGAAAATAAGGAGGGACAAATTCCTTTATTCAGGACGATTCCTTTAAGGATATTCATAGCTCGTTTAAAACCGATAACGATCGATTTGAAATCTTCCCAATCCTTCACTTTCTGTAAAGCCTCTATCCTCTTCTGAAGGTCTAAGAGATCTTCAAATGAAGTGGAGAGCACGGCTTCCACGACATCATAGGGATACCCTTTTTCCAATAAGAAATTTTGGTATCGGACCTTGAAGAACTCGAGGACCTCCTGCTTGACCTCTTCCAAGGGACGCTCCATCTTCTCTTTGAGGAGAGTTCCGCTCAACTCAATGAGTTCTCCGAGGGAGATCGAGTAGCCTTTCTCAATAAGGATCCTTATGATTCCCAATGCCTGACGTCTCAAACCAAAAGGATCGGAGGTGCCGGTGGGAACAATCCCGATTCCAAAAGACCCCACGATCGTATCCATCTTATCGGCGATACTCACCAGGTCCCCTGCGGAGCTGGATGGTAATCGATCTCCTGCAAAAGCAGGGAGATAATGTTCATAGATGGCTTCATAAACTTCCGGCTTCTCCCCGGACAGGCGTGCATAGACCCTTCCCATCACTCCTTGGAGTTTTGGAAACTCTCCCACCATTCCCGTCACTAAATCCGCTTTACAGAGGAGAGAAACCCTCTCTACGGTTTCTTGAATGGAGGGATCGATTCGCTTCGCAAGAAAAGAGGCAATCTCTTTAAACCGCATGACCTTTTCATAAGAGGTTCCTAATTTGGCTTGAAAGACCACCTTCTTTAACTCTTCGACCCTCTGCTCGAGAGGGACTTTCAGGTCTTCATGGAAAAAGAACTCGGCGTCCGAAAGCCTTGCCTTAAGAACCCTTTCATTGCCCTGGATCACCACTTTCTCATCCCTTGGGGAGATATTACTGATGAAAACAAAAAAGGGGAGCAATCTTCCTTGAGGGTCCATCAAAGGAAAGTATCTCTGATGTTCCATCATGGAATGGGTCACTACTTCCTCTGGGAGAGAAAGGAACTTTTCGTCAAAATGGCCACAGAGAACGACAGGATACTCGACCAGAAAATTGACTTCCTTGAGAAGTTCCTCATCCTTCAGCACCTTCCCGAAAACCTTCTGCTCCGCCCGTAGCATCCCCTCTTCAATCTTTCTCCTTCTTTCTTCAGGGTCAACCATCACAAAGGCCTCCCGAGTCACTTTGAGATAGGACGAAAAATCCTTCACCCTGATCGGGTCAGGGTGAAGGAATCGATGGCCATAGGTCACCTCTCCACTCCGAATATTTCCTACTTCGAAGGGGATGACTTCTCCTCCGTAAAGACAGAGAATCCAGTGAATGGGCCTTGCAAAGCGGATCGAGACATCGGACCATCTCATCGATTTCGGGAAGGGGATGGACAGGATGACCCTCGGAAGCATCTCTTTTAGTAGCCCATCGGTTGGTTTTCCAGTCTCCTTCTTTATCGCACAGAGATATTCTCCCTTTTCGGTCTCTATGACTTGAAGGGATTCCACTGGAACAGATTGGCTTTTTGCAAAACCGATGGCTGCCGGAGTAGGTCTCCCTTGAGCATCCAGGCCTGCCTGTTTGGAAGGACCAATCTTTCTAACCTCCTTATCCTTCTGTTTCTCTGAGAGAGAAGAGATGTAGAGAACCAATCGCCTCGGAGTCCCGAAGGTTTGAATCCCCTCGAAATCGATCCGATGAGTTTCAAACTCCTTCTGAATCAGGTTCTTAAACTCATTCAGTGCCTCCGGTATAAATTTGGCAGGAATCTCCTCTGTTCCAATCTCTAAAAGAAGCTCTTTCATATCCCCTTCCCTTCTTCCCTTCGGTCCTTTCTCTTTAAAAGTGGAAATCCCATCTCTTCTCTCTGTTTGAGGTAGGCCTCGGCACAGAGCCTCGCTAATGCCCTTACCCTCAGGATGTAGCCCATCCTCTCGGTCACACTGATCGCTCCTCTGGCCTCAAGGAGATTGAAGGTGTGAGAGGTCTTCAAACAATAATCATAAGCCGGAAGGACCAGGCCCTTCTGGACAAGGACCCTCGACTCCTTTTCGTACATATCAAAGAGACGGAAGAGCATCTCCACATCGGCTTCCTCAAAGTTATATTTCGAGAATTCTACCTCTCCTCGATGGTGGATATCTCCATATCGAATCCCTTTTGTCCATTGAAGATCGAAGACATTATCGACCCCCTGAAGGTACATGGCAATTCTTTCTATCCCATAGGTCAGTTCTACAGGGATAGGGGAAAGCTCAATCCCGCCAGCCTGTTGAAAATAGGTGAACTGGGTGATCTCCATTCCATCCAGCCAGACCTCCCATCCCAATCCCCATGCCCCCAGGGTTGGAGACTCCCAGTCATCCTCCACGAATCGGATATCATGGTCCAACGGGTCTATCCCCAAAGACTTCAGGCTTTGAAGATAGATCTCCTGAACGTCGAGAGGAGAAGGTTTTAGAATGACCTGATATTGATAATAATGTTGAAGACGGTTTGGATTCTCCCCGTATCGGCCATCGGTTGGACGACGGGAAGGCTCGACATAGGCCACCCTCCATGGCTCAGGGCCTAAAACTCTAAGAAAGGTGGCAGGATTAAAGGTTCCTGCACCCACTTCAATATCATAAGGTTGCTGGATCACACATCCCTGATCAGCCCAGAACCTCTCCAGGGCAAAGATCAATTCCTGAAAGTCCATCCCTTCTCTCCTCCCTTCTTATTAACGGGTTGGGTTTAGCACGAAGGGGTTCAAATGTCAAATCCTAAAAGGTTTTGAATCAACTCATTTCCTTTAAACTCTTTAAAGTTTTTAAGGATTTCAATTCTTTTCCCAACTCGTGTTCAACAAATCTTGGAAGAAATTCCCGACTCTCGGTCAGGGCCTGAGAGGTAAAGCGAAGTCTCGAAAGCCTCTTTAAATCCAGTTGAGAAATCTCATCGATCAAACGAGCCGTTCCGAGGGAGAGAGGATAAAGATTATTGTAACCCTTGGAACAGGGACCGCAAACTAAACTCCCTTTCTCGATAGAAAAAAATAGATGGGGTTCTCCCTCCAATTCCTTCCATTCCCTCTGGCAGAGGCCACAACGGATGAGATGGGGTCGATACCCAAAGAGGGAGAGGATTCTGACCTCAAACATTCGTAACCACTCTTCCTTAGGTTTTTCCGACTCGAGATCCGAAAGAAAGGAGAAAAGAAGCTCAAAGGCCTCTTGATTGGCCTCTCTCTCCCCTGCCATTTCATTGATCAGTTCAAGGTAGTAATTCCCATAATAGAATCTTTTCAGGCTCTCTCGAATTTTAGAGAATCCCTGAAGCACATCGGCTCCCTCAACACGGACCAGACCCATTCCCTCGCGATCAAAGAAGATTAAGCGAAGATAAGTAAAAAGGCCAAGAGCATTCTGAAATCGTTTTCTGCTTCTCCTCGCTCCCTTGGCTATCCCTTTTAGCTTCCCAAAATCTCTCGTAAAAAAGGTGAGAATTCGATCCGATTCTCCGTAAGGGAGGGATCGGGTGACAATGGCTTCCGTTCTGAAGACTGGCATCTCTTACTTTTTGGGAATCCCTTTTCCTCCGGGAGAAGAAGAGGAGGGAGTTTTAATCACCTCCACTCCGGGTGGGATTTTAAATTGGAAGAAAGAATCGGGAAGTCCTTGGTTCGTTCGGATCTCCATAAGACGGGTTCGGGTCACATTTCCCAAACCATCAATCACATCGACCTGAACGATGTAATAGGTTTTCGAATCGACCCGGAAAGAGAGTTTGGAGACAGCGGGATGGTTTTCCCGAGGTATCAATTCCACTACATAAGTGCCCTCTTTCTGAGGGGCAAGTTCCTGGGGATTGAGGAGCTTAAAATCTCGTCTCAAATCTCCCACTCCTGCAAGAAATCCAAACTCTTTGATCATCTCCTCTGCAGGATAGACAAAGACCTGTTTCTCTTCGGGTTGATAGAGCCAGAGGGTTCTGCCGTCAGAGATCAATTTCTGATCAGGAACTTTATAATCCCACCGCATCATCCCTCGCTTTTTAAAATAGACCTTTCCTTCTGACTGCTGGGGTTGTCTCATTACCTTGCCGATGTATTCCTGAACAAAACTTGCTTCAAGATCCTGGGTCTTCTCATAACGATTCTGGATTTCCGTGAGGACCGTTTGAGACTCCATCGCCAATCCCACAGAAAGAGATAAAACCGAAAAAAGAAACCAAACCATTCCCATTCCTGTTTTTCTCACATCCTCCTCCTCTATGGCTCTATCTTTTTGATCAAGACTTCCCTGGGCTTGATCCCATCCGAAGGGCCCACGATCCCCTCCTCCTCCATCTTTTCGATGATCCGTGCTGCCCGATTATAGCCGATTCGAAATCGCCTTTGAATCAGAGAGATGGAGGCCTGCCCGGTTTCTGCCACAAAGGCCACAGCCTCATCATACTTCTCGTCATATTCTTCCTCTTCTTCCCCCTGTCCCCCTTTCTCCCTCTTCTCTTCGAGAAGGATGGACGACTCATAGGAAGGGGGACCTTGTTTTTTCAAAAATTCGACAATCCGTTTAATCTCAGCACTGGATACATAGGCTCCATGAATCCTCACCAATTTTGAACTTCCAGGAGGAAGAAAGAGCATATCTCCCGAACCCAGCAGATGTTCTGCTCCTATCGTATCCAGAATGGTTCGGGAGTCTACTTTGGAGGTGACCTGAAAGGAGATGCGTGCGGGGAAATTGGCCTTGATGATTCCGGTAAGGACATCGACCGAAGGCCTCTGGGTGGCAAGAATCAGATGAATTCCTACCGCTCGAGCCATCTGGGCAAGTCGGGTGATCGATTCTTCTACCTCTCTCGATGAGATCATCATCAGGTCAGCCAGTTCATCGATGACGACCACGATATAGGGAAGCCTCTCCATCTCCTCCGGAGACGGCCCCTCTTCTCCCTCTAAGGAATCCCCTTTTCGTTTATAAACCCTTCCTCTCTCTTTTTGTTCCTTCTCTAATTTTTGATGATAGTGTTCAATATTCCGAACCGCCTTCTCAGCCAGGACGGTGTATCGCCGTTCCATCTCATCGACCAGCCATTTCAGTGCACTCGCTGCCTTTTTGGGATTGGTCACCACTGGAAGAAGAAGATGGGGGATCCCGTCATAGTCAGAAAGCTCCAGCATCTTGGGATCGATCATGAGGAATCGAACTTCCTCCGGAGTGGCCTTGAAGAGAATGCTGCAGATCATTGAATTGATAGAGACACTCTTCCCAGAACCCGTAGAGCCGGCGATCAACAGATGGGGAAGTCTTGTGAGGTCGATCACGAAAGGCTCTCCAGAGATATCCTTCCCTACGGCAAAAGTCAGTTTGGATTTAGAGTTTCGAAAGGCCTCGGAATCGATGATCTCCTTAAGATAGACGGTCTCCCGATGGGTATTGGGGACTTCGATTCCAACAACGGACTTTCCTGGGATAGGAGCCACAATTCGGATGGTGACAGCGCTTAAGGCCAGAGCCAGATCATCAGCCAGACTGACAATTCGACTGACCTTCACTCCTGGAGCAGGTTCGAACTCATAGACCGTAATGACGGGACCAGGTCTCACCTCCACGACCTTCCCATCTACTCCATAGTCGAGAAGCTTCTTCTCCAGGATCTTTGCGTTCATAATGAGGCTATCCCGATCGATCTTCTGTCTCTTCTCTACCTCTGCATCGAGAAGAGAGAGGGGAGGAAGTTCAAACACCTTCTTCGGTTTAACAAACTCGAAGGCTTCCTGTCTGGGAGCCTCTTCCTGCTTCTTTGCCATTTTCGGTTTTTCGACTAAAGGGGGTGTGACTACCTGGGGGGGCTCCTCCCTCTCAGCCCTCTCTTTCTCTTTTTTACGTTTATCAAGCCTCCTGGCCCTCTCTGAACGTTCTCGCCTGATGATCTCGAGGGTGGAGACCTTCTCAGCCAGTGCGGGAATGGCCTGAGCTATTCGGTAGATCAACCCGATAAAAGAAACTCCTGTCGCCAGAATGAATCCCAGGATAAAAATGGCTATGAGGAGAATGGTTGACCCTGGGAGATTGAGGTAGCGAACCAGGCTTCTGGACAGAATCTCTCCAATAAAACCTCCTCCTGAGATATCCCGGGGATAAATATGAAAGGGTTTCATCCAGAGACTGAAGAGGGAGGAAGAGGAGAGAAGGAGGAGAAGCGAACCCCCGAATTTAATCCCCAACCATCTCCACTCCCAGCGAAGAATGAAACTGAGAGCATAGATTCCTAAGAAAAGGGGAATGAGAAAGGAAGGAAACCCAAATCCTTGTAGGAGAAGGCTTGAGAGATAGGAGCCGATAATCCCCATCCAGTTATGAATCCCTCTTGTCTTGGAGGAGGTACAGGTGAAGAAGGAAGGGTCTCTGGGATCATAGGAGAAAAGGCTAAGGAAGATAAAGAGAGCGATGGAAAAGAGAAGAATCCCTATACTCTCTCGTTTGATTTTCTCTTTAAGGGAATCTTCAACCACGGCTCTCCTCACCCCTTTTCTTTAAAATCGATTCCAGGTTCTGGGTTATCCTCTCCTTTACCTTCGCCATCAAAACCTCTCGATCTTTGAGTGAAACATTCTCTGTATCAATGGGAGATCCCAACTGGATCCAGATCTCCCCGGGGGAGACTTTAAGTCTATCTTTGGGCATGATCGTTCGACTTCCATCAATGGCGATTGGAACAATGGGAACCCTTGATTTGATGGCCAAGGTGAATCCCCCTTTCTTGAAGGGTTGAAGGCTTCCATTCTGACTCCGAGACCCTTCCGGAAAGATGACGACAGACATTCCTTCTCGAATCTTGTGGGCTGCTTCATTCATCGCCTCGACGGTCTCACGGGTCCCTTTTCGATCGACGCTGATATATCCTGCGGCAGCCATGGTCCAGCCAAAAAAGGGAATGGAGAAGAGTTCCTTTTTGGCCAGCCATTTAAACTGGAAAGGAAGATGGCCCAATAGGGCGAAGATATCGTAGCTTCCCTGATGGTTCGACATGAAGACATAAGGTCCCTTTCCTTTTAGATTTTCAAGTCCCCCCACCTTCACCTTGACCCCATTTGCCCAGAGGGCCACCTTTCCCCAGAGCCTGGCATACTGGTGAACCACCTTTCCTTTTCGATCGAAGGGAACGGTGATCAGAGCCAGGACTCCCAAGACTAACGTTGCCATCACGATACAGGACCAGACAAAGATTGTTCGAATCATCTTCGTCTAAATTCTTTTCTCCAACTCCTTTAAGATGGCTTTCACTTCCTCACGAATCTGACCATCTAAATCATAAGGAGATTGACCCTCACGGTCCGCCTGAAGGATCATCGGATTGAAGCTTATATGCCCTAAAATCGGAAAATCAGCAAGATTCTCCTCGATGAGTTTCCTATCCTGCTCGGAGGTGACTTTATTTCCCACAATCATGATTCTTTGGATCTTTAAATCCTCGGCAAGTTTTCGGATCTGTCTGGCTGTATTGATTGCCCTCTGTCCTGGCTCAACCACAATGATGAGGGCATCGACGTATCCCGTGCTTCCCCTTCCTAAATGTTCCAATCCCGCTTCCATATCAATGATGAGGGCCTCATCCCGTTGGATTAAAATATGACGCAGAAGATTCTTTAGAAGGACATTCTCTGGACAGAAGCAGCCTCCCCCTCCCTGTGGAATAGATCCTAAGAGAAGGAGTTTGATCCCCTGGTAAGTCACTCCTAATTCATCAGGGAGATCATCCACTTTAGGGTTGAGTTTAAAGAGGGCACCAAAGGTTCCCTTCTTCGCTCCGGTTCTCTCTTCGATGAGAGAGGTCATGGAGGCAATAGGAGAAAGCTTGGCTGCAAGTTCCTTCGGAAGCCCGATAGCCGAAGCCAGATTGGAATCGGGGTCGGCATCAATGGCCAATACTTTTCTCCCCTCTTCGGCCAAAAGTCGAGCCATCACCCCCGCAAGGGTCGTCTTTCCTACCCCACCTTTTCCTGATATCGCAACCTTCATGTTTCTCCTCACTTTTTAAACCTATCATAATCAAAAATGATTTAAATGTCTATAATATATCCTTGAAGGGAATCCATCACTCAGAGGTGAGGAATAATCTGGAGAGGGGAGCTGGGCGTTCTATGGGTTTCGGAAACACCCCTTTCTGGCTTAAATTTATTACCCGAGAGGTCATTTTTTCCTTGACAAATGAAAAGGGATTTAGTAGATGAATGGTTATTCATTAACTTCATCTCATTCATCAGAATGGGAATGATGGATGGTGGATGGTTCCTCTCCCAAAGAGAAATCACTTAAGAACCAATAACACACCCAAAACCGGACCTCAGAGGAGAAAGATGCTTAATATTGCGAGAAGGCTCTTCTGGGAAAAGGGGTATCTTTCCACCAGCATGGCTGATATCAGCAAGGTTTATGGATGTCGACCAGCCAATATCTATAACTTCTTTTCGGATAAAGAAGAAATCCTTTTCGAAGTCCTTCGAGAAGAGATGGATCAGATCATCCATCCGATTCAACATTTAGAAGAGGAAAATGGACTTCCACCCCCTGAACAGCTTAGACTGATCATCGAAAGTCATTTAAAAGTCACTTTAAGTTATCGACGCTCAGCCAAACTTCTTTTTGATGTGGCCCTCGATAATCTTTCCCCTGAGAATCGAAAAAAGATTATTGACCTGCGGGACACCTATGATCGTATCATCCGAAAAGTGATCCGCCGGGGCATTGAGTCACAGGATTGGCCTGAGATTGACGTAAAATTGGCAGGATTTATGATTGCCTCCATGATCACGAGAACCCGAATCTGGTTTCATCCTAAAAAAGGGGTTTCCGTAAATGACCTTTCTGATTTCATCTTTAAATTTGCCTTAAATGGTCTGAAAGGAGATGGGAGGAATGGTGGGAGAGGTTCATTCCGTCATCGAAGAGATCGAGCAGAAGAAAGAGGGACTTCTTGTAAGTCTTCTTAAGAAGGCAGGAGAGTTAGGGATGAAAAGATGAGGACGAAAGAGCAATATCTTGAAGGACTTCGAAAAATGCGACGCAACCTCTACCTGAATGGGGAAAAGATTTCCCGGGACGATGAGATCCAGATGCCTGCTATCGAAACCATGAGTGTCACCTTTGATTATGCAGCCGATCCAAAATATGAAGATTTATGTACGGCTATCTCCCATCTGACCGGGGAACGGATCAATCGATTCTGTCATGTTCATCAGAACAAAGAAGATCTCCACAAGAAACAGGATATGACTCGACTCCTATGCCAGGTGGTTGGAGGATGCATCCAGCGATGCATGGGAGTCGATGCCACCAATGCCCTTTACAATGTCACCTACGAGGCCGACAAAGAGAATCATGGAGCCACAGAATACCATAAAAATTTTAAGAAATGGCTCGAGAGATTTCAGAGAGAGGATCTCGTGGGTTGTTGTGCGCAGACCGATGTAAAAGGCGATCGGATGAAGCGCCCTTCTCAGCAGAAAGACCCTGATCTCTATGTACGAGTGATAGAAAAGAAGAGCGATGGGATTGTGGTGAGAGGATCCAAAGTTCATATATCCGAAGCCTCCATTGCTGATGAAATCCTGGTCGTTCCCACACGAACCCTTCTCCCTGAAGAGAAGGATTGGGCCGTGGCTTTTGCTGTACCCGCAGATTGGGAAGGGGTGAAACAGGTGGTTACGGTTCATAACCTTCGTTCACGAAAGTACTTTAAGAGGGGGTTTGCACCAGGCTATACCGATTCCTATGTCATCTTCGATGACTGCTTTGTCCCTTGGGAGAGGGTCTTTCTCTGTGGAGAGGCAGTCCAAGGAGGTATCTGTGCCCTCCTGTTTGCCCTGTTTCATCGTCATAGCTATTCAGGATGTAAACCTGCGATGGGAGATCTCATGATCGGGGTTGTAGCCCTGGCTGCAGAATATAACGGAATTACAAAAGCCCCCCATGTCCGTGACAAACTTGCAGAGATTATTCTCATTACGGAACTGGGCTATGCAGCAGGCTTTACAGCCTCCGAGCTTGGAAAACCTGAGCTCTATATCCCCGGAGTGGGGTCAATCCCCTATGGACCAGGAACCTATATCCCTCACTCCATCTATGCCAATGTGGGAAGATGCCTGACCGGAGAGGCAGTCTATCGAGAGGCAGAAATCTTATGTGATATTGCTGGAGGTATTCCGGCCACCTTTCCTTACGAAGGAGATTTCATCAATCCAGAGACCAAGGATTTGCTCTACAAATATATCACCCGTAACCCAGCCATTCATCCAGAGGACGCAGCCCAATTGTGGCGCTATATTGGGGACATCCTTTGTTCTTCCAGTGGTGGGATTCACCTCATGGGTTCCTATCACGGAGGAGGATCCCCGGTGATGGAAGCCATAGCTATTACAACCCAGTATGACATCGAATCGAGAAAGAAGATGGTCAAAAGACTCGCTGGAATTCAGGATCGAAACCCTCATCTCTAAGGGGTGAGATAAACCGAAGGAGAAAAAGTGGATGAAAGAGGTTGTCATTGCTGGATATTTGAGAACGGCCTTCTCCAGATCAAGGCCCAATGATCCCATGAGGGATTGGTTTTATCCATTGAGAGCCGATGAACTGATGGCCAAGCTTCTTCCTGAACTGATCAAAAGAACAGGCCTTGAGGCTCAGGAGATCGACGATTTCATTGTAGGGTCTGCCTATGGAGTGAGTGAACAATGGACCTATGGAGGAAGGCTCCCCATCTTTTTAGCCAATCTACCTAAAGAGATCCCAGCAAAATTTATCGACCAGCAGTGTGGCTCTTCCATGGCTTGTATTCACATGGGATTTATGGAAATTGCCACGGGATATGCTGAAATTGTCATGGTGGGTGGGATGGAACATATGACTCGAGTCCCAATGGGAGCTCCTCTTAAAGAGAAGGGGATTGTCTCTCTCAATCCTCATCTCTTTAACGATCCTTCCTATCAACATTGGGAGATGGTCACCAGTACGAATATGGGACTCACGGCAGAGAAACTCTTCAGCCTCAGAGGGATTACAAAGGAAGAAATGAACCGCTGGGCAGTCCGTTCCCATCAACTGGCTTCCAAAGCCTATCAAGAGGGTTTTTTCAAGGACGAAATTCTCCCCATCGAAGTGGAGCTACCGGATGGAAGGTATTTTGTGGTGAATCGAGACCAAGCTATCAGGGAAGAGGCAAACCTGGAGGGGATGAAAGATCTCAAACCTGCCTTTAAACCTGACGGAGTGATTACAGCGGGAAATTCCTCTCCCCTCAATGCTGGAGCCACTTCGATGATCTTGATGTCTAAAGAAAAGGCGAAAGAAAAAGGGATTGAGCCCCTGGCCACCATTCGATCATTAGGGTTTTCTGGTGTTGACCCAACCCTAATGGGGATTGGACCTGTACCTGCAAGCCAGATGGCCTTAAAGAAGGCAGGACTGGAGGTTAAGGATATCGATTACTGGGAGATTAATGAGGCCTTTGCTATTGTCACCCTGAACTGCATCAAAGAGTTGGGGATCGATCCAGAAAGAGTCAATGTGATGGGAGGAGGAATTGCGATCGGCCATCCACTGGGAGCCACAGGGATTCGATTGGTGGGAACCCTTTCGAGAATTCTAAAACTGAGGCAAGGCCGTTATGGACTGGCCACGGCCTGTGTGGGTGGAGGCCAGGGAGTGGCAACCCTTATTGAGAGAGAAGCATAGAGAAGGATAGGAGTAGCGAGAGATGAAACGAGAGTATCAGAGGCTTACCATAGATCTTCGCGATGGAATCGCTGTTCTCACCCTCAACCATCCACCAGTAAATCAACTCTCCAAAGCCCTTATGGAGGAACTCAGAGAGGCTATCCGAGAGGCCTTTGAAGAAGAGCAGATCAAGGCGGTGATCCTTACGGGAAGTGGAAAGACCTTCACGGGAGGAGCAGATATCACTGAGATTCAGAAAGTAAAAGACCGGGAGAATCTTTTTCATCAGGTCATGGAGAACCATCGATTCCTAAACGCCATTGAGGAGGGGCCAAAACCGGTCATTGCGGCAATCAATGGAACCTGTCTGGGTGGAGGGCTTGAGATAGCGATGGCCTGCCACTACAGGATAGCGGCTCAGGGGATTCAGATCGGACAACCCGAGGTCAAGGTGGGCCTCATTCCAGGAGCAGGAGGAACTCAGAGACTTCCTCGATTGATCGGTCTCCCAGAGGCTTTAAAGATGATTCTTACCGGAGAGCCTATCTCTACAGAAGAAGGGTTAGAGAAGGGGTGCGTGGATGAGGTCGTTTCAGGAGAGGTTCTCATAGAGAAGGCCCTGGAGGTGGCAAAGCGTTTTATCTCCAAGCAGCTGAATCATCGAGATCGAAGGACCTCCTTGCGGAAGGATCGTCTGCCAAACTGGATGGCCAAAAAGATGGCCATCGCTTATGCAAAAGAGGAGACCCAGAAGAAGGCAAAGGGTTACATTGCCCCTTTTAAAGCCATCGAAGCCATGGAGCGGGGCCTCGCGGATGATTTTGAAGCCGATCTTAAACTGGAGGCCCAACTCTTCTGTGACTGTGCCCTTTCAGATGTGGCTAAAAACCTGATCGCTCTATTTCTTAATAGCCGAGCCGCAGGGAGACTTCCCCGGATTGAAGGAGTGGAACCCAAAAAGATCAAGACCGTGGGAATGCTTGGAGGGGGGACGATGGGATCGGGCATCACTCACCTCCTCCTCATCCATGGATTTCAAACCATCCTCTGGGATATCCATGAGGAGGCGATTCAGAAGGCCTTATCCTCCATCCGTAAAACCTTTGACTATTCCATCAAGAAAGGAAGGATGACCCAGGATCAACTCGAAGTCCTCCTTCGAGATCGTTTGAAGACGACCACCTCTTTTGAAGACCTCAGCCATGTCGATCTGGTGATCGAGGCCGTCGTTGAGGATATGGAGATTAAACAGTCTATTTGGGAGAGGCTTCAAGTCCTCTGCCGTCCCGAGGTGGTCTTTGGGACCAATACTTCTGCCCTCTCCATTACGGAGATGGCCTCCGTGCTAAAAAATCCCGAGCGGATGATTGGGCTCCACTTTTTTAATCCCGCCGAAAGGATGCAGCTTCTGGAGATCATCTGCGGAAAGGAGACCTCCAATGAAACCCTCTCCACCAGTGTCGCCTTTGCACGAGCCCTTCGAAAGATCCCCGTGGTGGTCAACGACGGTCCTGGCTTTTATGTCTCAAGACAGCTTGGTGCGCTCATGGGGGAGTATACCTTTATGATAGAAGAAGGAATCGATTTAATGACGATCGAAGAGGCTTTTCTTGATTTTGGACTTCCTATGGGACCGGCTACCCTCAGCGATCTCACTGGCCTCGATATCAACTATCATGTGGCGAAGTATTTTGAGCGATCCTTTGGACAGCGATGGAGGATGGCCCCCATCTACGAACTGATCTATCAAACCGGCTATTATGGCCGAAAGACTGGAGCGGGCTGGTATGATTATCGAGGGGAAAAACCGGTCCCTAATCCCAAAGTAGAGGAGGTGATCAAAAGCTATCTCAAAGAGAAGGGAATTAAACCCAAAAGAGTCTCATACCAAGAGGTGATGGATCGGATGCTCGCAAGGGCAATCAATGAAGCTGCTTATATCATCGAAGATGGAATTTGCGACAGACCTCAGGACATGGATCTCGCTGTCGTCTATGGGATCGGATTTCCTCCCTATCGAGGAGGAATTCTCCGCTATGCAGATACCTGGGGGATTCGAAAGGTCTATGAACATCTTCTCGGGCTTGAGCAGGAGCATGGGATTCGGTTCAAGCCGGCTTCCCTTATTCGTGAGATGGCTGAATCTGGAAGAACTTTTTACGGAAATGAATTCAAAAATTAAACGAAAGGAGGGCAAACCATGGAAAAATGGGGAAGAGTCTTAGTGCTGATAATGGTTTCATTATTCATTCTTTTTGTTGGATCAACGGGAATGGCTCAGGAAATTAAGATCGGTGTCGCAGGCCCCATGGCCTTTATTCAAGGGCAACACCACTGGGTTGGTGCAGAGTATGCGGCCGAAGAAATCAATGCTAAGGGAGGGGTTCTTGTTGGTGGAAAGAGGCTTCCAATCAAACTGATAAAGATTGATACCAATGAAATCCTCAATGTTCCGGATGCAGCCAGTGCTGTCGAGAGGGCCATCACCAGGGATAAAGTGGACTTTCTAATCGGGGGGTTTCGAACCGAGGCAGTCTTTGCCATGCAGGACGTAGCCATGGATTATAAAAAGATTTTCATGGGATGCGGTGCGGCTCATCCCGAACTCTGTGCCCGGGTCGCCAAGGACTACAATAAGTACAAGTATTGGTTCCGAGTCACCCCCATCAACTCCATGTTCCTGGCAAAGGTTGATTTTATTCTTCTGGGAATGGTGGGGAAATTCATCGGAATGGAACTCGGGATTCCAAAACCCAAGGTGGCCATTTTTGCAGAGAAGGCGGTCTGGGCCGATCCCATCGTAGCCGCAGCTAAGGAGAATATTCCCAAGATGGGAATGGAGATCGCAGGAGAATGGAGACCCTCTGCAACCGCAACCGATGTCACGGCTGAACTGTCTGCGATCAATGCCTCAGGCTCTCATATCATCTTCACCACGATCTCAGGCCCATTGGGGATTCCCTATGCCAAGAAATGGGGAGAACTCAAAATCCCCGCCGCCTCTGTAGGAATCAATGTAGAAGCACAGAAGAAAGGCTTCTGGGAGGCTACGGGAGGCTTGGGAAACTACGACATGACCATCAACACCTATGCTCGGGTTGAAATCACTCCGATGACCATTCCCTTTTATGACAGATTCGTTGCGAAAGTTGGGGAGTTCCCCACTTATAATGCAGGGACCAATGATGCCATTCGGATTCTCGCCAATGCCATTGAAAGGGCTGGAACCCTCGATGCGGATAAACTCGTTACTGAACTCGAAAAGACAGACTTCTATGGAGCGGCAGGCCGAATCGTATTTACCAAAGATCATGACGTAACCTGGGGACCCAACTTTGTCACTGCCGTAGGGACCCAATGGCAGGATGGTAAATTGATGTGCGTATGGCCTCTGGATTGGGAAGGAATTACCTACAAGGGAGCGGTGAAGTATAAGATTCCTCCCTGGGTTGTGGAAAAGTGGAAGAAGAAATAGAGTTTTGGGGCCCATAGATGATTGAAAATATTCTGATCAATGGCTTGATTCATGGAGGGGTCTATGCCCTTCTGGCTGTGGGATTCTCGCTCATCTTTGGAGTGGCTCGAATCGTTAATATCGCCCATACCGCCTTCTATATGATTGCCGCCTATTTCATCTATACCTTCTCTACCCGGATGGGTCTTCATCCCCTCTTTGCCATTCTTTTTTCGATCGCCCTTGTCACTGCAATTGGGATGGTGGTCTATCAACTCTCCATCAAACCCATTCAGGAGCATGAGATTACTGTCTTAATTGTCACGATTGCCGTGGCAATGGTCTTTCAGGAAATTGTGCTTCTTATCTATGGAGGCCACTTTCGTGGAAATCCAAGCCTTTTGACAGGGTTCATCCAGATTTTAGGGGTCAGGGTGAGTTATCAGCATCTGCTCACCCTGATCATGGTCTTCTTTGTCCTCCTCCTCACCTGGTGGATCCTCTTCAAAACCCGATTGGGCATTGCCATTCGGGCAACTGCTCAGGATCGAGAGGTGGCCAATCTGATGGGGATGAATGTGAATCAGGTCGCCATGGTGACTATGGGAATTGCGGTCATGATGGCAGCCATCGGTGGGGTTCTGGTTGCACCCCTTTCCGTGGTCGAACCCTACATGTGGCTTCACCCTTTAGTGATGGTATTGGCTATCGTGGTTTTAGGGGGATTGGGTTCGATCAAAGGGAGTCTGGCAGGGGCTTTCATCTTAGGGTTTACTGAGACCCTCGTCGTCTTCCTCATTCCTCTTGGGGCTTTTCTTAAAGGCGCTTTTTCTTTAATGATCATGATTGTGGTCCTCCTCATTCGACCTGAAGGGCTTTTCGGGGTGGCCTTCGAGGAGGAGAGGTAAGAAAATGGTGGCTTCTCTCTTTTCCTTACGTAAGATTCGCCTCTTTCTTGAGAAGGAGATCTTTATCCTCCCGAGTCGAACGATGGCCTTCTTTTTCTGTCTCGGACTTCTGATCCTTCCTTTATTCACTAAAGACCCCTATCTCCTGAGGATCATCATCCTCTCCTCTATCTTTGCCATCTTTGCTGCAAGCTGGGATCTCCTTTCAGGGTTTACAGGGCAGATGAATTTTGGACATGCCCTCTTCTTCGGTGTGGCTGCTTACACCAGCGCCATCCTTAATCTTCGAATTGGACTTCCTCCCTGGATGACGATCCCCATCGGAGCATTGGCAGCCGTCATCGCGGGACTGGCGATAGGGATCCCCTGTTTAAGATTAAGGGGACCCTATCTGGCTTTGGCCACGCTTGCTTTTCCCATCATCCTGATGGGAATCGTTTTTACCATCCCTAATATTACAGGTGGAGAACTGGGAGTCTCAGGACTCAAACCCCTGGCCAGTTCTCGCATTGCTTCCTACTATATCTGTGTCATTCTGATGATCGGGTTAGGATTGGTCATGTGGAAGATCGGGGATTCCAAGACCGGAATCATCTTTCATGCCATTCGTGAAGATGAGGTCGCAGTGAGAGCCTCTGGAATCAACACCACACGATATAAGCTTTTGGCCTTTTCACTCAGTGGCTTCTTTGCAGGCCTTTCAGGTGGCCTCTACACCCATTTTATCAGGATTGCTGGTCCTTCCACCCTTGAGGTATCCCTCTCTTTCCAGGCCATCATATGGGCCATCTTTGGTGGGGTGGTCACCATTTATGGCCCCATCACGGGGGTCTTTATCCTCTATCCCCTGATGGAATTTCTCCGGATCCTTCCAGAGATCAGGACCCTTCTATTCGGCCTCATTGTGATCATCATCCTTCTCTTTATGCCCGAAGGATTAACAACCTGGATTCGAGATAGGATGGAAGAGGAGTGCCCAAGGTGTAAAGTTCGGAATGTCGTCTGGAGAAAGACCTGTCGAATCTGTTTTGCGGAGATGGGAAAGAAAAAGACTGAAGGAGGGGAAAATGGAGCATAAAGAAATCTATGAAAAGAAACCCTGGCTAAGATTCTATCCCAAAGGAGTGCCTGAAACCCTCCCGATTCCTGAAAAGACGATCCCTGAACTTTTTGATGAGGTGATAAGAAAATATGGGAATAGAGTGGCCCTCGTCTTCTATGGAAGAAAGATGACCTTCAAGGAACTGGAAGAGCAAGTCAATCGTTTTGCCCATGCCCTTTGGGATTTAGGGGTGAGGAAGGGAGATCGTGTGGCTCTCTATCTTTTAAACAGCCCCCAGTACATTATCTCTTATTTCGGAGCCCTTAAGGCAGGGGCAACAGTCACCCCCATCAGCCCGGTCTATACAAGTATCGAGGTGAAGTATCAGCTGGAAGATAGCGAGGCAAGGTACCTGGTTTGCCAGGATATCCTTTATGAAAATGTGGAGAAGGCAAAACCAAATCTTAAGGAGGTGATCGTCACCAACATTGGCGAATATCTCCCTCCTTTAAAAAAGTTCTTGGGAAAGAGTCTCATTGGGAAGATCTGGCGAAAAGTGGACATTCCTACTCCAAAGATTGAAGAAAGTTCAGGGGTCCATCAATTTCAAAATTTGATTAAGAAATACCCTCCCAAGGCCCCGGAGATTCGTCTCTCTCCCAAAGAGGATCTGGCCGCCCTTCCTTATACTGGAGGGACTACAGGATCCCCCAAAGGAGCCATGCTCACCCATTTTAACCTGATTGCCTGTAGTACCCAGACTCAAAGTTTCTGGCCCTTTCTGGAAGAGGGAAAGGAGACCATGCTTGCCTTCCTCCCCTTCTACCATATTTATGGTCAGGTCGTTGTCATGCTAAACGGGTTAATCCAAGGCTCAACCCTGCTCCTTTTTACGACCCCAGACCTTGAAGAAATCCTTGAGGCCATAGAAACCTATAAGGCCTCTATGTTCTTTGGGGTCCCTACGATGTACGAATATCTTAAAGAATACGATAAGACAGACCGGGTGAACTGGAAGCGGTTAAAAGGGATTGTCTGTGGAGCAGACACCCTCCACGAATCCACGGTCAAGGATTGGGAACGAAAAACAGGAACTCGGATACTTGAAGGGTATGGACTCACCGAGTGCAGTGCGGTCTCTCATACCAATCCCTTTGATAGACCCAAAGTTGGATCTTTTGGGGTTCCCCTTCCCAATATCTCGGCTGCTATCCTCGGGGTGGAGAAGGAAGAGTTTATGCCGGTCGGAGAGATCGGAGAGCTCATCCTCCATGGTCCAAACATCATGCAGGGCTACTGGAAAAAACCGGAAGAGACAAAGAATCAACTCATAGAGATCGAAGGAAAGGTATGGCTTCGAACAGGAGATCTGGTCAAGATGGATGAAGAGGGGTACTTCCATTTCTATGATCGGAAAAAGGATCTCATCAAGTATAAGGGATATTCTGTATTTGCGAAGGAGATTGAAGAGGTTCTCTATTCTCATCCTAAGGTAAAAGCCGCTGGAGTGATTGGAGTTCCTGACCCGAAGGTAGGTCAGATCATCAAGGCCATTGTGGTTCTTCAAACCGAAGCTCGTGGGAAAATCTCTGAGGAAGAGATTATTCAATACTGTGAAGGGAAACTGGCCCATTATAAAGTCCCAAAGATCGTGGAGTTCAGGGGAGAACTTCCTAAGACCGATGTAGGAAAGATCTCGCGCCGGGAGCTGAGAGAAGAGACAGAAGGGGTATAGATGGTGGAGAGCTTCTTAGAAGTCGACACTGTCGTGAAGCGTTTTGGTGGACTGACCGCAGTGAATCGAGTGAGCTTCAAGGTGGGCCGACACGAAATGATTGGAATGATCGGTCCCAATGGAGCTGGGAAGACGACCCTTCTGAGACTGATCATGGGAATTCTGAAACCGGACGGAGGAAGAATAACATTTCGGGGCAAAGAGATCACCCATCTCCCCCCTTGGGAGATTGTCAATCGAGGGATCGCAGGAACCTTCCAAACGACCCGGCCTTTCCGTCGACTTCCGATTATTGCAAATGTGATGGTCTCCTGCCTCTCTCCTGGAGCCATGAGAAGAGGAGAGTGGGTGAAAAGGGTGGAGGCTCGAGCCCTCGATGCCTTGGAGTTTGTTGGGATCTCGGATCTTGCCCTGGAGCGGGCCTCTTCCCTCTCCCATGGGGATCTTAAACGCCTTGAGATCGCCCGGGCCATTGCCACTGAGCCGGAATTACTCCTCCTTGACGAACCTTTTGGAGGCTTAAATCCCGCCGAAACGGATCTGATGGCCAAGTCGATTAGACGGCTCCATAAGGGGGGTCGCTTTGGACGGCTTCATAGCGAAGGACCAGCCATGATCATCGTTGAGCATAAACTTAAGGCCCTCATGACGATTGTCGATCGAGTCATTGTCCTCCATTTTGGGGAATTGATTGCAGATGGATCACCTGAAGAGGTGGTGAAGAATCCAAGGGTGATCGAAGCCTATATCGGCCAAGAGGAGAAAGAAGTTGCTTCTTGAAGTTCATCATCTTAGTGTATGCTACGATACGGCAATGATCCTAAACGACCTAAGCCTCTCTATCGATGAGGCAGAACTGGTCAGTGTGGTGGGTCCAAATGGGGCGGGCAAAACGACCATGCTTCGTGCGATTACAGGACTTGTCCGATGGGAGAAGGAGATCCTCCGCGGCTCCAGGTATGGAGATATTACCATCGAAGGAACCATCTATTTTTCTGGTGAACGGATAGACCAACTCCCAGCCCACGAGATCGCCCGCAAGGGACTCCTCCTCTGTCCGGAGAGGAGACGTCCCTTTCGAGAGATGACCGTGATCGAAAACCTTTTGGCTGGAGCCTATCTTCTAAAAGAAAAAGAGGAGATTAAAGAACATCTCATTATGGTCTATCGGCTCTTCCCTATACTCAAAGAGCGATCGAAACAGATCTCTGGGACCCTCTCGGGTGGGGAACAACAGATGCTTGCCATTGGGAGGGCCTTGATGTCCCGTCCAAGGCTCCTCTGTATTGATGAGCCTTCTACAGGCCTAGCCCCTCTTCTAAGGAAAGAGGTCTTTCAAAAGATCTCTGAGGTTCGAGACTCGGGGATTACCGTTCTCCTCGTAGAGCAGGAGGTCAGTACGGTCTTCAAAATGGCCTCCCGAAATTATGTCCTCTCCTCCGGAAAGATTATTGCTGAAGGAACAGCCCAGCAACTCCTTCAGGATGAAGTGCTTCGGAAAACCTATCTAGGCCTCTAAAATCCTTTACTCTTCTAATCTAAGAGGGACCAGGTTCTTATTTCGGGAGGTTTGGAATAACGTCGATCGATAAATTCAAAAAACCAATCCGCAATCCTTCTCTCCAAAGAGGCAACCAGGCAGACCGGAGGAAAAGAAATCGTCTGACCATCGTGAAGCACATAGGGGTGGAATTCTCGAGGATCAGGCCATTTAAATATCAAACCCTTATTCTTTGAAAAGACTAAAAAACTCCGGTAAGGAGTGTGAGTTACCGTATAGTCCTGGTCAACCGGATGGGAATGGGCTTTAGCCAAATCCCAAAGAGGTCTAAGTTCTTCTATGGAAGACTCAAAAGGGACCTCAATGGAAAGGAGACTAAAAGGGTTCTCTCTGAGATAAGTGCTTAATACAGGAAACCAAACTTCTGACCTCTTGAGAACATCTTTGCTTATCACGATGTGAAGACTGTAAGCGAGCTTTGAGGCAAGGGAAGGGAAATGGGTTATCGCCTGAGGATGATCCCATTCGATCCGGTGGTGTAATCCCCCAAGAAAAGAGAGGTCCTTAACTCTGGGATCCAAAGCTGGAGGCATCTCAAGGGGAGCGATATCCTCTTCCATTCGTTTCTCGTATTCAAGGAAGACCTGGTGAATCTCAGAGGCACTGAGAGTCAATGTTTTGGTCACAAGATAAGGAGGATGGAGCATCGCCGTCAACCCTAATTCTTGAGAACGACGAAAAAGCTCTGTGGAAGGAATGAGACTAAGAGGGTAAAGCATTAGGGAATCATAGGCCTCGTGCTCCATAACCCAATCAAGACTCCTTAGAATGTCTTGAAGGCTCTCTCCAGGAAGTCCTGCGATAAGATCCACCATGACTTCAATCCCGGAGTTCTGGAGCCACGAAACCCCATTAAGAAACTTCTTTGGATCAAAAAGGCGATGAATCTCTCTAAGGGTCTCCCTCTTGATGCTCTGAAGCCCCACCTCTAATTCCACAAATCCAGCCTTACCCATCCTTTCGGCAATCCATGGATCAATTCCCTCTGCCTCTCCCTCGCCATAAAATTTTAGTTTGCGATCAGAATTGATTTTTAAAAGTCCTTCAATAAACCCCTTTAGATCAGGATGCCGATTCCAGCAGGGATCGAGAAAGACCACCTCCTTCAATCCCAGATCCTTCGCTCTTTTGATCTCTTCGAAGACCCTTTCCAGAGGAAAGCTCCTCACTCCAGGGTACTGCTTATGATAAAAGCAATAGGCACATCGATTTAAACACCCTCGAACCGTCTCCATCCATAGGACTTCTTTGAGATGGGATTGAAGAGCCCCTTTAAGGAAGGGAGACGGAAGTTCGGCAAGATTGAAAGAGGATGAGGGCTCTCCAGTGAAATGCCACCCTTCCTCCTCACTTCGAAGAAGGAGGCCTGGAATTTCTGGCCTATTGGGGTAGGACTGAATGAGGGCCTTCCATATTCCCTCCCCTTCTCCAACCACTCCAATATCAAAATCCCTGTGGGCAAGAAGAAATGGATTTTCTGGGGTAATCTCTGGTCCCCCTAAAATGATGGTACAGGAAGTGATCCGATTTTTTATCTCTCTTGCAAGAAAGAGACTCCGTTCCACATTCCAGAGATAGCAACTCATCCCCACGATATCCGGTTTGGCGTCAAGGAGATAACGGAGGATGGACTGGTCATTTCCATAACTCATGATGGGGTCGGGTAGGATCTCGACTTCGATTCCAAGCTCATCGGCGATGGATTTAAGATAGGCTGAGGCCAGAGGGATATTCTCATGACTGAAGAAAAAATCATACCCCTGAAGAGGCAGCTGAAGAAGGATGATTCTCATATTTTTATCCATTCCTCGGTAAGGCCGCCTTTACAAAAGAGATTGGAGTATTCGTGGATCCGCTGGGCAACCTCGTTCTCGGTGTAACGAGCTGTATCAATCTCAACGATTTTGAAATGGGCCTCCTTCTGGGCTATCTTAAGGGTGATCTTAAAAGTGTGATCCAAGGCTTTAAGGATTTCTTCATGTTCATGGAGGTGGAGCCAATAATCCCTTCCATAAGTCAAATCAGGATGCTCGTTGGAAATCCTTTTATAGATCCGCTCTATGGCTTTTGGAACCGGGGTGTCTAAGAAGAAATAGAGGTCCCTTAAAGGAAGGCGAATGAATCGCTGAATGAATCTCAATTTTTTTTCAATCTCCATTTTCGGACTGATCTTAGGATAATAAAAATCACTATAGATAGAGGAGTCAATGATCATACACCGGGTCGTCATAATCATCTGAGGGTGATAGGTTCTAATCATATAGGGCTCGAGCCAACCCTGGAAAAGGACAAAGACGAGCCTCGAAAGGCCGATCCATCCTCTCTTTTTTGTGGCATCCACTTTCTTGAAAAGGGTTTCAAAAAAATGGGCCATCTTAGGAAGACAGGGAGAGATAAGTCCTTTTGAGATAAAAAATGGGCCCCTTCCTGTTTTGCAGATGGAATATTGATGACTAAGGGAATGGATGGCCCTTAAAGTGGTGGTGCTTTTTCCGGAACCGTCAATTCCGAGGATTGAAATTCTAAACGGGTTCATCTCGGACTAATTCACTCTTTTATAGAGAATCACTTTCTCCATCCCCTTCCCTTCGAATCGACGTAGTTCAACGAAATTCTGCTGAAGGATTTGGTTTGCTAAAGGACTGTTTAATCTCTCTTTCTCTTGAATGACTAAATAGAGTCCATTTTTTTGTTTCATGGAGTTTAAGACCTCATCCATTTTCATTGTTTCTGGACGGATTCGCTCATAATGGCCATCCGCATAGAAAGCGACCCGGGGGACAGTGGTAAAAATGAGTTGACCTCTTCCAACTTCCCGTCGAAGCCACTCCCCTGCCCATTTCTCAGGTAAACGCTCATATCGTTGAGGTTTCAAAGCCTTTGGAAGGACGATAGCCAATATTAAAATGAACAAGAGGGCCCAAATCATCATAGACCGCTTGCTCGATTCTAAGGGTTTGGATAACCGAATTTCCCACTTTTTATTAATCCAATCATAAAAGCCCAAAACCCCTTCTCCAACCCAATAAATCGAAAACACCAGCAACGGCAACGCATGCCTCCCGCTAAAATGAACGGCTTTAATAGTTCCATCTGGATTCCACTCGGTTAGATTGAGGGCAAAGAAAAATAAAATAATATAATGGAGGATGAAAAAGGAGAGGAGATATTTCTCTCCATTTTCAAAACCTGAAGATATTCGTTTAATGAAACCGATGAACAGTAAAAAAATATATAAGGGATGATACACAGAGAGAATCTCCAAATTTAATTTCTTAACGGCAAATAGAATCTTTTTTGCCCAGGAAACTTCATAGCCAACTTCTTTCAGACCCAAAAACCATTCTATGGTTTTAGCTCTACTTAACGTCCAAATTCCGGTTGTCTCTTTTAAATGGATGAGATAGGGAGAAAATAGAATAAGAGAGGATAGAATTAAAAAAAGGATGACGATCCATCTCTGTTTCAATGGACTAAATTCCCTAATGAAAAGGAGATAAAAGAGAGCCACCAGAATCACTTCTATTCCATCCGGTCTTACCAGGTAGGTGAGGGCTGAAAAAAGGGGGATAAAGAGATAGGGGTATCTTTTCTCTCCCTGAATCGTTCTCCAGGAAAACCAGAGGGCGGAAGCAAGAAAGAAGAGATAGGTCGATTCTTTTAGGACATCGGCAGAAAATCTCCGAACATAGGGATGAATGATCAAAAGAAATGTAGAAACAAAAGCGACTTTCTCATTGAATATCCTCTTTCCTAAAAAATAGACGGGAAAGATAATCAGTATCCCGAAAAAGGACGAGACCAGTTTCCCTGCCAGTTCGAAATTACCGACCCATTGATAAACAAAAGACATAATGAAGGAATATAAAGGTTGTTGATTATGGGTTAAGGCCTTTCGATATAGTCCGGACACAAAATCTTGAGCAATAGGGATATATTGGAATGCCCCATCCATAGAAATGATATAGGTATAAAGGAAAAGATAGGTGCTTAGAAAAAAAGAGAGCATAAGGAGGAGAGAAAGATCGATCTTTTCATTCTTTATCATAGGAGTGGCGTCCAAAATGAGTTAATAGGCCGATTTATTGAAGAAGCCTCTCCAGAGGGTCATAAGTAGGATTTTGATATCGAAACCGATCGACCAATTTTGAATATAATATAGATCATGCTCGACTCGTTTTTCAATAGAAGTATTTCCTCTCCACCCATTGACCTGAGCCCATCCCGTCATTCCCGCCTTGATCATATGACGAAGCATATAGGAAGGGATTTTGTGTTTAAACTCCTCTACAAAATTTGGCCTCTCAGGTCGGGGTCCCACCAGACTCATCTCTCCCTTGAGCACATTAAAGAGTTGGGGGAGTTCATCAAGGCTCATCTTTCTTAAAAAGGCACCGAGCTTTGTCCTCCTCGGGTCATTAGGTTTGGCCCAGATAGGTCCTGTTTCCTTTTCTGCATCCACCTTCATCGTTCTAAATTTTAAAATCTGAAAGAGACGGCCATCCATTCCCATTCTTTCCTGTCTGTATAAAACCGGACCTTTGGAGGTCAATTTAATTAAAAGTGCAATAAGGACCATCAAAGGAGATACCATGATTAATATTAAAGTTCCCAATATCAGATCGAATATCCTTTTAAATACCCGATCCCAACCGTAGAGCGGTGAACTTTGAAGGCTCACTATTGGAAGATCTCCAATTTCATCTATCCCACCCCTTAATTTTAGAAACTCATAAGATCCTGGCACAACCTTGATATCTAATAAATGGCCTTCTACTTTTTTAATTAAGCTTTCAAAATTTCCGTATTCATTGATTGAAAGGGCGATAAAAAAGATATCAGCCTTATTTTCTCTCAGGATCTTTTCGAGATCATCATATTCTCCGAGAATCGGAATGTTTTTAATTGTTTTACCAACCTTCTCACCCTCTGAAGTTAAAAACCCGATCACCTGTATTCCCAATTCTGGAAAGAGTTCGATCTTCTCTAAAACTTTCTGCCCGAGTTCCCCCGCTCCGGCAATCAGAGCGAATCGCTTATTATAGCCTTTTTTACGTAGTATCCTCAGGGTCTCCCGGGCAAAGAATCGAATAGAAATCAGTCCCAAAATGCTCATCAACCAGAAGTAGAAGAATGCCAATCGAGAAAATTCAAACCTTTTAAAAAGGTAGATTACCGCAATTAATATAAACAGTGTTAAAGTTAAACATTTCGCGACCTCAAAAATTTCTCCTAAAAATTTCTCAATCCTTCTTGGGCGATAAAGTTTCATTCCCTTTGAAAAAACAGTCCAAATGAGCAAAATAAAAGGCAAAAATTTAATATATACCCCGAAATCAGGAGTCCCAAGAATCGGAGGTCTTATAAGTGCTGTAAAAAACCTTAAAATATAAGAAAGGATCCAAGTTAAGGATAAAATGAAAAGATCAAAGATAAAAAATAATGATTTAAAAAAACCTGCATGTTTTTTTAACATTCAGACCTACCCTTACTCAAGGTTATAAATTCCCATATTCCCAAAATAATTTATTAAAACTCATCCTCTTTTTTAAAAATAATGGAATCCTCTTCTCTAAAAGTCCCATTCGATATCCAAAAAATCTGATCCCGGTATCAATTAAGGCATAAGGAATCCAAATTGTTCTCCTTTCGGCGAATAAAAAAAGAATCTCTTCTTTTAAGTATCTAATTCCTTCTCTTTCTGATTTTGCTATTCCTTTAATCCAATGGTTTTGACTAAAAAAGACACCAATATCAAAATATCTTTTAAACTGCGTCGATAAAGAGTAATTGTGTGAATGGTAAACGACAGCATCAGCTTGATAGGCTACCTTGTAGCCCTTCATAATTAGTTTTGCTGCTAAAAACATATCCTCATTCATTATAGTCCTATTTGGAAATCCACCAACTTCTATAAAGGCTGTCTTTTTAATGGCTGAGCAGGCATTTGAAAAAAAGAAAGTTTTAATCCCAAGTTTAGGTAAATCTTCGATCCCCTTGACCATTCTCTCTGAAGGATAATTGAAAGACCTTACAAACCTTTCAATCGGATTGGCATTCTCCTTTGCTATCTGTCTTCCATAGGAAGCTGCAATTTGGTTATCATGTAAGGGTTGGATTAAATTTTCAAGTCCTCTCGTGTCACTGAAAATTGCATCCTGAGTCATAAAAACTATAACATTACCAACTGCTTTGGAAGCACCGAGATTTCTGGTCCCACCATGGTCAAAATTTTTTATATCAATTTGTATAAAATCAACCTTAAATTCTTTACATATTTTTAAAGTATCATCATTTGAACCTGAATCCAATATTAATATTTGGTTCGGCTTGAATGTTTGCTCATTTAGCCTCTTTAAGAGTAAACTTAAATATTTTCCTCCATTCTTTGTAGGTATAATTACTGAAACTTGGATATCTTCCCCCGAGTTTTACTTCTAATAATTTTTCCTTATAATATATCCAATTTTCTTTGATTATATGAAGACTTTATTCATATAAAAATTTTTTAATTTTTGCTCTAAAGAATTCTTTTTGCCATACAGGAGTCATGATATTTATCAAATATTTATTACTAACCTTTCTATTTTTGAGTATTGCTTCTCTTTTTTTTAACATCTTTGGAAGCAGCTTGAGTGCATCTCTTTTTGCTTTCAAATACAACATAAAATATTTATGTTTTATAACAAAATATATGAATTCTGCCATTATCGTTATGATGAATTCAGGAAAAAATCTTATAAATAACCATATAGGAACATTTTTTATTCTCACAAACTCTCTATTCCTTACCGTATAATAAATTGCTATCTCACTCATTTCTCCAATCGATGACCTTACCTTGTGATGGACGATGGCTGTTGGGACATATAGGACCTTCCATCCATATAGTTGAGCACGGAAGTTTAAATCTGTGTCTTCATGAATCAAAAAAAAGTCTTCATCTAAAAATCCAATTTCTTCTATCATCTTTCGCCTATAAAGGGCTGCTCCAGCACAGGCCCCAAAAATGTATTGTTTTACATTATATAATGATACCTCCCTTCCTTCTCCTCTTTTAAATCCTTTTAAACAGGTTGAAAAGCCATCTCCTGCACTATCTATAATGTCATTTCCATAATCGATGAGCTTAGAAGCACATATTCCAACATTAGGGTCGCTGTCCATTGCTGTAACAAGCTCTTCAAGCCAATTACTATCCGGTTCGGTATCGTTATTTAAAAGGGCTATATACTGGCCTTTAGCATAATCTAACCCTTTTAAACAACCACCTGCAAAACCGTAATTTTTACCAAGTGGAATTAATTTTATGAGAGGGGAGATAGGATTTACTTCCAAAAAATTCTTGATTTCATCTATGGAATTATCTAAAGAACCGTTGTCCACAATTATAATTTCAAAATCTTTTATGCTCTGGCTTTCTAAGGCTTTCAAACAATCCAGAATAAGCTCCCTTCCATTATAATTGACGACGATTATGCTTGCCCTTGGCATCTAAACCACAAATGTTCAAACAGGGATTATTATAGGTTTTTACAGTTTAAGTAATTCTTATTTGTAACTAAGCTGATTCTAATAATTTTTTAAAAACTCTTATGTTATAAAATTCATCTTTATCGAATTCTCCATATAACTCTCTATGCTCATAGAGATCCATAATGATATCTGTAATCGTGTAGCGAGGTTCAAATCCAAGTAAAGTTTTAGCTTTTTCAATGGATACTTTATAATTTCGAAAGTCTTGTAAGTTTTTTAATTCAATTTTTATTTTTTTCCTATTTAATTTCTCGACTTCATGTTTTACTATATCCCCAACCTGTCCAACAGTATAGTTCCCTGAGGCAACATTAAAAATACCACTAATGGAATAATCCGCCTGAATCGCTCTAATAAAAGCACTAACAGCATCTCTGATGTCATAAACTCGGCGCCAAATGGATGGGTTGTTAATGGTGACTTTTCCTTCAGTCATGGCGGTTTTAAACATTGTATTGACAATTAAATCCATTCTCATTCGTGGACTATGACCACAAACAGTCCCCTGCCTTAAGGCAATCACAGAAAAATTTGAATCTTGGAATTGGAAAACACCTCGCTCCCCTTGCAGTTTAGATATGCCATATGGGTAGCTGCATGTAGTAGGAGCATCTTCATCGTAAAGTTGGTTGACGGTATATCCATAGATTGAACATGAAGAGGCGTAAATATACCTTTTAACTCCAGCCTTTTTGGCCTGGAAGGCTAAGTAAGCAGGTAGAGCAGCATTATATATAAAATTTTTTGCAGGACTATACTCCGCCATTGGATCGTTGGACAATCCCCCTAAAAAAATAATTTGTTCATATCCTGTTAACTCTTCGACACTGCAATCGAACAAATCTTTCTGGATCACTTTAATCTCTTTGGGTAAATGATTCCCAAACCATAGAAGATCAATCACTTCCACCTCATAACCGTATTCCATGAGTTCCGGTGCTAACATGGATCCGATATAGCCCGCTCCTCCTGCTAAAAGTATCTTCATTTCCTCCTCCTTATAAATTTTTTTCAATTAAATTGATGTATTTTTCGCAATTTAATGAAGTGTCTTTTGGTATAATGAAATTTACTTCTTTTATCGAAATAGGTTTTATTTCGCGAGATTCATCCAAAGACCTGGCATAATCAAAAACTGTTTTCCTTCCCCCCCCAATATGGATGACTCCTGTTAATCCTTTATCTAATAACTTTATAATTTTTTTTGCAATAACACTTACGCTCTCCCTACTTGTCCATTGGTCGATAAATGCTCTTTCATAAGGAAAAATATTAGGTCCAAATGTTGTACGGATAATCAACGAATTATCATATAGTCTTACTGCGCATTCTCCTCCAAGCTTAGACCATGCATATTTATTAACTGGATAAACAGGATCATCTTCCTTATAATTTCCTTGGTCTCCTTTAAATACATAATCTGTAGATATATAAATTAACCTTAATTTGTGTTTCATGCATAATTTGGTTATATTTACAGTTCCTATGATATTAGTTTCTAATGCTTTTAATGGGTCTTGGTCGACTTTAGGTGGGGAGGTGAATGCTGCAGCATGAATAATTAAATTATAATCACCTTTTTGTATAAAATCTTCCATTTGTTCATAGTTTAAGATGTTAAAGTCCTTTGACGATGGGTAATTTATTTTTGGTAAATTTTTTTTAAATTCTGAACCCAATAATCCACTACCCCCTGTAAAAATAATCTTTTCTTGATCAATCATAATTTCCCCCCTTATAATTTTCCATATATAAAATTATTTGATCTATTATCTTTTTCCCAATCCCCTATTGAAAATCCATTTCTGTCTTTTTCAGTAATATATTTTGTCATTGAAACAATATCATCAAACTCTTTTTTTAAATTTGGATCACATAATGACCAATCGATATCTTTCGAAAGGGGGGATATTCCTGCTTCGCAAGCCTGATTATACTCACCAGAACATAAATATTCTATCAAACTATCTTCTGTAAAAAAATTTCCATGGGCAAAACCAGGAGGCACCCAGATCCACTCGCTGTAATCTGCGGTATAGTTTGCAGGCATATCGAATGCAATTATCTTACCGAAATTGGGTGACCCCTTCCGAATATCCAAGACCAGATCTACCATTCTCCCGTATAATGTCCGAACAAGTTTTCCCATATAAGGATTCCACTGAAAATGTAATCCTCTCACCGTCCCTTTCCGAGAAAAACTTTCGTTACATTGAACAAATTCAATTCCTTGCATAAATCTCATTTCTGAATTATTTAAAAAATCAGTCTTGTCCAAATTAAGTTTTGAAGTTGAGCCCTGATTTGGTATATAAAGTTAGCAGGAAAGATAGTTAAACCAAAGGAGGGCTCAACCATGAATAAGTTTTGTAGCATATTT
>Ga0101945_1000782_pt1 | contig 43276 bp, 47 predicted proteins | sample DewCreD2012metaG_2_FD_75246 | JGI IMG/M metagenome (GOLD analysis project Ga0101945, IMG submission 75246) | Hot spring sediment bacterial and archeal communities from British Columbia, Canada, to study Microbial Dark Matter (Phase II) - Dewar... ... | reverse complement strand
CGCTCTTGAGCGTTTCGCCGCCAGGCCCTTTGAGTTGCTCGCGCGCTTGGGGGGGGCGTGAGTTCACGCACCGGCCCTGATATAGAAAGCCAACAGATTGCAAAGGGCTAAAATGCTGTGCTATACTCCTCGCTGGCGCCTTTTTTGGGCTGGTCGCCCCGAGCCACCCAAACAAAGGCAAATCATAGTCTGCGACGGCGTTGGTAGGCGCTGGCGCAAAATGGAGACAGCAGTGTTCAAGACCTACGTGCCTGAACCCAAAGAACCCGGCTGGGTGCTCATCGATGCCGCAGGCCAGCCCATCGGTCGGGTGGCTTCCAAAATTGCTGCAATACTGCGTGGCAAGCACAAACCCGACTTCACCCCCAACATGGCCATGGGCGACTGCGTGGTGGTGATCAACGCGGATAAGGTGGTGCTGACGGGCTCCAAACCCCGAACCAAAGTCTACACCCGCTACTCCGGTTATCCTGGCGGCCTGAAGCGAACCGTGGCTGCTGTGATGCTGGCCGAAAAGCCGGTCAAGGCGGTGGAGCACGCGGTTAAGGGCATGCTCCCCAAAGGCACCCTCGGTAACATCATGTTCCGCCGCTTGAAGGTTTACGCTGGAGCCACCCACCCCCATGCGGCCCAGAAGCCCGTAAAGATGGAGGTTGAATAATGGAACAGTACTACGGAACGGGCCGCCGCAAGACCAGTGTGGCCCGGGTGTTCTTGCGCCCTGGCAGCGGTAAAGTTGAGATTAACGGCGTTCCTTTCACCGACTACTTTGGTGGTCTGGTTAAGGCCGTAACGGCCCTCGAGCCCCTGCGTCGAGCTGATGCTACCAACCGCTTCGATGCTTTCATTACCGTGCGCGGCGGTGGTAAGGCCGGCCAGGTGGATGCCATCCAGCTCGGCATCGCCCGGGCCCTGGTCAACTACAACAGCGATTTGCGGGCCAAGCTCAAGCCGGCCGGGTTGCTGTCCCGTGACCCGCGCGAGGTGGAGCGTAAGAAATACGGTAAGCACAAAGCCCGTAGAGCTCCACAGTACAGCAAGCGCTAGTCGCTGGCATCCCAGACCCCCACCCTTGGGTGGGGGTTTTTGTATGCTGATAGACCATGGATAAAGTAGAGCTCAAGCGCATCGTAGCTGCCCACGACTGGCTTTGGAATCAGTGGTGGCCGGCTTTGCGGGCGCTTCCTTTGGAAGAGTCACAGCGAGCAGTGGGTGGTTCGTTCCCCAGCGTATCAGCGACCGTGGCCCATATGGTCTGGGCCGAGGCCACCTGGCTCGAGCGCTTGCTGGGCTATGCGGTTGTGCAAGCCCCAGCCAGCCCGGTCGACCTCGAGGTTGTGCACGAACTCTGGCAGCAGTTGGCTGCAAAGCGAAAAAGCTGGCTCGAGGCCGCCGACCCAGATGCCCGCATCACCTACACCTATTCGGGCGGAACCGCCACCAACACCGTGGCCGAGATCGTTTTGCACTTTACCAGCCACGCCCATTTTCACCGGGGCCAGCTAGCCAGCCAGATGAGGCTGCTGGGCCTCCAGCCCCCGTCCGCACACATGATTGGTTTTTTTAGGCTCTAAAGGCCTCATGACATTTAGCTGACCAAACCACGGCTACACTAAATAGGGATGTCGAAACTGCTGCTGGTCGAGGACGAACCCTCTGTGCGGCTGGGGCTCCGCCTTTCACTTTCGAAGGCCGGGCATCAGGTGCTGGAAGCGGCCACGGCTGCGGAAGCCTGGGAGAAGATGCCAGCCGCCGATCTGGTCATACTGGACTGGATGTTACCGGATGAACCCGGTCTGCGCCTGCTGGAGCGCCTGCGCCGCGATGGGCGCTACGAACAGCTACCGGTGCTGATGCTTACCGCCCGGGCTGGCGAGCAGGATCGCGTGGAGGGGCTGACCCGTGGAGCTGACGACTACCTGACAAAACCCTTCTCCGCCCCAGAGCTTATCGCGCGGGTGCAGGCCTTGCTGCGCCGGGTTGGCAAGAGCGGTCGCCTCGAGCGCGGGGCCCTGAGCCTCGACCTGGAGCGGCACCAGGCGTTTTTGGATGGTCACAGCCTCGAGCTCACCCGGCGGGAGTTTGAACTGCTGGCCTTTTTGGCGCGGCACCCAGGGCGGGTTTATACCCGCGAAGAGCTGCTCGAGCGGGTCTGGGGTCAGGAGTTTTTGGGTACGGCCCGAACGGTGGATCAGCACATTGCCCAACTGCGCGATAAACTGAGTGAAGACCCCAAGGCCCCACGTTTCCTGGAGACCCTCCGCGGGGTTGGTTACCGGTTTAGGGAGTAATGTGGTGATGGAGACCCTCTTGCAGGCGGCTTGGGAGACAGCCCGCGAGGGGGTGGTCGTTCACGCAGAAGGCCGGGTGGTTTACCTCAACCCGGTAGCGGCCCGACTGCTGGAGGTGGAGCGCGATAAGGTGCTGGGCCGCTCACTGCTGCTAGCCTTGCGGGATCACAAGCTCGAGGCGCTGTGCCGGGTGGGCGGGGAGGCCACCCTCGAGACCCGCAACCGCACCCTCTGGGTCAAGGCGGTTCCGGGCGTGCTGCTGCTCTGGGATAAAACCGACGAGCAGCAGCGGGCCGAGGTGCTCGAGGAGTCCAGCCGGGTACTGGCCCATGAGTTTCGCACCCCGGTGGCCGGGATGCTTTCGCTGCTGGAGGCGCTGCAGAATGGCCTCTCGGGGCCCGAAGCCCAGGAAGCCCTGCAGTTGCTATACCAGGAAACCCAGCGCCTGCGCCGGCTGGTCGAGGATCTCCCCCTCAACCGCCGCCCTTCGCAGAACCGAACCTTTGCCCTCGAGGAATTGCAAGGCCGCCTGGAGCGTTTTTTGGCGCCTCAGCTTGCACAAAAGTCGGCCTGGATTCGCTGGCAGATACCCCATACCGTCTGGGCCAACCCGGATGCGGTGTACCAGGCCCTGCTCAACCTGCTTGACAACGCCATCAAGTACGGGGTGGGCTCGGAAATCGTTGTGGAGAGCGGCCAGAACAACCAGGGGGTGTGGCTCGAGGTTCGCAACCGGGGCCAGCCCCTCGAGGACTTTGAACGGCTGTTTATGGCGGGGCAACGGGGTATGCATGCGGCCAACGTGCGGGGTACTGGCCTTGGACTGGCCCTGGTGCGCCGGCTGGCCGCGGGCTGGGGCGGTACAGCCTACGGACGCGCCCTGGAGGACGGCAATGCCTTTGGCCTGACCTTTCCGATTGGAGCGGGGGCCACCCCAGACCGCTCAACAACCCAGGTGCCTGCGTAAACTAGATGTACAAGGAGTCTGTATGCGTGAAATTCTAGACCGGGAACTCAACCAGCTCACCGAGCAGACCATCCGCATGATCTCGCTGGTGCGCGATATGACCGAGAAAAGCGCCAAGGCGCTCGGGGATCAGAACCCCCACCTGGCCCAGGAGGTCATCTCTCAAGATGCGCAGGTGGATGCCATGGAGCTGGAGATCGAGTCCAGAACCATCACCCTGATCGCCCGGCAGAGCCTGGTGGCCTCCGATCTGCGCTTCGCCTTTACCATCATCAAGGCCCTGACCGACCTCGAGCGGGCCGCCGACTACGCCGTTCACGTCGCCGAGGACGTAATTGTGCTGGCCAAGGAGCCGCCGCTCAAAAACTACATCACCCTCCCCGATATGGGGCGCCGCCTGGCCCTGATGCTGGACTTGATCTCAAAGGCGTTCGCCGAGCGGGACATCGAGGCGGCCAAAGAGGTGTTTCGCCGCGACGACGAGATTGACGCGCTGTACGAAGAGGTCTCGCGCGAGCTCCTGACCTATATGATGGAGGATCCCCGCACCATTACCAAGGCGCTTACGCTGGGCCGGGTGGCCCGTAGCTACGAGCGGCTGGGTGACCACCTCGAGAACATCTCGGAACGCATTATCTACTGGCTTACCGGGAAGATGGAAAAAAAGCCCGAAGACATATACTGAGGGCCAACCCAAACAAGGGCACAGGGCTGGGACACAAGCCCCCGGGGGGTGGGTTTAGGGTATGGATACCGGGTTGTTCGCTGCCGAAGCCCGGCCCTAAGAGCCCCCCCTGTCGCGGGCGGGAGGGCTTTGCTTGCGGCGGGCGGTTTGCCCGAAGGAGGCCACCCATGTTCAAAAAGATTCTGATTCCCATGGATGGCAGCGAACTGGGCCAGGATGCCCTCGAGCCGGGGCTAGGTCTGGCCCGGCTATCGGGCGGAGAGGTTACCCTCCTGTACGCCATCGAAAGCCCGTCAGTGAGGGAATTGGGTCGGGATTCGGGGCCGGGCAGGAACCTCGAGCAGCAGGGGGCGGCCTGCAGAGCCGAAGCCAGCCGGGTTCTGCGCCAGGCTTTGGCAGAAGCTGAATCGAGGGGCATTCGCACGCGGGCCTTGCTGGTTGAACAACACCCTGTACCGGCCATTCTGGAGGTGGCCAAAGAACACGACCTGGTGGTGATACCCACCCACGGGCGTAGAGGAATTGAGCGGGTTTTGATGGGGGGCGTGACCGATAAAGTGCTGCACAACTGCTCCACCGCGGTGCTGGTTGTGCGTGCGGAATAGGCTTTGGCTGGACTGCCCTCGCTTTTCTTTGCGTACTTCATCCTGTAGACTTTTGCTTTGGGTACGAGGAGGAATGGATGATCAGCGTAACGGATCTTCGGAACGGAACCAAAGTCAAAATGGATGGGGCGCTGTGGCAGTGCATCGAGTACCAGCACCAGAAAATTGGTCGTGGCGGCGCTAAAGTGGTGGCCAAGTTCAGGAACCTCGAGACCGGGGCCACGGTCGAGCGCTCCTTCAACTCCGGTGAGAAGCTCGAGGATATCTACGTCGAGACCAAGGACCTGCAGTACCTCTACCCGGAAGGCGACGAACTGGTATTCATGGACTTGGAAACCTACGAGCAGTTCCACGTACCGCGGGAGATTTCCGAGGCCACCAAGTTCCTCAAAGAAGGAATGACCGTGCAGGGCGCCATGTACAACGGCCGTCCGCTGGATATCACCCTGCCCGCTTCGGTGGAGCTCAAGATCGTTGACACGCCCCCAGGGGTGCGCGGTGATACCGTCTCGGGTGGCACCAAGCCCGCCACCCTCGAGACCGGGGCCGTGGTACAGGTGCCGCTGTTTGTCGAGGCCGGGGAGGTCATCCGGGTGGATACCCGCAGCGGGGAATACCTGGGCCGTGCCTGAGCCCCTGCTGGCCATCCCTGACACTTGCCTTGTGGCAAGTGTTTTTTGTTGCAGTGGTGCGGCTGCTTTCCAGTCTGCCCACGGGGTCAAGCCAACCCATGGCTTTATACTTCTATAGGCTACTTAGGAAGCTAGAAGGTTAGTGCTGTTTCGGAGGCAGTCATGAATGCAAAGGAACTAAAGTCTATCCTCCAAGCCTTGCAAGAACACGAGGTGGCCGAGCTGACCCTCGAGACCCCCGACTACAAACTAACAGTCAAGCGAGGCGGTGAGGTGCAGTATGTGGCCGCGCCCGCCCCGGTGGTTATCCAGCCTCAAGCGGTGCCGGCCTCGAGCCCATCACCAGTCCAGACCCAGGCCGAAACCCCTGCCCAAGCGCCCACGCCCAAGCCCGAGGTGCCCAAGGAGGACACCAGCCGATACGTCGAGGTAAAAGCTCCCATCGTCGGTACTTTCTATCGCGCACCCTCTCCCGAGGCCGAGCCTTTTGTCAAGGAGGGCGATCTGGTCAAGAAGGGACAGGTCTTGTGCATTATCGAGGCCATGAAGCTCATGAACGAGATAGAGAGCGAAGTGTCCGGTGTGGTGCGCAAAATCCTGGTTTCCAATGGTGAGCCCATCGAGTACGGCCAGGTTCTTTTCCTGATCGAACCGGCCTGAGCAGTCACGAATAGAAGGTGCTATGTTCAAGAAAATAATGGTGGCTAACCGAGGTGAGATTGCCCTGCGGGTCTTGCGGGCAGCCAGGGAGCTAGGGGTTAAGGTGGTGGTGGCCCACAGCGAGGCCGACAGCCAGTCCCTGCCGGTTTTGCTGGCGGACGAGGCCATCTGCATCGGCCCTCCGCCCTCCGCCCAGAGCTACCTCAACATTCCAAACCTCCTGTCTGCGGCCATCATCTCCGGCGCCGAGGCCATCCACCCGGGGTATGGTTTTCTGGCCGAAAATCCCCAGTTTGCCGAGATGTGCCGCGACCACGGCATCGTTTTTATAGGCCCGACCCCCGAGTCCATGCACAGCCTGGGCTCTAAAGCTGGCGGCCGGGAAATTGCGGCGAAGTCCAATGTGCCCACCGTACCCGGCACGGGGGTGTTGCGTTCGGTGGAGGAGGCCCTCGAGGCCGCCGAGCAGATCGGCTATCCGGTGCTGCTTAAAGCCAGCGCAGGGGGCGGGGGCCGGGGCCAGAAGGTGGTGCGCTCCTCCGAGGAGATGAAAACGGCTTTCGCCCAGGCCCAGGTCGAGGCCCAGAACTACTTTTCCGACCCATCGCTGATCCTGGAGAAGTACATCGAACTCTTCCGCCACGTTGAGGTGCAGGTGCTGGGGGATGGTAAGGGCCATGTGGTGCACATCGGTGAGCGGGACTGTTCCATCCAGCGCCGCAACCAGAAGCTCATCGAAGAGGCCCCGAGCCGTCTGGAGGAGCCTTTGCGTCAGGAAATTCTGGCTGCAGGGGTGCGCTTAGCCAAATACGTCAACTACCAGGGGGCAGGCACCCTCGAGTTCATCGTAGACCCGGATGGCAACTTCTACTTTATGGAGATGAACACCCGCATCCAGGTTGAGCACTGCGTTTCAGAGATGATCTCGGGCCTGGATCTGGTCAAGTGGCAGATCAAAATCGCTGCAGGGGAACCGTTTACCCTTCAGCAGGACGATATCAAGCTCCAGGGCCATGCCATCGAGTGCCGCATCAACGCCGAGGATTACGAAAAAGACTTTCGTCCGAGCATCGGCAAGATCGAGACGCTGCACTTCCCAGGCGGCCCGGGCGTGCGGGTGGACTCGCACCTATACGCCGGCTACACCATCCCGCCCAACTACGACTCCCTGGTGGCCAAGCTCATTGTGCACGGCGAAAACCGGGAAGAGGCGATTGCCCGTATGCGGCGGGCCCTGGCCGAAACGGTCATCGAGGGGCCGGGGGTCAAGACCACCGTGCCCTTCCACCTCAAGGTCATGGACAACGCTTTTTATAAGCGGGGGGTGGTTTACACCAATTTTGTCAGCACCCGGATGTCGGACTAGGGTGCTGAACTTCAACCCAGGCACTGGGATTGCGCATAAAAAAAGGTTATTCTACGCAGTTGGAGGTAGCTATGGAGAAGGGAACCCTGCGGATCAAGACCGGATTCGCTGAAATGTTCAAGGGCGGCGTGATTATGGACGTGGTCAACGCGCAGCAGGCCGAGATTGCCCAGGAGGCCGGGGCTGTGGCGGTGATGGCCCTCGAGCGCGTGCCGGCAGATATTCGCGCCCAGGGGGGGGTCGCGCGCATGTCGGATCCCAAACTGATCAAGGAAATCATGAGCGCGGTCTCGATTCCGGTGATGGCCAAATGCCGGATTGGACATACGGTTGAAGCCCAGATCCTCGAGGCCCTGGGGGTTGACTTCATCGACGAGTCCGAGGTGCTGACCCCGGCCGATGAGTCCTTCCACATCGATAAGCACGCCTTTAAGGTGCCTTTCGTCTGCGGAGCCACCGATATTGGAGAAGCCCTGCGGCGCATCGGTGAAGGGGCCGCCATGATCCGCACCAAGGGCGAAGCCGGCACCGGCAACGTGGTGGAAGCCGTTCGCCATGCCCGCAGTGTTCTGGGGGCAATCCGCCAAATTCAGGCCATGCCCCGCGAAGAGCTGATGACCTATGCCAAGAACCATGGCGCGCCGTACGAGCTGGTGCTCTGGGTGCATGAGAACGGACGCCTTCCAGTGGTCAACTTCGCTGCGGGTGGCGTGGCCACCCCGGCCGATGCGGCGCTGATGATGCAGCTTGGTATGGATGGGGTCTTTGTGGGCTCCGGGATTTTCAAGTCCGGCGACCCCCGCAAGCGGGCCCGGGCCATCGTGCGGGCGGTGACCCACTACAACAACCCCGAGGTGCTGGCCGAGGTTTCTGAAGACCTGGGGGAACCCATGGTGGGCATTAACCTGGACTTCCTCTCGGAAGAAGAGAAGCTTGCCAGGCGCGGCTGGTAGTCTTCAGGCCGGCCTCTTTGGACACAGTCAGAGGTGCAGGACTCAAGCCGACCGAAGGGAGTAGAAATAGAAAAGCCTTTCGGTAGTATCGTTTAGGCTTGCCGAAGTGAACGATGCTACCGAAATGCGTATGAGCCCCTCACCGCACGGTGAGGGGCCTTTGACTGGGTTCAAGTTGCGCTTGTGTTACAAAAAGCGTTACGTACTATTATATACTTGTAACACAATGCGCCCTGAAACCTTTGGATTGCTGGTTTTTGGCGTTACCGCCGCGTGGGTTTTGCTGGCCACCTGGTTGATTCCTATGCTGAACCGGCGCTGCCAGGAGCGCGAGCAGCTTGCGCTGGCCAAGATGCACCGTTTCGCTATGCGGCACAACACTTTTGTGCGAAACCACCAAGGCCTCCGCTATGTGGTGGTGCTGGGTAAGCAGGGCTTCTGTTACATGCTGGGGGGCGAGTTTGTCTCTCGAGAGCGGTTGCTGAGGGCCCTGGGCGAGGAAAATGAAAAGCATCTGCTCAAGGCCGAAAGCGAGGAGAGCCAGCACAGTGCAATTCATGGCCTGGTGACGATCCCCGCCTGACAGGGCTGGATCAAATAAAGTATTCACAAGCGGGTTTTATAGTGAAAAATCTAACATAAGATTACAGCCAGCTCAGGCGGTTGTTACCTTTGCGCGGCAGGTGGGGTAGTATCATGAGCGTGAAAGTTGGTGTGCTGGCTATTCAAGGTGATGTGCGCGAGCACAAGCGGATGCTCGAGGCCCTGGGCGTCGAGGCAGTGGAGGTGCGCCTGCCCCAGCACCTCGAGGATTTGTCAGGCTTGATCGTACCGGGTGGGGAGTCCACCACCATCGGCATGCTGGCCAGGGAGTACGGCCTCGAGGAGGCAATACGGGCACGTATGCACGCTGGAAGCCTGGCCTTATGGGGCACCTGCGCGGGGGCCATCTGGCTGGCCAAACATATACCCCAGTTTCCCGACCAGCCCCGCCTGGGCTGCCTGGATATTACGGTTCAGCGCAATGGGTATGGGCGCCAGGTGGACAGCTTCAAGGCCGACCTGAGCGTTGAGGGGCTCGACCGGCCTTTTCCCGCCTTTTTCATCCGGGCCCCCCGCATTCTGGAGGTGGGTCAGGGGGTTGAAGTACTGGCCAGCTTTGAAGGCTCGCCGGTGCTGGTTCGCTCTGGTAGGGTCTGGGCCAGCACTTTTCACCCCGAGCTGAGCGATGATCTGCGGATTCATCAGCGCTTTGTGGAAGCGTGTGGGGCGGTAAATGCATAAGATTTTCACGAGCTCTATTTATCGTGAATATATTCACACAAACCCCTCGAGCCCCCTGGGCAACCTGGTAAACTGAGTAACCCTATGGCCGGACTCGAGAACCGCAAAGCGCGCCACGACTACGAGATACTGGAGACCTTCGAAGCCGGCCTGGCCCTTAAGGGCACCGAGGTGAAGTCCATTCGAACCGGTCAGGTCGATTTTACCGGCACCTTTGCACGGTTTCAGAACGGGGAACTTTTTCTCGAAAACCTCTACATTGCCCCATACGAAAAGGGCGGCTATACCAACCACGACCCGCGCCGTCTGCGGAAGCTTTTGCTGCACCGGCACGAGCTCAACAAGCTGAAGGCGCGGGTTGAGCAGAAGGGGCTCACCCTGGTTCCGCTCAAAATTTATTTCAACCAGCAGGGCAAGGCCAAGCTGTTGCTGGCCCTGGCTCGAGGCAAGCGGGCCTACCAGAAAAAAGCCGATGACAAAAAGCTCGCCGTGCGCCGGGAGCTCGAGGGCTGGTAGCCTTTTACACTTGCGCTTCTAATGCAGGCTGAGTAAAACTGTAGCGACTGGACTTGGGATGCGGCGCATATGGATGGTGTTAACAGTATTGCTCGGCCTGACCTGGGCCCAGTATGAGGGCCGTTTGCTGGTGGGCGGGCAGGAGAGCCAGGCCATCTATCCCGGCGGCGATTCGGTGGCCTATGGCCCGGCCAGGTTTATTGCCGAAGCCCTGGGCCTTGGCTACCTCGAGGCTGCTGGTAAAGTGTACCTGAGCCTGGGAAGTCGGGTTGCCGCCTTTGCCATTAGCAGCCAGGGCGCCGATGCGGTGCGACAGCTCAACGCTTATCGGAACCAGGACAGCCTGTGGGTGCCGGTTCGTGAGCTGGCCCGGGTGCTGGATCTTTACTACCGCAACGACTACGGCGCCCCGGTGCTGGCCCTGCGCCCGGCGCGGCTACTGGAGGTGCAGCGGGCCATGGCTGGCTCGAGCGAGCGCTACATCCTGCGCTTCGACCGGGATGTGCAGGTGCGGCTCTTAGCCAACAACCCGCCCCGGCTGGCCATGATTGGGGTGACCGAGGTGCCAGACGCCCCCCCTACCTCGGCCATTAGCTTTAGTAAAGAAAGCTGGGGCACCGAGATCTACCTGCCCCAGGGCAGCGACCCACCCCGCCTGATGTTCTTGCCGCAGCAGGTTGTCGTGGAGCGGGGCCCAGTGACACGGCTGCCGCGGGTGGTTCTTGATGCCGGGCATGGCGGGGCCGATACCGGGGTGGCGGTGGGGAGCTTGCGGGAAAAAGACCTGACGCTTTCGGTGGTTCAGCAACTGCAAAAGCTGCTGCAGGGTCAGGCGGAGGTGGTGCTGACCCGCAACGGGGATCAGGCCGTACCCCTGCTGGCAAGGGCCCAGTATGCCTCAACCGCCCAGGTTTTTATCAGCCTGCACGCAGCACCGGGCAGTCAGGTAACGGTGTTCAGCCACCCCGAGATCCAAACCCTGCGGCTGCTGGAGAAAGGCCGCGAGCTTTCAGCGCGCAGCCCGGCTGCCCAGCGGGCCATACTGGAACGCTATGTGGCAGCACCGGGTTCGGCGGCCCGGCTGGCTCAGGCCGTTGCAGAGAGTTTTGCTACGGCCGGAATTGTGGCCAACACCAGCCAGGATGCCATGTATGTGCTCTCGATGGCAGGGGGGGCTGCGGTTTTGGTTGAGGTGGGCATTGAGCAGCTCCGCACACCCCAGGCGCGGGCCCAGGTGGCTCAACTGCTGGCTCGAGCGGTGCGCAGCTATATGGGCCTAACGAGCTCCGGTGGAGGCACCCGGCCATGAGACGCTTTCTAACCCTAACCAACCTGCTGGGCCTGCTGGTTCTGCTGCTGGGTGGTTGGGCTTTGTGGGCCCAGCAGGATGACGGCGGCTCGAGGTCGCTTAACCTCCCCTCCGATCTAGAACATCAGGGCCCCCGCATCATCCGGTTGCACTTCGCCAAAGATACCGGGGATGGTTTGGTGGTTGAGGAGCGCACCATTCAGATGACTGAAGGCGAGTACACCCTGGGGCGGGTGATGCAAGAGCTGGTACGGGGGCCGCAAATTCTCGGGGCGGCACCCCTGGTTCCTGCCGGTACCCCTGCCCCCACCGTCTTTTTGCGCGATGGCACCGCTCTGGTAGACTTACCCGCGGCCTATGCGCGACTGGGCTACGGCACAGCCGGCGAAACCGCCCTTATCTACGGTATAGCCAGCACCCTGCTGGAGTTTAGAGAAGTGGAACAGGTCAAGTTCCTTTTGGAGGGCCGGGAGGTGGAAAGCCTCGGGCACCTCTCGCTGCTGGATCCCTTTAAGCGCGCGGGTCAGTAGCGCTTGCACGCCCCGCATACCTGCGGGCCACACTATGAAGATTGAGCGGCTTTTTCTGCAAGGTTTTAAATCGTTTGGGGAGCGTACCAGCCTCGAGTTTGGCCCGGGCGTCTACGGCATTGTGGGGCCGAACGGTTCGGGCAAGAGCAACCTGGTCGAGGCCCTGCGCTGGGTGGTGGGGGCTCGAGCCAAGGAGCTGCGGGGCGATGAGGCCCAGGCCCTGCTCTTTCATGGTTCGGATGGCAGGCCCCCGCTTGGCTTCGCCGAGGTTGGGCTCGAGCTGGGCGGCAACGGCAAGCGGATCAGCCTGAGCAGGCGCCTCGAGCGCGACGGCAGCAGCGAGATCCGGCTCAATAGTGCCCGCAGCACCCTGCGCCAGGTCGAGCAAGCCCTGATGGGAACCGGGCTTTCGCGGAGCGGATACGCCATTGTGGGTCAGGGCGAGGTGGGCCAGATCCTGCAAGCCGGCCCCGAGGTGTTGCTGGCCTACCTGGAGGAAGCAGCCGGGCTGCGCGCGGTTACCCAGGCTAGCAAAGCCACCCAAGAGCGCCTGCAGGCCGCCACCCTCGAGCTCCAGACCCGCACCCAGGAGCTGGCCGAGCGAAAGGCCATCATTTCGGAAAAGGCCCAGCAGGCCGAGGCTGCGCGTCAGGCGGCTGCGCTGGCGGCGCGTACCCTGCTGCTGCGGCGCAGCGTGCTGGCCGCCCGTATCCGGGAGGCCGAGCAGGAAGTAAAAAGCGCCCAGCAAAAAGCCCAGACCCTGGAGCGCGAGCAGGCCGAAACCACCCAGCGCCTACAGACCATCGAAAAGGAGAAGGGTCAGGCCCTTGAAGCCCTGGAAGCCGCCCAGAACGCCCACAGCGAGGCCTTGCGGCAGGCCGAGGCCCTGAGCGGTGAGCTAAAGCTGGTGGAGCAGGAAAGAGCCTCGCTGGAAGGACTGTTGCGCCGGATAGCCGGGGAGATAGGGGAGGGCGAGACCCGGCTCATCCGGCTGCGCAGCCTGCAAGCCCCCATCGCTCCAGCCGACGCCCCCCCCACCCCTGCGGCTTTGCAAAGCCTGCAACAGCAACTTAAGGAGCTGCAAGCCGCCATCCAGAACGAAGAAAATCAGATTCGTTCGGCCCAGAAAGCCTATGAGCGCTTTTTGCAGGCCCAGGCCACCTACGAGGCGCAAAAGGCGAGCTTTGAGCAGATGCTGGCGCAACGAGCAGCGCTGGAGGTCGATCAGGCCCGGCTCGAAGCAGAACGGACAGCCCTTCAGGCGCAACTATCCGAGGCACAGCTCCGAGAAAGCACCCTGCGCAGCCGGCTAAACGAGCTGGTTCGGCAAGAAGGGCAGGCCAGCAGCGAAGCCCGCGCCGCCCGGTCTGAAGCGGGGCGCCTGGAGGCCCTGCTGCGCTCCGGTGCCGACCTGGCCGAGGGCCCCAAGCGGGCCCGCGCCTCGGGCATTCCTGGCCTGATGGGTGTGGTGGCCGATTTAATCGAAGTGCCGGCGGGTCTGGAGCTGGCCGTTGAGGTGGCCCTGGGCGCGCGCATGCAGTGGGTGCTCTGCGAAGACGAGCGGGCTGCCCAGGCCGCTGTGCAGTACTTGAAGCAGCAGGGGGGGCGGGCTACCTTTCTGCCCCGTACCCTGCTCAAGCCCCCTCGAGCGCGACACGAGCGTCTTCCCTGGACGGAAACCCCTGGTGTGGTGGGAGTGGCCCGCCACCTGGTGCAGCTACCGCTCTGCCCTGAGGCCCTCCCCACCCTGCTCGGGGAGACGCTGGTGCTGGAGCACCTCGAGGCGGCCCTGGCCCTGGTGCGGCAGCACCCGGATCATCCCCGCATCGTCACCCTGGAAGGGGAGCTGCTCGAGACCAGCGGTGCCATTACCGGCGGGCGTTTGCAAAAAGGCGGGCAGATGCTGGCCCTGCGCCGGCGCTTCCACGACACCCAAAGCGAAGCTGCGCGCCTCGAGGCCCAGGCCTTGGCTCTGGCTGCCCAGGCCGAGCAGTTGCGGGCCGAGCTGGCCAGCCTCAACCTGACCCAGCTTCAGCGCCGCCAGACCGAGCTGGACTCCGAGCTCAAAGCCGTTCGTGCAAGCCTGGCCCGGCTGCCGGCATTGGGGGGACAGGCTCAACCACCCCAGCCCCCTGAGCCGGTGCTGCCCCCGAACCCCCAGCGCCTCGAGGCCCTGCGCAGCGAGCGGGAGGCCCTCGGCACCCAGCTTGCCCAGCAGCGCGAGGCCGAGGTTCGCTGGCAGCGCTACCGCGAAGACCAGGCGCGTTATGCGGCGGCGCAGAACGAGATCGCCGAGCTCGAGGCCCGCTTACAGCACCTGCGCGGTGAGCAGGCTGAGCTTGGGCAGCGGCTTGCCGCGCTCCAGTCGCGCAAAGACGCGCTTGAGCGAGACCGGGCCCAGCTGAGCCTAGGCCACCTGGAGGAACGGCTGCGCGCGGCTCGAGGCCGTACCCGTGCGCTCTCCGAAGAAGAAACCCGGCTGATCGCCCGCACCAACGCTTTGCTCTCCGACCTCGAGGCCCTCCATCTGACCCAGGCCCGCCGCGAGGCCACCATCGAGACCCTACAGCAGGAACTTTCCGCGCTGCCCCCCGGCCCGATTGAGGAGGGCTCGTCGCGCAGCCTGGCCCGGCTCCTTGCCGAGACCGAGGCGGCCCTGGAGGCTTTGGGCCCGGTTAATCACCTAGCCGAACAGGAATACGCTCTGCTGAGTGAGGATATTGCCAGGCTCGAGGTAGCCCTGCAGGAGTCTGAGGCGGCCGTGCGTAAGCTCGAGGCCGAGCTACACCAGGTGGCCTCGGCTTACCAGGAGCGGATGCAGCAAGTCTACGGGGTGTTTAAGGAGAAATTTGCCCAGTACGCGGGGGCTTTGCTGGATGCGGAAGTGGAGCTCGAGCGTTCCACACAGGGCCTCGAGCTGATCCTTAAGCCTGCCGGCAAGCGCACGGTCAACCTGAACCTGCTTTCCATGGGCGAACGCACCATGGGCGCCCTGGCCTTCTTGTTCGCACTTTCGGAGGTAGGGGAGGAGAGCAGCGGCCTCCCCATCGCCGTGCTGGACGAGGTGGATGCCCCACTGGACGAAGCCAACATTCAACGCTTCTGTCGGTTTTTGCAGCACTTTAAAAATCAGACCCAGTTCATCCTGGTGACCCACCAGAAGCGCACCATGGAGGCCTGCGATGCGCTGTATGGTGTCACCACCGAGAAGGGCGTGAGCCGGGTGTATAGCATCAAGCGTGAGGAAGCCCTGGCCTAGCGATGCTTGGGTCTGGGCTCCTCCCGCCCATAGGGCAGGGGCACATACTGCACGCTGGGTTTCCCGCCCCGTGGCTGGGGGTACATACCCATCAACTCGTAAACCTCCAAGGGCATCTCGGTTGAGACCCGAAGGCCCATGCTGCGCGCCTCTTCCACGCTAATGGGGTAATCGTGCGTCCAGGTGCCTTGGGAGAGCAGCTCAGCCAGCTCCTGGCTTTTCTGTTCATCAAAGTGTTTGCGTAGTAGGCCGGCCACCGTACGCTTTACCTGGAAAAGGGCTTTGCGGGCCACGTCGGCCATAATCAGGGTCTGATCGTCGATCTCGGCAATGGGCTTTTGCTCCAGCACGCGTAGGATGGAAGCAGCCGGATACTGCCCAAGCTGGGGATCCACCGGCCCCAGCACCGCATTGGGATCCATCACGATCTCGTCGGCGGCCAGGGCAATTAAGGTTCCGCCCGACATGGCGTAGTGCGGTACAAATACCGTTACCTTGGCGGGATGCTTAAGAAGGGCCTCGGCAATCTGCTCGGCAGCCAGCACCAGCCCACCAGGGGTGTGCAGAATCAGGTCGATGGGTACGCTTTGATCGGTCATGCGGATGGCTCGTAGAACCTGTTCGGAATCGTCTATATCAATGTAACGCGCAAATGGAATGCCCAAAAAGGAAAACCCCTCCTGCCGGTGGATTAAGGTGATCACGCGGCTCTTGCGCTTGCGCTCGAGGTCGGTAATCCGCCGGGTTCTTGCTGCCAGCAGCATCTGCTGGGTGAGATATGGGCTGAGGGCTGAAAGGATGAAAAACAGCCAGAACAACTGAAAGAAAATGTCCATTTGGGCTCCCTCGAGGTAAGTATATACGCCTCAAAGCGGCTTTCTGGCTACTGGCCAGACCGCGCGGGCCCCTTGCTGTAAGGGAATGCAATGGCCAAGGCCCTGGCCCCAATGAGAGCCAGAATGCCCGCGCTCCAAACCAAAATATCCAGCCCCTTGATTTCGCCGGCAAACAAACCCAGCATCATCTCGCGCAGCACAAAGGCAACCGCCACTTCTACCAAAATCTCGGCCCGGATGCGGTCGAATTCGAAGTAGTCTACAAACGCCCGCACCAGCTCGAGCACAATCACCAAGGACAACACATTGGTGACTAGATCCTTGAGGCCCAGCCGCACCGTGGGCTGGCTGACGGCCAGGCCAAGATCCAGCAGGGTGCGGGCCACGCTTACCAGCAACCCTATCAGCAAAGCCACCAGAACCAGGTTGAAGATAACCCTGGTAACCACCTTGAACAGCTCGAGCAGCCCTCTCTGTGTGATCATCTTCCCAGAGCCTAGCACAAAAGCCCGTGCTGGCTTAGCGTAATCGCGGGCTTCCAGCCGGATTTACTCTTCCAGCCTGTCGACCACCTCAAATAGGCCCGCCAGGTCCATCTTGGCGTAGATGGCGCTGGTGTTTACGTTGGCGTGCCCAAGAAGGCGGGCGGTGGCGTGCAGATCACGGCTCTTCTTATATATGCGGGTTCCGGCGGTATGGCGCAGCATGTGGGCCCCATAGTAGCGTTTGGGGAAGCCCAGGTCGCGGTAGTGTTGGTTGAGTATTCGGCGCAGGGATTTGTCGGTCATGGCACGCCCATAGGCTTTACGACCCCCCAGGTTAATCAGCAGCGACTGCTCATTGGGGGCTGCATGGGCCAGGCGTAGCTTAAGCCAGTCCTGAATTTCCTGGGCCAGGGATTTGGAAAGCGGAACCGTGCGCTGCTTACCGCCTTTGCCCGCGCGCACCAGCAACAGGCGCTCGGCCAGGCTCAGGTCGTCCAGCGACAAGTTAATCACTTCACTAATACGCAGGCCGGCCTCGGCCATCAGGCGCACCGCCAGGCGATCGCGGCGGTGCTCAGGATCGGCCCCGGATAGGTGATCTAAGAGCTTTTTATATAGATCTTCTGGCAAAGCAGGGCGGCGTTCTTCCGGGGGTGTGGGGTCGCGGGGTGAATGCACCTGTGGGAGTTTGGCGGCGTTGGCCCACTCGAGCGCCCGGTAAAAAGCCCGCACACCTGCTAGATAGGTAGCAATTGAGCCGGGCTTCAATCGCTGGCGCTCGCCTGGCTCGAGGTTGCCGCCATAGAGCTGTAAGTGAGCGATATAACGGTCGAGGTCGTCGCTGGAAGCTTTAAGAATCTCCAGCGACTGCGTTTCTGACCAGGCCCAGGCCAGGTAATCGCGCACCGCCAGCCGATAGTTCTCGAGGGTGCGTGGACTCAAAGTAGCCCGCTTACGGCTTTTTAGGGTCAGGTAGGCCTCCAGCAGCTCGAGCAAAGCCTCCTGGTTGCGCTCCTGGGTGGCCCGGACAGCCTCGAGGCGTCGCTTGGCTGGGTCATACCAGTTTGCCAAAGGAACCAGCATGCCCCCAGTATACAAAATGCGCACTTAGGGAAATAAGTGGACATTTTGTACCAACCCAATTTAGCAATCCTTAAGGTAACGCAGCCCATCCGAGCACCCCTGGCTATACTGCGCAGCGTATGGAGACCAACTTTGCAGCAGCCCTGTTAATGGCGGGCCTGGTGTTCGTCATTTTGTTCTCGGTCTGGTATCCACACGCTCAGCAGCAAAAAACAGATCGGAACGTCCGGGCGCTTGCGCGTATGCTCCGACATGCCCGGCGTCACAACACGCTGGTGCGCTACCACAACGGCGTGCCCTTTGTGGTAACCCACCAGCGCCGGGGGCTGGTGTACATGTACGGAGGAAGGATGGTTTCCCGGGAGCAGTTGGTGAGCCTGCTCGGCAGCGAGGCCGTGGTACGCCGGGCGGAGCAGGAAGAGTCCATGCAGGCCCCCAACCCCACCCGGCTCACCATACCCAACTAACCTACACTTACCACAGGGGTTTCTCCAGGCGCAGCCGAACGAGGCCGTTCTGAATTGTGGCGACCTCGGTCGGGCTCAGAATGGCCAGTCCGCTGGGGCGTTCCAGGGGGGCCTCGAGCACCAGTTTCTTCACCACCGGCTTTACCCGCGGCTTCAGTTCCAGGCCCGCCTCCGGGCTGTCCCACTCGGTGAAGGCCAGGTCGTCGGCCTCGTTGAGATCCACCGCAAAGATGCGGCTGGTTTTGCCGTCGAGCTCGTGCACCAAAAGCAGCCTTGGCTTGGGCCAGGCCAGGCCCACCACGCGGTTGCCGGGCGCCTCGAGCAAGTAGGCATACTCAGCAAACAAGCCGTCCGGGTTTAGGCCCAGCAACACCAGGCGCAAAACCACCGATTCCGCGGCCTTGGCACAGTCGGGTAGGCACAGGGGCCGGCCGTTGATCAGCGCCAGGTAGTTGCGGCTTTCGTCCAGGGCCACCCCGCCCAGCAAGCCCTGTTCCACCCCGGCCGCAAAAACCGGTGGCAGGGCCTCGCGGGCCTCGCGCTGGCCGATGGGGCCAAAGTAACGCGCGGCCTGGCTTTTCAGGTCAAGGTGCATGAGCTTGCGTCCGCCCTCGAGCCAGGCCCAGCCCTCGCTGGCTACCGATACAGCCTCGTTGAGCGGATAAAAGGCTTCCAAAATGGGTTTCTCCTCGAGCCGCAGTAGGCCCATGGCCTGCCGATCGTTGTACTTGAAGGTGGCCCAGGCGCGACCGCCGGATCGGGCCTGCCCCAGGTGCACCAGACTAGCCTCGAGTGAAGCCTCAGCCCATTCGGACGGCAAAGCAACCGCGCTCACAGCGGCCAATGGCGTGCTCTGCTGCGCATCGGGTGGCTGAACGGTCTGCACCCGGGTGAGCGGCTCGGCGCCACTGGCTGCTGCGGCTGGCCGGGCCTGGGCCTGCTGAACGACCCCAGGCGACCCAGAGACCGGGCTGCTCGCAGCAACGGGTGAACCAACCGGTACCGAGTTGCCTGCGGATGTGAGCTGACCGATGCGCCACAGCGCCCGGGCCATCTGGTAACGGTTCACCGGCTCATTCCCCCTGAATAGGCCATCCGAGCCCAATGGCAGCACTTCCAGGGCGGTCATTCGTAAAACCGCCGCCTCTGCCCAGTGGCCGCCGGGCAGGTCGCCTGGGCGCATAGCCTTGGCCGGGGGCGCAATCTCCAGGTTCTGGGCCAGCTTGTCCAGCACCACCGCAAGCTGGTACCGGGTCAGCACCGACGACCCCCGGTAGGTCTGGTCGGGGAAACCCTGCACCAGCCCCTCCCCTACCATCCGGCGGATTCCGGGCAGGGCCCAGTGGTTGGGTTTAACATCTTTAAAACGCACCTCGGCTTCCCGTATGGGCAGCGGGCTGTCGGCCAGTACCCTGGCCAGGGTGGTGGCGAGCTGGTAGCGGTCGAGAGCCACCTCGCCCCGGAAGGTGCCACCGGGGTAACCCTGCAACCACCCACGTTTAACGACTTCCTCCACCGCTGGGGCCGCCCAGTGATCGTTGGGCACGTCCAGCGGAAGGGCCAGGCTCCAGGCCGTTACAAAGACCATAACGAATGAGATAATCCTCATGAGCGGCATAATAGGTTTCTGAATTCGATTTTTTGGTGCATTAATCACCGGCAAGCGTTACAAAGACACCCGCCCATGACGCAGTCTTTAATCGTGGGCAATCTAAAACTTTGATAGAGTAGATGCGACCGGTGTACCAATCATGGTCTTGCCCTACCCCATCATTCTGGTGAGCTCTGTTCTCGCAGTTGTGGCTGTGTATGCCCTAAACCGGGAAGGCATTCATGCCCTGCCGTGGATGATGTTTTTCACCGCAGTAGCCACCAGCGTTTATGGGCTGGGGGTGGGTCTGGCCTCGGCTCTGGGCTCGGTGCTGGTGCTGGTTCTTTTTCGCACCAACCCCCTGGATCATCTGGTCATGGGGGTTATCTTGCTGCTATCGGCCTACCTGGCCGATCAGGTGGGGCGCAGCCTGCGCAAAGCGCATCAGCAGGCCCGCCAGATGGCGCAGCTACAGGATGTGTTTCTACAGGGCCTCGAGGTTGTACCCCGCTTTGGAAACCGTGAGCAGCTCCTGCGCCAACTGCCCGCCATGCTCGCGCAGTTACTACAGGGTAGCCGGCTCTTGGTCTGGGTACCTTCAGGCAGCGGCCGACTAACCTTGCTGGAAGATTCGGGAACCCGGCCACCCGAGGCCCCCAGCCCGCTGGTGCAGCAGGCTTTGCAGGGGCCAGGCCAGGTTTACTGGAGCACTCCAAGCGTACAAGACCGCCGGGGGGCTCCCCTGGTTGGCTGGCGGGCGCCCGGTGCGCAGCCGGAATTTCACGAGCTGGCCGTCGCCTTGCGCATACGCGACGAAACCGTGGCGGTCTTGCAGTTTCTGGGTAAAGCGGCCTGGCGTCGGCAGGAGCGCGAGCTGTTTTTTCGCCTGGCCCAGGCCATCAGTCGGCAGCTCGAGCACCTGCACAACCTCGAGCTGCGCCGGCTCTTGCTAAAAGTGGCCGACCAACTGGCCTCGGCCAGCGATAAGCAAAAAGTAGCCGACGATGTGCTGCGCTACTTGATACCCGCGCTGGATATGGAGGCCGGAGCGATTTTTCAGTACCGCCAGGGGGCCATGCACGGGCTGGCCTGGCGCATGCCTCGAGAGTTAAGGCCCCGGCTCACACCGCTGGCCCGCAGGCTCCCCTACACCCACGGGCTAACCTGGCAGGCTTATCAGTCGGGTGCTGCTCAATTCTCCGAGCATTACTCGAGCCTGCCCGAGGCCATTCCAGAGCTGAAGGCGCTGGGCTTTGAAAGCCTGGTGGCCTACCCGGTGCATACGCGCGATGCCATGAAAGGCCGGGTGGTGCTGGTGCTGGGCAGTCGAAAGCAGGTGGCCTGGACGCGCAGCCGAAAAGAGATACTCCTGGGGGTGGAGCGGCTGCTCAGTTCTGCCCTGGAACGGGTTTTGCTAGAGGAGCTCTACCAACGGATTAACCGGTTGCTCACCGAGGCCTGGTCCTACCCCTCGCACCAGGTACACCAGCACATCCTCGAGGCCGCCGTGGAGCTGGTGCCTGGCAGCGATGCGGGTAGTTTGTGGGTGCGCGAGGGGGGTGAATTCGTATGCCAGGCGGCGGTGGGCCCGGTGTGGGCCTGCGACCAACGCTGGAGCGAAACCGAGTTTCTAAAATGGTACGGACACGACAGGGGCCTGGCCTTGCGGGGCCAGCCGCGCATTCTGCACCAGTCGCAGTTTTTGCCAAAGGGCAGCGCGGCCAACCTGTGCCTGCCGGTGAGCCACCAGGGAAAGGTGCTGGCTTATCTGAACCTGGATAGCCTTCACGACAGCGAGGCCTTCGCCGAGGACTCACTGAACGCGGTGCAGCTATTCTCCACCCCCATTGCCACCCTGACCCACGAGCTGCAAAGCCGCGAAGCCATGGAAAAAGCCGCCCTCACCGACAGTCTAACGGGCCTGTATAACCGCCGGGCCTTCGATCGGCGGCTCAAAGAAGAGTGCGAGCGGGCCGCCCGCTACCAGTACCCCCTCACCTTATTGGTGGTCGATCTCAAAAACTTTAAGCCCATCAACGACCGCCTGGGCCATGCTATGGGCGATCAGGCCCTGGTGGCGGTGGCTCGAGCGCTCAGCAAAACCCAGCGGCCGGCGATATGGTCTTCCGCTGGGGTGGGGATGAGTTTGCCGTGCTGCTGCCCCAGACCCCCAAGGAGGTGGCCGGGGTGGTAGGGGCTCGAATCCTCGAGGCCATCTCAAAAATTTGCTTGGGCGGGGTTTGCCTTTCGGCCAATATCGGCTATGCCAGTTTCCCCACCGAGGCCCAGACGGCTGAGGCCCTTTTGCAGCTAGCCGACGAGCGAATGTACGCCGACAAAAACGGGACTTCACCCAAAGCCAGCCCCGACGGGCTCGAGGGATAGGGCCCAGGCTGGCTTTGCTCGGCTTAGAATGGGGCCTATGTTGAAGGCCGTTCCCGGAACCAACGACATCCTGGCCCAGGCTAAGGAATACCCTTTTCGAGAGCCGGTTTTTCGCTACATCGTATCCACTGCTGAGGAAGTGTTGCGTGGGGCCGGGGCTCAGATGGTTTACACCCCCATTTTCGAGTACCTCGAGGTCTTCCAAAAAGGGGTGGGGCTTACCTCCGACATCGTGGTCAAGAAAGAGATGTTTGTGTTCGAGGATCGGGGGGGGCGGCTTCTGGCCCTGCGCCCCGAACCGACCGCGGCCATTGTACGGGCCTACAACGAGCACGGCATGAAGGTCTGGCCTCAGCCGGTTCGGCTGTTTACCTGGGGGCCCATTTTTCGCGGGGAGCGACAGCAGAAGGGGCGTTATAAGCAGTTTCACCAGGTGGATTACGAGGCCCTGGGTTTGTCGGATCCCTTGCTGGATGCCGAGGCCATCGCCCTGATGGTACGCATCTATAAAACCCTTGGCCTCAAGAACCTCGAGGTCAAACTAGGCTCGGTGGGCGACCCCGAGGATCGCGTACGTTACAACCAGTACCTGAGGGAACTTTTTGGCCCTTATGCCAAGGATTTGTCGGAAGACTCGAGGGTTCGGGTTGAAGCCAACCCCATGCGCATCCTCGACTCCAAGAGTGAACGCGACCAGGCCCTCATCGCCGAACTGCAGCCCAAGCCCATGCTGGCCTTTCTCGGCCCAGCAGCCCAGAAATTCCACGAGCAGGTATGCAACTACCTGGATCGGCTGGGGGTTGCCTATACGGTGGATCCAAGCCTGGTACGGGGCCTGGACTACTATGTTCGTACCGCCTGGGAAGTGCACCACGCCGGTATTGGGGCCAAGTCGGCCCTGGGGGGCGGTGGTCGCTACGATGGATTGTCGGAGATGCTGGGCGGCCCGCCGCTGCCCGGTGTGGGCTTCGGCATTGGGGTTGAGCGCCTGGCCATCGCCCTCGAGCAAGAAGGGGTGGCTTTGCCGGCCGACCCCAGCCCCACCCTCTACCTGGCCCCCCTGGACGAGGCGGCCAAAATCGAGGTGCTGGCCCTGGCCGAGCAGCTCCGGCCTAAAATTCATGTGGAGATCGGCTATACCCCCAAAAGCCCACGCAAGGCCCTCGAGGACGCCCTCAAGAAAGGGGCCCGCTATGTGGGCTTCATTGGTGAGGCCGAGCGGGCTCGAGGCGTGGTTACCCTGAAACACCTGGAAACCGGCGAGCAAAGGGCGCTCGAGCCCCTACAGCTCCACAGCCTATTCGAAGGCCCGGAGCTAAAGTGAGGCCGGGCAGCGGCCTCCAGATTTGTTATTTATTTCACGATAAATACGGCTCGTGATAAAAATCTTTACCGCACTTCGATTTTGATAACTTTTCACAAAAAGGTATGCTAAAGCCTATGCGTCGTACGCTTTACTGTGGGGAGTTACGCGAACATCATGCCGGTCAAACCGTGGTGCTGGAAGGCTGGGTCAACCGCAGGCGCAACCTGGGTGGCCTGATTTTTATAGACCTGCGCGACCGCGAGGGGCTGGCCCAGGTGGTGGTCAACCCTGAAGCCTCCTGTTTCAGCGAGGCCGACCGGGTGCGGGCCGAGTGGGTCATTCGCGTGGAAGGCTCGGTACGGCTTCGCCCGGCCGATCAGCTCAACCCCAAACTCGCCACCGGGGCGGTGGAGGTCATCGCTGAGCGGATCGAGGTACTGGCCGAAGCCAAAACCCCGCCCTTCCCCATTGATGCGGGCTGGCGCGGCGAAGACGACCCGCACGTGGGCGAAGAAGTACGGCTCAGAAACCGGGTGGTGGATCTGCGGCGCAGGCGCCTGCACCACAACCTGCGGCTACGGCACAAGGTAATTGCGGCAATTTATCGCTTTCTGGACGCGCACGGGTTTATCAGTGTGGAAACCCCCTACCTGACCCGCTCGACCCCCGAGGGCGCACGGGACTTTCTGGTGCCCTCGAGGCTCGAGCCCGGCCACTTTTACGCGCTGCCTCAATCGCCCCAACTTTTCAAGCAGATGCTGATGGTGGCTGGCTACGACCGCTATTTCCAGATTGCCCGCTGCTTCCGCGACGAGGATCTGCGGGCCGACCGTCAGCCCGACTTCACCCAGCTCGACATGGAGATGTCGTTTGTAACCCAGGAGGACATCATCGCGCTTAATGAGGAGCTGGCCGCTTTCATTCTGCGCGAGACCCTGGGCCAGGAACCCGCCCTTCCCTTCCCCCGCCTAACCTATGCCGAGGTGATGAACCGTTACGGCTCAGACAAGCCCGACCTGCGCTTTGGACTGGAGCTACAGGACGTAACCGAGGCCTTTAAGGGGGGCGAGTTCCGCGCGTTCGCCGGGGCCGAGGTGGTCAAGGCCCTGGTGGTACCGGGTCTGCTACCGCGCCGGGAGATCGAGGCCCTCGAGGCCACCGCAAAAACCAAAGGCGCCGCCGGCCTGGCCTGGGCTCGCTTCGAAAACGGGGCGCTGTCGGGTGGAATTGCCCGCTACATTCCCGCCCATCTACCCGAGCAGCTCGGCCTCACCGAAGGCCAGACCCTTCTGCTGGTGGCCGGCCCATGGCGCAAGACCGTTGAGAGCCTGGGGGCGGTGCGGCTGGAGCTTGGACGGCGGCTTGGCCTGATCGAGCCGGGCTTTAAATTCCTGTGGGTGGTGGACTTTCCACTGCTGGAATGGGATGAGGAAGCCGGCCGCTGGACCTATATGCACCACCCCTTTACCAGCCCCAACCTGGAAGACCTGCACCTGCTGGATACCGACCCCGGTCGGGTGCGGGCCTATGCCTACGATTTCGTGCTCAACGGCAGCGAGATTGGCGGCGGCTCCATTCGCATTCATCGCCGCGACCTGCAGGAGCGTATGTTTGCCTTGCTGGGCATCGGGCCAGAGGAAGCCCAGCAGAAGTTTGGGTTTCTGCTCGAGGCCCTGTCTTACGGCGCACCGCCCCACGGGGGGATCGCCTGGGGGCTGGATCGTTTCGTAGCCCACCTGGCCGGTGAGGAGTCAATCCGCGAAGTAATCGCCTTTCCCAAAAACAAAGAGGGCAAGGAGACCCTCACCGGCGCCCCCGCCCCGGTGGACGAGGCGCAGCTGGCCGCAGTGGGACTGGCCGTGCGGAGTGAGGTATGAGCGGACGGCGGTGCATAATTCCTGGCGAACCTGAGGTGAGGCATGGCTAGGGGCGGTCTGCGCGTGCCCTACCGACTGGTTGACGCCTTCACCGAGGTGTCGGGCGGCGGCAACCGGGTCGCCCTGGTGCTGGACGCACGGGGCCTAACCACCGAGGAGATGCAGCAGGTGGCCGCCAAACTGGGACAACCCCAGGCCGCTTTTGTAACCCACTGGGAGGGCAGCGCTTTTGAAGTACGCTTCTTCGCGGCCAATGGTGAGGTGGAGTTCAGCGGACATGCTGCGGTGGCCCTGGCCGTTACCCTATCGAGGGAAGTGGAGTTCTCCAGCGACCCGCGAAAGCTATACTTCCGCACCATTGGGGAGCCGCTTCTGGTTGAGGTGGCCGATCGGCGGGCCATGGTGCAGAGCCCCAGCCCCCGCTTCCGCGACCCTCCTTCCTGGAGAGCGCTGCAAGAGGTCATCGAGGTGATGGGGGCCAACGAGCGCTACATACACCGCGGCCTGCCCTACGGCATCACATTCACCGGCCTGTGGACGCTTTTTATGCCATTGGTGGCCCCGGGGCTGGTGGATGCCCTCGAGCCCGACATGGAGAGGCTGGCCGAGCTATCCAACGAGCTCGAGGTAGCCACCCTTCATGTCTACGCGCCTTACGGCCCCCGCCGCTTCTATGCGCGCACCTTTGCCCCCGCCCTGGGCATCCCCGAGGATCCGGTAACCGGCTCGCCCAACGCCGCCCTTGGTGCCCTGCTGGCCCGCGCCGGGGTGGTGCCTCGCTGGGAGGGCGAGGTATCCCTGAGCGTAACCCAGGGCCATCGCATGGGCGGCCCCGGGCAGGTGGAGGTGCGGGTTACATACGGCCCAGCCGGCAATATCCTGGGGGTGTTCATCGGGGGTACGGCGGTGATCGCCGAGCACGGGGTGATCGAGCTGGGCGGAAGCCCCAACTAAGCCCCCCAGGGGAGGCGCCTAACATCCAAGTAAAGGTGGTTGCAGACTGATGCTCCAGAAGATTTCCAGGCTACCCATTCAACTGGTGCTGATCGACATCGACGGCACGCTCTTTGGACCCCAGGGTGTACCCGAGTGCGCCTGGGAGGCCGCTCAACGGGCTCGAGCCGCCGGTCTGCACCTGAGCATCTGTACTGGGCGACCGGGGCGAGGGTTCGCGCTCGAGTATGCCAAGCGTTTAGACCCTGCGGGCCTGCACATTTTCGAGTCTGGGGCTGTGGTGGTCTCCGGACAGGGTGAGGTGGTACAGGCCTCCACGCTACCCCCATCGGTCTACCAACGGCTCCTTGCGTTGAGCCGGGCCTATGGTCTGCCTTTTGAGGTCTATACCGCTGAGGGCGGTTTTTACCGTGAAAGCCAGCACCCCGACCTGGTGTTTCACGAAAGCATGCTGGGCTGCCCGGCTGTTGTGTGCGGTCTAGACGATGTGGGTGCGCAGGTGGTGCGGGTGCAGTTCGTCTGGCGGGCCTCCCCTAGCTGGCAGCTGGCGCGCACACAGATTGCTCAGATGCCAGAAGTAGAGCTGCACGAAGCCACCAGCCCGGGCATGCCGGGGGTGGGTTTCAGCTCGGTTACAGCCGCTGGTGTTTCCAAACGGGCCGCGGCCGAGTGGGTGGCGGCCCGGCTGGGCCTGGATCTGAGTCGGTGCGCGATGGTGGGCGATGGCGAGAACGACCTCGAGCTGATCCAGGCAACGGGCTTAGGCATTGCTATGGGCAACGCACCGGAGCAGGTTAAGCGAGCAGCAAAAAGGGTGGTTGGGCCGGTTGACGCGTGCGGCCTCGAGCAGGCCCTGTCGATAATCCAGGCGCAGTTATAGCAGTTTGTGTTTATTTTCACGATAAAATATGTTCGTGAAAGCTATATCTAAATGAGATCATGATTAAACTTATCGCCCTAGACCTCGATGGGACCTTTTACGCCGGTCGTGCCCTGGGTGTCCCCGCCTCGGCCTGGGAGGCAGTGGAAAAAGCGCGCCACCACGGGCTTAAGTTCGCGGTATGCACGGGGCGGCCCCAAGGGGGGTACGGCCTCGAGTACGCCAAGCGCCTGGAACCCAACGGGGCGCATGTTTTCAACGATGGAGCCTCGGTCTGCGATGCAACAGGCCGCTCGCTGCAAGCGCATCCGCTGCCCCATCTCAGCGAGCTGGTTGGACTGGCTCGAGCCCATGCCCTGCCCTTCGACCTGATGGGGGCCGAGGGGGGCCGTTACTACGAGGAGGGGCTGATGCCCCCCGAGCTCCTTACGCACATCGAGATCACCGGGGTTACTGCCTGCTCGGCCCGCTTTGAGGAGATTGGGGAAACCCTGGTGCGGCTGTGGTTTGTGGTGGGCGACCTGGGTCTGTGGGAGAGCGTCAAGCCCGAGCTGGTCGCCCTGCCTTCCATCGATCTGGCCGAGTACATCAGCCCCCGCGAGGTCATCGCCGGGGTCATTCGCAAGGGCATCTCCAAGGCCACCGGCCTGCGCTGGCTGGCCCAGTACTACGGTCTCTCGCTGAGCGAAATCGCCATGATCGGCGACAGCCACAACGACCTCGAGGCCATCCGTGAGGCCGGGCTTGGTATTGCTATGGGCAACGCAGTAGATGAGATCCGCGCCGTAGCCAGGCACGTCACCGGGCATGTGCGCGAAGATGGCTTTGCCGAAGCAGTCGAGTATATTCTGGCCTACAACCGCCAAAACCGGTGCTAAAAGCCGGGATATTCTTCCCTTCGCATACCCCAGCCTGGGTGCCAGTATGAACACATGTTCGGTATTCGCGACCGGGAGCTCGGCGTGCTGGTTGCTTTGATGTTCGCGCCGTTTAGCCTGCAACTCCTGGGATGGGCCGGCACGCCGCTGGGTGGGGGGCCCTGCGGGGCCATCGGCCCCAATCGGTGGCTGCTCGAGCAGCCCCAGGCCTTCTTTTATGCACAGATTATGCTGTGGGGCATCGTATTGCTCATGGCTACCGGGTTTTTCATTCTGATGCTGGGCTTCATGCACAACGGTAAGGTGCCCAAAGTGCAGGCCAGCCCGTTCGTCTGGGTAGGGCAAGCCATCGGTAGCCTCACCGCCCTCATCTACCTGCTCACCCGCACCATCGGCCTGCCCACACCAAGCCCCCTCGGCTGGCTGCTGTCCGGCGCTGAGCCCATTGATGCGCTCGGGGCCATCATCCTGTTGGTGCTGGTGGCCCACAGCGCCTGGGCCCTGAACTGGCAAAAACGCAGCCATGCCCACCCCACGCCATAGTCCAGCCGATACGGGCTTTGGGGTCGTTTCGCTCCTGCAAGTATCTATGTTAGGATATTTTGCCGTGAGCACGATTTCTGGAGGCCGCTGGGTTGCCGAAATTTACGGCTGCAACCTGGAGGTGCTTGAAAACCCCAAGCTGGTTGAGCTGGCGCTGCGCGATGCGGTATTTAAGCTGGGCGCACCTCCCGGAAGCGTACAGGCCACGGTCTACAAGTTTTACCCGCAGGGGCTTTCCGCCGCGGTGCTTTCGCCGGTAGCCGCGGTGATGATGCACACCTGGCCTGAAGACAAAGCCTCGGCCGCGCTCGATCTTTACTTTTATAAACACGATGTAGACCCCGAATCGGTGCTGCGCGGGCTGGCCCGGGCCTTCGGTGCCCAGGAGGAATCGGCCTTCCGCTTCTGGCGCGGCAACGAGCACGAGATCAAACGCCGCGTCCAGGCTGCTCAAGCCAGCAACCGATCGTAGTGCATACTGGCACGGTTCATCTAAAAGTGGAGGAATCACTATGCAATACGGAATGTACTTTCTTGAGCAGGTCACGCCCTATGAGGCCCTCTACCGCCGCATGAACAAGGTGCTGGCGGCGGGGCGCACCAAGTTTCAGGACTATTTCATCTTCCAGACCGGCGCTTTTGGCAAGGTGCTGGTGCTGGACAAGGACGTGCAGTCAACCGAGCGAGATGAGTACATCTACCACGAAACCCTGGTGCACCCGGCCATGCTGGCCCATCCCAGCCCCCGCACGGTGTTTATCGTGGGAGGCGGTGAGGGGGCCACGCTGCGTGAGGTCTTACGTCATCCCAGCGTGGAAAAAGCCGTGATGTGCGACATCGACGGGGAACTGGTCGAGATGGCCCGTACCCTGCTGCCGGAGTGGCACCAGGGGGCCTTCGACGACCCGCGGGCCCAGATCGTGACCGAGGACGCTCGAGGCTGGCTAACCAACCACCCCGATACCTACGATGTCATCATCGTTGACCTGAACGACCCCATCGGCGAAGACAACCCCGCCCGCCTGCTTTTTACAGTAGAGTTTTACGAGCTGATCAAAGAGCGGCTCAACCCCGGTGGGCTGATGGCCATGCAAGCAGGCATGATCCTGCTCACCCATCACAAGATGCACCCGGTTGTGCACAATACGGTCAAGCAGGTTTTTAGGCATACCCGCAGCTATCACAACTATATCCCCGGCTTTATGCTCAATTTCGGCTTTATTGTGGCCTCCGATGCCGTCGACATAACCGGCCTGAGCGAGGGCACCCTCGAGGCCCGCATTCTCGAGCGGCAGCTACCGCTCAAACACCTCGATGCACCCTATATCGAGGCCATGTTTGTGTTACCCAAAGATCTCAAAGAAGCCATTGCGGCAGAAACCATGGTCTCGAGGGACGCAGCCCCCTTCTGGCTGACCGACGAAGGCGATGCGCGGCAGTCTCAGGCTTAGATAGTTCGTGCAATTTTTCATCACCAAGGCATAGAATCTAAGCCATGCAGAGGACTCTTTTTGCTGTAGTGGTTGTTCTGGCCATCGCCATCGCCGCCGTGCTATTCGTGGTCTTGCGGCCCAAGCCCACTGCCAGCACCACAGACGCAGCCGCCGGTGCGCGCTTTGTGATCGGCAACTCCGAGGCCAAAGTAACCGTGGTGGATTTTTCCAACTATCTATGCAGCCACTGCCGCGACCACGCCAACGAGGTATTCCCGCTTATCAAGCGCGACTACATCGATACCGGAAAAATCCGCTACGTCTTCCGCGACTTTCCCTTTGGTGGGCAGGAAAACGTGATCCGGGCCGGAGAGGCGGCAGCCTGCGCGGCTGACCACAACCTGTACGTTGAGTATCACGAGGCGCTTTTCCGCGCTCAGATGCAGTGGGCGGGCCTCAGCGGGGAGGCGCTTGACAATTACTTTACCGACCTGGCCGGACAAATTGGGATTGCACCAGCCACCTTTTCGCAGTGCCTCAAGTCGGGCAGCAAGCGGGCGGGGGTTCTGGCCGATCAGAAGCTGGCAACCGATCTGGGCTTGACCGGAACCCCATCCTTTATTGTGAATGGGGAGACGTACACCGGCCAGCGCCCCTACGATAGCTGGCGGGAAATTCTCGACAAAGCCCTGGCCGGCCAGTCCAGCAGCGATCAAGGCGGTAGCAGCAGCCCCGCCAAGCCTTAGCGCAACCCCCACACACCACAACCCTCGCCTTCAGGCGAGGGTTGTTTGCTGGTTATTCGGGCTTGGGTCAGGAGGCCTGGCGCAAGCGGGCTTCCTCGAGGGCCATCAACGGTTTATCCAGGTGAGGCAGGTCAAAGACCACCTCTTTAATGCCCGATGTGGGCAGCTCAAACATCAGCTCTACCATAGCCTTCTCGATAACAGCTCGCAGACCACGCGCACCGGTGCCGCGCTTTAGAGCCCGGCGGGCGATCTCACGAAGGGCCCCCGGCGTAAAGCGCAGCTCGATACCCTCCATGCGCAGCAGTTCCTGATACTGCCGGATAAGAGCGTTGCGGGGCTCGGTTAGGATGCGCACCAGGGCTTCTTCGTCCAGGGCCTCGAGCTGTACCATCACCGGCATCCGGCCCACAAACTCGGGAATCAGGCCAAAGCGCACCAGGTCTTCCGGGATCACCTCGGGCTTTTCTTCGGTTTTCTTAGGGCGCGTGAAGCCAATGGGGTTCTGATCCACGCGGGACTGCACGATACGCTCGAGGCCATCAAAGGCCCCACCCAGGATAAACAGGATGTTCTTGGTATTCAGCGCAATAAATTCCTGGTGGGGGTGCTTACGGCCCCCTTGCGGCGGCACATTGGCTACGGTGCCCTCGATGATTTTAAGTAGGGCCTGCTGCACCCCCTCACCCGAAACGTCGCGGGTCAGGCTGGGGTTCTCGGACTTACGGGCAATTTTATCGATCTCATCGATGTAGATGATGCCTTTCTCGGCTGCCTGGACATCGAAATCCGCCGCTTGCAGCAAGCGCAGGAGCACGTTTTCTACATCCTCACCCACGTAGCCAGCCTCGGTCAGGGTGGTGGCATCGGCGATGGCAAAAGGCACATCCAGCATCCGGGCCAGCGTCTCAGCCAGCAGGGTTTTTCCCGTTCCGGTAGGGCCGATCAGCAGCACGTTGGACTTCTGTACCTCGGCCTCTGGATGCAGCAGGCGCTTGTAGTGGTTATAGACCGCAACTGAAAGGGTCTTTTTGGGTAGCTCCTGCCCGATCACATACTGATCCAGGAAGCTTTTGATCTCGGCCGGCTTGGGTAGATGGCGCGGCCCCACAAAACTCGGCCTGGGCTCCGCCGCGAGCAGATCGCTGGCTCGATCCACACACTCGTTGCAGATGTAGACCTCGCCCATCGGCGATTCGATGAGCTGGGCCACCTCGGGGTGCTGTTTACCGCAAAAGCTACAGGAGGGCTTAGTGCGTTTCACGGCTAACCACCTGATCTACCAGTCCATAGGCCGCGGCCTCTTCAGCGGTAAGGTAATAATCCCGCTCTGTATCGCGCTCAACTTTTTCGAGGGGCTGGTTAGTATGCCGCGCCAGAATGGTGTTGAGCACCTTGCGGGTCTTGAGGATCTGTTCAGCCTGGATAGCGATATCGGTGGCCTGTCCCCCCAGGCCCCGAGCCCAGGGCTGGTGAATCATGACCTTGGAGTGGGGCAGCGCATAGCGCTTGCCTGGCTCACCCGCCGCCAGCAGCACCGCCCCCATGGAGGCGGCAAGGCCCACGCAGATGGTCGAGACGGGGGCCGTCACAAACTGCATGGTGTCGTAGATAGCCAGGCCCGCGTCCACATCGCCGCCGGGCGAGTTGATGTACATACGGATCTCCTGGTTAGGGTTTTGCGCCGCCAGGAAGAGAATCTGCGCCACCACCGTGTTAGCCACCTGGGCGTCTATGGGCGTGCCCAAGAAGATAATGCGATCCTTGAGCAGGCGGCTGTAAATGTCGTAAACGCGTTCACCACGAGCGGTTTGTTCGATGACATATGGAACGATCATACCGGCTCTATTGTATGCTGGCGGGCCGCGCCAAGAGGGCATTGGCGCACATAGCGACCCTCAAAAAAACAGGTCAACGAGCGTGATAAACCCGCCTTGAAAGCAGAAAACCCCCTACCCTTGGCAGGCTCGGGGGGCTGGATTAGGCAGATGTTCAGGCCGATGCGCCCTCGAGAATCTGCACCGCCTCGAGCAAGGCTTTATCGTGCAGGCGCTGTATTCTGAGACGGGCCAAGGCTTCCTGACCGAGTTCATTCTGGAGCCGTGCAGGTGTGGTGCGGTAAGAGCGGGCCACCTCGGCCAGGAATTCATCGAACTCTTCCTGGCTCAGTGCGGTCTTGAGTTCTTCGGCCAGGGCTTCTACTGCCAGGGAACGGCGCAGGCGCTTGGTTGCGTTCTGGCTGAGGTTTTGCTTGAATTCCTCGAGCTTGCCATCCCGCTCGAGCTGCTGCAGGTACTCGTTGATATCGAGCCTCTGTTGCTGCAAATCCTCAGCCAGGCTCTGGAGCAGGCTGCGTTCCTCGCGCTGCTGCATGGAGGGGGGAATCTCCACCTCGAGGGCCTCAGCCAGTTTCTCCAAAAGCTGTGAAGCTTTGGCGTTGCGGGTCTCCCGCTCAAACTGCGCTTTGAGGCTCTCGCGAACCTTGGCCACCAGGGCCTCGAGGTTGTCCTCACCAACGGTCTTGGCGAACTCGTCGTCCAGTTCAGGAAGCTGCAGGGCCTTGACCTCCAGAACCTTGGTTTTAACCTCGCGCACCACGGTCTCGCCGTCCTTTACCGGCACCAAGACCTCATCGCCGGCCTTCTTGCCCAGCAAGGCCTCGCGCACATGGGGCTGGGCGTTCTCCATCACCACCGGGAAGCGCCCCCCGTCTTCCGTCTCGATAAACACATGGTCGTTGGCCTGAACCTCCCGATCAACCGCGACCATCTCACCATAGCGGCTGCGCAGGTCTTCCAGGGCCCGGTTGAGCACCTCATCGGTGACCTCGGGCGTCGCGACCTCGAGCTTGAAGCTGCGCCAGTCGGGCAGTTTTACTTCCGGGTAGTTCTCCACCTCCACCGTGTAAACGAAGGGTTCCCCAAAAGTCAGGTGCTCTTCCAGAACCCTGGCCCCTACCGGTAGAAGCGAAAGCTCACGGGCCGCCTTGGGGAAAGTCTCATCGCGCAAGGCCTCTTTAACCTCGTCCAGCAAAAGCTCTTTCCCTATCTTGGCCTCTATCACCTTCGCCGGAGCCTTCCCGGGTCTAAAGCCCGGAACCCTGACCCGGCTGGCATAGTCGTTTAAAACTGAGCGGTAGGCCTGTTCGACCTGGCTGGCCGGAACCTCCACCTTGATTTTTACCCTGTAGCCATCGCGTTCTAGAATTTCTGCCACAACACACCTCGAGTTCGACCGCGGGGGTCGCCAAGGTCATAGTTTACAACCCCAAACGGGTTTGAGATACACCCCACACCAGCGCAGCATGGCTATCAAAAGAAAAGCCCCGGGTTACCGGGGCTGGCTGGTGCGCGGAGGGGGACTTGAACCCCCACACCTTGCGGCACGAGATCCTAAGTCTCGCGTGTCTACCAATTCCACCATCCGCGCAAGGGGGAAGAAACTTCTTCCCCACGTGCTTTGGGGTGAGCGATGGGACTTGAACCCACGACCCCCGGTTCCACAGACCGGTGCTCTAACCGGCTGAGCTACGCTCACCGCGTCGCAGCAGCAAAAGGTATTGTAGGCTTCGCTTCTCGTATCGTCAAGCCAGACAAAATCGGTAGAATCCCAGCCCGAACAGCTCGTCCTGGACAAGCAGGATTGACGACACACCCCGCACATCCTATACTCGCGCCAAGGTGGCGAACAACCGTTCGTTTGAAGAAGCCAAAGAGGGAAAAGTAAACCGACGCAGCGAAATTCTCGATGCGGCCGGTCAGTTATTTAGCCGGCAGGGGTTCCATGCTACCTCGATGCGAGATCTAGCTAAAGCCGTGAACCTACAAGGGGGTAGCCTGTACGCCCACATCCAGTCGAAGGAAGAGGTGTTGTTTGAGCTGGTTAATCGGGCCGCGGATGAGTTTCTAAGCAGCGCCGAGGCCGTACCTTCCGAGCTGTCGCCCAAGGAACAGCTCGAGCGCCTCGTGCAGGGTCACCTCGAGGTGATCGTGCGCGAGCTGGACAACGCCACGGTCTTCTTTCACGAGTGGAAGTTCCTAAATCCCGATCTGCAAAGAAAAATCACCGCCCGGCGGGATGCCTATGAAGCGCACTTCCGTAGGGTCATTGAAGCGGGCGTGCAGCAGGGTCAGTTTCAGGTTGAGGATGTCCGGCTCGCCACCCTATTTGTGCTTTCGGCGCTCAACTGGACGTACCACTGGTACCGCCCCGGCGGCAAGCTAACCCTCGAGGCGTTGTCAAGCCAGTACTGCAAGATGATCTTTAGAACCCTCGGCGCGCAATAAAAGCCGAGCTAGCGGGGCCCCTTGGCCAGCAGATTGGCAAAGCCCAGCGCCAGAATCAGCACCATGCCCAGCGCCCAGTACGGAAAGGCGGCGGAGATCCAGCCCTGCCACTGGGCAAGGTAGACCAGCGCGCCCACCAGGACTGCAATCAGGGCCCACAGACCAAATGGTTTCAATCCTTCCATAACACCCGCCTACTTTTTGTCGCGATGCAGGTAATAGTAGATTTCGTTGGGTACCCAGCCCATGGCGTTGGCGATGCGGTTGGTGAAGTTGAACATGGCCGCAACCTGAGCCGCTTCGAAAATGGCCTCGTCGGAAAGCCCGATGGCCCGTAGCATCTGCACATCGGCGGAGCTCATCGCCGCAGAGTCCACGGTGATCTGGTGGGCGAACTCCAGCAGTGCGTGCTCTCGAGGGGTCAGGTGGGCCCTTCGGTAGTTGGCCGCAAGCACATCCGGTAAAACAGGGTCGCCGGTAATCTCACGCAGGTAGGCCGAGTGCGAGGCTAAGCAGTACTCGCACTCGTTGGCCGAAGAGACCACCACCGCAATCATCTCGCGTTCTTTGCGGGTCAGGTGGCTCTGGTCTTCGTTACGCATCAAAAAGTCGTAGTAGCGAAACCAACGCAGGAAGTGTTCAGGGGTGAGGGCAAAGTTACGGGCCACGTTGGGGATGAAGCCGGTTTTTTCCTTGAACTTGCCAAACAACACCCGGACATCCTCGGGTACTTCGCTTTCCTCGGGCACCCTGACCCATGCGGTGGGCTTTACCTGCGGCTTGGCCTTGGGAGCGGTTTTTTTGCCGCTGGCCCTGGAGGTTTTTCGAGGGGTTGTCATGATCTATCTCCCGGACGGCTCAGCCCTGGGCCGCCCAGCGTTGCGGGGTGGCCTGACGTAGGAACTCCACAATGTCCTGGGTGCTGGTACCGGGGCCAAACACCGCGGCCACGCCCATCGCTTTGAGATGGGGCACGTCTTCGTCGGGGATGATGCCCCCACCAAAGAGCAAAATGTCGTCGGCACCCTGCTCCTTGAGCAGGCGGCGCACCTCGCCAAAGTAGTGCATATGGGCCCCCGACAGCACCGACAGGCCAATGGCGTCCACGTCTTCTTGCAGGGCCGCCGAGACGATCATCTCCGGGGTTTGTCGCAGACCGGTGTAGATGACCTCCATACCGGCATCGCGCAAGGCCCTGGCCACCACCTTGGCCCCGCGATCGTGACCGTCCAGGCCGGGCTTGGCAATGAGCACCCGTATTCTTCTGTCCATACGCCTATCTTACGGCAGGCTGCCAAAAGCAACCAGGCAGGCGCAAACCACCCACAACCCCTTACAGCACAGCCAAAGGCCCCTGGAGGATTCGGCGGCGTGCGTCAGGCTGTGGAGGCTGAAAGCTTCGGCGAATGGTGCGCTTTCTCGAGGTGTTCCTTGAACTGTTCAAAGGTTACCTTGAGCAGCTTGTTGGGTTCGCCAAAGAGTGTGGCGTACCACTCGGCGGCCTTGTCCAGTAGGGGGCTGTCGTAGTGGGGCTGACCCTCGAAGAGGAGCTCGAGGTGGGTGCCCCCGTCCTCGGTTTCGCTCAGGCGCAACCAGCCCGAAATTTCCAGGTTGTGCGGCACCCCCGGCACGCTGCGGAATTCTAAGAACTCAGGGGGGCGGCGCTGCGTGGCCTCGGCCACCCAGACCAGATCCACCGGCGGCTGCCCCCGCGCCCGGAAGCGCCAGGCCGAGCCCTCGCGGCTCACCTCCTTGATGGCCTTGGCCCAGACCGGCCAGTTCGAGAAGTCCTGGAAAGCCGCCCAAACCGCCTCGCGTGGGGCCCGGATGTTGAGCACCAACTCCTCCCTGAAACGCATGGCTACCTCCCTTGGTGGATTACGCGCACGGCGGAAAGAGAACGAGTACAAGTTGGGGTAAGTGTATGGTGCCATAGAAAGGTGTACGGGCGGTGAAGCCTGGATTACACTACAGGGATGATGAAGGTGCACGTGATTGGAGCTGGCCTGTCGGGTGCGGAGGCAGCGTTTACTGCGGCCCGGCTGGGGGCGCAGGTTCGGCTGTATGAGATGCGGCCCCGGCGCATGACCCCCGCCCACCAGACCGGACACTTTGCTGAGCTGGTCTGCTCCAATAGCCTGGGAGGCGAAGGCGAGACCAACGCCAAAGGCTTGTTGCAGGCCGAGCTGCGGGCGGCCGGCTCCCTGATCATGCAGGCTGCCGACCGGAACCGGGTTCCGGCGGGCGGGGCGCTGGCGGTGGAGCGAGAAGGGTTTGCGCAGGAGGTTACCCGGCGGCTCGAGGCCCACCCCAACATCGAGGTGGTGCGGGAGGAGCTAACGAGGATTCCTCCAGACGGCATTACCGTGCTGGCGACCGGCCCGCTCACCTCCGACGGCCTCTCAGAGCACCTGCGCAGGCTGTTGGGCGACGAATTCCTGGGGTTCTACGACGCCGCCGCGCCGGTGGTGCTGGGCGAAAGCATCAACATGGAGGTGGTCTACCGGGCCGGGCGGTATGGGCAGAGCGCCGACTATTTGAACTGCCCCCTGAACGAGGAGCAGTACCGCCGGTTTTACGAGGTGCTGAGCCAGGCCCGCAAACACACCCCCCACGAATGGGAGAAGCTCGAGTTCTTCGAGGGTTGTATGCCCATCGAGGAAATTGCCCGCCGCGGCTTCGACACCCCGCGCTTTGGCCCCATGAAGCCGGTGGGCCTGCCCGACCCCCGAACCGGCCAGGAGCCCTACGCGGTAGTGCAACTGCGGGCCGAGGATCGGCGCGGCCAGATGTGGAGCCTGGTTGGCTTCCAAACCGGATTGAAGTGGGGCGACCAGAAGCTGGTGGTGCAGAGCATACCGGGTCTGGAAAACGCCGAGATCGTGCGTTACGGGGTAATGCACCGCAACACCTACCTGTGCGCCCCCCGGCTGATTGAACCAACCCTGCAGTTCCGGGCGCACCCGAACCTGCTGGTAAGTGGGGTGCTGTGCGGGGTGGAGGGTTACCTCGAGTCCGCAGCCACCGGCTTTCTGGCCGGCCTCAACGCAGCCCGGCTGGCCCAGGGCCAGGAAGCCCTGGTTCCACCCGAAGCGACAATGCTGGGCGGCCTGGTGCGGTATTTAGCCAGCGCCAACCCCGACAACTTCCAGCCCATGAACGCCAACTGGGGGCTGGTACCCGCCGAAGTCGGCAAGGGCAAAAAGTCCGAGAAACGGGCCCGGATGTTCCACCGGGGTCTGGCCGAGTTTCGGGCCTGGCTGGCCCGGTCGGTGGGCCTGGCTAGCGAGGAAATACTGGCAGGTTGAGGGCGGCCAGACTGGCATACACCACCTGCCAGCCCTGCTCGCCGAACACCAGCTGGGCCTCGCCGCTGCGCCGCACCGGACTGCCGTCCAGCACGGCCAGCAGGCTGAAGCGCAGGGTAGCCTGGTTGCCCGCCAGCCGGGTTTGCAGGTTCTCGAGGCTAAACCCATCCAGCCGAACCCCGCTGCGGCCAAACGCCACCGAAGGGTTCTGCAGGAAGCGCTGGCTCCAGACCGGATCGTTGCACTTCAGGCCCTCGAACACCTGGCGCAGGGCGTTCTCGGCCAGCAGAGCCGAAGGTTGGGGGCGCAGGTTGGGGTCGGGGCGGGCAATGGCCTCGATGGCAGCCCTGGCCCAGTGGCAGGGCGGCACATCAACAAAGGGCGAAGTACCCGCCTGGGTTTGTGCTAGCGAAAGGCTCCCCAGGAGCCCCAGAACAACAAGCTTTTTCATAGCCCCACGGTGACAGATGGAGCGGCCTTCGACAAGGGAACCGAATACCTTTCGGAGTAGGTATAAACTGTGCAAGATGGAACGTAAATACTTTGGAACCGACGGGGTGCGGGGCGTGGCCGGCGAGCCACCCCTGACGCCGCAATTCGTGCTCAAGCTGGGGCAGGCTGCGGGGGCTTACTTCAAAAGCGCACAAAAAAAGCCCGTGGTGTTGCTGGGCAAGGACACCCGCCAGTCCTGCGATATGCTCGAGGCCGCCCTGGCCGCGGGCCTGATGTCCCAGGGCGTGCGGGTCGAGCACCTGGGGGTGCTGCCCACCCCGGGGGTGGCCTACCTGACCAAGGCCCTGGGGGCCACCGCCGGCGTGATGATTTCCGCCAGCCACAACCCCTACCAGGACAACGGCATCAAGTTTTTCAGCGCTGCAGGCGACAAGCTGCCCGACGAGGCAGAAAGCGAGATTGAGGGCCTGCTGGAGCGCGAGTTCAAGACCGATGGCATCGGCACGGTCTCCGACTTCCGCGAGGCCGAGCGGATGTACCTGGACTTCCTCTCTTCCAAAGGAAGCAGCCTGGAAGGGCTCAAGGTGGCCCTCGACACCGCCAACGGGGCCACCTATCGCCTGGCCCATCGGCTATTCCAGCGGCTGGGGGCCGAGGTGTTCGTGATGTTCAACACCCCCGATGGGCGCAACATCAACAAAGGCTGCGGTTCGACCCACCCTGAGTTTTTGCGCCAGCAGGTGGTGGAGATGGGCTTTGACCTGGGGGTGGCCTTCGACGGCGACGGCGACCGGGCCATTCTGGTAGACCGGCAAGGGCGCGAGTTCCACGGCGACCACGTGCTCTACCTGAACGCCCTGGTGCGGCGCGAGCCGGGGGTGGTGGGCACCCTGATGAGCAACATGGGCCTCGAGGTCAAACTGCGCGAGGCCGGCATCAACTTCTACCGCACCGCGGTGGGCGACCGCTACGTCTATGAGAAACTCAAGGCCTCGGCCCTGACCCTGGGCGGGGAGCAGAGCGGCCATGTGCTCTTCCTCGACCACGCCCCCACCGGCGACGGCATGCTCACGGCCATCCTGACCCTGAAGGCCATGCGCGAGTCCGGGCGTGACCTTTCCGAGTGGTACGAGGCCCTGCCCATGTACCCCCAGCTCCTGAAGAATGTGCGGGTCGCGGATAAGCAAAAGGTCATGCAGCAGCCCGAGCTGCACCAGGCCATCCAGGAGGCCGAGCAAAAGCTTTCAGGCCAAGGGCGGGTTAATGTGCGACCCTCCGGCACCGAGCCGCTGGTGCGGGTGATGGTGGAAGGCCCCGCCGAACTGATCGAGCCGGTTTCGTCGGAGCTGGTAGCACTGGTAGAGCGCCTGGGAAGCGCCAGCTAGTATGAAGGTACGCCTGCCCATTACCGTCCGCTACGCCGAGACCGACGCCATGGGGGTGGTGCACCACAGCAGCTATGTGATCTGGCTCGAGGCCGCGCGGGTGGAGTGGCTCAACCAGATTGGGCTTCCCTACACCCAGATTGAAGCCCAGGGCCTGGCTTTTGCGGTGGTGGAAATTGGCCTAACTTACCGCAGCCCGGCTCGGTTCGGCGACACGGTCGAGGTCGAAACCTGGCTCAGCGAGGCCACCTCGCGCACGTTGCAGTACCGCTACCGGGTCTGGAAGGGCCAAACCCTGCTGGCCGAGGGTTTCACCCGCCACCTCTGCCAGGACACCCGGGGCAAGGCGGTGCGGATTCCCGCCGCCGTTGCAGAGCCACTCCACAAGTATCTGGTGTCGGACAGAGCATAGCCCGGCCCCACCCTGGGAAGAGACGGGAAGCAGGGTTGGCAAACGGGCCTTGCGCCTGACGGCGGCAGCCTACACCCGGCTGGGGCAGCCCACTAAAAGCCCGGGCGGATCGGCAGCCCCTGAAACCGCCTCGTCGCGCAACAGGGCCTCGAGAGCCAGCTTTCACCAGCGTGATAAACTTAGGGCCGACCATGACCCTTTTCGAACAGTTTGAGCGTCACATCAACCCCGGTCTGGCCGGGCTGCTGCGCTTCACCGGGCTGGACAAGGTGGAGTCCCACGCCGAAGGGGTGTACGTCTGGGACACCGAAGGCAAACGCTACCTGGACTTTTTAGGCCTGTACGGAACCCTATCCCTGGGCCACCGGCACCCCAAGGTGGTGGCTGCGGTCAAGGCCCAGCTCGACAGAATGCCCATGTCGGTGCGGGTGATGGTTTCCGAACCCACCACCAGGCTGGCCGCCCGCTTAGCCGAGATCACCCCCGGCGAGCTTTCGATGGTCTATTTTGGCAACTCGGGCACCGAAGGGGTGGAGGCAGCGCTCAAATTTGCCCGCTTCTACACGGGCAAGCCTGGCTTTATCACCACCCAAGGGGGCTACCACGGCAAAACCCTGGGGGCTCTTTCGGTTACACCGCGCGAGCACTACCAGCTTCCGGCGCGGCCCCTGGTGCCGGGGGTGACGGTGGTGCCCTACGGCGATGCCCAGGCCATTGAGGCGGCCATTGGCCCCGACACCGCCGCGGTGATCGTGGAGCCCATTCAGGGCGAGGGGGGCATCCGGGTACCGCCCGAGGGGTACCTGCGGGAGGTGCGGCGCATCACCCGCGAGAAGGGCGTGCTGATGATCGCCGACGAGGTACAGACCGGCCTGGGCCGCACCGGCAGGCTCTGGGCGGTGGACTGGGAAGAGGTAGAACCCGACATCCTGGTGAGCGCCAAGGCCTTAGGGGGTGGGGTGATGCCCATCTCGGCCACCATCTGCCGCCCGGAAATCCTGGGCATCTACAAAACCGAGCCCCTGATTCACTCCACCACCTTTGGGGGCAACCCGCTGGCCGCGGCGGCGGCGCTGGCGGCCATCGAAGTCACGCTGGAAGAGGACATGCCCGCCCGCGCCCTCGAGATGGGCCAGTACTTGATGGGGCAACTGGCCGGGCTGCAGCAGGCCTACCCCGAGTTCATCCAGGAGGTGCGGGGCCGGGGTCTGCTGGTGGGCCTCGAGTTCACCGACGCCGACATCGGGGCGGTGGTGGTGGCCGAGCTGGCGACGCGGGGGGTGCTGACCGCCTTTGGCCTCAACAACCCCAAGGTGGTGCGCCTGGAGCCCCCCCTGATTGTGGAGAAGACACACATTGACGAGTGCCTCGAGGCCCTGGACGGGGCTTTAAAAGCTACCCAGCTGGCCTTCGAGGGTGTGCTGTAGGCTGGGCTGAGCATACCGAGTTGGTTCTGTGGTAGGGCAAACTTGGGCTTCGAAAGAAACCGGCGTCGGTTGATTGGTGGCGAGCCAGCCTATCTGGCATGACGCCGGTCTATTTGAATCAGGTGCGCCTTGCCCTATGAAGCTCGGTTTGGCCCTGTGCCCTTGCGCTTTGAGCGATCATCTCTGACAATCGTACTGTGTTGGCCAAACGCATAATTCCTTGCCTCGATGTCCACAACGGGCGGGTGGTCAAGGGTATTAACTTTGTGAATCTACGCGACGCTGGCGATCCAGTAGAGGCCGCTAAAGCGTACAACCTGGCCGGGGCCGATGAGCTGGTGTTTCTGGACATCACAGCTACCCACGAAGAGCGCAGTATTATGCTTGAAATTGCTACTCAGGTAGCCGAGCAGGTGTTTATTCCCTTCACGGTGGGCGGGGGTGTGCGAAGCCTCGAGGACGCTCGAGCCCTGCTGCTGGCCGGAGCCGACAAGGTCTCGGTCAACTCGGCGGCCGTCAAACGTCCTGAGCTAATCCGGGAGCTCTCCGATCACTTTGGCAATCAGGCTGTGGTACTGGCCATTGACGCCAGGTGGAACGGGGCCTCCTGGGAGGTGTATGTAGCTGGAGGCCGCATCCCCACAGGGCTGGATGTGCTCCGCTGGGCCGAGGAGGGCGCAAGGCTGGGCGCTGGAGAAATTCTCCTCACCAGCATGGACGCCGACGGAACCAAAGCCGGCTTCGATGTAACACTTTACAGAGCCGTGTCGCAGGTGGTGGGAATTCCCGTGATTGCCTCCGGGGGTGCTGGAAGCAAAGAGCACTTTGCCGAAGTGCTGGGCGCAGGCGTTGCCGATGCGGCCCTGGCCGCCAGCGTCTTTCATTTCGGCGAAATTGCCATCCCAGAGCTCAAAGCCTATCTAGCCGCTAAGGGCATTCCCGTGCGTATTGAGCCTCCCATGGCTATGGTAAACGTTTAGAGAATCGAACCTAAGCTAAGCCTGCACACCGCACCTGGTCTTGTTGCAATAAGGAGTACGACTGTCCAGAATAGGCCGTGGGTAACTTATGGATCTCACCAGAGTACGATTTGATGCCAATGGCCTGGTTCCGGTTATCGTGCAGGACGCACGCACAGGGAAGGTGCTCACGCTTGCCTACGCCAACCTCGAGGCCCTCGAGCAAACCCTGCAAACCCGCCAAAGCACCTTCTGGAGCCGCAGCCGGAACGAGCTATGGGTCAAAGGTCTTACCTCAGGGCATACCCAGCAGGTGGTAGAGGTCGTGCTCGACTGCGATCAGGATGCAGTTTTGTACAAGGTTATCCCGCGGGGCCCGGCTTGCCACACCGGGGCCGAGAGCTGCTTTCATCATGCCCTAACCTCTGCTCACACCCCCCCCTTGGGCGAGGTGCTGGAGAGGGTGTATCAAACCATCCAACAGCGAATAGATAGCCTCCCCGAAGGCTCTTACGTAGCCAAAAT
>Ga0101945_1000772_pt1 | contig 43884 bp, 30 predicted proteins | sample DewCreD2012metaG_2_FD_75246 | JGI IMG/M metagenome (GOLD analysis project Ga0101945, IMG submission 75246) | Hot spring sediment bacterial and archeal communities from British Columbia, Canada, to study Microbial Dark Matter (Phase II) - Dewar... ... | reverse complement strand
TCGAGGAAATCGTTGAGGCCGTGTCGGCAGTTTTGCACGGGTGCCGATTGCGTCCCACGCCGAGCCCCACACCGACTCCACCAGCTCTGTCGTTGCCGCCTTGCGGTGCGCAGCAACAAACCACGGTGCTCTTGAGCACCGGCCAGGGCGTGAGCGGCCCAGGCGTGGCGGATCCGTTTTGGCGCTTTGCTTCGCCGACACCCGCGGTGGGACCGGTTCCGTTTACCACCAATCCGTCGGTTGCATGGGCACCGGCGCCCTCCGGTTCCTGGTGGGTCCAGCCTGATGCGAGCGGGAATCCACAGCCCGGACCCTCCGCGGGTTACGTGGTTGCGTTTACCATTCCGGGGCCGCTGACTCAGTACACGGCGTTGCGCCTCGTGGGCCAGTACGCTGCTGACAACACGGTGCCCTCGATTTTGCTCAACGGTACTCCAATTGCCTCGTGCACTCCCGCAAGCAGCAACTGCTTTGCCTCGTTGCAACCTTTGAGCTTGCAGGCCACCGCGTTCCCCTTTGCTCCCTTCGTGGCCGGCGCCAACACATTGCGTGTGAACGTTGCCAATCTGAGCAATATCACCGGGCTGGTAGTGGATGCGCGGTTGGAAGCGGACTGCGCGCCCTTGAGCCCCACGCCCACGCCAACGTTCAGTCGAACTGCGACACATACGCGTCCCCCCACACCGACTCGCACTCCGACGCGAACGCTCACTGCCACACCGAGCGCGTCCAGCACTCGCACACCGACGTCGACGCCACGACCTACAGCGACGCCGTCTCGCTCTCCCACGGGAACGCCTTCGCCTCTGCCGTCACCAAGTCCAACCCCGACTTCCAGTCCGGTTTTTTCTCCAACTCCGACCCCCAGTCCTACGTGCACCGGGATCCCCGCGGGTGCTGTGGGTTGGTGGCCACTCGACGAACAGGTGGGTAGCTTGGTTGTGGCCGACATCAGCGGAGCGGGGAATAACGGTGCTTCCCAGCCCGGCGCTTTAGGATTCGGGAGCGGCCCCGCACCGGTGGCAGGGCAAGTGGGCGGAGCGCTGTATTTTTATTCCGGGGGCGAATTCGTGGAGGTCCCACCTGGAAGCAGTCTCGACCGAGCCAATGCCGACCTGACCATTGACGCATGGTTCGCAGCGTTCCTGCCTGGGTCGCCCAGCTTCGGAGGCGTGCCGAACTTTTCTCCGGGAACAACCTTCTTCTATTCGATCGTCGACAAACTCGATCCCGCGGGCAACTCTGGGTACGGCTTTTACCTGCGCACCTTCGCTACGGCGCTGCCGTCGCCTCCACCGGTCGGGTTCCCGGTGACCGTTACGGTGGACCTGGTGTTCGCTCTTGGCAACGCGGGATTTGCCGTACAGATCCACCAAGGTACGACCAGCTATCCGGGGCCGAACCAGCCGTGGCCACCTCTCGTGCCGCCGTGGCCTTACAATGGACAGTGGCTGCACGTTGCGGTGACGGTGGACCGCACGAGCAACACCGGACAGTTTTATCTCAACGGCGTTCTCTGGGGCGCGCCGTTCACCCTCCCTGCCGGCACCAACAATACGCTTCCCGTTTGGTTCGGCAAGTCCCGCTTGGCTGACAACGGCTTCGAGTTTGCGCTCGACGAGATCGAGATCTTCGACCGCGTCCTCAACCCTGGCGAGATTGCAGGTGTCGCGGGTGCTGGCGGCAAGTGCAAGACGCCGACAGTGCCGGCCCGAACTCCGACCGCTACCCCGACGGCTTCCCCGCAGGGTGGATGCGATTTCATCGGCCCGAGGATGTGTGGCGGAACCTGCCCGAATCCTACCGACGTGTGCGTGCCCAAGCCCGATGACTCTGGTTGCGAGTGCGTCCCGGGCCAGCCTCGGGCGACAGAAACGCCCACGCCGACCACTACAGTGGGTTGCCCGGGGGCGATTTGTACGGCGACACCGACGCACAGCAGCACGCCTGAGAGATCGCCCACGCCCACGTTCACGCGCACCGCGACGATTTCCCCGACGCGCACGCCCACGCTGAGTCTCACAGCGACACCGACGCGCACGCCGACGGCCACTTTCACAGCGACGCCAAGCGCCACGGCGACGCCAACGTGCGGCCCAAGCGTGTCCGTGGACATTTCGACCGGACAGGCTGTGATTGGGGGCAGCGACCCGATTTGGTCGCTGATCGCGGCGCCATCGGGGACGACGGGCTTCTCTTCTCCCGGTCCCGCAACGGTCATCGCACCGAACGGTTCTTGGTTCACGTTGTCCGGCACGCAGTGGATCTCCGCGAATACAGGCTGCACGAACACTCTCACAACCGACTGTCCGGCTGGGACATACTCATACGAACTCTGTTGGGAGCAATGCGGTCGGCTCGACCCGTCGCCGCTCGAGATTCTCGCGGACAACACTGCGACGGTCCACCTTGACGGGATTCCCGTCACGACCACTCCGCCGACGATCGGGTTCACGACCCCCGCGACCATCCCGGCCAGCGCCTTGGCTCCGTTGGGTACGGGCGTCCATACCCTGCGGGTCGACGTGCAAAATAACCCGTTTAGCGGAGGCGGTGGCACCGCGACCGGCATGGACCTCAGCGGGACCCTGAAGGGATCCGTGGCCATCGTCGTGTGCCGGGCTCCTACGTCCACCTTCACCGCGACTCCGGCGCTAACACCCACATCCACTCGTACACGCACCGCAACGATTTCCCCGACGCCCACGCCCACGCTGACGCCGACGCCTACGCGAACCGCGACAGCCACCGCTTCCCGGACGCCGACGCACACACCGACGCGCACGCCGACGCCGTGCTTCGCCGAGGTGTGCGTCACCAAGTTCTGGGACTTGAACGGGAACGGCCAGAATAACGGCGAGCCGGGCCTGTCAGGCTGGACGATACAGTTCCTCGATTCCAGCAGCGGTGTGCTGGTCAGCAGTGTGGTTACTGGCCCCAGCGGAACGATCTGCGCTGGCATCCCAGCACCGGCTACGTACAACGTTCAGGAGGTGCTGCAAGGCGGTTGCGTGCAGACGTTTCCTCCTCCACCGGGCATCCACGCGCTCTCACTCACCTGCGGGCAGTTGGTGAACATCGAGTTCGGTAATCGCTGCCCCTTACCCACGCTCACGCCGACATCCACTCCCACGCCCACGCCCAGCCGAACCCCGACGAGGACGCCGACATCCAAGGCACCGCCCCCGGATTGAAGGCACAAATTACCAGCGCGGAGGATGCTCGGCTGCTGGGCCGATCGAGCTCGAGGCAGCAGTAGATTTGCTTTGCGTCTTCCCGGGCCGTGCGAACATGAAAATCTGGACACGCACCATTCGTGTACCGAGGCGGCACCTTTGGCTCCAGCCAATCTGGCTCGCTTGCTCATCGGACCGTGACGCCGGCGATGTAGTCGGCCCGCGGCAAATCACTCGAAGAAGGTTGCGTTGCTACGCCGGCGGGTCGTGCACGTCGAGCAACGATGCACTGACTCCTGTTTCTCGGAAAACCGATGCATCGCGAACGTGCTCCAGCAGAGACGCTACCGCCGCCGGGGCAGCGCTGGCGCCGTGAGGGAAGCAGCGGGAGACAGCGGCCGCACGCGCCCGTACGGCCAGCCGATGCATCCGCAATCGGCGCAACCTTCTCTCCTGAGTGTCTTGTGACGCGGCACTGCCCGCGGGTTTCCGGAAGCTCAGCCGCATCGGAGAAATTCCGCGGGAACCGGTGCTGCATGGACCGCGCCGCTCGAAGGTGCGGCGAGACTCGCGCCGGACTCAGCGGGCTGGTGCTGCGCAAGAGCTTCGCGGCGACCTGTGTGAGCTGTCGCTCCTCGAGGAGGAACAGGATCTACACAGCAAGCACACTTCTTGCGACGTTACAGAGGTCCGACCCCACCCAGTTGGTCGCCAGCACTACACGCCCAAGCACGCTTCGCGGGGGAAGCACATGAGCTGTCCTTCAGCATCTTGCAGTGGGGCTACCTGCGTCATGCGAGCTTCCGTTCCACCTTGGAGCTGCACACCCGCGTGCTGGAGTTCATCGCGTGCTGGAAGGGGCAGGTGCGGCGCTTTCGGTGGACTTTCCGAGGATGTCCGTTGCAAGCTGGGATCGATTTGGCAGGGGCCGCACGACATGAGTCGCAAAGCAGGGAATCTCCCAAGCGCCGCGGTGCAGACGGGGGTAGGTCCGGATTCTAGCTAGTTATCGAGGCCGAGACTTCGCGCTGATACCGGCGCGGGCGGGATGCAGGTCGAAAATCTAGCGGACGAGCGGAGCACTGCTCCGCGCTGGGATGACACCGGCGCGGGGAAACTCAATCCGCAGGCAACGACGGTGCGTATCTCCTCGGATTGCGAGAATCCAGACCTGACCCCAAGCCCCAAACCTTGTGTGACACAAACCTCTCTAGCGCCGCTCAGGGCGCGGTGTCCCTGGCACCACAGCCGTTGAGGGCGTTGTTCACGGCCGTGACGATCTCGTCGATGGTGATCGCGCCGTCGTGATTGGGGTCACCGGTCACACACGCGGACACCGGCGCGGTGCCCAGGGCGACGTTCACCATCAGGACCAGCTCGTCGACAGTGACCGCGCCGTCGCCGCCGCAGTCTCCCGTGCACGCCGCGGGCGGCGGGCCGATGACGATGGATGTGTCGGCCTGTGGGGGACACTCCTTTGGCTCGACGTTCCCGACGAGGTCCGTAGCGATACTGCAGAACGCATACGCCTCACCGACTCGGCCGGTGAAGGTCGCTGCCGTGTCCGTCGTATCGCTGACCAGCGGCGTAAATGCGCCGCCGTTCGCCGAGACGTACACCGTATACGTGGCGACGCCGGCGCCCTCGTCGCTGCCCTCCCAGTGCAGTTGCACGTGGGGATCCGGCTGTGTGGCCGGCAGCGGCAGGACGTGGCTTCGCGGTGGAGAGTTGTCGATCGTGTTGCGCCACTCCGGTGTGTCGATGGGAGGATTCACGTCGAACACGACGCGCGCCTGGTTGCGAATTTCCGTGCCCGTCGGCAGTGCAGGTTTTGGTTCGACGGCAAACAGCACGCTGCCTTCACCTTGGGGTGAGGTGACATTCGGAGGCAGACAGCCGAGCAACGGATCCTCCGGGAGCTCTCCCGTGGCTGGATCGAGTGAGATTAGGCGCCACGTCAACAAGCCCGTGTCAGAGGCAAGCTGCGCCTCGATTTTGCAGAGGAGATTCTCTGCGGGTCGGAGGTCCACCTCTGTGGTGAACTCGGTCAACCCGGGCGGTGGGACGACGGTTTTGCCGCCAAAGCTCATCGGCCCCAGGCTAAAGGTGCTCAAGTCCAGCAGATCCCGATCGAGTTGGTCAGTGATCACCACTTCTTGGGCGGGCGCCGTGGCGGCCTCGATGTTCTCGAACAGCACGAGATACCGGAGCGGATCAGCGCCGGTGATATGGTGATTGGGGCCCGCGCCGAGCGAGCCCACTTTCTCGTTCGGGTCATGGGAACCGACCGGGCCGATCCGGAATCCGCCGCAGCCCGACCCGCTTCCTCCGGCACGAAAGCCGACGGGGATGCCCTTGCACTGCTTTGGGACACAGGCATTGCCCACGACCTTCCAGCCAATCTCCCTGCATTCGGCCGCGCTGCCCGCCGCCCAGGCGGGTGCGATCCGCAGAAGGGCATCGGTCGAGGCGACGAGCCCCCCGGTCAGGCGCGCGCCCAGGCTGGCATCCGCCGGCACCGGGCGTGCGCTTTGGCCGGCAAGCGCCGCCCCGTGCTGCGCCACGTCGATCAGGAGCTGAGAGAGCGCGTAGACCTGGGGCTGCGCCCCACCGCTCGCCACCCACGCGCGGCGGCCGTCCTCGACGACGCGCGCTAGCTGCTCGGCGGCGTACCGCTCGAGCGCGGGTTCGAGCTCAGAAGGGATGGCGACGCCGCGCGCGCGCTCGGCATACGCGCGCGCGCCGGCGATGAATTCGGCGGGAATCTGCGGACGGCGGTCGGGAAGGACATAGGGAGCGTCGGTGCCGGCGACGAGCACGATCTCGCGCCCGAGCGTCTGCGGCGGCGGGGTGAGCACCAGTTCGAGCACCCCCACGAAACCGGCCGGCACGACCGGCAGGAAAAGCGGCAACACCGTGACCTCGCCGTCGATCGGCACCGGAATCTGGTTCCAGTCGGTCGGTGGTTGGCCTTCGTGCTCGGGCGGCGGCGTGATCGAGAAGCGCAGGCGAAAGTCGACGGGGTAGGGAATGCCGATCATCACGGGAACGCCGAACGCATCCACGTCGCCGTCGTTGGTGACGAGGACCTGGTAGACCGCAGGGCGACCCACGCGGGGCTGGAGGCGTCCGAGGATCTCGACCGCCGGCCGCGCGCCGCCGCCTTCCTCGACAACGAACGCCGCCGGCAGGCGGACCGCCCTGCCGTCGGGGTTTGTCACCACCAGGTCCCAGGCGCCCGCCGGCGTCCCCGCAAGATCGAAGACCGCGGTGATGACCGCGCCGCGGGCGCCGACCTGCGCTGGCTGGCCCACGATGGCCGGCAGGCCGTCGCGCCGGAGCTCCACGGCCGCGCCGGTTGCGAATCCGCTGCCGTAGACAAGCGCGGTCACAGTGCCCGCGTTGCCGGCGTGCGCTGGCCGGATGCCAGCGACGGACAGCGCGGCCGTCGGCTCGGCCAGCTCGAAGGCGCCGATGTCGCAGCGGGGGATGCCATCGCCGTTGCCGTCCTGGAGGCGCTGGATGCCGCGCTGGTCGGTCGCCGGGCATGCGTCGCCGCCGCTGCCGGGGGCAGCGGGGTTGGCGGCGTCGATGGCCGGGCTGCCGGCTGCGAGCGCGTGCGTCTGCGTCGGGCCGCCGTTGTCGGCGAGGGGACCGAGCTGCGGGTCGATGGGGTTGGCCGTGGTCCCGACCCGGTCGGTTGCGGTCTGCGCGAAGTTGCAGTCCGCGCCGTTGCCGATCAGGTTGTAGCCAGCCGACTGCATTCTCCCGGCGTCGCTCGCGCAGTCGGGTCCGCCCGCTGGGGCGCCGCCGACGATCGCACGGTTCCCGGCCACGATGGTATTGCTGAGTACCATGCTTCCACGAATGCCCGCGTACCTGGCGATGCCACCGCCGCCCACACCCGCCCCGGCGGTGCCGGTCGCGGCGTTGTCGGTGATGGTGCTGCTCGAGATGGTGCTCGCGCCTGTGCTCTGGAAGTAGATGCCGCCGCCGGCGGAGCCGCCGCGCGGCGGCTCGGTGCGATTGCCGCTCACGGTAGTGTTGCGTAAGTGCAGATCACCGGCGATGACGGCGATTCCGCCGCCGTTGGTCCCGGTCTCGCTTCTCACGACGTTTCCGCTGACGGTGCTGTCGACGAGCGTTAGCTCGTCGCCGAAGCTGCAGATGCCGCCGCCGCCGTTTGAGAATTGCCCGGCAACGGTATTGTTGCGCAGGGTACTGCGGAGCACGTGGGTCGCGCTCGACTGCTCGTTGTAGAGTCCCCCGCCGGTGCTGGCCGTGTTGTCGCGGACGGTGCTGTCGACGAGCGTGAGCGTCCCCACGCGGTTCGCCACGCCGCCCCCCTGTCCCGGCGTACTGTTGCCCCGGATCACGCTGTCGGCGATCGTCAGCGAGCCGCTCGGAATCAGCCCGCCGTAGATGGTCTGCGTCGAGCCGAGCAGCACCCCCGCGCCGTCTGCGCGGACGAACGAGACGCCGACGCCGCGGCCGTTCTGGATGGTGACTCCGCGGATGGTGACGGCGATGCGATCCCCCCGCGGGTCGACGTGGAAGACGCGGTCGAGCCCGCCGCCGTCGATGATGGTCGTGCCCGCGCCCGCGCCGGTGACGACGAGGTCGCCGGAGATGTCGAGGTCGCCCGTGGCCGCGGCGTCCTCTGCGGCCCCCGCGATCGCGAGCGTATAGGTGCCCGCCGGTACGACGATCTCGTCTGCACCGGGCGCAGCATTGGCTTCCTGAATCGCCGCCCGCAGCGTGCACTCCGGCGTGGCCGGCGCCGGTGGCACTGTCCTTTCCGTATCGCAAAGGTTACACGGCCCGTCGACGCCCGCATTCGTGCAGTCCGCATCGGTCGTGCACGTGATGCCGGGGTTGTCCTGGCATCTGCCGCTGCCGGGACGTGGGTCCGCCACGTCAGCCGTGCTGTTCACGGTGAACGTCGCGGCCGTGGCTGGTCTGCTCCCCAGGCTCAGGGTGAGTGCGACGAGCGCGGCTAGGGCAGGAAGGATCGGGCGAGCGAGCGCTCGTTCGATTCGGTGGATCATTTCAGAAGGCCGTTCTCTCCGCTTTCCCACCACAGCCGTTGAGGGCGTTGTTCACGGCCCTGACGATCTCGTCGATGGTGATCGCGCCGTCGTGATTGGGGTCACCGGTCACACACGCGGACACCGGCGCAGTGCCCAGGGCGACGTTCACCATCAGGACCAGCTCGTCGACAGTGACCGCGCCGTCGCCGCCGCAGTCTCCCGTGCACGCTGCGGGTATTGGTGTGGCGGTCGGTGTGGGTGTCGCGGTCGGCGTGAGTGTGGCCGAACCCCTTGGAGTCGGCGGCGTCGCGCTCGGCACCGTGGTCGGCGTTGCCGTCGATATCGGGGTTGACGTCCGTGTAGCCATCGCGGTTCCCGTTGCGCTGGGCGCCGCACTCGGCGTGTCGGTCGGTGGCGGGGTCGCGCTGGCAGAGGGTGCTGGCGTGTTACTGGGCGACGGCGTCCTACTGGGCGTGGCGATGTCGGCAGGTGTCGCAGTCGGCGTCGGTGTGGTGCTGCGGGTCGGCGAGGGCGTCGCCGTGCGTGTCGGCGTCGCGGTGAACGCCGGCGTTTCCGTCGACGTTGCGCTTGGCGTTGCGGCGCTTGGGACAGCCGTCAGTGTCGGGGTCGGGGTGCGCGTCGGGCTTGAGGGGAAGGTAGCGGTGGCCGTTGGCGAAAGAGTGCGCGTCGGGCTTGCGGTGCCCGTCGGTGTGGCGGTTGGCGTTTCAGGCATCGGCGCGATCACGCCCGGCCAGAATCCGCCGCGCAAGACGAAGGGGCCGCCGGTTGCCGTCCCGGCATCGGGCTGGCCCACTGTGCCACCAAGTCGATACGTGCCGCCGGCGACGAACGTCGCCCCGCCGCCGTCGACCGTGTTGCGCGTCAGATCATAGCCGTCGCCGGTCTGCGCCGGCGCCGGCGAGCTCACGAACAGCGAAACAAGGAAAGGCAGGACGATCGACAAGCAGCGGAGCCTCAGGGGCATCGTCCGCTGCAGTGGCTCGATCAGAACCATGATGAAGTCCCCGACAAATGGCACCGCCCATCCGCCTTCAAGGGTTGATCACCATGACGTTGAACTGTGGCTCGAGTGATACGTTATCCAAGCCGTGGTACACTGCCCACCGGTCGTTCGGACAGCCACCGATCGCGTACCATACGCCGAGGCCGTCCGCACGGAATTTTCTCGGCGTGACAATGAGAATCGCGTCCGGGTGGCCATTGGCGTACGGGTTGTCGAGGAATGAGAAGTGATTGTCGGGCCCACAAATGTTGTTCTGGTTGATCGTGTGGATGAAAACCGGTGTCGCTGTCCCGAGACCTGCGCCGAGTACTTTGATAGCCCCTTGACCCAGGGCCAACGCACTGCTGGATGGACCGCTCCCCTCGAAGTAGCCCCCCGTAGCGCCGCCGCGTCCGACAACTCCGGTGCCGAGTGAGCTGTTGGTCGCCACCCCTTCAACGCCGATGACTTGGCCGGACCCCGAGAGCGCCGAGCCGCGCACGCCGGCGGCGTTGAGTTCATTGGAGTGGGTCTCCCCGTACACACCGTAAGCGGCGTTCCCGGTCTGGGAGTGGTTGACGGCGTAGACCGCTCCATTGTTCGCGCTGTTCTCGAAGTACCCGCCGACGTTCTTCATCCCTCTCCCAACCACGCCGGCTCCAACGGGACTATTGTTGGCGACCCCTTCAACCCCAATGACCTGGCCGGAGGACGCCGTGGCCTCGCCCCGCACGCCGGCGGCCGCGAACGTATTTGACACGCTCCGTCCGAAAACCCCGTAGTGGAGCCCCGTGAGGCTGTTGCTCTCGCCACGCACGCCGTCGCCGGCACTCAAGCCCGACACCCCGACGCCGTCGGGGGAGTCCGACTGGCCGTACACGCCGGTGCTGGCGCCGCTCGTGGCCGTCGCCCAGGCCTGCACGCCTGAGCCGAAACCATTCTGGGTAATCGAGAACGCCGGCATGTTGACGCTCGTACTCCCGGCGAATGGCAGGGTCAGTGCGGTCGTCGGATTGCCCCACGCCACATTGCTGCCGTTCCACAGGATGGCCTGGCCGGAGGCGGCGCCGGTGGAATCGATCTTCGCCAGCGTCACCGCGCCGTTCTGGATCTGCCCTGCGCCCACACTGTTGGCTGCCAGCGTCGGGTTCGGGTAGGTGCCGCTTAGACTGCCACCCGCCGGACCGTTGGGCGGCAGCGAGGTGGGCGCGCCAGTGAGCTTACTGTACGCAATCCCACTGGCCACCTTCTGATCGGTGACCGCACCAGTAGCCAGGTCCGCCGTGCTCACGCAGCCGCTGCAGCTCAGGTCCGCCGCAGCCCCGGCCGACGGGGCGTAGAGCGCATACGGCGCCGCGGTCAGCGGCTGGCGGGGTGCCAGCGTGGTGTAGTTGCCACTCCCCGTCGGGCAGCGCACGGCGATCTGCAGCCAGCGGTTGTTGCCATCGAAGGCACTGCCGCCGAAGTCAAGCTGCACGGTAAATAGACCGTCGGTCACGCTGACGGGCGTGACGGTCAGTGTCGCGCCCACCTGATTGCCGCCGGAGAGCGCATCGAACAGGCTGAACTGGAAATCGCACGTGCCGTTGGTGGGCGTGCCGCTCTGCTCGAGCTGGCCCTGATAGGTGAACGCCGTGCCCAATGCACCGGCTTGCCCGGCGAGCACGCTGAGCCCCAACGCGAGTGCCGCAGCCGATCGAGTCAGTAGTCGCCACGCCATTGCTCGACTCCTTTCGCGACGGCGGTGGTGTCTGTCGGACATCGGGCGGTAGGCGAAGCAGGGTGACACTGCGCCGTCGAGTCTCACATCCAGATTGGGGGAACAATGGAAAATCTGGACGTGGAAAAAACGGACACGCACCATTCGTGTACCGAGGCGGCACCTTTGGCTCCAGCCAATCTGGCTCGCTTGCTCTTCGGACCCTGCCGCCAGCGGCGGCGTCCATCGGGAACCCCGGTCTCCTCTCCCCGCGGTGGCGCCAGCACCATCGCCGGCCCCCACCGACGCTCCCGAACACCGTGCTGCCACCACTCATGTTCGTACCTCCTCATTGGCCGATAGACAGTCATCGCGGTGGTGCAGCAGCTCGGCTCTGCTGCCGGCCAGCGCACCCGGCTATCCCTTTGCGGGACCCCGGCTTTCCTGAACGATCTGCATGTTCCTCTACCTTACTCGCCGACCAAAGTGCAAACGGTACATCACGCCCGGGGCACCGCACGGGGTTCGAACCTCGGCGGAATCGAAGGGTACGATTCCGGACACGCACGAAACCTCGGAAGAGACGCGATCCTCTTCTCACGCGCTGCGCCTGCCAGCGCTTTCCAAGCTGCGCCCTCGGTTGCCGCCCGACGTGAGCCAGCTTCTTGACACTTACGACGCTGTGCACGCGGAGGTGAAACTTGCGTGTCCTGGAATCGTGCCCGCGAGCGGACGGGCCAACAGAGACCCGCCCACCCGCGTGATTCCGAATCGCGAATGGCCAAAGGGCCAAATAAGAATGACTAGCGCGCGCACCGAAAGCCGATGTCGCCGTTCGCGACGGACGGCTGGTCGTCGCCACGGACGGCGAGCGGACCGGCATCCGGGCCGTCGTTGAAGCGACCGCCACGGATCAGCGCGCCGGGTTCGCCGCTCGTCGCCGCTCCGGCCAGGCACTGGGAGTCCCCGCTTCCACCCCAGCTTCCACACGTCGTGGACCGCGGTACCCAATCTGCCACCCACTCCGACACGTTGCCCACCATGTCGAAGGCGCCGTAGTTCGACACGCAGCCGCTGCGCGAACCCGTGTTCACCGCATCGGACACGCTCGCCGTGTTGCAGTCCGTCGTGCCGTTGTCCGGCCCCGGGTCTTGCGTGCCCGCCACCGCCATCTGCCACTCGCCGTTGGTCGGCAGCCGCTTGCGCGCGTTGGCGCACGCCTGCTGTGCCTGAAACCACGTCACGCACGCCGTCGGATGCACGCCCGCAATGGACACGGCGTACAGCGGCGCCGTCCACTGCCCGTTGGCCGGAAACGTCCCCGGAAAGCCCGGCGTGCAGCTTGACGACGGGCTCACCTGCGTTGCGTTCCCCGCCGTCAGGTCCGCCAGCGTCGCCGTGCCGTTCTGGATCTTCTTGATCAATCCGGCGTTGCTCTTGCCCGCCAGGTTCGTCGCCGGCACCTGCCACACGCTCGCCTCGTACTTGTCCATACACACCGAGCCCACCTTCACCGCATCCGGCTTGCACTTCGCCGGATCCCCCGGCCACCCCGCCCCCGCCGGCCCCGCCGCCAGCACCACCGCCGCGCCCACCGCCACTCCCAAACACCTTGCTGCACCACTCATGTTCGTACCTCCTCATTGGCCGATAGACAGTCATCGCGGTGGTGCAGCAGCTCGGCTCTGCTGCCGGCCAGCGCACCCGGCTGTCCCTTTGCGGGACCCCGGCTTCCAGGAACGATCTGCATGTTCCTCTACCTTACTCGCCGACCAAAGTGCAAACGGTACATCACGCCCGGGGCACCGCACGGGGTTCGAACCTCGGCGGAATGAAACGGTGCGATTCCGGACACGGACGAAACTCGCATGGACTCGGAACAGACGTTTCGCAGCGATGTGCCCGGAAGCTCTGCACTGTTTCTGATGGCGGTCGGACTCGAGGGGAAAATCTGGACACGCACCATTCGTGTACCGAGGCGGCACCTTTGGCTCCAGGCAATCTGGGTCGCTTGCTCATCGGACCGTGACGCCGGCGATGTAGTCGGCCCGCGGCGAATCACTCGAAGAACGTTGCGTTGCTACGCCGGCGGGTCGTGCACGTCGAGCAACGATGCACTGACTCCTGTTTCTCGGAAAACCGATGCATCGCGAACGTGCTCCAGCAGAGACGCTACCGCCGCCGGGGCAGCGCGGGCGCCGTGAGGGATGCAGCGGGAGATGCGGCCGCACGCGCCCGTACGGCCAGCCGATGCATCCGCAACCGACGCAACCTTCTCTCCTGAGTGTCTTGTGACGCGGCACTGCCCGCGGGTTTCCGGAAGCTCAGCCGCATCGGAGAAATTCCGCGGGAACCGGTGCCGCATGGACCGCGCCGCGCTCGGTAGGCGCTGCGCGTGCCTCGAAGGTCGCAGCGCATCTCGGGAGCGTTGCCTTGACTTGGTTCCACCGTGGTGGCAAGCAAGTGATTTAATCACTTGATTGAAAGCGAGATCGGCGCAGCGATGGCAACGTTGGCAGGAACTTGTGCGATTGCCGGTGTGGGCGTATCGCGCTTTGGGAAGGTTCCCGGCGTGAGCGCCATGGGGTTTACCCTCGAAGCGAGCAAGCGGGCTTTGGAAGATGCGGGTGTGCGCACCCGCGACGTGGACGGCGTGTTGGTATTGATGCCCGCGGTGATGGGAGAGCAGCACGGTTGGGCTGCGCGTGTCGCCGCATATCTTGGCCTCGAGCCGAGTTTTTGCACCACGCTCGACATGGGCGGCGCCACAGCCTGTGGAGCCGTGCAGATTGCGCAAGCTGCTATTGCGGCCGGGTATTGCCAGGCCGTGCTCTGCGCGTTTGGCACGCAAAACTGGCCGCAAGGAGTCCCGCTGCAACTGTTCGGCTCGGAGTTTCAGCTAGCGTACGGCGACGTTGGGGCAATGTGCCTGATGGCGCACATCAAGCGACGCCAACAGTACGAGTACCATTTTCCCGATGAACTGTATGCGCGGATCGCGGTCACTTGGCGGTCGCACGCACAATTGAATCCAGAGGCACAGATGCGCAAGCCGATGACCCTGGAGGATTATTTCCGCTCGCGGTGGGTCGTGGAGCCGTTACGGTTGTTCGATTGCTGCCCGAACACCGATGGTGGCGGTGCGATCGTCGTGACCAGTCTTGAGCGGGCTCGCGACTTGCGGCAGCCCGTGGTGCGAGTGCTGGGGGCCGGACAATCTCACAGCGCTGAACTGGTCGAGCCAGCGCGGCCAGAGCGCTCCGAGTGGGGCGGCGCCGCGGCCGCGCGGCGCGCGTACGCGATGGCCGGGATTACCCCTGCGGATCTCGACTGCGCGCAGATTTACGATGCCTTCACTCCCCGAGTGGTTCACGACCTGGTGGCGTACGGTCTCGCTGCACCTGAGGAACTCGCGGGCGCCTTCGCTCGCGGGGAGTTTACCTACGGAGGCGGCTTGCCCTGCAACACTGCCGGGGGGTTGTTGTCGGAAGGTCACTTGTCGGGCTTCGGGCACGTGCGGGAAGCGGTCCGCCAACTCCGCGGAGAGTGCGGCGAGCGGCAAGTTCCAGGCGCAGAATTGTGCTTAGTGACGGGCTACGGAGGTGCTCCTCACGAAGCCCCGCCAACCGTAAGCTACGCAGCGTTGGTTTTGGCCCGCGATTGAGGTGGCGCGATGTTCACGATCGAAAAACCACTTCCTCGAGGAACGGAGGACACGACTCCATTTTGGGACGCGGCGTTGCGCGGAGAGCTGCGCATGCAGCGTTGCATCGAGTGCGGACACATTCGCTTTCCGCCAGCGTTGGTGTGCCCTCGATGCACGAGCGAACAAACAGAGTGGGTCCGACTTTCCGGTCGCGGTCGGGTCTTTAGTTGGGTGATTGTGCACCAGTCGCAGCACCCTGCGTTCAACACCGAGACCCCGTACAACGTCGCCATTGTCGAGCTGGACGAAGGGCCGCGCTTGCATACGCAAATCGTGGACTGCCCCCCGGATCGCATTACGATCGGGATGCCGGTGGAGGTCGTGTTCGAGAAAGTCCGCGATGACGTAGTGCTGCCCAAGTTCCGGCCGTTGGCCGACCGAACTTGAACGGTACCGGATACCCATTTCGAGGAGGATTCTCCCATGCGCGTGCACAGAAAAACGCAGCCAAGGGCCCGGAAGCAAATGCGGCAACCTGCCAAGCGAGCACGCACGCAACGCAGAGCGGTCGATCCAGTAACCGCGGAAATCATCCGCGGGGCCATGGAGACCATTTGTTACGAAATGGCCACGCACGTCAGCCTGACGGCAACGACGCCCATCCTGAACCAATCGAACGAGCGCAATGCCACCATTTTGGATGCCCGCGGCTCGCTTGCCGCGCTGAGTGTGGGCATTCCCCAGTTCATGTTGAGTTCCACGCTGCCGGTGCGTTTCGCTTTGGAGTTTTTTGGCCCTGACGGCCTGTACGACGGCGACGTGTTGGTGGCGAACGACCCGTACCATGGTGGGGGACACCTTCCGGACTACAACGTGTTTGCGCCGGTGTTTCACGAAGGGGAAATGGTGTTGATTGCCTCGATTCAATGCCACCACGCCGATACCGGCGGAGCCATGCCAGGGGGCTACAACGTCGATGCACGGGACATCTGGGCGGAAGGCGTGCGGTTTCCCGCTGTGAAAGTTTACGAACGCGGCGTCGAGCGTCGGGATGTCGTGTACATGATGAAGGTCAACAACCGGACGCCGACGTTCATCGGCGACTTGCGTGCTCAAATCGGTGCGGCGCAATTGGGTGCACGCCGGTTGAAGGAGCTGCTGCAACGCTACGGTGCGGAAACGGTGCGCGCCGCCGTGGAGTACATGATCGACTACGCTGCCCGGCGCTTTCGCGAAGAGGTGGCCAAGTGGCCGGACGGAGAATACGAGTCGGACGTGTATGTCGATCACGATCCGAAAGGGAATCCCGACATCCACATTCACTGCAAGGTCACGATCCGGGGTAGCGATCTCACGGTGGACTTTACCGGCTCGGACATGCGCGACAATCTGCAGGCGTATTCCACGTTTGGCAACACGCGCGGTTACGTGGTCGCGCAGTTGGCGAGCATGATGGACCCTTCCATCCCGAAGAACGAAGGGTTCTTTAATTCCATCCGCCTCATCGTTCCTCCGGGATGCTGTTTGAATCCGCTGCCGGAGCGCTCTGTGGCCGCGGGGACGCACCACCCGGGCACCGAAGTGGGCGAGGCGATCGCGAAGGCACTGGAGAAGGTCATTCCCGAGCGCTGCTGCCCGCAAATTTACAAGATGGGAATGCCCACGGTGATTTTTGGCAAGAATCCCCGCACAGGCCAGCTGTTTATCGACCACTCGGTGGACACCTTCGCGGCGTACTGCGGGGCCGTATACGGGCAAGATGGCTGGGGCGCCATGAACGTGAGCTTCGGAAATCTCATCCGCGCCACTGCGGAGATCAACGAATCGATTTTTCCCGTGCGCCACTTGTCGCGCGATTATGCCACCGACACCGGAGGCCCGGGCAAATGGCGCGGATGCCCGGGGTCGTTATACGTGAAAGAAATTTGTGCGCCGGCACAGATTTACACCTACGTGGTCGGGCGGAAGTACCCCATGCCTGGCATCGCCGGAGGAAAGCCAGGCGCGCCCAATCGGCTCATCGTGCGGGCCGGCGGACCGCACGCACACGAGGTGACGACCACCGCGTTTTATGTCGAGCACTTGCCAGGCGAGCGCTACGAATATCGCTATGGTGGCGGCGGTGGATGGGGCGACCCGCTGGAGCGAGACCCGCAAAAGGTCTTGGAGGACGTGCTCGACGAGTACGTGTCGATCGAAGGAGCGCGCCGCGACTACGGGGTGGTGCTGCGTGGCTCGCTGGAGGACTTGACGCTCGAAGTAGACTGGGAGGCCACTGCGGCCCTGCGCGCAGAGCTGCGGAGCAAAGGTACTGCTGCAGCGTCCAGCTAGAGGTGCGAGGGTGGAATCATGCGTTCTTACGCAGTCGGCATCGACGTGGGCGGAACATTTACGGATTTTGTCCTCGTGCGTCCGGACGGTACGGTCGTGCCGAGCAAGCATCCGACTACTCCGCGCGATCAGTCGGAGGGCGTGCTTGCAGGCCTCGAACGTGTCGCCGCGAGCGAGGGGCTCAGCTTGCCGGACCTTCTGCGACGCACCCGCCGCATCGTCCATGGAACGACCACGGCTGACAACACGATGATCGAGATGGCCGGCGCCGTGACGGGGCTGATCACCAGTGCCGGCCACCGCGACGAAATCGAGCTCCGGCGAGGGTTCAAGGAGGACATTTGGGATCCAGCTCTTCCGCCTCCTCCGCCCATCGCTCCGAGGCGGCGCCGCTTGGGCGTGCCGGAACGATTGGATTTCGAAGGAAATGTGCTGGTACCGCTGGACGAAGAAGCCGTGCGTGCGGCTCTGAGGAGACTGAAGAAATTCGGAACGGAATCCGTTGCTGTGGTGTTTTTGTTCTCCTTCGTGAACCCCACGCACGAACGCCGGGTGCGCGAAATTGCGCGCGAGGAGTGCCCGGAAATGGCGGTGTGGTTGTCGCATGAAGTCTTACCCGCGGCACCGGAGTTCGAGCGTACCAGCACAACGCTGGTCAATGCGTACGTCGGTCCGAAGATCGAACGGTATGTTCGCCACTTGGCAGAGCGCCTCCAGCAACACGGCTACCGGGGCGAGTTTTTGTTGATGCAATCGAACGGCGGCATGATGGGGCCGGACTACATCCTCCAACGTCCCGTCACTCTGCTCAGCTCGGGCCCGACGGGCGGCGTCATTGCCGCATGTCGGGTGGGGGATGCGGCCGGAGAGCAGGATTTCATTTGCGCCGATATGGGCGGCACCAGCTACGACGTGTGCCTCGTGCGCGGCGCGGAGCCTGAGATCAAGGCAGGGTGGAACTGGCACCATCGCTATCTCATTGCCTTACCGATGGTGCAGGTGCACTCCATCGGTGCCGGCGGAGGTTCCCTGGCGCGAGTGGTGAGCGGCACGCTGCAAGTCGGGCCCCAAAGCGCGGGCGCCGATCCGGGGCCGATTTGCTACGGCCGGGGCGGAACGGTGCCGACGGTGACGGATGCGAACTTGCTGCTTGGATACTTGAACCCCGAGACGTTTTGCGGAGGAGCCATGAAGCTGCAAACCGCAGGCGTCGCCGAAGCGATCGAGGAGCAGATCGCCGCACCTCTGGGCTTACCAGTGGTGGAAGCAGCGTACGGGATTTACCGACTTGTCAATGCAAACATGGCAAACGCGATCCGCCGCATTTCCGCTCAGCGAGGAGAGGACCCGCGCCACTTTGCCCTGGTCATGTATGGCGGCAACGGACCGGTACACGCGACTGCGCAAGCTCGCGAGCTGGGCATTCAACGGGTCATCGTGCCGAAGACTTCACCGGTCTTCTCCGCACTGGGTTTGTTGCTGTCGGATCGTATCGTGGACGAGATGCGCTCGTATATCGTGCCGGCAGCCGAAGCCAATCTCGAGCGGATCCAAGCACTGTTCGAGGAAATGGAACGCCAAGCGCGCGCCGTGCTGAGTCGCAGCCGCGAACGCGTGGAGCTGCGCCGCTTTGCCCACATGTGTTACCCTGGCCAAACCTTCGACATCGCGGTGCCCATGGGCAATGGTGCGCGTCCCATCAGTCGCACACTGCTCCAAGCGACCATCGAGCGTTTTCACGACTTGCACGAGGAACTGCACACGTACGCCGTGCGCGAGGAACAGCCGATGTTGCGCGGGCTGCGACTGACGGTGGTGCAACGTACCGAGAAGCCCGTGCTTCCTGCGCTGCCAGCGAGCCGAAATCCGGCTCGCCCCGTGACTAAGCGGCAAGCGTACTTCGAGGGACGCTTCGTGCCGACGCCTGTGTTTTCCGGACCAGCCTTGCGTGCCGGTCAGCGTGTGCGCGGCCCGGCGATTATCGAGGAACCGTTCACGACCATCGTGCTCCATCCAGGCGACACGGCGGTTCTGGATCGTGCTGGGAACTACCGGATCGACGTTGCCCTGTGAGTGAGGAATTGGTGGCGCACGATTCGGGCGCTAGCGCTCGACCTTCGAACAGGGCCCCGAACCGAGTGCCACGCGAACGCAGCGCAGTCATGCTCCGAGCTTACGGAGAACCGCACCGGTGCGGTTCATGGTTGTTGGGGCCCAATGGCGCGACGTCCCAGCGGTGGGCTGGCGGCCGGTACGTTCTCTTCCTTCCGAGGCAAGGCTCGTAGCGCCGCTGCAGGACCGACGTCGACGGGAGCGACGCCGGGCGCCCACGAGAAAGCATCTGGCTGTTCGAACGCGACTCTCCCACCTGGGAAGCTCGCATCGACTGGCGCGGTGAGAAACGCGTGGGGCTAGCTCTGGTTCGGTGGAGTTGCCGACGGTGACGACAGCGCCACGGACGACGGGTGCCGGCGCGAAGTGGAACGGCGCCACAGAACCCACAGCAAGCGTGCGGGGCCCGAAAGTGCGTAGCCGTAAAAGCCCACGAACAGGAAGATCTGCGGCTCGGCAACCAGGAGCTTGAGCAGCAAAATCGCAACGAGAAGGGTCCAGAACGGCTGGCGACGCAACAAGTCGGTTTCTTTGAAGCTGAAGTACGGCAGCGTGCTCACCATGAGGCCAGCAAGGCCGTAGGTGAGCAACAGCAAAAGAAGGTGTTTGTCTGTCGGCCCATAGGCGCCGAAGCGATAAAACATCAGGACCGTAGCAGCGATGGCTTCCGCGGCTGCGGGTGTGGGCAGCCCGATAAAATGCCGCTTCTCCACCGAATCGAACTGCACGTTGAAGCGGGCGAGGCGCAGGGCGGCACACGTCAGGTACAATGCGGACGCTAGCCAGCCCCAGCTTCCCCACGGCTCCAGTGCCCAGCGATAAATGAGCATTGCCGGGGCCACTCCGAACGCCACTAGGTCGGCAAGCGAGTCGTACTCGATACCGAACCGCGTCGTGGTTCGGGTGAGGCGAGCTACCCGTCCGTCCAACGCGTCGAACAAATTGGCAACAAGAATCGCGACTGCAGCCACCTGGAATTCGCCATGCAAGCTGGCCACGACGGAGTAAAATCCCGCGAACAAGCCTCCTGTGGTGAGCAGGTTTGGCAGCAAGTAGACTCCGCGCCGCAACGGCGAACCGTTTTCCAGCGGAACCAGCAAAGGGGTGCGTGATCGTTCTACCGCCATCGGGCCACCACAGTTTCACCCGCGCGCGTGCGATCGCCAACGCGCACGGTTACGTCCACGCTGCCAGCCGGGAAATACACATCGGCACGCGAGCCGAACAAAATCATTCCGTAGCGCTGCCCGCGGACTACCGTGTCGCCGGGACTCACGCGGCACACGATCCTCCGAGCGACAAAGCCGGCAATTTGCACGAACCAGACCCGGCGGCCATCGTCGTCTTCCACAAGGACCGCGGTTTGTTCGTTGTCCAACGATGCCTTGTCTGCGAACGCGCGAAAGAACTTGCCAGGGTGGTAGCGCACGTCCAGGACTTTCCCGCTCCAAGGAATGCGGTTCACGTGCACGTCCAGCGGGGACATGAAAATACTCAACCGCGTTGCCGGGGCTTGGAAAAAGCGCTCGTCGTGCAGTTCGTGGATTTGAATGACTTTTCCGTCCGCCGGGGCCACCACAGCGCGTGGATCGTCAGGCGGACGACGGGGTGGGTCGCGGAAAAAGTTGACCGTCAGACCGAACAGGGCAAGGCCGATGAGCGCCCCCCAAGGGCCAAAAAACACCGTGAGCAAAATGGTGAACAGAAGCGTGGCAACGATGTGGGGCACACCGTCTGCGGCCAGCGGGAGGCCAAAGAGAGAAACTTGTCCGGCCTCTAGCTTTGCGGTTGGGTAGCCACGGCCCACGCCCGGTGCCCCTCGAAACTGCGTCGTTCAGTTCTTGCTTTTGTCCACGAGCCGGTTGCTGGCCAACCAAGGCATCAAGGCACGCAGCCGCGCTCCGACGGCTTCGATCGGGTGCTTTGCGGCTTCCTTGCGGAGCTCTTGGAAGTGGGGCATGCCGCACTCGTACTCGGTGATCCACTCGCGCGCGAAGGCGCCACTCTGGATGTCGGCCAGAATTTGCTTCATCGCTTCGCGGCTTTCTTTCGTAATGACCCGCGGCCCGCGCGTCATGTCACCGTACTCCGCGGTGTTCGAAATCGAGTAACGCATGTTGGCGATGCCACCCTCGTAAATCAGGTCGACGATGAGCTTCACCTCGTGCACGCACTCGAAGTACGCCATTTCTTCTGGGTAGCCCGCTTCCACCAGCGTTTCGTAACCGGCACGAATGAGTTCCGTCAGGCCCCCGCACAACACGGCTTGCTCGCCAAACAGGTCGGTTTCGGTTTCATCCTTGAAGGTTGTTTCCAGCACTCCTGCGCGCGTACCTCCAATGGCTTGGGCGTACGCCAGGCCAACTGCTTTTGTATCGCCGCTAGGGTCCTGGTGTACTGCGAGCAGACACGGCACCCCTCGACCCTTTTGGAATTCGCTGCGGACAAGGTGGCCCGGTCCTTTCGGGGCGACCATGAACACGTTGACGCTCGGGTCGGGCACGATGCGCTTGAAATGGATGTTGAACCCATGCCCAAAGGCGAGGTACTTCCCCGGGGTCAAGCCGGGCGCGATGTCGCTTTCGTACAACGGGCCAGCAACTTCGTCCGGCACCAAGACCATCACGATGTCTCCCCAGCGAGCCGCCTCGGCAGTTTCCTTCACGGTGAAGCCGGCTGCTTCGGCTTTCGGCCACGAACTTCCGCCGCGGTGCAAGCCCACCACGACCTCCACGCCGCTGTCGCGCAAGTTTTGGGCGTGGGCGTGGCCCTGGCTTCCGTACCCAATGACGGCAACTTTCTTGCCGCGAAGATACTCGGGATTTGCGTCTGCGTCCTTGTACACCTTCATCATACGACTTGTTCTTCCTTTTCTTCTTCTGGAGAGATTTGCTCGCTTGGCACCATCAACCGTGCCCCACGGTGCATAGCTACCTTGCCCGTGCGCACAATTTCCAAAATCCCAAGCGGCTTGAGCAACTCGATAAAGGCGGCCAGTTTGTCTTCGTCGCCGGTTACCTCGACGATGAACGACTTCGGCCCGACGTCGATCACTTTGCCCCGGAAGATGTCGACGATGTTCATCACCTCCGCGCGTGTGGTGTTGTCGGCTCGCACTTTCACGAGCGCCATCTCGCGTTCCACATGCGGCGTTCCCTCGAAATCGCTTACGTGAATGACACCGATGAGCTTGTTCAGCTGCTTTTCGATTTGCTCGACAACACGATCGTCTCCACGGGTCACCAGCGTGATGCGCGAGACGGTGGGATCGAGCGTCACAGCTACGGTGAGACTTTCGATATTGAAGGCCCGGGCGCTGAACAACCCAGCAACCCGCGAAAGAACCCCGAATTCGTTCTCCACCAAAACGGAAATGGTATGTCGCACGTTGAAAATCCCCTTGCGGGTCCACAGCGAGCAGCGGACCCAAACTCGTTGTTGCTAGAAGATTCCGACCGTAGCCGGAAACCCTACGCGCTCAAGGGGCGTGAAGTTTGCCGATAGCGGGCGAGAATCTCCATGATCTTGTCTTTGCCCGCCAGCTTGAGCTTTTGCAGGCGCTTCTTTTCAAGTTCCTGCTGGGGGGTCAGGTACAAACGACGGTTCAGCTCAGCCAGCTGGCGCTCGAGTTCCAAATGTTCCTCGTAATAGCGCCGGAGTTCTTCGTCCTGGCCCATGAGCTGCTGGATCAACTCTTCGTCTTTCCTCTCCATGACGAGCTCCCCTTTCAAGCCAGCGAACGTGTTCGTCCGATAGCCCACCTACATAAATGTGTCAAACGAACGAATCGCTGCGTCCATTGTCTCCGGTGTTGTCGTTACGGGTGGCGGATTACAGACTCGCCGGATTCCTAGGCCCCAATTGCTGTTCCGCGCCGTACAGGGCACAGAGCGTTGAGCCTGAGTTGGTATTAGGTGCGTGGCCAACTGAGGTGGGTGCCTTCTACACGACAAAAACTCAAGCGAAATCCTGCCTTGTGAGTCAAACTCCGCGTGGAGACCTGTGCCCGGGAGAACCGACGGGACAGTTCCGGACGCAGGGGGCGGGAGAATCAGAGCGCTCTTCTGGTGAATCTCAACTTGCTAGAGCTTTAACGCTTTTGCCGGAATCCCGCCGGGCTCGACTTCCTTGGGGCACGCTGCTGGTTCTTTCCTGATAGCGCTCACAACGCGGGTCTCTCACCCATGCCTGTACCCCCTGGCGGTGCTTCGTCGGGAATCTCGTTCAACATATGTTTCGTCCCTTGCCCCCATGCAGTGCGGGAGCACGACGTTCAAAACTTGTTGCTTCGGCCTTCCCACCCTGGGGACGCCAGGCGAAATTCTGGATACTGGAGATGGTGTCTCGGCACCTTTCGCTTCGTGCACAACGTCTCCGTTCGGCTTCTGTTGCCCTGAGGCGTGTCAATCGGGCTGGCTAAAAAGGGTTTACGCGTCGGAGGCGAGCACCGGTTACAGGCTTCGGAAGAAATGGTGCTAGGTTTCGTCTCACTGGACCAGCGCTCCAACAGTGCCTTAACTCGGAGCGCGGCAGCGATGGTTGCCCTCTGAGAGAGGCGAGGGATGCCGGGCGTAGGGCCCGCCGTACTGGGCATTGCGAGCGTACGCGGGTAGGATAAACAAGTTCACCGTCTTATCGGAGCTGTAGCGTCCCACATCGCCCGTTCGCGGTATAGCTCAGGTTCCTGCATCTGCGTGGCCGTCTTGTGGTACACGAATGACGTTTGCGCCGAGCCCCGCGTAAGGCGTATCATTGCACGTAGCGATTGCAATCTGGCAGCTCTTCGCTGCTTCTTGGAGAATCAGGCAAAGGCGGCGCATGCGTACCGGATCCGCGTTGACCAATCGGTCGTCGATGACCACCAGGTTCCGTTCCGACTCGCTCAAAAGAACGGCCATTGCGAGGCGAAGCAAAACGACCACCTGCTCCTGAGCTCCGTAGCTCAGACTCCCAATCGGTAGGTCCGCACCATAGTGGGCCATGCGAACGTGTCTGGGTTGAAGGTCGTGATCGATCTCAAGTGCGTCGTAACGGTCTTCGCTGAGCAGACGCAGCCACCGATTGACAAGTTCCTGGATCGGACCGGAAAGGGCTGCCGACCGCTTCTGTTCGTATGCCAGCACTAAGTTATGCAGAAGCCTGACGCCATGAGCGCGCCGGTTCAAAATTTCGAGCCTGTGCCTCTTCCATGTGAGCTCAATCTCTGTGTCTGCTAGTCGGCTGTAGTTGCCCTGTGCGGCGGCTTCCTCGATGCGTGCCAGAGTAGCGGCGATTTCGCTGCGCAGGTCCCCCAGTTGCCTCTCGAGTTCGCGGACGCGGTTCTCGGCTTGCTGGTGCAGTCGCTTCGGCGTCGTCACCTTTTCCATGTAGTCGGCGCGGAATGCCTCGAGAGCGGCAGATGACTGCCTAGCTTCTTCGTTCGAAGCAGCGACCGCTGTCCGCAAATGTTCCGCAGTGCCATAGTTCGCGAGGATTGCCGCCACGCTCTCCTCGTGTGCCCTCGCTTCGGCGCGGAGCTCTGCGAGACGGGACAAGGTTGCTTCACGCTGTTGAACCAGCTCGAGGTGCTGGTTGGTGGCTCTTTCCTCAGCTTTACGCTCGGTATCGATCTCCCGTAGCATCCGCTTCCTATGCTGTTCCCTGGAAGCGATCCGGTCGCGAATTCCCTGTACTGTCAGGTTGCGGATTTTTGCTGACAGGCCCCGGCTTGCAAGCTTTTCTTCTTCCAATGCCCGCATAATGCCTTCTAGTTCCTTTTCGGCATCGGGTTCGGCGGCCTTCAGCTCTTCCAGGTTTTTTTCGAGGGTGCTGATGATCCGCTCGAGTTCGCGGCCTTGCTCATAGCGCTCAGCCATCTCCTCGGCATCAACGGCCTTGAAGCGCTCCAACAGTTGGTTGACTTGATGCGCCAGCTCGTCTCGCTGAGCGGTCAGGTCTTTTAAGGCAGCACCCCCGCTGCGCACATAGACGCTACCAACGCCCTCGATGTGGAACTCCGTTGGCTCGGCGACGATGTACTCCTCGTTACCCAGCTGTCGGGCATTAGGCCGAGGGGTAACTTGCCGGGTTGGTCCGTCCCATTGAAAAGCTACGCGTACGGCACTGGCTTCGATCTCCGCTTCTACTACGCTTAGGCGCTGGTGCAAGGCTCGAAAACGCCTCCAGTCTTTGTCGCTCGGTGCCTGGAGTGCCCGACGCTGTTTTCTGGCCGCATCCAGTTGTTTCTCGACCTGCCTAATCCGTCGAACGTGTTGTTCGACGCGCTGGCGATCTTTTTCAAGTTTCCGCGATTGCTCCAAGGCACGGAGAGCGTGAAGTTCCCTTTCGACTCTTTTGAACGCTGGCTCTAGTTGTTCTTTGCGTCGGCGCCCGTGCCGGTCGCGTAATTCAGCTTCGGTCTTGATTTGGACGTTGATCTCGGAGAGCGATTCCTCGAGTTCCTTAATCTTGGCTCGGCACGCCTGGATCTTTCTTTGCCTCTGGTCTAGCTCAGTAGCCTCCTGCCTCAGTCGTTCCGCCTTTTCGCGGGCTTCCTTGTCGGCGCGTTCTTTGGCCTCGCGTTCGCGCTCGAGCGCTTCGACCTCTCGCAAACGTTGGGAAGACTCGGCGAGTTCCTTTTGCGCTTTCGCCAGTTCCGTTTCCTTCTCGGCTAGCGACTGGCGTAGCTCCTCCAAATCGGCGCGATAACGTTCGAGCACACGCGTCTTCTCTGACAATTCTTTCAGGCGCTCCTCGAGCTGCGGAAGTTCGCGAATGACCAGTGAAAGCTCGCTGCTGGAGGCGATTCGACCAGTCGGCGTCCAATACTCCTGGTAACAGGTGGCAAGCTGTTGAAGGACGCGCCTTTCAATCGGCGAGCGCGCCGCTAAGCGCACAAGGCCTTGAAGCCCTTCTCTGACTCCTTCGTTCCAAGCCGCCTTCTGGATGGCACCATCTGACTGTAAGTACCAGAGCGCCTGAGCTAACCCACGATGCTCAGGGCGCGCTGCCGTACGGTTAGGCGCCTCACCGTGGAGGATCTGTCGCAACTGTGCATCTGCTGCGTCCCCCTCATGAATCAATTCCCACGAGCTAGAGTGCTCGCGGTAAAGTTCGCTGATTGCATTTTGCAGGAATCGTTTCCTTGCGCGGTATCGTATGCCGTTTACTTTGAATTCGATCGTTGCTTCCGGCCCCAGGCTGCTCGCGATTGGCTGAATGGATCGGATCTCTTCCGCTTTGGAGGTGTGTCGGTCGAACAAGACACGCGTAAGCGCTTCGAACAGCGTCGATTTACCGGCCTCGTTCCTGCCCACGAGTAAGTTGATTCGCTCTGTGAACTGGAACGTGTGCGGGTTGCGATAGCCGCGCCAGTGCTTGATCGTGATTCGCTCGATGATCATGATTGGGCCTCGCTCACGATCCGGTACAACAGTGTGAGCGCCTCTCGGACCACGTCGGGCGACATGCCGGCCATTTCGCGCGCGGGACCCTCGGGGATCCTGCCCTCAATAATGGAATTTAGGTCCGTGGCAACGTCGGTTAGGAGTCCCGGGGGTAGAGACATCGAACGAGCTGGCGGGATCTCCAGGGTCTCGATCGGCCAGTCGAGTAGAAACGCTTCTTGCTCCAACTCCGCCCGCAGATTTTTTAACTCCTCAATTATTATCGGTGACACTCCGGGCTCTAACAACGGAGTAATTCGAAGAAGCTGGACCGAGAGTGGGCCGCCTTCAAGCACGCACCGGCGCAATCGTCCGACGTCGCTTGAATCCCGTATTGAGGCCTCAAGTTCGAGCCAATGCAGCTCGCCTACACGGTGTGGGCAAACCAGTGGCTGTTGACCAGCGCTGCTGATCTGGACGATCACTACGTTGCCTGCGTTCTTTTCGTTAAAGCACGTTTGCTCGAAGGTGCCGGAGTAAACCGCCTTCCCGTACTGGGCAAATCCGTGCCAGTCTCCGAGAGCAAGGTAGTCCAGACCGGCCTCATGCGCCCTCGACGCGGCGATGGGAAAGTTGGCCCGCTGCGGCAACACGTCGAGCGCCCCGTGTGCGATGCCGATCCGAATCCGCTTGTCATTGGGATCACGTGGTGGGATCCAGGCGGTGGGGTCGATGGCACTCCGCTTCTGCGTGAGGGGCGCGGGGTAAAGCACCACGTCGTCACGAACTTGGATCTCCTCGGCATCGACGAGCAAGTGCACGTGGTCGCTAACTCTTTGCCAACTCTGTCGGTCCCAGATGCTCCCAGGGGTCAAAGGGTCGTGATTGCCAGGCAGCACATATACTGGGATGGGCGCGAAGCTTTCCAGAACTGCTACCGTTTTCCTGACCACCGCTTCGTCGACGTCGTGGTCCTCGAATAGATCTCCTGCGATCACAACAAAATCGACATTCTCCCGCTTTGCAAGCTCCGCGACACCCCGGGCAGTTTGAAACCGCTTGGCGCGCACGTCGCTGGCCCGATGCCCTGCTTGAAGCGCCTTCATGCCCATTTGCCAGTCCGCGGTATGTAAGAACTTCACAGACATCGGATCTTTGCCCCTTTCGGGTCGCTCCCAGATTGACGAGAAACGGTGATATTACTGGGCCACGAGCTCCCATGGCAAGGCTCAGTGCCGACGCGACGGCGGGCGAGCGCTGATCCGGAATACCGAATGCCGACCGTGACCGGATCTTTGGAAGAAGGGACGGAGTTCGTGCCAATCGTACGAGTGTGCTCCGTCACTCGCGGCTCGTCCCGCGACGCGGCCGAAACAGGGTGCGCGACGTTACCCCGAGTGGAGCGGTGAACGGAGCACTCGCTCCTAGTTGGAGTGGATCCCCAGCATACGGCACGGTGCCTTTGTGGGTAGAAACTTTCCTGCTCGTGCCTGGGTGCCTGCCGTGCCATAGCTACCTGCATATGACCGGAGGGCAGACTTGTTCAAGATTTTATTGTACTGGGAATTTTTGAGGTGGCAGCAATAGACGAACCACACCGTGCCTCGTGAAGATTGGCTAGCGCCGCACCCCGGCCGTAGTTCCCCTCATCCAAAATGGGTTCCTATACGAACTCCCCCGCCCTGAGCTTGGTCAAAGCGGGATCGCGGTCGCCAAAAGGAAGACGGCGATCATCGGTCCAGCAGGCTTCGCATCTCATTGGCGTCCGGGGCAACGCGCGATCAGGCGAAGTTATCGCGCGAATATGAAATGCCGACGATTATCCTCTCACGCACTGCAGGAGGCAGGAACTTCGTAGTGGCTTTGACTCGTAGGGCAACAGAAAGGCTAATTATTGGAGTGATCCTTATTTGCCGGGTGGGAATGAGCGCACCTACGGAACAACTGGGCTTAGTGTTCATTGACGAGTCCCGTTGCGAGGAGCGCCGTTGTCCGGCCGGATGGCTGGCCGTTGAAGGAGTAGTTTCGTGAAGTACCTCAGCTTGGGGCGGCCAACCAGAAACCGGTCAGCCTAGGGAGGAGTTGTTGTAGGGATGAGTATACAGCGGGCTGACAATGGATTCCCTCAAATGTTTCTGGCGCCAACGCAAGTAAGAAAAGGACAGCGGTTCCTCCTGGGGCCGGAGGCAAATCCGAGGATCGTGGTGACGACAATGGTAAACTCGTTGGCCGTGCGCCCGCAGATCTCACACGTGTAATCAACGCGCGTTCCGGCTGTATGTTACGCTAGCCGTCCATCCTGCGCCGTCGCGCTTCCTGTTCTCCGGGGAAACTCACAGACCCAATTATGGCTGGTACGTGATGGCGGGTTTCTGATCACAGGCAGGAAATTTTGGATCGTGGGAAGGGACGAAAGTCCTTCGTCCCTAGAATCTCAAGCCAATTACGGACGCCGGGTGTTTCGGCGGAGCGCGAGGGCCGCGGAGTTACCACCGCCGTCGGCCAGAGGTGGCACCATATTCTTCGACAGGTGCCGTGGCGAAGATCTCAAGGCTTCGCGTCATGGACGGCAGAGGCGCAAGCGAAATGAGCGTACCGCCCGATAGGGGCTTACCCGAAGTTGCACCGTATAGGCAGGTCGCTTTGAACGGACATTCCACTCGTTGCGAGACGGCCGTATGAAAAGCGACCGACCGTTTGGAGAGATTCGTGCCCTAGGGACGCCCGATCGCAATGTGGCGGCTTTCAAGTGTGGGCGGCGGGCAAGTCTTGTTGGCCCCTCTTGGCAAGGTACCCAGTAGGGCGACTATAGGGATTGCCTTCCGTGCGTTTCTGCACAACCACCATCACCACGAGGATTTTGTCTCCGCGGCGGGTTTGCCTTGTGGTGTGGCGGAAATACCACACCGGCCGGCTCGATGTGGCGTGTTCGGTGACAAGCCTGGGTTGAGGCACCAGGTGAAGCGGTGCCGGGTTGCTTGGTAGGAACGGACAGCAAACCCGTGCTATGAGGCGCGCGGTATGCAGCTCGAAGATGGGCGGAAACTCCGGATGCGGAGGGCACAGTGGCGGGACTTCGATGCGGTCGCTGCGCTGGTGGCGGAGTGCGCCGCAGGCGAATTGCCGCCCGACCGGCATACGAAGCGGCGGTTCCGCCGCATCGTACACGACCTGGGGAACGATCTTTACCTCGCCTTTGCCGAACAAGCGCTGGTGGGTCTCGTCCACATCGTCTACGTGCGGGAACTCGTGGCCCCGCGCCGTGCGGAGTTAGCGGCTTTACTGTTGGCTCCCGCCCTCAGGTGCCCGGAGGGTTATCGCTTGCTCGTGCAGTTTGCCTGTATGCGGGCACGCAAGCGAGATTGTGGTGTGATCATCGCACGGCTCCGTACGGTGCCCGCCGAGCTCGATGCGGTGTTGGCCGGGGTAGGTTTCGAGTCGCAGGGGGCGTGGGTCGCGTTGCGCCTCGAGCCCGATCGGCGTTTTGGGCAGGAGGTTTAACCATGGCAGAGCTTTCGAAGGCGATTGCCCGGCTCATGGCAGAGCGTTCTCAACAGCCCCAGCAGCAGGAGGGTTCTGCTGCTGGCCGCGAGGACCCGCCAAAACTCCGCCAGGTTCTGGAGTCCTTGCGCGCTCGGGTGGCTCCGGGAGAGCGTGTCTTGGTTGAAGGAATGGTGCGCCAGTGGCTCGAGCGATCCGGAGCCGATGTCCTGTCGGAGACGCCAGCGGAAGAACTGGTCGACCGCGTGTACGGCATCTTTCGTTTTTTACAACAGCCAGCCAAGCAGGAACCGCGGGTAGAGGTCAGCACGGATCCGCAGATTGGCCACGGCCTCGTGGTGCGTACGTGGATGCGCGACCGCCCGTTCATTGTCGACACCGTCCAGGAAGCACTGCGTGCTGCCGGAGCGGTGGTGCGCCGCTTGTGGCACCCGATCTTTACCGTCGAACGCGACAGCGCGGGGGACGTGCGCGCGATCACCGTCGGCGCGGAGTTCGGCCAGCGCGAGTCGGTGCTGTACGCCGAAGTAGAGGGCGTTGCCGATGCCTTGGCTCTAGAAACGGCACTGCGCGAGCGGCTCGTAGCGGTCGTTTGGGCCACGGACGACTACGGCGCCATGCGCAACAAGGCGGCCGAGATTGCCGATGAGCTACGCACGGGTACGTTGCCGCGTCCGTGGTCGACCGGTGTCGATGAGTTTGCTGCCTTCCTGGATTGGCTCGGGGAGAAAAACTTTGTGTTCCTCGGGTATCGCGAGTATGCATTTTACGGCCACGGTCGCGAGCGCGTTGCGCAAGTGCGACGCGGGACCGGCCTCGGCATCTTGCGCGCGGAGGAACGCTCGCAGTACTTCGAGCCGAAGCCGCTTCCGGAAGGTCTGCGCCGCCGGCTCAACGAGCCTCCCCTGTGGCTGATTTCCAAAACCAACGCCGAGAGCCCAATCCATCGCCGGGGGCACATGGACTACGTCGGTGTGAAACAGGTCGATTCCGCCGGTGTGGTAGTGGGCGAGCGCCGGTTCTTGGGTTTGTTCACTGCCCGGGCATACGCACAGGAGCCGATGACGGTCCCCCTGTTGCGCGTGAAATTGGTGCAGATTCTCGAACTCGAGGGCGCGGAGGAAGGAACGCACTCGTACAAGGAAATCGTGGGTTTGTTCAACAGCATGTCGCGCGTGGAGTTGCTTGCCTTGGCGCCGGAGCAACTGCGCGAAACCATCAAGGCGCTGCAAGCCGTGGAAGGAAGCGACGACATTGCGGTGGTCCTCCACCCTGACCCGATTGCGCGAGGCGCGTTCGTGGTGGTGTCGCTTCCCAAAAGCCGCTTCTCGAACGAACTCGAGCGACAAGTGCACGACCGGCTGCGAGCGCGTTTGGGAGATGTACTCGTGCTGGAAAGCCGGCTGGCGTTGGACGAACGGGACCACGTGCGGCTGCACTTTTTCCTGGCATCGCATTCGGGAGAGTTGCGTCCGGTGGCGGCGAGCGAACTGCGCACGGAGATCGGCGGTTTGTTGCGCACCTGGGACGATCGCTTTCGTGCTGCCTTGGAACAACGCTACCCGCGCGAGATTGCCCGCACCTTGGCGGCTCGGTACGCGCCGCGTTTCGACGACGCGTACCGGGCCGGCACCGACGTCGCCACCGCCGTGATCGACGTTGCGCATCTCGAAACCGTGGCAGCTACAGGCATGCCGCAGGTGGACCTGCTGCCGGCCGAAGGCAGCCGCACGGCTCAAGGCGATGCACTGTTCAGACTGTACCTGCCAGGGCCTCCACTCGTGCTCAGCGATTTTTTGCCCCTGCTGGAAAACCTCGGTTTCCAAGTGCTGGCCCAAGATTTGAGCCTTGTGGAACTCGAGGGTGTCGGGCCCGTGCAAATTCACTCGTTCCCGGTGCGGGATGCACGCGGGATGCCCATTGCTGTGGAGGATATTGGCCCGCGAGTTCGGGATGCGTTGCTTCTCTTGTACGCCGGCAAACTAGAGAACGACGTACTCAATGTTCTTGTCCTGCGTGCCGGGCTCACATGGCGTCAGGTGGACGTGTTGCGTGCTTACGCACACCACGCCCTGCAGCTCCGGTTGGGCGCGAGCCTCGAGGCAATTCTTCGTGCGCTCTCTCAAGCGCCTGCTTGTGCGCGCGCGTTGTGGGAGTATTTTGCGGCAAAGTTCGACCCGGAGCGAACCGAACCTGCGCGCACGCGTGCCGCCCAGGTGTTGCCGGAGCTCCAAGCCCGCTTCGAAGCAAGCTTGGAAGGGGTTCCCGGCATCGAGGAAGACCGATTGCTGCGGGGACTGTTCGCAGCCGTCCAGGCAACCGTACGCACCTCGTACTTTTTGCCTGAAAAAGAGCCAAGCGAGCCAATGGCGATCGCGCTCAAGTTTCACGGCACAGCGCTGCCAGGCCCCGGCCCGAAACCCCAATGGGAAACGTATGTGCACGCCCCACAAGTGGCGGGCATTCACTTGCGCGCCGCGAAGGTGGCGCGCGGCGGCATCCGCCTGAGCGACCGGACGGATTTTCGCAGCGAAATTTTGGCCCTCATGCTGACGCAAGATGTCAAAAACGCAGTCATCGTTCCGGGCGGTGCGAAGGGTGGCTTTGTGGTCCGCGGTGCCCGCTCGCACCCGGCTTCGGTCGCTGAAGCTGCGGCTGCGTACCGAACCTTTATCGGGGCGTTGCTGGACGTGACCGACAACATCGTACGCGGCCGGGTGGAAACTCCGCAGCGGGTGCTCGCGTACGACGAGCCGGATCCCTACCTGGTCGTTGCCGCCGACAAGGGTACGGCAACGTTTTCGGACCTTGCAAACGAAGTGGCCACGAGCCGCGGATTTTGGCTCGGGGATGCATTCGCGTCGGGAGGAAAACACGGGTACGACCACAAAAAGCAGGGGATTACGGCTCGCGGCGCGTGGGAATGTGTGCGCCGGCATTTTCACGACCTCGGCCGAAACGCGGACGAGGAATTCCTCGACGTGGTGGGCATTGGCGACATGAGCGGCGACGTGTTTGGGAACGGGATGTTGCTGTCGCGCCGGCTGCGCTTACGCGCCGCCTTCGATCATCGCCACGTGTTTCTCGACCCGGACCCCGACCCGATGCGGTCCTACAACGAGCGCGAGCGCTTGTTCCGCGTCCCCCAATCCAGTTGGGCCGATTACAACCCCGAGCTGCTGAGCCGGGGCGGCGGAGTGTTTTCGCGCCACGCAAAGCGCGTACAACTTTCGCCGGAGGCCCGCGCGTTGCTGGGCTTGGAGGCGCGGGAGTATACCGGCGAGGAGCTAGTTCGAGCAGTGCTGCGGATGCCGGGAGACTTGTTGTGGAACGGTGGCGTCGGCACCTACGTGAAGGCGAGCGATGAGTCGCATGCCGACGCGAACGACCCGGGGAACGACAACGTGCGTGTGGATGCGCGCGAGCTGCGCGTGCGGGTCGTGGCCGAAGGGGGAAACCTGGGTTTCACCCAACGTGCGCGTGTGGAATTCGCTCTGCATGGTGGCGCAATCGACACCGACGCAATCGACAACTCGGCCGGAGTCGATATGTCCGACCACGAGGTAAACCTGAAAATTTGCCTCGGGCACGCCATGGAAGCTGGCCAACTGACGTTCGAGGAGCGGAATCGGCTCCTTGCCGACATCGAGCCCGAGGTGATCGCGCAAGTGCTGGCGCACAACCGCAGACAAGCACGGGTGCTGAGCATGGATCAGTGGCGTAGCCGCACGCGGCTGGAGGAGTTCCGCGAGCTGGTGGCGCAATTGGAAGCCGAAGGGCTCTTGGATCGGCGTACAGAACACCTACCCGATCGCGACCAGCTGCGAGCTCGTCGGCCAGTGTTTTTGGGGCTCACGCGTCCGGAACTCGCCATCGTGCTTGCTCACACCAAGCGGTGGCTCCAGCGGGCATTGTTGGCCAGTGGCCTACCCGAAGACCCGTTTTTCGAATCGTACTTGCGCGCGTACTTTCCCCAAGCGGTCGTCGATCGCTTTGGTTTGTTCGTGCGCAGCCACCCACTACGCCGAGAGATCATTGCCGTGGAGGTGGCGAACTTGGTGATCGACCGCTTAGGAGTGACGTTTGTTCCTCGCCTGGTACGCGATACGGGAGCAAGCATCGAGGCGGTGGTCCGCGCTGTCTGCATCGTGGGGGCCGTGTTGGAATGGGATCGCTTGTGGCAGGAGTTCGAGACGCTTGGGTACGGCTTGGCGTGGGAAGGAGAGCGGGAAGCGCTGCTCGAAGTAGAGCGAGGCTTCGAACGAGCCGTCGCTTGGTACTTGGAGACGCAGCCAGCGGACGTGCCTGCCACGGACATGCGGGAGGCGCTCGCTCGGGCCACCGCAGACTTGTTCTCCGAGATCGACCAAGTGTTTCAGGGAGAAACCCGCAGCGAGTTCGATCGTGCGGTTGAAAATCTGGCAGCGAAAGGGGTCCCTCGGGACTTAGGAATGCGCATCGGTCTCTTGGCTCGTGCTGCCGAATTGTTCGACGTGGCTGAAATCGCCGCCGGCTTGGAACGAAACCCCTTGCTGGTTGCGCGCTCGTATTATGGAGTGCTGGAAGCGTTCTCTCTGTCGTGGTTACGGCAGGCCATGGCGGCGTTGCTTCCAGTCGACCGCTGGGAGCGCCGTGCGGTCAACGAAGTGCTGCGCGATTTGGACCGAGCCCACCGGAAGCTCACCGAACGCGTGTTGGCTTGCGAGCAATACGGCAGCACTGTGGAACAATGCCTGCTCGCTGCAGCCAAGGGACAAGAGCGTGAACTCGAGGCGGTGCGATCGCTTGTGCGGGATGCACAGGCGGGCCGGCAACTCACGTTGGCGCAGGCGCTGGTCGTCACGAGGGAGCTGCTTCGCTTCGCCGAGCGAGGGGCTTCCGTCGAGGCAGCGTAACCGTGGGAGCGTGCGAGGAGAGACCATGGTCGAGGTGCTGTTTTGCGGTACGGGCGATGCATTTTGCTCGGCCGGACAACTGCAAGCCGGGTACCTGTTGTGCGGGCAAGGAACACGCGTCCTGCTCGACTGCGGGGCGACCACCTTGGCCGCATTGCACCGCCACGGAGAGGACGTTTCCGCCATCGACATGGTGGCACTCAGCCACTTGCATGGCGACCACTTCGGCGGCTTGCCGTTTTTGTTTTTGGAGTGGATTTATCAGTCGCGCCGCACCCGGCCACTCGAGGTTGTAGGCCCCCCAGGTACGGTAGAGCGGGTGGGTTCGTTATTCCGCACTCTGTACCGCGATGTCGGCAGTCGCCCACTCCCGTTTCCAGTGCACTATCGAGAAGTCCTACCTGAAGAGCACGTGAAACTTCCGGGTGGCTCTTTGCTGGCCTTTCGCGTGCCTCATCAGGAGCGAGAAGTCTCGCTCGGGTTCGATGTGTCGCTCGCAGGTTGCCGTGTGGTGTACTCCGGAGACACGGGCTGGACACCGGAGTTGCTCGACCGCTCGGCAGACGCCGATTTGTTCATTTGCGAGTGCAGCTTTTACGCCACGATTGTGCCGAACCACTTGGCGTACACGACGTTGGCGGCGGTGCGGGATCGACTCCGAGCACGGCGTACAATCCTAACGCATCTAGGAAGAGACGTGCTGGCACGGCGGAACGAAGTAAACTTCGAGCTGGCACACGACGGCCTCAGAGTGAAGTTGCGATAGTTCCGGGATCCTGTGAGGCTGGCACCGCTACCTTGCTGCCCTCATACCTCCTAAATGCCTACGCGCCTGCCAGCTTGCAGGCTGGTCCTGTCGCCGCAGGGTGCCAACGCGTTGGTTGCAGTCGCAAAGCCCGGCTTGCGGGTCAAGGCACGCAGCTAAAGTCGGCAGGATTGATACCGGCAGCCATTAACGATTGCTTCAAGCGCGGATCGCGCCGCCCGCTCGTGTTTTGCTCGAAGCAGTCCACGCCCAGGTCCATGCCAGCTTGTCCCAGCGCGCAAGAGGAAAGCGAGGTCAGGTCGCTCGACGAACCGCAGCTTCCGAGTTTGAAGCCCAATCCACCAACGAAGGACTTTAACTGCACGAACGGAGCGAGCGTGCACTTGCTCGTTGGGGCAACGATCTTCCCGGTGCTGTTGGTGAGCTTGTTGTCGACGACACTCACGATCGTCGAGCAAGGCGTGGTGTACGAAGGTGTACAGGTGCCAGATCCGTCGATTTCGTTTGCCAGCTCGCACTTGGCCACCTTGTCTCCACAGGCGTGGAGTTTGTTCGCGACGAACGCAGCCACGGTTTTGCCTTGGCCTTGGAACTTTTTATGACAGCCGAACACCGTCGCTCGCGTTGCTGGCGTGCCAGGCGGAGTACCGTCGGGGGTCACATCGATGGTACCAAACACGGAGGAACCGGACCCACTGGTGCAGCCCCCGCCACCGGGATCCTTCCATGTGATGCAGTACTTCATGTCCACATCGAACGGGCCAACGTATCCGGGAGTGAGATAGCTTTCTTGCAGGGTCACGGTCTGCTCGGCAACCAAATCGTTGCAACTGGTTCCCGTCTGGCCGACGCGAATTTCCACCTTGCCGTTGTTGCTATTCGATCCGCACGCTAGCGCCGACGCGTCGATTGCCAGACGGTCAGACGCGGAGATCGCGATCGTCCCGACAGAATTGAGGTTGCCGCTGCCATCTTGGGTCAGGGAAACCGTTTGGCTTGCCGGACGAGGCAATGCACCAAACTGCGCACCGAGGCCGATGTTGTCCAAGAGTATTCCCGCCCGTGGCGCCACCGTGCCCACTTCTTGGTCTACGAAGGAGTCGATGAGGTTGCGGAGGCAACTCATGAGACTTTGCAGGTCGCTCCCACCGCATCCCGACGGGTCCGAGCCGCAAAAGGGCAGGTTCGCCAAATGCAGGCCGCCTGGCCCCGTGGAACACACGTTCGTGATTCCCATAGCCGTGCAGGCCAGCGTGACCTGATCGACAAACTTCTGTTGCGCTTTGAGGAGCCCTTGGCCGGGGGTGTTCAGCTTCGCGATGCACGACGCGGTGGCGGTGTCGCGGCAGGACTTGGCATTCGCGTGGTCTAACTCCTCCATGAGCGCGCAGTTCAAAAGCTTTGTCGTGCACGAAAGCAGCAGGTTGCGGCGGGTCTTGGCATAAGCCTTTCCCTTTGCACTGAGCTTGGCTCGGCAAACTTGCGCAGCGGTCGCCTGCGGCGACAATGCCGCTCCTTCCGACGGAAGCGCCGCGGCGATTGAGAAAGCCAAAACCGAAAGCAGAATGGCCGTGCGTGACATGCTGAACCTCCGAGAATTGATTGGGAATTGACTGGAACAATAAGGAGCAATCATGAACGAGCCCGAGTCAAGCAGGTTTTGCAGAGAAACGATTCCCCGCGATCGGAGTTTCCTCGAGACCGCGAGAGTCCGGTGCTTGTCGTGGGCCTCGGGTAGCAACTGGTTGGCTCGAGTTGCCCTTCCGGTGGCAACAGAAGAATGGAGTACGCACTGGAAGACCTTGCGCGCCCGCTTGCCCAGGAAAGCGAGCCTGGTCAGCGCCGAAAGAGGTACAGGAGCAAGGTGAGAAGAACGCTCAAGACCAAGCTGGTCATGAGTGGGAAATAAATCGTTACGCGATCGGTCTTGTAGTAAATGTCGCCTGGCAACCGACCAAGCCAAGGGATTTTCCCGGCGAAGGTCAGTAGCAACCCCAAGACGACCAACACGATCCCTACCACGATCAGGAAACGACCGAACTCCGGCATACGGCTTCCTCCAGTGTGCCTGTGTCGGACCTCCACTGGTCACTTATCGAACAAACGTTGCTGTGCAACGTGGACCTGGCGGCGTCCGAGTGCTTGGTACGCGAGCTTCGTTGCCACTCGCCCGCGGGGCGTGCGAGCGAGATAGCCTTCTTGGATCAGGAACGGCTCGTATACGTCCTCGATCGTTTCTCGTTCCTCCCCAATGGCAGCAGCCAGGGTGTTGAGGCCAACCGGACCGCCATCGAACTTGTCGATGATGGTGGACAACAAAGTGCGATCCATCGGGTCGAAGCCGAACTCGTCGACACCGAGAAGTCGGAGCGCCTCGTCCGCGACTTCCGCGGTGATTGCCCCTGCAGCACGCACTTGGGCGTAGTCCCGCACGCGGCGCAGGAGTCGGTTGGCAACCCGGGGGGTACCACGGGACCGTCGCGCGATCTCTTCGGCGCCCTCCGCGTCGATGGGAACGCCGAGAATTTCCGCTGCACGGTGCACGATGGCGCACAACTCCGGCACCGTGTAGAAATCGAGGCGCAAGCTCATACCAAAACGGTCCCGCAGTGGGGACGTCAGCAAGCCCGCGCGCGTGGTGGCACCAATGAGGGTAAAGCGGTGCAAGTCCAGCCGGATCGATCTTGCGCTTGGACCTTGCCCGATCAAGACATCGATCTGAAAGTCCTCCATTGCGGGGTAGAGAATTTCTTCCACGACCCGGCTCAAGCGATGAATCTCGTCGATAAACAGCACGTCGCCAGGCTGGAGATTCGTGAGGATCGCCGCCAAGTCTCCCGGACGTTCGATGACCGGACCCGAGGTTGTGTAAATATTGACTCCCATTTCCCGCGCCACGATGTGGGCAAGCGAGGTCTTGCCTAGACCGGGGGGGCCGTAAAGCAGCAGGTGTTCAAGACTTTCGCCACGACGTTTGGCCGCGTCGATCACCACACGGAGATTGGCCTTGATCCCTTCTTGGCCAACGTATTCTGCGAGGGTGCGTGGTCGAAGATTGCTTTCGAAGACCAGATCCTCGGCTGCGGGCTCGGGTTGTACGAGAGGTCCGGAGCCGAGCGGGGTTCCTGCGGTGCGCTCCGAGGAACTACGTTTGCGAGAGCCGTGCAGGCGGCTCATGCAGCGGCCCTCCGCAACGCATCACGAATCAACTCTTCGAGCACTTGGTGCCCAGCCGCTCGGGCTTGCCGCACGGCGTGCTCCGCAACCGCCGGCTTGAAGCCCAGGTTCACGAGCGCGGAAATGGCTTGTTGTTCCACCTCCGACCGGGCGCTTGCTGGCGCGGGCTGCGTTCCCTTCCCGTTGTCCTGAGTCAGCCGGTCGCGGAGTTCCACCACGAGCCGAGCGGCCAGTTTTTTGCCAACGCCCGGAATGGCAACCAGGCGGGCAGTATCTTCCGCACAAACGGCGCGGCGCAGCTCTTCAGGAGGCGAGCCGGATAGAATCGTCAAGGCGAGGCGCGGGCCGATGCCCGTTACATTCAACAGCTGCTCGAACAAGTTCCGTTCTTCCGGATCCACAAACCCATAAAGCTGCAACGCGTCTTCGCGCACGTGGGTGTAGATGTGGAGTTGCACGGGATCGCCCAGTTCTGGGAGCGCGCAGTAGCCGTTCAGCGACAGAAACACTTGGTAGCCAACGCCGTGCACGTCGACGACGCAGTGCGCGGGCGACTTGTAAGCGAGCGTGCCAGCGAGCCAAGCGATCATGCGGCTTGCTTTTTACCGCAGCTCGGTTGCAGGGGAAAGATCGTCATCGCCGAGGTTGACGGTCGACCGCTCGAGCAAAACCAGATGCTTGCATGTGGCACAGAGCGGTTCCCAGGGCGTCGGCAGCGTCTTCGAACAGAGGCCCTGAAATCCGCAACAGGCGACAAACCATGGTTTGCATTTGTTGCTTGCTGGCGCGGCCGTCGCCTGTGACCGCTAGCTTGATCGTGGCCGGAGCGTACTCTGCCACGCGAATGCCCAAGCTTCCAGCAGCTGCAAGGACCACTCCGCGGGCTTCGCCGAGACGCAATGCTGCTTGCATGTTGTTGCTGGCGAATCCTTGCTCCAGGCTCACGCAGTCGGGCCCGTATTCCTCCAACAACCACATCAGCCTCTGATGCAAGGTTGCAAGACGGGTGCTCATGCTGCCCCGACAACGAATTACGCCGGTCGCCACGAGCTTCGGTCGCGGAAAGTCGCCCTCCACCACGCCCCAGCCGGTGGCGACGGTGCTCGGATCGACCCCCATGACCCGCATGCTGCGTTCCGCCGTTGGGTGGCTCCGGACGGGCTCCTACGCTAGCCGAGGTTCGCTCAGGCGCTCAGGCGCTCGAGTTCTTCTTGATCGAAGTCGGCGTTCGAGGCCACGCTTTGCACGTCGTCGTGATCGTCGAGGGCTTCGAGCAGCTTCATTGCTTGCAAGGCGTCTTGCCCGGTAACCCGGACCGTACTCTCCGGCACCAACGACAGCTCCGCACTGGCGATGGGAATCTTCGCTTCCTGCAAGGCGGTCTTTACAGCTTCGAAGGTTTCGGGTGCGGTGAACACCTCGAAGGTGTCGTCGGCATCGCTGACGTCTTCCGCACCTGCTTCGAGAGCGACCTCCATGAGCCGGTCTTCGTCGACTTGGTCCTTTTGCACCGTGATGACGCCGCGTTTTTTGAACATCCAGGCGACGCAGCCACTGGCCCCCAAGCTGCCACCGGCTTTCTCGAACAGTCGACGAATTTCGGCGACCGTGCGGTTGCGATTGTCCGTCATGGCCTGCACTAAAATTGCCACCCCGCCCGGGCCATATCCTTCGTATTGCACTTCTTCGTAGTTCACGCCTTCGAGTTCGCCCGTGCCGCGTTTGATTGCCCTCTCGATATTCTCCATGGGCATGCTGTGCTCACGCGCGGTTTGGACCGCCGTGCGCAGCCTGGGGTTGGCGGATAGGTCTCCGCCCCCGAGGCGCGCAGCGACCGTGATTTCCTTGATGAGCTTGGTGAACAGCTTGCCCCGTTTAGCGTCCTTTGCCGCCTTTTTGTGGCGAATAGAGTGCCATTTGGAATGCCCGGACATAACCGACGAACCTCCTGTTGGTACCCCCCGCTGGCAGGGTGATGACCATCACGTCGGTAGCACAGGGGAACCTGCGAGTAAACGGAACGCCGGCAGTCCGCAGCCGCTTCGCCGACGCCCATGGCTGTAGCGCCAGACTTGAATGCAAGCTCCGGCCCTTTGGGAGTCGAGCGGGCGTGGCCACGGCGCCCGGACAGTGCCCGGAGCTTGCGAGCCCTCTTGCCTCCCGACCTGCCGGCGCCGATCGAACTTCAATTGCTCAAGACGAGATCGGCCCAGTTCGAAGGCTCTTCCATCTGCGGGTAGTGGCCGACGTTGGGCATAATGGTGCAGCGGCCTTTTGTCATTTGGGCAAGTTTCTCAGCGATCGCACGAACAGCAATCGGGTCGAACTCTCCCCACACAATGCGCACCGGGACCTTGGTGCGCTCCAAAATCGAACGCCAACGTTTGGCGTAGGTACGTCGCTCGATGTTGTAGCGGGCAATGCGACCGAGAACGTTCAAACCACCGTTCCAAGGAATCCAGTAAGCGATGGCACGAATGTCGACTTCGGGTGTCTTGCTCGGATCGGCCCACAAGAATTTGAAGGCCTGCGCAAAGCGTTCCGGGTCGTAGGTGCGTGCGAATTCGGCAGCGCCTTCGTCGGTCATCAACGCGTACTGCACGGGGGTGAGCCGGGCAAGCTCGATCAAGTGGCTTCCGTTGCACAAAACCAACGTTTCGATTTCGAAGGGCAGCTTCCCTTCCTCTTGCTGGCAGAGCATTTCCACCGCCATCGTGAGGCCCATATCATGGCCGACCACGCGCGCCTGCTTGACACCGTGTGCGGCGACGATCTCCCCTGCACGACGCGCTTGATCGAGCAGCGAGTACGATACAGCGGGATCGCTGGGCTTGTCCGAAAACCCGAAGCCGAGATGGTCCCAGGTAGTCACGCGGTACCCTTGCGCGATGATCTCGGGCATGGCGGCGGCGAAGTCGTGACTTGTCGATGGGAACCCGTGCACGAGCACCACATCGGGCCCGGCTCCCTCCTGCACCACAAAACACTGGTGGCCTTCAGCCAGCCGATAAAAATGCCCGCGGCGTTTCCACTCGTCGAACACCTGGGCCACATCCGATGGTAGTTGCATGTCCCCTTTGACCTCTGAACTCGCATCTTTGTCAATCAGGCGGGTTCGCGATTTGCAACTGGAGAATCGCATGGAACCTGCCGAACCGCGCTCCGGAATTCCTCCCCAGTGGCGCCGCATCGGCCTGCCCGAAGCTTGGTTTCCGGAACGTCGTACGGAAAAGCGCAATGAAGGAGGGAGAGCGGATTGCGAGGAGTGCACGAGTTCTTTGGTGGGCATAGGACTGCCACGCACGGACGACGCGCTTCGGGAGGTTCGCTTCGCCAAACGAGGGCGCCGCAATCCTTGTGGTTGGCCCGGCTGTCCGGATTCGTAGGCGCAACTCATGTGGTTGCCCATGCTTTCCGGGCAGACACAACGCTCCCGTACGGGTTCGTTCTTCTGGGCAGGCACAAGTCTCGAGCCGATCACCGCGCGTCGGTCGGGTCGGGCGCGGTTCGGAACCCGGCACCTGTGGTGCGTCGATGAAGATGACGGATTTGGTCGGTCCGCCTTCGGCCAAGAAAATTTTCCGGCTCGAATGGAAGTCGCTTCGCGGCAGCCGGATGGGTCAGGCTGGGTTTTGCGATCCGCGCAATTCGTGCGTGTCCAAAATTTTTCGCGCGGCCGGGTGTTTCCTGCGCGGACGGAATCGGGACACACGTGGAGGTGCGGAGCGGTACGAGGACAGCTTTGGCAGGCACCGCGCGAAGCGCGACGCCCGTCGGACTGTCATGCAACTTTGGCGCGGTGCACTTGGGCTTCCGGTGGGCGGAGGTAACGGGGCTCGTCCGGCATGCTCTCGCTTTCCTGAGCGCGTGCTGCTGCGAGTTGTGCGACGATGCGGGCGCGAGGGCCCCACTCGGGAAATGGCAGGACGGTCACCCGGGAACCAAGCTGTTCGCGAAACCAGTTGCCGTAGGTTTCGGTGGCATCGCCAATGATGGTGCAAGGACGCGGCAGCTTCCCGAGCAAAACAGGCGCCTCCACGAGTTGCTCTTCGAGGACCATCCTTAAAGCGCCGCCTTCTCTGCGAAACGCTGCTGCGTACAGCTCGCCTTTTCGCGCGTCGAGCGCGGCGACGATCGAGGCGCTGTCGTTCGGGGCAGCGTAGGCAAGTGCTTCGAGCGTGGGGACGCCCACCACGCGGATGCCAGCGGCGTAGCCGAGCGTTTTGGCCACGCTCAGCCCTACGCGCAAACCAGTGAACGAACCAGGGCCAACCGACACGCCAATGAGGTCAAGGTCGCGCACGGTCAGCCCAGCGCTGCCTAATACGTCGCGAATCGCAGGCAGCAGCACTGCCGCATGCCGCCCCTGAGTGAGCTGGTCGCGTTCGGCCACGATCCGCTCACCATCGGCCACAGCCACGCTGGCAAGCCACGTTGCCGTCTCGATCGCCAAGATGCGCATCACCTTTACCCCCAGCGCTGCAGCACACGCGCGATGTCGTTGTAGAACGCGAACACCATGAGAGCCAGCAAAAGGATCAGCCCCACTTGTTGGGCGATCTCGCGGTAGCGAGTGTCGAGCGGCCGCCGGCGAACCGCTTCGATGGCGAAGAACAGCAGATGCCCACCGTCCAAAATTGGTACCGGTAACAAGTTGAGGACTCCGAGGTTCACGCTGATGACGGCCATGAAGTTCAACAGATACTCCAAGCCGAGCCGGGCTTGCTCTCCTGCGGCTTGCGCAATCAGGATGGGTCCGCCGATTTCGCTTGCCGGAATTTTGCCTTGCACCATTTTGGCGAGGCTCAGGAAAATCGTTCCCACCCACCACGCCGTTTGCTGGATACCCATGCCGATGGCTCCCACAAAGCTCACGTCGATGCGGTCCATCCCCCGTTCGATGCCAATCAAGTAAGCCTTCCCGGTAACCTCGCCAAACAAGTTTTTCTCTTCTCGTTCTTTGGGAGTTACGGATAGTTCGATTTGTTCTCCATCGCGTTCGACCAGCAAGGTCAAGGTGTGAGCCCCGCGTTGGCGAATGGTGCGCGACAGCTCGTCCCACGTATGCACGGGCTGTCCGTCGACGGCTTTGATCACGTCGCCCGGACGCAACCCAGCTTGCGCCGCAGGCATGTCGGGCATGACGCTTCCTACCTTGGCTGCCTCGCTGGGAACGCGCGCCCC
>Ga0101945_1000765_pt1 | contig 44226 bp, 39 predicted proteins | sample DewCreD2012metaG_2_FD_75246 | JGI IMG/M metagenome (GOLD analysis project Ga0101945, IMG submission 75246) | Hot spring sediment bacterial and archeal communities from British Columbia, Canada, to study Microbial Dark Matter (Phase II) - Dewar... ... | reverse complement strand
TCCCGCACCGCTTCCCTCAGCAAGATTCGCAAGGTATCCTGGTCCACGGGGCACCTCCTCGTGCTAAGGTGTGCCCCCCTATTAAACACGGACCCTTACACATAAATCCTTACACGACCGGGGGTGCTCACGATCTTGCTGCATAGCACCCCCTCTTTTTTCACATCCCGAGGGTCCAGATCAAGTAGCACACGAAGGAATCTGTTGACAACTCTCCTTTGCCCTAGGCCTTGTAAAAAGAAGGTACTACTTCCTTGGTAGGGTTTTCCCCTAGGAAAGGAACCGGATCTGGGCCAGCTGGCTCCGCCGCTTCACACCGGCCTTCTGAAAGATGGCCGATAGGTGGGCCTTTACCGTGCGCTCGGAGATGCCGAGTTCTTTGGCGATCTCCTTGTTGCTGAGGCCCATGGCGGCCAGGGCGGCCACCTCCTTTTCCCGCTGGGTGAAGCGGGGAATGGGTTCCCCTACCAAGCCAGCCAGCATGCGGCGCTCGGCCCAGAGCTCGCCTCGAGCCACGGCGTTTAGGGCTTTGGCGAGGACCTCGAGGCCTTGGTCCGGGTAGAGGTACCCTCTATACCCTTGCTTGAGGGCCTGGGCCGCTTGCTCCGGGTTCCGAAGGAGCACCACCGCCGGAAGGGGTGGGGGTGGAGGGACTTCCCTTACCCCCTCTGTCAGGCCCACCTGGGCGGTGTAGGGATGTTCCTCCACGTGAAATCCCCGGGTGCGAAGGGCCTCAGCCAAGGCTTCTTGTAGGGAAGCCAGGGAAAGATTGAGCCAGACCCGAACCATGGTTTGGCCTCATTTTAGTCCGGCGGGCAAAACGGAAACTTAAAGGGGTATGTTGTCGTGCTTCTTAAAGGGGCGCTCCTCCTTCTTGTTCCAGAGCATTCTTAGGTGCTGGTAGAGGATGCGGCGGGTGTGGGTGGGGTCGATGACATCGTCAATGTACCCCCTACCCGCGGCCACCCAGGGGTTGTCAAAGGCCCGGCGGTACTCCTCGATCTTGCGGCGGCGGGTTTCCTCGGGGTTGGGGGAGGACTGGATTTCCCGCCGGTAGATGATGTTGGCGGCCCCCTCGGCCCCCATCACCGCCACCGCCGCCGTGGGCCAGGCCAGGACCACGTCCGCCCCCATGTCCTTGGAGTTCATGGCCAGGTAGGCTCCGCCGTAGGCCTTGCGGGCGATGAGGGTGATCTTGGGCACCGTGGCCTCGGCGTAGGCGAAGAGCATCTTGGCCCCATGGCGGATGATGCCCCCGTGCTCCTGGGCCACCCCTGGCAGGAATCCGGTGACATCCACCAGGGTGAGGATGGGGATGTTGAAGGCATCCATGGTGCGGATGAAGCGGGCGGCCTTGTCGGAAGCGTTGATGTCCAAGGCCCCGGCCATGAAGCGGGGATTGTTGGCCACCACCCCCACGGGGTAGCCGCCAAGCCGGCCTAAGCCCACGATGATGTTCCTGGCGAAGCCAGGCTGGATTTCCAAAAACTCCCCATCGTCCAGGAGGGTCCTGATCACCTGGTGCATGTTGTAAGGCCTTTTGGCATCGGGATGGACGATGTCCAGGATCTCCGGGGTGGGGCGGAAGGGATCGTCCTTGGGTTCCACCACCGGGGGCTTTTCCCGGCTATTTTGGGGCAGGTAAGAGAGAAGCTTCTTGATGAGGTCCAGGACCTCCTGGTCGTTTCGGCCCTCGAGGTGGGCCACCCCGCTTTTCTCCATGTGCACGTCCGCCCCGCCCAACTCCTCAAAGCTCACCTCCTCCCGGGTCACGCTCTTGATCACCTCGGGGCCGGTGATGAACATGTAGCTGGTCCCCCGGCTCATGAGGATGAAGTCGGTCATGGCAGGGCTATAGACCGCTCCCCCGGCGCAGGGCCCCAGGATGGCGGAGATCTGGGGCACCACCCCGGAGTAGATGGCGTTGCGGTAGAAGACCTCCCCGTACCCGGAGAGGCTATCCACTCCCTCCTGGATGCGGGCCCCGGCGGAGTCGTTAAGGCCGATGATGGGAGCCCCCACCTTGGCCGCCAGGTCCATGAGGCTTGCGATCTTGCGCCCATGCATCTTGCCCAAGGAGCCGCCTAGGACAGTGAAGTCCTGGCTGAAGACGAAGACCAAACGGCCCCCGATGGTGCCGTAACCGGTCACCACCCCGTCGGCTGGAGCCTCAATCCCCTCCATGAGGCCGGTTTCCAGGTGCTCGGCGAAAGGCATGAGTTCCACAAAGCTTCCCGGGTCCAAAAGGTAGTCTATTCGCTCCCGGGCGGTGAGCTTTCCCTGCTGGTGCTGCTTGCGGATGCGTTCCTCTCCCCCGCCGAGAAGGATCCTTTTCCGCCTTTCCTCCAGCTCAGCCAGTAGCTCATCCAGGATAAGCTTGGCGTTATCGGCCATACTGGCCGCATGATATACTAAGAAGCCGGGTTTGCTTCCACGGCAAGGGGGCCCGGTAGAGGAGGTGAGTGGAATGAAGCGCTGGTTAGGCCTGGTCCTATTGCTGGCGGTGGCACTTCTTCTGGTCTGGGCTGGCTACCAGGGCTATGCCCGCCTCCGGGCCCTCGAGGGCCAGGTGGCCGCCTTGGAAGATCGGGTGCAGGCCCAGGAGCAAGCCCTGAAGGCCTTGGGCGATCGGGTGGCCAAGCTGGAACAGGAGGTCTTCAAGGCTCCGTCCCCACCTCTTTCCCTCCCTGAGGTGCCAAAAGCCCCAAGCGCCCCCGCCTGGCCCTATGCGGTGGGCGTGGTGGTGGTGGCGGTGCTTCTTTTCTTCCTGTTGCAGCTTCTTCGCGGTAACCGAGGAAAGGAAGGGAGCGAGGAGCAGGGATCCCTTGGCCAAGAGAACCACGAGGCCTCGCGTATGGAGAACGAGGGGGCTCCTCCCAGGAAGGGGTAGGGATGGGCTAAAGTTCCGGACAGGCAGGGATATCCCTGCCTGTCCGTTGCCACTGGCCGTAGCTAGTCCTTAAGTTTCTTTACCGCCTCGATCAAGGCGGGAAGCACCTGGTGCACATCCCCCACGATCCCGTAGTCGGCGTGCTTGAAGATGGGGGCCTCGGGGTCCTTGTTCACCGCCACGATGTACTTGCTCTTGTTCATCCCCGCCAGATGCTGGACCGCCCCGGAAACTCCCAGGGCAATGTACAGGGAGGGTTGCACGGTCTTCCCCGTCTGGCCCACCTGTTCGCTATAGGGACGCCAGCCGGCATCCACCACCGCCCGGGTGGCTCCCACAGCCCCGCCCAGGAGGGCGGCAAGCTCCTCCACTTGCTTGAAGGCCTCGGGGCCACCCATGCCCCGGCCTCCCGTGACCACCACATCCGCTTCGGTGAGGGAGACGCCTTTTTTCTCCTCCTGCACCCTCTCCAGCACCTCCACGGTGGGGACTGGGGGGATGGGAAGCGCCACCACCTGGCCCGCCTGGCCCAGGGGTTCTGCGAGGGGAGTGGTGTTGGGCTTCACCGTGAGGACCACTGGGGGAGCGGTTTTCACCTTCTGGGTCACCCGGTTCAGGTAGGCGTAACGGGTGGCGTAGACCTCGCCTCCCTCCACCCACGACTCCAGGGTGTCCTCCAGGAGCCCAGCCCTTAGGGCATAGGCCACCCGGCCCATGTAGGTGCGGCTTTGCCGGGAGGAAGGGGCAACGATGGCCTTTACCCCGGCCTTCTTGGCAGCTTCCAAGATCCCCGCCGCCCACTTCTCGGCGGTGTAGGGACCGAGCTCCGCCACATAAAGGGTTTCCACGTAACCTCGGGCTTCTTCCACAGGGGCTTGGCCCTCCGCCAAGAGCACCCCGGCCACCCCTTCCCCTAAGGCCTCAGAGAGCTTCCGGGCCCGGGTCAGGGCCTCGAGGCTTGCCTTCCTCAGCTTGTTTCCATCGTGGTCCAGAACCACCAGGATCATGGATGCCTCCTCAGATCACCTTGGCTTCCTCGTGCAGAAGCCGCACCAGCTCCTCGGCTGCCGCCACAGGATCCTTGCCGTCCAGGATCTTCTGAAGCCGGGTCTTCTCCTGGATGCTCTCCTGGAGGATTTCCACCCGGCTTGCGCCCTGAAAGGCCACCTTTTTGATCTCCTTCTTCTTGGCCTTCATGATGCCGGGCAGGGTGGGGTAGCGGGGTTCGTTCAGGCCTTGTTGCGTGGTGAAGACCGCAGGAAGCCGTACCCGTACCCACTCCGCTCCCTCGTCCAGGTCGTGCTTGGCCCTGGCGGTTTCCCCTTCCAGCTCGAGGGCCGTGGTCCAGGCCACCACCGGCACGCCCAGGGCTTCCGCCAGAGCCCCGCCCAGGGCCTGGCTATCCCAGTCCGCCTGTTGCCCGCCCGTGAGGATGAGGGTAGGGGATTCCTCCTTCAGGATGGGGGCCAGGGCCTCGGCCACGGTCACGGGATCGGCATAGCCCTCGTAAACCACGTGGATACCCCGGTCCATCCCCATGGCCAAGGCGGTGCGGATGGCCTCCTCCGTGCGCTCGGGGCCGAAGCCCACCACGATGGCCTCGCCCCCGTGCTTCTCCTTTAGGCGAAGGGCTTCCTCCACCCCGTACTCGTCCATCTGGTCCAGGATCAGGGTGGCCCCGGAAAGATCCACCCGATCCCCCTGGATCCTCAGCCTGCTTTCCCCGTCCGGTACCTGCCTGATGACCGCCACGAACTTCATCCCTTACCTCCTATTCCGCCAGGAGGTGCCTGGCGATGATGAGCCTTTGGATCTCGTTGGTGCCCTCGTAGATCTGGTTGAGCTTCACGTCCCTCAAGAGCTTCTCCACCGGGAACTCCCGCACGTACCCGTAGCCCCCGTGGATCTGGATGGCCTGGTTGGCGGCTTCAAAGGCGATCTCCGAGGCATAGGCCTTGGCGATGGCGCTGGCGTGGGCGTGGGGCAGGCCCTGGTCGGCGAGCCAGGCGGCGTAGTAGGTGTACATGCGGGCGGTTTCTATGCCGATCATCATGTCCGCCAGCTTGAACTGGATGGCCTGGAAGTTGGCGATGGGCTGGCCGAAAGCCTCCCGTTCCTTGGCGTACTTTTTGGCCTCGTCTAGGGCCCTTCGCGCCACTCCCACGCTTCCCGCCGCCACGGGGATGCGGGTTTTGTTGAGGGTGTTCATGGCGATCTTGAACCCCTCTCCCTCCTCCCCCAGGCGGTTTTGCACGGGTACCTTGACGTCCTCAAATATGAGCTCGTAGGTTCCCGAGGCCCTTTGCCCCATCTTTCCGTGGATCTTCACGGCCCTGAAGCCCGGGGTGCCCTTTTCCACCACCAGGGCCACCACCCCCTTGTGGCGTAGCTCGGGGTTCAAGGTGGCGAAGACCACCACCCACTCGGCCTCGCCCCCGTTGGAGATCCACATCTTGGTGCCGTTAAGGATGTAGTAATCCCCCTGGCGCACCGCCCTGGTCTTGAGGGCGGCGGCATCCGAGCCGTTTCCCGGCTCGCTGAGGGCGAAGGCGGCCAGGGCGGGTTTCTCGGTAAGGGGTTTGAGGAAGCGGCGCTTTTGTTCCTCATTGCCGGCTAGAAGCACGGGAGTGATCCCCAAATCGCTGGCCATGGGGATGGTGTAGATGCCCATGCAGGCGTAGGCCAGCTCTTCCCCCACGATGACCTCGTCCAGCATCTTGAGGCCCATTCCCCCGTACTCCTCGGGGATGATGGCGTTCAGGAGGCCCACCTCGTGGAGCTTTTCTATGACCGGCCAGGGCACTTCTTCCTTCTCGTCGTACTCCTGGGCCACGGGGAGGATGACCTCCTTGGCGAAGCGCCGGGCCAGGGCCTGGAGCTGCCGTTGTTCCTCGGTGAGGCTGAAGTCTATAGGCATAACCTCCTCCTTGGCGGCCTGCCAGGGGTGGGGCCGAGGGCCCGCTCTTTGACCCAGTCTAAGATTGTGCCCACCCCCTTGCAACCCCGCCCCCATGCTACCATTGGAGGCAGATGAGAACCTCGGGCCAATTGGAGATCCTTGGGCGATTCCAGCGGGCTTTATTAAGAGATCTAGAGCCTGTGCAAATACTCCGGAACCTCCTCGAGGTGGCCACGGAGGAGGGAGTGGAGCGGGCAGCCCTCTTCCTCTACCACCGGGAAACCCGGGAGCTGGTGGGGGAGGTAGCCTCGGGCCGGGGCCGCCACTACACGGTTTCCGCCATCGCCCTTCCCCTATATGCAAAAGGGCATGTGCAGGAGGCCTTTTTCGCCGAAGGTCCCGTGCAGCGGGGAGAGGAATGGCTTTTGCCGGTGGTGGGGGAGGAGGCCTCGTACTGCTGGGCCGATCCCGAGGCCCGCTGCACGGTCCGCCCCCGGGCCACCCGGGAGACCCGCTTCCTGGTCTGTCCTAGCTGCGCTTACTTTTCGCCCAAGGGGGTGTTGAGCCTGGAGGGAGTTCCCCAGGCCCTGAGGCCTCTTCTGCCCCTTCTCGCCCAGCTCACGGCCCTGGCTTTGAAAAACGGCGAACTCCTGTCGGAGCGAAACCGGGCTTTGGCCGGGCTTTCCCGCCACGCGGAGGCCCTTTCCCACGTGAGCGCCTTGGCCCGGGAGGTGGTCAAGGCCCTGGAACCCGCTGCCGTGCTGGAAACCCTGGCCCAGGCCCTTTCGGAGCGCTTCGGCTTCTTCCGGGTGACCGTGGCCCTGGTGAAGGGGGAGGAGGGCAAGGATTACCTGGAGGGCTACCTCACCGTGCGGGGAAAAGACCTTTACTGGACGGAGGGCATCAGCCGCATCCGCCTGCCTTTGGCTTCTTCCCCAGATCCCCTGGCCAAGGCGGTGCGGGAACGGAGGACCCTGGTTCTGGGAAGGGAAAGCCTGCCCCCGCACGTGGCCCAGGAGATGGGTCCAAGTGTCGCCTTTGTTCCTATTCTGGCTGAGGAAGAGGCCTTGGGGGCAGTGGCCGTGGACCACGGGCCTGGGGGGCCAGGGGTGGGTGAGGCGGAGGTGCGCTACGTGGAGCTCCTCACGGGCGTGGCGGGGGTGGCCCTCAGGAATGCCCAGCTTTACCGGGAAAAGAAGGAGCTTTCCCTGGCCTTAGCTGCGGAGCGGGGGCGGCTTTTCCAGGTGCTGGAGGAGCTTCCCGACGGGGTGGTGGTGCTTTTCGGTTCCGAGGGTTTTGCCAACGGGAAGGCCCGCCAGGCGCTTTCCGTGGGGTCCACGGTGTCCCTCGAGGACCTTCCCGCGGCCCTGGAGCCCGCCTTGGAAGGAGGGAGGCTGGAGTTCAGTCTGGGAGGGGCCGCGTATAGCGTCCGCGGAAAGCAGGTGGGGGAGATGCGGGTCTTGGTTCTCCACGACATCACCGAGCGCACCCGCATGGAGCGGGCCCTGAGGGAGCAGGTGGCCTTCACCCAGACCTTGGTGGACCTGGCCAAGGAAGCCTTGCGCCAGCCGGGGCTTGCTCCCTTGACCGAGGCCATCGTCAAGCGCCTGCAAGTCCTCTTCAGCGCGGATGAGGGGTTGCTCTTGGCGGAGGAGGGGGGTAGCCAAAGGGTGCTTTACAGCACTTGCACCCTTCCCGGACCCCTTCCCCGGCCCAACCTTCTGGAGAAAGCCCTGATGGAGGGAGAGCCGCTGGGGGCGGAGGTCCTGGAGGCCCAGGATTGCGGGGTGGCGCAGATGCTGGGCCTTAAGAGCGCCTTGGTGGTTCCCTTCCGGGCGGGAGGATTCCGGGGTGGGCTTCTGCTGGGCTTTCGGCAGGAGAGGCGCTTTCCTGATAGACTTCTCTCCCGCCTGGTTCAAGTGGGGACCCTGCTGGCTTTGGTGTTGGAAAAGGCCCGCTTTTTGGAACTGGTGGAGGCCGAGGAGGAGCGCCTTAAGGCTCTTTTGGAGCACTCCCAGGACGTGGTTTACGTGCTGGATGGGGAAGGGCTTATCCGTTATGTGAGCGCCAGCGTGCGCCCGGTGCTGGGCTATGACCCCGAGGGGTACAAGAAGGCTCCCTTGAGGGCCTTGGACTTCGTCCACCCCGAGGACCGGGGGATAGCGGAGGCCCTATTCCGCGAGCTTTTGCGCCACCCAGGGGAGGTGCGCACCGGGGAGTTCCGGGTCCTTCACGCGGACGGCACCCCGATTCCCGTGGAGGCCTGGGGGCGGAACCTTCTGGCTGACCCCCGGGTGCAGGGGGTGGTGGTGGACCTGCACGACCTGCGCCCCAGGCTGGAGGCCGAGCGGCTTAAGGGGGAGTTCATCGCCGCCGTAAGCCACGAGCTCCGCACCCCTTTGGCGGTGATCATGGGCCTAGCCGAGCTTCTTCGGGAGGAGGGGCTTTCCCCCTCAGCCCAGGAATCAGCGGACCTCATCCTGGAAAGCGCCTTCCGGCTCAAGACCATGGTGGATAACCTTCTGGATACGAGCCGCCTCGAGGCCGGCCGCTTTGAGGTGAGCCGAAGACCCGTGAACCTGAGGCCCCTTCTTCAGGACTTAGCCAGGAGCTTCCAGGGCGTGGCCCGGCTTTCCGGGGTGGAGTTCCAGGTGGCTTTGGAGGAGCTTCCCCTTTTGGAGGCGGACCCCGACCGGGTGGTTCAGGTGGTGGGCAACCTGCTTTCCAACGCCTTCAAGTTCACCCCGCCGGGCGGGCAGGTCTACCTTCGGGCCCGGCAGGAAGGGGACAAGGTGGTCCTGGAAGTGGAGGACACGGGCCCCGGCATTCCCGAGGAGGAGCTTTCCAAGCTCTTCCAGCGCTACGCCCGGGCCAAGAACGCCCAGACCCGGGGGGTTTCGGGCACGGGGCTTGGCCTTTTCATTTCCAAGCACATCGTGGAGGCCCATGGGGGCCGGATTGAGGTGGAAAGCGAGGAGGGAAAAGGAAGCCTCTTTAGGGTTATCCTACCCCTATATGGCCCGCATCCTTCTGGTTGAGGACGAACCCTTGGTGGCCCACATGGTGCGCCGCATCCTGGAGCGGGCCGGGCACCAGGTGGACTGGGCCTCTTCCGGCCAGGCGGCCTTGGAGAAGCTTTCCGAACCCTACGATCTCGTGGTGTGCGATCTGGTGATGCCCGGGGTATCGGGCCTCGAGGTGATCCAGAGGATGCGGGCCTTGGGTCTTTCCACGCCCATTCTGGCCCTTTCCGCCAGCGTTTCCGAGAAAAGCCGGCGGGAGGCCCTCGAGGCGGGGGCCCAAGCCTTCCTGGGCAAGCCCTTTGAAACCCAGACCCTGTTGGCTCAGGTGGACCGGCTGTTGGCCCGGGAAGAAGGGTAACGGCTCTTCGGACGGCCTGAATAGCCTGGGGCGGGCTGGTGTATACTTATACGCGAAAAGGGGGAAGGTATGAGGCGGAGGCGGTTTCTCAAAGGGGTGGGGGTGGGTTTGGCGGCAAGCTTTTTCTACTCGGCTTTTGCCCAAGCCACCCCGCAGGTGCGCTGGCGGCTTGTTTCCAGCTACCCCAGGAGCCTGGATACCCTCTATGGCGGTGCCGAGGATTTGGCCAAGCGGGTGGCAGAACTCACCGGCGACCGTTTCCAGATCCGGGTTTACCAGGCGGGGGAGATTGTGCCCGGGGGCCAGGTGCTGGATGCAGTCCAGCAGGGCACGGTGGAGGCGGGCCACACCTATGGCCCTTTCTATGTGGGAAAGAACCCCACCCTGGCCTTTGACGGGGGCGTGCCCTTTGGCATGACCTACCGGCAGCACAACGCCTGGATGCGGTATGGTGGCGGTTTGGAGCTCCTGCGCGCGGTCTATGCCGATTTCGGGGTGATCCAGTTCCCTGGAGGAAACACCGGGGCCCAGATGGGAGGATGGTTCCGCAAGGAGATCAAGACCCTGGCGGACCTTAAGGGCCTAAGGATGCGCATTCCTGGCCTTGGAGGGCTGGTGATGGGGCGGCTTGGGGTGGTGCCCCAGACCCTGGCCGCCGGGGATATCTACCCGGCCCTGGAGCGGGGCACCATCGACGCCACCGAGTTCTCAGGCCCCTACGACGACGAGAAGCTGGGCTTTTACAAGGTGGCCCGCTACTACTACTACCCCTCCTTCTGGGAACCCAGCGCCCAGCTTTCCTTCCTGGTTTCCCAAAGGGAGTGGCAGAGGCTTCCCAAGGAGTTCCAGGAGGCTTTCCAGGTGGCAGCGGCGGAGGTCAACCTCACCATGATGGCCAAGTACGATGCCCAGAACCCTCCAGCCCTGAACCGCCTTCTCAAGGCAGGGGTGCGCCTGCGCCGCTGGCCGGGGGAGATCATGAAGAAGGCCCTCGAGGAAGCCCGGGCCTTGTACGAGGAACAGGCGGCCAAGGACGCCACCTACCGCAAGGTGTATTCCGCTTACTGGGCCTTCCGCAACGAACAGTACCGCTGGTTCTCCGTGGCCGAGCTGGGCTATGAGAGCTTCGCCTTCCCCACCGTTTGAGGAAACGTGGGGAGGGTTCTCAATCCAGCTTTTCCAGGCGCACCGCCGCCACCTTGTACTCGGGGATGCGGCTGAAGGGATCCAGGGCGTCCGTAGTGAGGCGGTTGGCGGGGGCTTCGGCAAAGTGGAAGGGAGCGTAGACCACTCCTTCGGGGGTGCGGTCGGTAACCCAGGCCCGGGCCCGGATCCGGCCTCGGCGGCTCACCACCTGGATGATCTCCCCATCCCCTATACCCAGTTTCTGGGCGTCCTTGGGGTTCACCTCCACCTTGAGTTCGGGGTAGGCTTCCTTGAGTTGGCTGTTGCGGCTTAGGGTGCCCCCGTGCCAGTGGAAGAGGACCCGGCCGGTGGAGAGGGTAAAGGGGTACTCCTCCGAAGGGGTTTCCGCCGGAGGGGTGAAGTGCACGGGGAAGAAACGGGCCTTCCCCGAGGGGGTGTTGAAGCGCTCTCGGAAAAGCACCGCTTCGCCGGGATGGTCCTCGTGGGGGCAAGGCCAGCGGACGCCCTCGCTTTCCAGGCGGCGGTACGTGATCCCGCCCATCATCTCCGGAATGGCCCGGCGGACCTCCTCCCAGATGGCCTCGGGGCCGGGGTAGAGTGCCCAAGGACGGCCCAAGGCCTGGGCCAGGCGCTTGCCCAGCTCCTGGACGATCCACCAATCGGGCCGGGCCTCCCCTGGGGGGTCCAGCAACTTCCGAATCCTCTGGACCCTGCGGTCGGTGTTGGTGAAGGTTCCGTCCTTTTCCAGGAAACTGGCCGCCGGCAGGACCACGTGGGCAAAGGAGGTGGTTTCGTTTTCCAGGATGTCCTGCACCACAAGGAAGGGGAGGGCCTCCAGCTTGGCCTTCAGGTGGTCCTGGTAAGGCTCGCTGGTCACGGGATCCTCCCCGATGAGGTAGATGGCCTCCACCTCGGGGATTCTCTCGAAGACCTCGGTCATGCGTAGGCCCGGCTTGGGGTTCAACTCCACCCCCCAGAGGGCCTCAAAGCGTTTCCTTGCTGCTTGGTCCGACACCTTCAGGTACCCGGGGAGGACATCGGGCAGCGCTCCCATGTCCCCTGCCCCTTGCACGTTGTTCTGGCCTCGCAAGGGGTTGAGGCCCGCTCCCTCCTTACCCACCTTGCCCGTGAGAAGGGCCAGGTTTACCAGGGCTTGGGCGGTGGCAGTCCCTTTGGTGTGCTGGGTGACTCCCATGGCCCAGTAAGCCCCCGCCCTCTTTGTGGTGGCGTAAAGCCGGGCGGCTAAGGCGATTTTCTCCTTTTCCACCCCGGTGATGCGCTCGGCTTCCTCCAAGGTATAAGGCTCCAAGGAGGCCTGCCACTCGGCGAAGCCCTCGGTGCGCTCCTCCACGTACCCTTGGTCCCAGAGGCCTTCCTCGAGGATATAGCGGGCCATGGCGTTCAGGAGGAAAAGGTCGGTACCCGGGCGTATCCGTAGCCACAGGGTGGCGGCCTCGGCCATGCCGGTGTAACGGGGGTCCACCACGATGAGCCCTGCTCCCTGCCGCACCCTCTTCTTGATCATGGCCCCGATCACGGGGTGGGTTTCCGTGGTGTTGGAGCCCACCACCAGGAAGAGGTCGGTTTTCCAGATGTCCTCTATGGGATTGGTCATGCTGGCCCCGCCCAGGGAACGGGAAAGGGCCACGGTGGAGGAGGAGTGGCAAAGCCTGGAGCAGTGGTCCACGTGGTTGGTGGAGAGGAGAGCGCGAGCCAGTTTCTGCGTAAGATAGACCTCCTCGTTGGTGGTCTTGGCGGAGGGGAAGACGGCGATGGCCTCGGGGCCTCGCTTTTTCAGCACGGCGAGAAGCTTGCTTGCCGTATAGTCCAGGGCCTCGTCCCAGCTAACCCGGCGGAAGGCCTGGCGGCGGTCTTCCCGCACCATGGGGTAGAGGAGGCGCTTTCCCGAGAAGGGAAAGTCCAGGCCGAAGCGGCCTTTCACGCAGAGAGCCCCGTGGTTAGGGGGGATGTCGGGGGCGAGCACCCGGAGGATGCGGCCCCCTTGGATCTCGGGCTCCACCTGGCAACCCACACCGCAGTAAGGGCACGTGGTACGCATCCTACACCTCCATGCTCAAGGGTCTGAGGGCCCCTGTGGGACAAACCTGGATGCAGTTGCCGCAGAAGACGCAGGGGGTTTCGGGAAGGGGCCGGTCCAGGGGGGGGGTGGGGTGGGCCATGAGGCCCCTCCCCTCCAGGGTGAGGGCGTACACCCCCATGATCCCGTCCCCGCAAGCGTCCACGCAACGGCGGCAGTTCACGCACTTGGCGTAGTCCCTCAGGAAGAAGGGGTTGTCCCGGATAGGCTTCCGTTCCCTTCGGCCCAGGGATACGCTGCCCCAACGCTGGGGTTGGCCCTGATGGGCCTTCAGGAGCTCTAAAAGGGAGGGGGCCTGGCTCAGGTCTGTGGTCAGGGCTAGCCATTCCAGGAGGGTTCGACGGAGGATTCGGAGGTCTTCCGTGTCCGTTCTCACCTCCATGCCCTCCTGGGCCTGGGTAGCGCAGGCGGGAAGCAGGCGGCCGTCCACCTCCACCAGGCAGAGGCGGCAAAGCCCCCGGGTTTCCGTGTGGGGATGGTAGCACAGGTGGGGAGGATCCGTGATCTCCAGGAGGAGGGTTCCTTCCTGGACCTCCACCTCTTGTCCGTTCACCTTAAGCCGCACCTTCCACCTCCAACAGGCTTTGGTAGGCCCAGTAGGCGGACTGGCCTAGGCCGCACAGGCTTCCCTTGAGGGCCTGTCCCAGGTGGTGAACCAGGTCCCGGTTCCTTTCCCGCCGCCTCACCATCTCCACCTGCACCGCCGTGCCCAAAGGACAGGGGAAGCACTTCCCGCAGGACTCCTCCCGGAAAAACTCGGCCAGGCCCAAAAGGACTTCCCACAGGTCCACCTCCTTTCCGAAGGCCACGATGGCGCCGGCTCCCAAGGGAAGCCTACCCTTGTAGCGCAAAGGGAAGGCGAAATCGCGGGTAAACACCCCTGCGGCTCCGCCCAGGAGCACGGCCTTCAGCCCCTCTGGCTCGCCTTCAGCTTTCCGTAAGGCGTCTTCCAAGGATGTTCCCAGGGGAAGCTCGTAAAGCCCCGGCTTGGCCACGTCCCCGGTAATGGAGAAGAGCTTGGGTTCCTTTTGACGCCAGGTTCCCGGGCCCTCCCTAAGGATCAGGGGCAGGTTGGCCAGGGTTTCCACGTTTTGCACCAGGGTGGGCCTTCCCCACAGGCCTCTTTCCACGGGAAAAGGGGGCTTTAAGCGGGGCTCGGCCCTCTTGCCCTCCATGGACTCCAGAAGGGCGGTTTCCTCGCCGCAGATGTAGAGGCCCCCGCTGGTAAAGACCTGCGTGGGAACGGGAAGGAGGCCAGCTTCCTCAAGTTGGTGGATGGCTTTTTCCAGGCCCAGGATGGCGGCTTCGAACTCATCCCGCACGTAGAGGAAGACCTGGCTTGCCCCAATGGCCAGGGCGGCCAAAAGCGTTCCCTCCAGGACCAGGAAGGGATGGTGCTCCAGGAGGAAGCGGTCCTTGAAGTTGCCCGGTTCCGATTCGTCGGCGTTCACCACCAGATACCTGGGGGGCTCCCCCCGGGCCACGGCCCGCATCTTGATGTGGGCGGGAAAGGCGGCTCCTCCCCGGCCCAGGAGTCCAGCCTCCTCCACGGCCTTGAGGATGGCCTCCGGGGCTAGGAGGTTTTTCAGGGCCCTCCGCAAGAACACCAACCCTCCCAGCGCTTCATACTGGTCAAGTTCCAGGATGGGTTCGGGAGGGAGAAGCCGGTTCCCATGCCCTAGGGCGAAGGGGAGGCGAAACTCCTTAAAGGGGATGAGCCGGCCTTCCCATTCCACATAGCGTTTCTCCCCTTCCACCCGCACGTGGATGGGGGAGAGGGCCTCGAGGCCCAAGGGAGGATGGGTTCCGTCGGCTCCCTCTAGGAGGCGGGCGAATCCCCGGGCCCGGGCCACGGGATCGTCCACCAGGAGCCTTCCCTGGGGCAGGCCCCGGTACCGGGGGTAGTAGCGCACCACCCCCCAGGCCTGGGCCAGGGGTATCCCGGCAAGCCGGGCCGCCTCGGCCACCTTCTCCTCGCTTAGGGGAAGGCGGGCATCCAGGAGGGGGAGGAGGCTTGGCTTTTCCATGCCCTTAGCTTACCTGGCCGAGGGGGCTAGGCCGGTCAAAGGATGCGGAGATGGGGAAAACGGGAGAGGAGGTGGTTTTGGAAACCTTCCATGCGGTCTTCGGGCACCAGGGCCACCACCGCCCCGCCGAACCCTGCTCCCGTGAGCTTGGCCCCATAGGCCCCGGCCCTCAGGGCTTCCTCCACCAGGGCGTCCAGTTCCGGGAGGCTCACCCCATAGTCTTGGGAGAGGGAGCGATGGCTTTGCACCATCAGTTCGCCGAAGGCCCGGGCGTCCCCTCTTCGTAGGGCTTCTACCCCCCTTAGCACCCGGAGGTTCTCTCCCACGATGTGCCGCGCCCTTTTGTCCAAGGGGGAGGGAAGGCTCTCCACCAGGCAAAGGTCCCCGATGTCCCTAAGGCTTCGCACCCCAAGCCGCCTGGCTGCCTCCTCCGCTTCCTTGCGCCTTTCGTTGTACCCGGCGCTGGCCAGGCGCCGCTTTAAGCCCAGGTCTAGGACGGCCACCCGGCTCCTTGGAGGAAGGGGTAGGTTCTCGTGTTCCAGGGTCCGGGTGTCCAGGAAAAGGGCCTTGCCCACCTCGCCCAGGCTGGCGGCCATCTGGTCCATGATGCCGCAGCGCACCCCCACGTACTCCACCTCCGCCTTCTGGCCCAAAAGGGCGATTTCCTTGTCGGAAAGGGGCAGGCGGTAGAGGATGCGCAGGGCCTTTAGCGCCGCCACCTCGAGGGCCGCCGAGCTGGAAAGCCCCGCCCCTATGGGTACCCTGCTCCGCACGTAAAAGCGAGCCCCGGGAACCTCGTACCCCGCCTCCCTCAGGGCCCAGACCACCCCCAGGAGGTAGTCCAGAAAGTCCCCTTGGGCCGGGCTTTCCAAAGGCCGGGCCCTGAGCTCCTTGAGCTCCTCGCTGTAGGCCTCTACCCGGCCCTCCCCTTTGGCGGCCTCCACTTGGGTGAAGTAGGGGAGGGGGGTGGGAAGGACGTAGCCCTCCTGATAGTCGGTGTGCTCCCCCAAGAGATTCACCCGCCCCGGGGCCTGGGCGCTGGCCTCGGGCAGGGTGCCGAAGACTTCTTTAAACCCCATGCCTCCATTATGGGCATAGAGCCTTAAGGTTATGGTCCAGTAAATCCAGATAGGTGGGCACCTTTCGGTCCAGGGTGTCGGTATAGAGGACGACGATGCGGGCTCCCAGGGCCTCAGCCAGGGCCTTGAGGGCGGTTCCCTGGAACTGGGGTTCGGCCAGGACCAGCTTTACCCCCTCCCGGCGCGCTCGCTCCAGGAGCGTGAGGAAGGTCCGGCTTCCCGCCTCCTGCACCCCCGAGGCGGTGAGGCTACCCACCACCTGGAGGCCGTACCGGCGGGCAAAATAGGCGAAGGCATCGTGCTGGGTGACCACCTTGAGGCCCTTTAGGTTGCAGGCTTGGAAGGCCTTATCGCGCTTTTCCACCTCCGCCCTAAAGCGCTTTAGGTTGGCCTGGTAGATGGCCTTTCCTTTGGGGTCCAGCTGGGCGAGTTCCTGGGCGATGCGCTCGGCATAGCGCAGGGCGTAGGTGGGGTCCAGCCAGAGGTGGGGGTTGCAGGGGCCGTGGGCGTGCTCCCGTTCCTCCAGGCTTTCCTCTTGGTGTTCCTCCTGGCAGATGAGGCTGGGTTGCCCTTCCGCCAGCTTCACCACCCGGGCGCCTTGGGGGAGGAGGCGTTGCAGCTTGGGCAAGAAGGCCTCGAGGCCGAGGCCGTTGGCGAAGAGAAGGCGGCTTCGGGCCAGGTTTTTGGCGGTGCTGGGGGTGGGTTCAAAGGTGTGGGGGTCGGCCCCTGGGGGGACCACGCTTTCTACCTTGACCCGGTTCCCCCCCACCTGGGACACCAGGTCGGCCAGGAGGGGGGTGGTGGCCGCCACCTGCACCTGGGCCCAGGCTTGGGAAAGGAGAAGGAGCAACAGGGCTAGCCGTGGCATAAGGTAATGATAAACCATTATCGTTATAGCCGCAAGCCCCCTTGGGCCGTGCAAGAGCTTATGGAGGGGCGGGTATACTCAGGGGGAGATGAACCTAAAAGCCCTCCACAAGAAGCACGTCCTTACCCCCTGGGTGGCCCAGGCTTCCCTTAACCCCCCCTTGGTGGTGCGGGGGGAGGGAGTCTGGCTGTACGACGAGGAGGGGCGGCGCTACCTGGACCTTTCCAGCGGCCTGGTGGCCTTGAACCTGGGCCATGGCCACCCTAGGCTGGTGCGGGCCATTGCCGAGCAGGCGGCCACCTTGGCCTATGCGGCCCCTAGTCTTTTCCACGATAAGCGGGCCCTTCTCGCCAAGGCCTTGTCCGACCTTTCTCCCTGGCCCGAAGGAGCCAGGGTCTTTTTCACCCCCTCGGGTACCGAGGCCAACGAGGACGCCCTGAAGTTCGTGCGCCACCTCACCGGCCGCTTCAAGGTCCTTGCCGCCTACCGGTCCTTCCACGGGGCCACCCACGCCTCCGCCAGCCTTACCGGGGAAAACCGCCGCTGGCCTTCCGAACCGGGCACTGCCCCCGGGGTAGTCCACTTCTTCGCTCCCTATCCCTACCGGAGCCCCTTTTACACGGAAGACCCCAGGGAGGAAACCACCCGGGCCCTGGACCACCTGGAGAGGGTTCTCCTCCACGAGGATCCCAAGCGGGTGGCGGCCATCTTCCTGGAGCCCGTGGTGGGCTCCAATGGCGTCATCGTCTACCCGGAAGGGTACCTCGAGGGGGTGCGGGCCCTTTGCGATCGACATGGCATCCTTTTGGTCTTTGACGAGGTGATGACCGGCTTCGGGCGTCTGGGAGCAGCCTTTGCCGCCCTGCGGTTTGGCGTGGTTCCCGACCTCATCACCTTTGCTAAGGGGGTCACCTCCGCCTACGTGCCCTTAGGAGGGGTGCTCGTGCGGGAAACCCTGGCCCGTTACTTTGACGAAAATCCCTTGCCTACGGGACACACCTACTCTGGTCATCCCTTGGCGGTGGCGGCGGGGCTGGCTTCCCTCCAGGTCTACCGAGAGGAAGGCATCTTCGAGCGGGTTTTGGCCATGGAGGGTTTCTTCCAGGAAAGCCTTAAGGCCCTAAAGGACCGGCATCCCGTGGTGGGGGATGTCCGGGGGCTTGGGGCCTTTTACGCCGTAGAGCTGGTCCGGGACCGGGGCACCAAGGAACCCCTTTCTCCCTGGCATGCTCCCTTTAGCCCTGCCATGCAGGCCCTACAAACGGCTTTGTGGCAGGAGGGGGTTTACCTCCTGGTCAAGCACAACATCCTGGTGGTGGCTCCACCCCTCACCATAAAGGAGGAGGAGTTCTTGGAAGGTGTGGAGCGCCTTTCCCGCGCCCTCAAGCAGGTGGAGGTTGGGGCTTTGGGCTAACCTGGAAGGGTGCGGCGGCTAGAGGAGCTTTTTCCTTTCCTGGCCTCCCTCGAGGGGAGGCCTTACCCTTTTTACAAGGATCTAAAGGGAACCTGGAGGGGTGAGGGGTTTGACCTGCGCTTTGTCCACGTGCAGGGGGATCCCTTCGCCACCCCAAGCGTTGTGGAGGTGCGCTACCCTGCCAAGGCCGTGGAGGGACTTCGGATCTACCGCCACCCCATGGGCCGGGTAGCGGTGGAGGACTTCCTCCTCAGGTCCCTCAAGGCCCGGTTCCGCCACCTGCCCTTTTGCGGGGGGAGCGGGCACTCGGGGAGGGTCTTTGTAGAGGTGGAAAGCCCCAAGGTGTTGCGGCGGGCTGGAGCCCATCTTGGCCAAGAGGCGCTTTACCTGCGTTTCCGGGTGGGGCTTCCCGCCTCGGGCCGAAGGATTTTGGGTAAGGAGGCGGAGAGGCTTTTCCGGGCCCTGGTGGAGCACCTTCGGGGGTTTCTGTGGGAACTGGATGGGAGGGCCCTGGTATCCCAGGTCCAGCAGGTGGAGGACTTTGCCTATATTCAGGAGAGCCTTCCCCAAAGGGGCCTGGTGGCCTTCGTGGGGGATGGGGCCATCCTTCCCCGGGAAAGCGGGGTAAGCCAGAAGCCCTTAAGGGGGGCGGTTCCCTTCCAAAGCCCCCCTTCCTTGCGGGTTTCCTTCCGCGTACCCCACAAGGGTGAGGTCTTTGGGATGGGCCTCCCCCAGGGCCTCACCCTTATCACCGGCGGAGGCTTCCATGGGAAAACCACCCTCCTCGAGGCCTTGGTTCACGGGGTCTATCCCCATATTCCCGGGGATGGGCGGGAGTGGGTGGTGACCCATGCCCTGGCCCAGAGGGTCCAGTCGGAGGATGGCCGAAGCGTGAAGGGCGTGGATCTAAGGCCCTTCGTGCACGACCTTCCCCTGGGCCAGGACACCTCTTTCTTCTCCACGGAGGATGCCTCGGGGTCCACCAGCCTGGCGGCCGCCATCCTGGAGGCCCTGGAGCTGGGTGCCCGGGTGCTTCTCTTGGACGAGGATACCTCTGCCACCAACCTCCTGGTGCGGGATGCCCGTATGCAGGCCCTGGTGCGGCGGGAAACCCTCACCCCCCTTTTGGACCGGGTTCAGGACTTTAAGGCCAGGGGGGTGAGCCTGATCCTGGTGGTGGGCGGGGTGGGGGACTACCTGGACCTGGCAGACACGGTCTTGCTTCTGGAGGAGTACCGGCCGAGGGAGGCCACCCTGGAGGCCAAGGCCATCGCCCAAGCCCATCCCACGGGGCGGGCTTTTGGCGAGCCTCGGTATCCCCTTGCCGTGGCTTCCCGGGCTCCCTTGCCCGAAAGCTTTGATCCCAGGCGGGGCAGGAAGGCCCGGGTGAAGGGTCGGGGCCTCAGGGAGCTGGTCTACGGGGAGGAGGTGGTGGACCTATCCGCCTTGGACCTTTTTGAAAACGCCCAGGTGCGGGCTTTGGGGGCATGGCTCCAGCGGCTTTGGCGGCAGGCGGACGGCAAAACTCCTTTGCGGGAGCTGGTGGAGGAGGTACTGGGAAGGGTAGAGGACCTTTTTTCCCTGGAAGAGGCCCCTGAGGTAGCCGAAGTGCGCTCTTTGGAGCTGGGGGCAGCGGTGAACCGGCTTCGCTCCCTGGAGGTGCGGCGGGCGGCGGAGTAAGCTGGAAACCATGTGGAGGTCTTTGCGGGTTGACCTTTTGAACAAGCGGGTTTATTGGGAGGAGGTTTCTCCTGAGGAGGCGGCCCATGGCGGCCGCTACCGCACGGGGCGGCTTCTTCTGGAGCGGGAGGCCTACCGCATGGATCCCCTTTCCCCAGAGAATCCCCTGGTGTTCGCCGTAGGTCCCCTGGCGGGAACGGGGTTTTCCAACGCCAACCGCACCAGCGTGGGTACGCGAAGCCCCCTTACCCTGGGCATCAAGGAGGCCAACGGGGGCGGCACCTTCGGTTACGCCCTGGGCCAGATGAAGCTTTCCCACCTGGTCCTGGAGGGGGCAAGCCCCGACTGGGTGGTCCTCCGCATCACCCGGGAGGGCCAGGTCTTTTTTGACCCGGCGGAGGACCTCCTGGGCCTCGGGAACTTTGAGGCGGCGGCCAAGCTGTTTGCCGCCTACGGCAGGAAGATCGCCTTTGCCCTTTTGGGGCCGGTGGGGGAGTACCTGGGCCTCCTTTCGGGCATCGCCTTTTCGGACATCGACGGCAGGCCTTCCCGCCTGGCGGCCCGGGGAGGCGTGGGGGCGGTGATGGGAAGCAAGCGGGTCAAGGCCATCGTGGTGGAGGTGCCGGGGAAGGTGGAGGTCTGGGACAAGCCCAAGGTCACCGGGGCCATCCGCCGCTATGCGGAGCTTTTGCGCCAGGACCCCTTGGTGATGAAGTTCTACAACGCCATCGGCACCATGGGAATGGCGGACTTCCAGAATGCCTTCGGGGGACTGCCGGTGAGGAACTTTCGCCAGGGCCAGCTCGCCTCCCCGGAGGAGTTCCGCATGGGCGGCCAGTACATCGCTCCCCTCAACAAGGCTCGGGGAGGGAAACACACCCACGCCTGCATGCCTGGATGCGTGATCCAGTGCTCCAACGTCATCGTGGACGAAAAGGGAGAGGAGGTGGTTTCCCCCCTGGAGTACGAGACCATCGGCCTTATGGGCACCAACTGTGGCCTCACCGATCCGGACCAGCTCGCCCGCCTCAATCGCCTGGCCAACGACCTGGGGGTGGACACCATAGAAACCGGGGCCACCTTGGCCCTTTTCATGGAAAAGGGAGAGGCGGACTGGGGGGACTATGCCTTCATGGAGGCCAGGCTCAAAGCCCTCTACACTCCAAGTGAGGAGGCCCGCTTCCTGGCCCAAGGCACCGCCCGGGTGGGGGAGGCGCTTGGGCTTAAGCGGGTTCCCGTCATCAAGCGTCAGGCCATCAGCGCCTACGATCCCAGGGTGGTGGAGGCCACGGGGATCACCATGATGATCACCGCCCAGGGGGCAGACCACACCGCGGGGAATGCCCCGCGCCTGGAAACCCGGGCCATGCCCGTGGAGGAGATCCTCGAGGCCAGTTATCAGGCCCAGGTGAACGCCGCCGCCAACGACGCCCTGGGCCTTTGCGTCTTCGGGGGAAGCGTCACCAACAAGCAGGTGGAGTTCGTGGTGGAAAGCCTAAACGCCGCCCTGGGCACGAACCTGACCCCTGCCTTCTGGCGTGAGCTTGGGGAGGGCGTTTTGCGCCTGGAACATCGCTTTAACCACCTGGCGGGCTTCACCCACCAGGATGACCGCCTCCCGGGCTTCTTCTATGAGGAACCCCTTCCGCCCAAGGGCTACACCGCCCGCTTCCGCCCCGAGGACCTGGCGCCCCTTTACGAGAGGCTTGACCAGGGGTCGTAAAGCTCAGGCCTTTGGGCGGAGGGGGGAAGGGTTTCCCCTTTAAGGAAGCGGCGGGTGTAGAGCTCCGCAAGCTCGGGGAAGGGTTCGGCGGCCACCTTCTCCAAGGCGTAGACCGTCACCGCGTCCGCCAAAGCCCTAAGGGCCTCCTTGGCGTACCAGGGTCCTTCCTCTTGCAGTTTCCTGAGGATCTTGTGCGCCTCGGCCTGGGCCCTTGGGCTTTCCCCTAGGATGGCCAAGAAGGGCTCGTGGGCGCGCTTCTTGAGGATGGCCTCCAGCATGTCCAGGGCCTGGATGTTGGCGGGGCCCTCCCAGATGGGGGTGATGAGGGCTTCCCGGTGCCAGCGGGCCACCCCGTACTCCTCCAGGAAGCCCAGGCCCCCGAAAAGCTCCATGGCAAGGGCGGTGATGGCGCTGGCGTGCTCGGCGGTGCGCCCCTTGGCCAGGTGGGAGAGGAGGCGGGCCAGGTGGTAGCCCTCGCTGTAGGGGGGCCGCTCCTCCCAGGCTTGGTCAAAGGCCTGGATGGCCAGAAAGCCTAGGGCGGTGCCTCCCACCTGCCTTAGGCGCATCTCCAGGAGGTCGTGCTGAATGAGGTCGTGCTGGAGGAGGATCTTCCCGAAGGCTGTCCGCCTCCTTACCCGGAAGAGGGCCTCGAGGTGGGCTTTCTTGGCGATGCCCATGGCGGCGGCCGCATTGGCCAGCCGGCTCACCGTTAGGTTTTCCAGGGTGTAGTAAATGCCTTCCTCCAGCTTGCCGATGGGGTAGGCCAGGCTTCCTTCTAGTTCCACTTCCCCCGAGGGCACAGCCCGGGTGGCCAGCTTTTCCTTAAACCGGCGCACGGTAAAGTTCAGCCTCCCCTCCACCTCCCGTGGCAGGAGGAAGAGGCCAAGGCCCTTGGGGCCGGCCGGGGCTCCCTCCGGCCTGGCGGTGACGATGGCATAGTCGGCCAGGCCCGCCCCTGAGGCGAAGTACTTATCCCCCTGGTAAAGGCGGTAGGCGTTTCCCTCCCGCCGGGCCACGGTGCGGTTGGCCCCCAGGTCGCTTCCTCCCTGGATCTCCGTCATCCAGGTGGCGCCGAAGGCCGGGCCGTAGAGGAGTTCCCGCTTCACCGCTTCGTGCTCAGGGGCGTACTTGTGGAGGGCGTAGGCCACCTGGTGGGTGATGGTGAGGATGCAGTAAAGCCCTCCATCCGCCAGGAGGTACCCGAAAGCGTAGTGGAGGGGCCAGCCCCGGCCCTCATAGGCGGGGCGGATCATGGGGCGGAGCTTCTCCAAGAGGGTCTTTTGCGCAGGGGAGAGGAGGGCCCGGTCTATACGGTTCCCATCCAGATCGTGCATTTGGAGGCGGGGCGGGGCATCCTGGTCCACGTGATGGGCCACCTCTAAAACCTCTTCCCCTACCAGCTTCCCGAAGGCGGAGAGCTCCTCCTGGGGGAGGCCGGGGGCAAAAGTGTCTAATATCGCTTTTAGGTCCGGGTCAAGCTTATAGTGATCCTCGCCCTGGCTGTAAAAGCGTGCCCTCATGGTTTCCTCCGAGTCCCAGGCTAATCCCGGGAGGAGGGCGCGTCAAGGTGAGGCGATTCACACTCAAATAGTTTGTTATGAAATAATATGACCGCATGGTTTGGGAGGTGATGGGCCGAATCTGGCGTTTGCAGCGAGCCTTGCGCGAGGAGATGGAGGAGGGCCTCGAGGTCCTGGACCTTTCCGGCCTGGAGGCCTGGTTGCTCCGGGTGGTGGATACTCACCCGTATCCCTCGGATGCCGCCCGGCACATGGGTCTGCCGCCGCCCACCGTAAGCCATATGCTGAGGAGGCTTGAGGAAAAGAACTTCTTGGAGCGCTCCTTGGACAACAAGGACCTTCGCCGCTTCAGCTTTCGCCTCACGGAAAAGGGAAGGAACGCCTTGCGGCAAGCGGAGGCGCTTATGGAGGCGGCGCTCAGGCGGCGCCTCGCCCGGCTTAAGCCGGAGGAAATCGCGCACTTGTTGGAGTTGCTGGGCAGGTTGGAGGAAGCATGAATCCCACACCACAAGAGGTTCGCTTCACCATGATCGGGGTCCTGCTGGGGGTTTTGCTGGCAGCCCTGGACCAGACCATCGTGTCCACCGCCATGCCCCGCATTGTGGGAGAGCTGAGGGGAGCCGAGTACTACGCCTGGGTCACCACCAGTTACCTCCTCACCTCCACGGTTTCCGCTCCCATCTTTGGTAGGCTCACGGAGCTCTTCTCTCGCAAAGGGGTTTTGCTTTGGGCGGTAAGCCTTTTCCTTCTGGGTTCGGCCCTTTCCGGGCTGTCCCAGAACATGACCCAGCTTATCCTCTTCCGGGGGCTACAGGGGGTGGGGGGTGGGGCCCTTTTCGCCCTGGCCCTCACCACCATCGCTGTGCTCTTTCCCCCTCGTCAGCGGGGCAAGCTGGCGGGGGCTTTCGGGGCTATTTTCGGCCTTTCCTCCGCGGTGGGGCCCTGGCTGGGAGGTCTCCTCACCGACCACCTTTCCTGGAGGTGGGTGTTTTACATCAACATGCCCGTGGGGGCGGTGGCGCTGGGGTTCATCCTGCGCTACATGCCTCGACTTCGGCCTGGAGGGCGGGAACCCTTCGACTTCCTGGGGGCCATGCTCCTCGTCCTCTGGACGGTGCCCCTCATGCTGGCCTTTTCCTGGGGAGGAAGCACGTACCCTTGGGGAAGTCCAGCGATCCTGGGGCTTTTGACCTTGGCATTCCTAGGGCTTCTCCTTTGGATTTGGGCGGAGATCCGGCTTCCCTACCCGCTGTTTGACCTCTCGGTTTTCCGGGGAAGGGTGTTCAGCCTCTCGGCGGTGGCGGCCTTCTTCTATGGCCCGGCCTTTCTGGGGGCGGTAGCCTTCCTGCCCCTATACCTGCAGGTGGTGAAGGGGGTTTCCGCCAGCCAAAGCGGGATCACCGTCCTGCCCTTGACCCTGGGCGTGGTGGTGGGAAGTTTGGGCGGCGGACAGCTTCTGGCCCGTTTCGGGCGGTACAAGGCCCTCCTCCTCACCAGCGCCGGGTTTCTGTTGGCCCTTTTCCTGGTTCTCCACTTCACCCTCACGGTGGGGACCCCTCTGGCGGAGGTGGTGGGTCTATTCTTCCTGCTGGGCCTTGGCTTGGGTCCAGCCCAGAGCGTCCTCAACATCGTGGCGCAAAGCGGCCTGCCCAGGGAACGCATGGGGAGTGGGACCAGCATGGTCCAGTTCATGCGTCAGATCGGGTCCACCATGGGGATTGCCTTGCTGGGGACCATCCTGGCTCAAAGCCTCACGGACCACCTCCAGGGTGCTTTTCCCTCGGGAACTTCCACTCCCGCCCTGAGCCGTGCGGGGGAGGGGATGGCCCTGGACCTGGACCGGGAGTTTGCCCGCCTCGAGGACTTGCTGATAAGGGCCCTTAAGGGGGAGGAAGAAGCCTACCAGGCCCTGATGGCAGATCCCTTCCTGCCCGGGGATTTCAAGCGGTCCCTGAGGCCCGGGGGCATTCCCACCCAGTTCGCCGAGGTGAGGGAACAGGTGGCCAGGGCCTTGCGGGGGGACGAAGGGGCGCGGAAGGCGCTTTTGGCGAATTCCACCTTGCCGCCCGAGATTAAGGTTGTTCTCCTCCCCGGCGGGGTGGCCCAGGGGACTCTCGCCTTGCTGGAGCGGATTTGGTCCGGGGATGTGACGGCCAGGGAAGCCCTTTTCCAGCTGCCCTGGGGGAAAAGCCTCGAGGGATTCCTTGCCGCACCTCCCTCCCCAGCCCTTAGGGCCCGGGTGATGTCCCAGCTTAAAACCCTGGAGGAAAGGGTGGTGGCCCAGGCGCAGGCTTCCTTGAAAAGGGCGGAGGCTCAGGCCCTATCCCAAGTGCCTGCCCAGGTGGTGTCCCGCCTCGAGGCGGTTCGGCTTAAGCTTAAGGAAGCCCTGCAGGAGGGCATCGTGGAGGCTCTCCGGCGGATCTTTCTCCTTAGCGCCCTCTTTATTGCCCTTTCCCTCGTGACCCTGGTGTTTCTGCCGGACCTGGAGCTTTCGGGAGGCCTCGGGCCCCGGCCTTCGCTAGAGTGAAGGGGTGGACGGGTTCTACCTGGCCTTTGGCGAGGGGCTTTCCGAGGAAGCCAACCGCATGGCCCAGGCCCTGGCCGGCCTTCTTCTAAAGGCTCCCCCCGAGGGGCTTTGGGAGGCAGTTCCCGCCTACGGCACCCTGTACCTGGAGTACGATGCCAGGCGGCTTTCCCGGAAACGGCTCCTTGGGCTTGTTTCCCGCCTCGCCACCACCTTGGCTGGGGGTGGGGAGGAAGGCAGGATGGTGGAGATCCCCGTGCGCTACGATGGGGAAGATCTCTTGGAGGTGGCCGGGCGCACGGGGCTTCCCCTGGAGGAGGTGAAACGCCTGCACCAGGCACCTCTTTACCGGGTCTATGCCCTGGGGTTTACCCCCGGGTTTCCCTTTTTGGCCCCGGTGGAACCGGCCTTGCGCCTGCCCCGCCGCCCCCACCCTAGGCCCAGGGTGCCGGCCCACGCGGTGGCCATGGCCGGGCCCCAGACGGGCATCTACCCTCTGCCTTCCCCTGGAGGGTGGCATCTTTTGGGCACCGCCTTGGTGGCGGTCTACGATCCCCATCGGGAGGAACCCTTTCTCCTTAGGCCAGGGGACCGGGTGCGCTTCCGGGAAGCCGAGGGTTCCACTCCCCCGGAGCCCAACCCCTTGGCCCTACTTCCCGAGGAGCCCAGGATTCCTGCCCTGCGGGTGGAGGAGCCGGGTCTTCTGGACCTGGTGGTGGATGAGGGAAGGTTTCTGGCGGGCCACCTGGGCTTGGCCCGTTCCGGGCCCTTGGATCCCTACTCCGCCTCCCTGGCCAACCGCCTGGTGGGGAATCCCCCGGGCGCACCCCTTTTGGAGGTGGCCTACCGGGGTCCGGTCCTCACTGCTCTTAGGGATTTGGTGGCGGCGGTGGCAGGGTATGGGCTTACCGCCCTCCTGGAGGGGGAAGAGATTCCGCCGGGCCAGAGCTTTTTCTGGCCTAGGGGCAAAACCCTCTCCTTTCGGCCCAAGGGCCGGGGGGTCAGGGTTTACTTGGCGGTGGCGGGAGCCCTCGAGGGCCGTTCCTTTATGGGTTCCGTGTCCCCGGACCTCCGGGGCAGGATCGGCCGTCCGTTAGAGGCGGGGGATGTCTTGGGTCTGGGGGAGGAAAGGGCCGTGCGGCCGGGACTCGCCTTCCGGCAAAGGCCCTTGCCGGAAGCCTTTCGCCTCCGTCTCCTTCCCGGGCCCCAGTTTTCCTGGGAAGCCTTTAGGGCTTTGGTTTCCGCCTCCTTCCAGGTGGTGCGGGCGGACCGGATGGGCGTGGAGCTCCTGGGGCCGGAGGTACCTGGGGGGGAAGGGCTTTCCGAGGCCACGCCCTTGGGAGGTATCCAGGTGCCGCCTTCTGGGCGCCCCCTGGTGCTTTTGGTGGATAAGGGGAGCCTTGGGGGCTATGCCAAGCCGGCCAGGGTTCATCCTGGAGATCTCTGGCTTTTCGGCCAGGTGTGGCCAGGAGTAGAGTTAACGTTCACATGCGAGCTTCATCGTGAAAGGCAGCACATAGCTCCCATCCTGGCCTGGGAAGGCTAGAGGAAGCCTCACACCGCTTCCACCACCATGGCGATTCCCTGACCCACGCCGATGCACATGGTAGCCAGGCCGAACTGGACTTTTTGTCGGTGCATTTCGTGGAGCAGGGTGGTGAGGATGCGGGCTCCGGAGGCTCCCAGGGGGTGTCCGAGGGCGATGGCCCCGCCGTTGGGGTTGAGGCGGGGGTCTTCCATGTCCAGGCCCCACTCTCTGAGCACGGCGAGGCTTTGGGCGGCGAAGGCTTCGTTGAGTTCGATCAGGCCGATGTCCTTTAGGGAGAGGCCTGCTCGTTCCAAGGCTTTTTGGGTGGCGGGCACTGGCCCGATGCCCATGATTCTGGGGGGAACACCGGCCACGGCGATGCTCCGCACCCGGGCCAGGGGGGTGAGGCCGTGGGCCTTGGCGTAGGCATCGGAGACCAGGAGGACGGCGGCGGCTCCATCGTTGAGGGGGCTGGAGTTTCCTGCGGTGACGGTGCCTCCTTCGCGGAAGACGGGTTTGAGCTGGGCCAGTTTTTCGAGGGAGGTATCCCTTCTTGGTCCCTCATCCACTTCTACGCGGACTTCCTCTTTTCCGCGCTTTACGGGCACGGGGACCACTTCTTTGGCGAATCGGCCCTGGTCCCAGGCGCGGATGGCTTTTTGGTGGGAGAGGAGGGCGAAGCGGTCCTGTTCTTCCCGGGGGATCTTGTACATTTCTGCCAGGTTTTCGGCGGTTTCCCCCATGCTTTCTGTGCCGTAGAGGGCCTGCATTTTGGGGTTAATGAGCCGCCAGCCCAGGGTGGTGTCGTACATTACCTGGTTGCCGGTGGGGAAGGGTTTATCTGGTTTGGGGACCACGAAGGGGGCCCGGGACATGGACTCTACGCCGCTGCCGATGTAGACATGGCCTTCTCCTGCCCAGATGGCCCGGGCGGCCTGGGCGACGGCTTCCAGGCCGGATCCGCAGAGGCGGTTTACGGTGCAACCTGCTACTTTTACGGGGAAGCCGGCCAGGAGGAGGGCCATGCGGGCCACGTTGCGGTTGTCTTCTCCGGCTTGGTTGGCGCAGCCGGCGTAGACGTCCTCTACTTCCTCCTTGGGGACGCCGCTTCGTTCCATGAGGGCGGAGAGGGTGAGGGCCAGGAGATCGTCGGGGCGCACGGTGGCCAGGGCTCCCCCGTGCTTGCCGATGGGGGTTCTGAGGGCTTCCACAATCCAGGCTTCAGGCATGGGACCTCCCTACCGACCGTTCGGTAACAGTGTAGGGGAGCTGGGAAGGAAAGTCAATGCTGTTGAGGAGAGGAAAAGCACAAGCCAGTTTAATCGTGAACAATAACACAAACAAGGAAGGCTACCCACCATAGACCGCCTGCACTTCCTCCACCAGGCTCCTCACCTCTTCAACCGGCAGCCGGCAGGCTCCTTCCCGGCACAGGTAAGCCTTTCCAGGCTCCCGCCCGCGAAGGCCTGGAAGAGCATCCGCTGGCCCCACCACCAACTGGGTAAGGGGTAGGTAGAGCTCCCGTACCGACTCCAGAATCGGGGAGGGCGTAGGAAGGGCAAGCTCCGTTCCTTCCTTAAGGAGGCGGTGAACCAGGAGCAAGCCAGGGAGGGCGTGGGGGTGGCGCTCAAGCCACAGGGCCCCTTCCTCCAAAAGCAACTGGGCCCGCCTTCGGTAGTCACCGCCAAAGGCAGCCTGCAAGCGCCAGAAGGCCTCGGCCAGGGCGCTTTTGCCAGAGGGAAGGGTGGTTTCCTCCACCTCCTTGGCGGGAAGGGGAAGGGATTTCAGGGCGGGACGGGTACTTGGTCCCTCAAGACCCTCCCCTTGAAAGACCTCCCAGGCTGCCTCCGCCAAGGACCTTGCCTTCTCCAGATAAGGCCACTCGCCGGTGGCGGTGTAAAGCTCCAGTAAGGCCAAGGCGGTAAAGCTTTGGTCTTGGAGGAAAGCCTCTTCCCCCAGGGCCCCGGCCCGCCACACGTGGCGCACAAGGCCGTCCTTGCCCATGGTCTCCACCAGGAAGTGACCCCCTCGCCGGGCCGCCATCAAGTAGCGGCCGTCCCTTAAAAGCCTGCCCGCCTCGGCCAAGGCCCGCACCGCCAAGGCAGACCAGTCGGCTAAGACCTTGTCGTCCAAGTTGGGGGGCATACGGCGCCGTCTCGAGGCAAGAAGCCTAGCCCGGAGGCCCTCCCGCCAGACCGCAAAGCCTTCCCCCAGCTCCCTCTTTACCTCTTCCTCACCCCAGGCGGTAAGCACGTACCTGGGAGATTCTCCTCCCTCCAGGAGCGGGGCCTTCCCCAGGGCAAAATAGCGGTGGGCCAGGGGGTAATCCTCCCTCAAGGCTGCCTGGAGCTCGTCCGGGGTCCAGGTGTAGTAGCGTCCTTCCTCCCCCTCGCTTTCCGCATCCAAAGCTGTGTAGAACCCTCCCTGGCCAGGGCTTTGCATGGAGAGAAGCCAGTCCAGGGTTTCCCGAGCCACCCTGAGAAAAAGGGGGTCAGCGAAGACCCGGTAAGCCCCCAGGTAGACCCGGGCCAGGAGGGCGTTGTCGTAAAGCATCTTTTCAAAGTGGGGGAGGTACCAGAAGCGGTCCACGGCGTAACGGTGGAACCCCCCACCCACCTGGTCGTAGACCCCACCCAGGGCCATGGCCCTCAGGGTCTTATAGAGCATCCCGCGGGCCTCCTCCTTGCCCCGCCAGGCCAAGGCCAGGAGATAAAGGAGGAGGTTACCTTGGGGAAACTTGGGTGCGGGAAGAAACCCACCCCACTCCGGGTCAAAGGAGCGGGCAAGAAACTGCAAAGCTTTTTCCTCCACATCCTGGGGCACGGGTCCGGGAGGGGGAGTAAGGCTTCGCCAAAGAGCCTGGGAAAGGCGTTCCGCCTCCCTTAATATGGCCTCCCGTTCCTCCCGCCAGGCCTGGGCTACCGCCAGAAGGACCCGTTTGAAAGAGGGGAGACTCGCGCGGTCTTCCCTGGGGAAATACGTTCCCCCGAAGAAGGGCTTCCCCTCCGGGGTGAGGAAGAGGCTCATGGGCCAACCCCCCTGGCCGGTGAGGCTGATGAGGGCCCGCATATAGGCGGCGTCCACGTCAGGCCGTTCCTCCCGGTCTACCTTCACCGGGATGAAGTGCCGGTTGAGGATCCCCGCCACCTCGGGGTCTTGAAAGGACTCCCGGTGCATCACGTGGCACCAGTGGCAGGCGCTATACCCCACGGAGAGGAAGATGGGTTTATCCTCCTGCAGAGCCGTGGTAAAAGCTTCCTCCCCAAAGGGGTACCAGTCCACGGGGTCTTCCGCATGCTGGAGGAGATAAGGGCTTCGGGAATCCCGGAGGCGGTTGGCCATACCCTTTAGGCTAGCCGGTCAGGGGAGGGCACACAGGTAGTCATCTCACACGGCATACCGTGCTGGTGGAACGTCACCGGTGGCGCCTGGGGACGTTAAGTACGGAGGGCCTGCCGTATAGGGGCTCCGTTAAGCCTTCCCCAGCTGGCCGACTAGCGGCTTTTAGCTTCGTAAAGGTGCCCGCGGGCAACCTGCCCTTGTCCCCAATTACAATGGGGGCCATGGTGCCCCAGGACACCTTGAAGGCCTGGCTTCCCCAGTTAGCCTCCTGGCTCCTCGAGGACCTCGGCCATGGGGACCTCACCACCCTCCTCACCGTGCCCGAGGATCTTTGGGGCCGCGCGGCCATCCTGGCCAAGGAGGAAGGCGTCATCGCTGGGCTGCCGGTTGCCAAGGAGGTCTTTTTCCTAGCGGACGCCCGCATTGCCTTTACCGCTTTGGTGGGAGAAGGGGAAAGGGTGGGCCCTGGCCAGGAAGTGGCCCGCCTCGAGGGGCCCTTAAGGGGCATCCTGGCGGGGGAGAGGCTCGCCCTAAACCTCCTGCAGCGTCTATCCGGCATCGCCACCTTAACCCGGGCTTACGTGGAGGCCTTGAAGGGCACCAAGGCCCAGGTCTTGGATACCCGCAAGACCACTCCGGGCCTCAGGGCCCTGGAGAAGTATGCGGTGCGGGTGGGCGGGGGGAGGAACCACCGTTATGGCCTTTTTGACGGGATTCTCATCAAGGAGAACCACATTCGGGCCGCGGGGGGTGTGGCCGAGGCGGTGAAAAGGGCCAAGGCCGGGGCTCCCCACTACCTCAAGGTGGAGGTGGAGGTGGGAAACCTGGCCGAGCTGGAGGAGGCTTTGGAAGCAGGGGCGGATCTGATCCTTCTGGATAACTTTCCCCTCGAGGAGATCCGCGAGGCCGTGCGCCGGGTGGGAGGTCGGGTGCCTCTCGAGGCCAGCGGGAACATGACCCTGGAAAGGGCCCGGGCTGCCGCCGAGGCTGGGGTGGACTTTGTGAGCGTGGGGGCCCTGACCCATTCCGCCAAGGCCCTGGATCTTTCCCTCCTGGTAGTGCAGCCATGAGGGTATGGTGTGCTACCATAGAAGCATGGTGCGGACCCAGGTGCAGCTTACCGAGGAACAGGCCCGGCGCCTAAAGGCGCTCGCCCAGGAGGAAGGGGTGTCCCTGGCGGAGCTGGTGCGCCGGGCGGTGGAGGGGTATCTCCAGGAGAAGGGGAATGGGAGTTTTTCCGATCGGGCTGAGCGGGCCTTGGCCGTGGTGGGCCGCTTTGCCTCGGGCCTTACGGATGTGAGCCAGAAGCACGACCACTACCTGGCGATGGATGAGGACCGCCTTGGCCGTCTTCGTTGACACCTCGGCCCTTTACGCCCTCCTGGACCGGGACGACGCCTGGCACCCACAGGCGGCGGAAGGGTTTCGCCGCCTCTTGGCGGCTCGAGAGCGCCTGGTAACCCACAGCTATGTGGTGGTGGAAAGTGTGGCCTTGGTCCAGAAAAGATTGGGCCTCGAGGCGGTGCGGGCCCTTTGCCACGGCCTTTTAGAGGTTATCCATACGGTTCCCGTGGACGAGGACCTGCACCAGGTGGCCCTGACCGCCCTTCTGGCCTCTGGGAGGAGGGACATCAGCCTGGTGGACTGGACCAGCTTTTTCTTCATGCAGCGAAGGGGTTTGCGGAAGGCCTTGGCGTTTGACGAACACTTTTGGGAACAGGGCTTCAGCCCAGCGGAAGCGTAGAGCATGGAAAGGGATCTTCTCATCCAAGAGGTGCTCCGCCTGAAGGCGGAGCGGCAGGCAGTCATCTTAGCCCATTCCTACCAGCTTCCTGAGGTGCAAGAGGTGGCGGACTTCGTGGGGGACTCCCTGGGCCTAGCCCGGGAGGCGCAAAGGACCGAGGCCAAGGTCATCGTTTTCGCTGGGGTGCACTTTATGGCGGAAACCGCCGCCATCCTGAACCCAGAGAAAACCGTCCTCCTCCCCGACTTGGAGGCGGGCTGCTCCCTGGCGGACAGCATCCGCCCCGAGGATGTTCTGGCCTGGAAGAAGGACCATCCCGAGGGGATCGTGGTGGCCTACGTGAACACCAAAGCCGAGGTGAAGGCTCTGGCGGACGTATGTGTCACCAGCGCCAATGCGGTGGAGGTGGTGGCTCGCCTGCCCAAGGACCGGCCCATCTTCTTCGTGCCCGACATGTTCCTGGGTGCCCATGTGGCCAGGGTGACGGGGAGGAAACTGGACCTTTTCCCAGGGGAGTGCCATGTGCATGCGGGAATCCGCGAGGAGCACTTGAAGGCCCTTTTGGAGAAGCACCCCGGGGCTGAGTTCATGATCCATCCCGAGTGTGGGTGCGGCAGTAGCTGTCTTTTCCTCAAACCGGATGCCAAGATGCTCTCCACCGAAGGGATGGTCCGTTACGCCAAGAAGGCGGAGGCCAAGGAGTTTGTGGTGGCCACGGAGGTGGGGATCCTCCACCGCCTCTCCAAGGAGGCCCCGGGAAAGACCTTCATCCCGGTGAAGCCGGATGCCATCTGCGAGTACATGAAGCGGATCACCCTGGAGAAGGTTTACCTGTCCCTTAAGGAGATGCGCCACGTGATCCGGGTGCCCGAGGAGGTGGCCAAGAAGGCCCGGCGGGCCCTCGAGGCCATGGTGGCCGTGGGCTAAACCCAGGGGCGGAAGGACCCATGGTCACCTTAACCACCGACCTCCTCATCCTGGGTGCGGGTATCGCGGGAGTCTACGCCGCTTTGGCGGCGGAGGAAAGAGGGGCTAAGATCCTCCTTCTCAGCAAGGATCCCCTTCCCTCGGGTTCCACCCCCTGGGCCCAGGGAGGGGTAGCCTTCCCTTTGGATGAGGCCGACCTGGAAGCCCACCTCCAGGACACCCTTAGGGCTGGTCGGGGTTTGGTGGAGGAGGGGGTGGCCCGGTCCATCCTGGAGGAAGCTCCCCGGCACCTGGAAAAGCTTCTTTCCCTGGGGCTTCCCTTCCATTCCGAGCCCACCCGGGAGGGGGGGCACTCCCGACCGCGGGTACGGCACCTGGGGGGGGACAGGAGCGGCCTTTTCCTGCTCAAGGGGCTTCTCAAGCGGCTTAGGAGCCCGGTCCGGGAGGGTTACATGGCGGTGGCCCTGCTCCTCGGGGAGGGGCGGGTGGCAGGAGCCTTGGTCCTGGGGCCCGAGGGCTTGCAGGTGGTGCGGGCTGGAGCGGTCCTGCTGGCCACGGGGGGTTTGGGGAGGCTCTTCCCCGTGACCACCAACCCGAAAGGGGCCACAGGGGACGGCATGGCCCTGGCCTACCTGGCGGGAGCCACCCTGAGGGATCTGGAATTCATCCAGTTCCATCCCACTGCCCTTCCCGATGGAAGCCTGGTGAGCGAAGCCTGCCGGGGGGAAGGAGCCATCCTGCTCAACGCCCAGGGGGAGCGCTTCATGCCCCGCTACGATCCTTTGGGGGAGCTTGCCCCCCGGGACGTGGTGGCCCGGGCGGTTCACCGGGAGAGGGAGAGGACTGGGGGAGTTTACCTGGACCTGAGGCCCATTCCCCATCTGGAGTCCCGTTTTCCCACGGTGGTGGCTGCGGCACGGACCCTGGGCTTCGACCCCTTCCGGGAGCCTATTCCCGTGGCTCCCGCAGCCCACTACGCCATGGGCGGGGTCAAGACGGATCTTTCGGGCTACACGGGCCTCCCTGGCCTCTACGCCGCCGGGGAGGTGGCCTCCACGGGCTTCCACGGGGCAAACCGCCTGGCTTCCAACAGCCTCCTGGAGGGCCTGGTGATGGGGGAGCGGGCCGCCAAGGCAGCCCTTCAGGACCTAGTCCATCCGAAGAGGGTAGAGCCCTTACCCGTCCTGCTTCTGGATCCGGAACACCTAAAACCCCTACAGGAAAGAATGGGCCAGGCAGCTGGGGTGGTACGTCGGGGACAGGATCTCGCCCAAGCTTTGGCCTGGTTGGAAGGTCTTCCCTTGAAGGAAGCTCTTCCTGAGGACCTCTTTGCCCTTGGGGATCCCCGTGCCCTGCGCGCTTTCGTGGAAGCGGGCCACCTGGCTCTTTTGGCCCGGCTCCTCTTGCGCATGGCCCTTCTGCGGGAGGAAAGCCGGGGGGCCCACTTCCGAGAGGACTTCCCCGAGGAGGCCAAGGAACCCTACCACCTCGAGGTGCGGGGGACACCTGGGGCCGGGAGGGAACGGCCAGGCCTGGTGAGGGTACCCCTGGGCACTTCTCCTGTGCGGTAGCTTTTCCAGGCTGGATGGAGCTAGCCGGAGTATAATGCTCTTGGAGGTCCTTTATGAAAGGCCATCCCGATGTGATTCAAAGCCTTCAGGAAAGGCTTTCCGAGGAACTGGCCGCCATCTTGCAATACATGGTCCATGCGGAGATGGCGGAGAACTGGGGCTTTAAGGCTCTGGCCCGCCACCTTAAGGCCCATGCCATCACCGAGATGCGCCATGCGGAGAGGCACATCGAGCGCATCCTTTTCCTGGAGGGTTTCCCAGAGGTGAGCCGGATTGGGGAGATCCGGATTGGCAAAACAGTGGAGGAAATCCTTTTCCGGGACTACGAGGGGGAACTCCAGGCGGTGAAGGGATACAACGAAACCATGAACCTGGCCCAAAGCCTGGGGGATAACGGCACCCGGGACATGGTGGCGGAGATCCTCAAGGACGAGGAAGGCCACGTGGACTGGCTGGAGGCCCAGCGGGAACTCTTGAACCAAATGGGGTTGCCCAACTACCTCCAGTACCTGGCCGGGGAAGCGGAATAGGCTCCGTAAAGGGGTTCAGGCTCACGGGCACGCCAAATCGCCCTCGGCTACAAAACCTCAACCCACAGGGGCCTTAAGGTTCTTGCGGGCCCAGCGGTCAATGGCGGCGATGACCGCCTCCAGCTCCCGCCCAGCCTCGGTGAGGCTGTACCGGGTGCGGGGGGGCATGAAGGATTCCACCTTCTTTTCCACCACGCCTAGATCCACCAAGTGCTCCAGGCGCTGGGAAAGGGTGGCGGGGTTTACCCCCCCGATGGCCCGGGACAGCTCATTGAACCCCTTAGGGCCTTCCAGGAGAGCCCTGATGATGTGCAGGGTCCACTTCTCCTGGAGGAGGTTCAAGGCGGCATAAACAGGGCAGAAGGCCGGTTCGTGCTCGGCCATACCCCCATGGTAGCACAGGTTAAGAGGAAGCTTCCGTGGACTTTCGGGCTACCAGGGTAAGGATGGTATAGGCAGCCACGGTTTTGCCCTCCTGGTTCACCACCTCCACCGCCCACTCCACCACCCCGGACTTCTCGTCCCTAGGCCGTTTGGCCTTCACCGTGAGCCGGGCTTGCAAGGTATCCCCGATGCCCACGGGTTCGGTGAAGCGCAGGCCCTCGAGGCCGTAGTTGGCCAGGACTGGACCCGGGGCCGGATCCACGAAGAGCCCGGCGGCGGCGGAGAGGACGAAGTATCCGTGGGCCACACGCTTCCCGAAAAGGCTCTTTTGGGCGGCGATCTCGTCGGTGTGGGCGTAGAAGTGGTCCCAGGAAAGGTGGGCAAAAAGGGCAATGTCCGCTTCTGTGACCGTGCGGCGATGGGTCCAGAGGGTTTCCCCAATCTCCAGTTCCTCGTAGTACTTGCGGAAGGGGTGGATGCTGGCGGGTTTTTCCGCTCCCCTGGCGTACTCCCCGGTGAGAGCCTGCAGGGTGTGGGGATCGGCCTGGAGGGCCAGGCGGGCCAGGTGCCGCTTGACGGAAAGAAGCCCTCCCAGCTCCTCCCCGCTCCCTGCCCGTCCGGGTCCCCCGTGGAGGAGGCGGGGCAAGGGGGAGCCGTGGCCCGTGGAGCTATGGGCGTTGAAGCGGTTCAGAATGTGGAGCCGGCCCACCTCCCCGGAAAGCCCGCGGAGGTAGAAGCGGGACTCCTCGGGATCGGGGGTGGCCAGGGTGGCCGCGAGCATCCCCCCTCCCAACCGGGCCAGGCGCAGGGCTTCCTCCCGGTCCCGGTAGGGAAAGAAGGTGGCCACCGGGCCGAAGGGTTCCACCTGGTGGAGGGTTTCCGCCCAGGGATCCTCCGCTAGGAGCAGGGTAGGGGGAAAGAAGGCGCCGTCCCGCCTGCCCGGGTGCTGCCAGTACACCCTGGCCCCGGCGGCCAGGAGGGCTTCCACGGCCCTTTCCACCTCCTCCTTTTGCCCCAGGGAGGCCAGGGGCCCCAGGTCCACGCCCTCCTCCCTGGGGTCGCCCAGCTTAAGGCCCTCCAGATGCTTACGGGTGGCCTCGAGGAGGACCTCGAGGCGGCCCTGGGGTACCAGGACCCGGCGAATGGCCGTGCACCGCTGTCCGGTTTTGATGGAAAGCTCCTGGGCAATCTCCCGGGCCAGCCTCTCCACCTCCTCCTCCCCTGCCTTTTCCCCCAGGATGGCGGCGTTTAGGGAGTCGGTTTCCGCATTGAAGAGGGCGCCTCGCTCCAAAAAGGCGGGGTGGCGCCTTAAGCGGTCTGCGGTGGCCTTGGAGCCTGTGAAGTAGACGCTATCCCGGTGGTCCAGGGCCTCCAGGGCATCCCCCAGGCTTCCGGCCACGAACTGGAGGCTTCCTTCCGGCAGAAGCCCGGACTCCAGCATGAGACGCACCACTTCCTCGGCCACGTGAGCGGTGGGGGTGGCCGCCTTGGCCAGGGTGGGCACCCCTGCCAAGAAGGCAGGGGCGAACTTCTCCAAAAGGCCCCAGACCGGAAAGTTGAAGGCGTTGATCTGAACCGTGATTCCGCCCTTGGGGCCCAGAAGATGCCTTCCCAGGAAGGAAAAGTCCTTGCTTAAGGGAAGGTTTTCCTCCTCGGGGAGGAGGTTTCCCTCGGGAAGCGTCCGGGCCAAGGAGCTATAGGTGAAGAGTACCCCGATACCCCCGTCCACGTCGTACCAGGCATCCCGACGGGTTCCCCCGGTGGTGGCGTAGAGCCGGTAGAGCTCCTCCTTCCGCTCGGAGAGGTACTGTGCCAGGGCCCGAAGCCTTCGGCCCCGCTCCTGGAATCCCATGGCAAGGAGGGCTTTCCCCCCTACCTCCCTTCCCCAGGCCACCGCCTCCTTGAGGGGCAGGCCCTCCGAGGTCACGTGGGCTAGCACCTCGAGGGTGGCGGCATCCTGCACCGGTACCCCTTCTCCTGCGCCCGTTAACCATTGGCCCATGAGATAGCTTTTTACCTTCAAGGCTTCCTCCTTGAAATCGAACTCCTTTGACTCCCTGCCCTCCAGGACAAAGGCCCGGTACACCTCCAAGTCCCGGGCCTTATGTTTCCCCTTCAGACGGTCTTAAAGGCCTCAAAAACCTCCCCGCAGGCAGCGCACTGGTAGAGCATCTTGCACAGGGTGGCCCCAAAGGTGTTCTTGAGGACCACCTCCTGGCTTCCGCACCGGGGGCAGGGGGGATCCTTCCCCGCCAGGGGAAGGGGGAGGGGTGGAGCCACGCCGTAACCCAGGAGCTTCCTTCGGGCTTCCTCGGCCATGTCCTCGGTGCTCCAGGGGGCCCTGGCCTCCACCACCTCCACCTCCTTGGCTCCTGCCTCCCGCAGGGCCTTTTCGATCTCTTCGCGGATGAGCCGTATGGCAGGGCAGCCGGAAAAGGTGGGGCGGAAGCGGACCCTGACCTTTTCCCCTTCCGCCTCCACCCCCAGGACCATCCCCATCTCCACGATGTTGAGGACGGGGATCTCCGGGTCCTTAACCCCTTTTAGGGCTTCCCAGTACCGCTCTACCATGCTTTGGCCTCCGGGTCCCAGCGGGCCACGGACTGCATCTCCGCGAGGAGGGACCAGAGGTACTCCGTGTGCTCCTGGCGGCTTTTGGGCACGTACCCTCCCTCGGGCGGCCTTAGGCCCGAGCGCACCAGGTGGGCGGTTACCTCCTCCAGGTAGGGGGCCTCGAGGGCCTTGAGATCCGGTACCACCCTTGCCTCCACCAGGGCCTCGTCCCCGGGGAGAGGCTGGAAGAGCTGGCGAACGTAGGGGAAGAGGGTTTCCAGGGCCTCCTGCGCCCGGCGGTGGGATTCCTCCGTGCCCTGGCCCAGGCGCTCCACCCAGAGGGAAGAGTGCTTCAGGTGGAACCTCTCCTCCTTTAGGATGCGGCTTGCCGCCTCGGCCAGGGGGGCGTAGGTGCTCCGGGTCGCCTCCTTAAGCCAGAGGTTCTCGTAGGCGTCAAAGAGGTACTGCCGCACCATGGTGAAGGCCCAGTCTCCCTTGGGCAGCTCCACCAGGACGGCGTTTTGGAACTCCAGGGGATCGCGGAAGTAGACCAGGCGGTCGGGGTCGGAGCCGTCCAGCTCCTGCCGGAGCTCCAACCAGACCTTGGCGTGGCCCAGCTCATCCTGGGCCAGGTTGGCGATGGCGATATCCTCCTCGAGGATGGGGGCATGCCCCACCCACTCGGAAAGCCGCTGGGCCAGGACCACCTCATCGTCGGCCCAGGCGGTGAGCCGGGCCACCAGGGCGTCCTTCAGGTAGGCCTCAATCATTCTCCACCCCCTTGGCGGTGATGAGCCCGTAGTAGCTTTGCAGGCGGTAGGTCTTTTCCTTGGCCGGGGCGAACCAGCTTTCCACCACTTCCTCCGTGGGTTCGGTCCCCACCACCAACCGTTCGGGAACCGCCCAGAAGGCCACCCCTTGGGCCTGCAGGAGGGCTTGGGCTACGGCATCCTCCGGGCCTTGCGCCAGGAAGCGGCCTACCAGGTCCCCGTAGACCATGCTCCGGCGGTGGCTCCGCTTGGCAAAGACCCAGTAGGGTTCTTCGCTTCCTCCCTCCCTCCTGCTGGGCTTCAGATCCTTTAGGCCCTCCTGGGAAACGTGAAAGAAGGCCTCGGCCGGGGCCACGAAAAGGGCGTAGGCGGAGGGGCGCCGCACGAACACGTGCCGGGCCACCAAGAGGGCGTGCTCCGGGTCAGCGGCGTGTACGGAGCCCACCATCTGGGGGGGGCTTGCCTGGGTGTCCTGCTTGATCACCTCAAACCGGGGCCACTCGGTTCCCCACATGGTCTCCTCCTAATCCGCGGCCTGGGCCAGGCGGCGCTTACCGTAGGCCTCGAGGGCCTCCCGCACCCAACGGCCCTCCTCGTGGGCCCTCCTCCTGGCCATGAGCCGGTGCCGGTTCATGGGGCCTTCCCCGTTGATCACCTTCCAGAACTCATCCCAGGGGATGGGCCCATGGATCCAGTTGCCCGTCTTCTCGTCGTAGCGGAGGTCGGGGTCGGGGATGGTAAGCCCAGCGTCCAAGAGCTCGGGGACATGCTCGTTCAGGAACTCCTGGCGCACCTGGTCGTTGGTCTTGGTCTTGATGCCCCAGCGGAGAAGGAGGGGGGTGTGGGCGGAGTCGGTGTCGTGGGGCCCGGCCATCATCAGGGTGGGCCACCACCAGCGGTTCAGGGCATCCTGCACCATCTGGCGCTGTTTCTTGGAGCCCCTGGCGTAGAGGAGAACCGCCTCCTTCCCCTGCTTGTGGTGGAAGGTTTCCTCAGCGCAGATGCGGACCATGGCCCGGGAGTAGGGCCCGTAGGAGCACTGGGCCAGCATGGTCTGGTTCTTTATGGCCATGCCGTCCACCAACCAGCCGATGATGGCCACGTCCGCCCAGGTGAGGGTGGGATAGTTAAAGATGTTGGAGTACTTGGCCCTGCCGGAAAGGAAGGCCTCCACCATTTCTTCCCGGGTGATCCCCAGGGTTTCGGCGGCGTGGTAGAGGTATTGCCCGTGTCCGGCCTCGTCCTGAACCTTGGCCAGCAGGATGAGCTTCCGCCGGATGGAGGGAGCCCGGGTAATCCAAGCGCCCTCAGGAAGCATGCCCACCCACTCGCTATGGGCGTGCTGGGAGATCATGCGGATGAGCTGGCGCCGGTACTCGGCGGGCATCCAGTCCCCGGGCTCGATCTTTTCCCCCCGGGCAATACGGGCCTCAAACTCCTCAAGCCTTTCCTGGTAGTCGGGATCCTCTGGGTAGCCGATCTTGAGCTTAACCATTCTCGCCTCCTTTCTCCTTATTAGCCTCCACGCCCAAGGCCCTCAGGATGAGGGTGGCGTAGGCTTCCGAAAGTTCCTCCAAGGTAAGGGGCCCTTCGGGCCGGTACCACTGGTACGTCCAGTTCAGGGCGGAAAGGACAAAGAGGGTGGCCAGGCGGAGGTTTTCCACCCGGAAGACCCCTTGTTCCATTCCTTCCCGGATCACCGCCTGCACACCTTCCTCGTAGCGGCGCCTTAAGGCCTTGGCCTCCTCCAGAAGGGGAGGGGAGAGGTGTTTCCACTCGTGGAAGAAGACCGTGGCCCGGGGAAGTTCCTGGGCGATGACCTCAAGGTGGCCCCGTACCAGGCTTTTCAGCTTGGACACGGGGTCGCCCTTAAGCCCTTCCAGGACCCCCAGGAACCTCTCCGCAGCCTGGCGCACCACCTCCAAGAGGAGCTCCTCCTTGGAAGTGATGTGGGCGTACAGGCTTCCCCCCTGGAGGTTGAGGTGCTTGGCCAGCTCCCGCATGCTGGTGGCGTGGTAGCCTCGCTGGCTGAAGAGGTAGCCTGCAACGGTGAGGATTTGCTCGCGCCGCTCCATGGCTAACGGTCGTTTGTTAGGGTAGCACACCTAAGGCGAAGGGACAAGTGTCCCACCTCACAATCTGCCGAGGCCGGAGCCCGAACCAGGTGACGGGCTATCCCTAGCTTGGGGAAGGTTAAAGCTCGGGCAGCCTCAAGGCCGCCTCCCTAAGCCGTTCCCTCGAGGCGTGCAGGTAGATCTGGGTGGTGGCGATGGACTCGTGGCCTAGGAGATCCTTTACGGCGTCCAGCTCCACGCCGTTTTCCACCAGCAAGGTGGCGTAGGCGTGGCGGAGCTTGTGCGGGGTGAAGCGCCTGGGATCCAGGCCCGCCCTTAGGGCCGCCTCCCGGAACCTAGCCTCCACGTACCGGGCGGAGGGAACCCTGCCCCGGTGCCTTCCCTGAGTGAAAGTGAAAATACTCACATTACCCTGGGGTGGCCCCAACTCCAGAAGCACCTCCCGGGCGGTCCTGGAAAGGGGCACCAGCCTTTCCTTGTTCCCCTTACCCACCACCCGGATGGCCACGGGAACCGAGCCCTCGAGGATCACGTTCCGGCCCTTCAGGGAAAGGGCCTCGGAGATGCGAAGCCCCGTGCCGTAGAGGAAGCGGGCCAGGCGGCTGAGGAGCCTAGCCTCCTTTTCGGCTTCCAGAGCCTCGAGGAAACGCTTGAGCTCCTCCGGAGCGGGGTGCAAGGGGAGCCTGCGCCCGGCCTTAGGGCGGCCGATGCCCTCCGTGGGATCGGACACGGCTTCACCCTTGACCTGGGCCAGGTAGCGGTAGTAGCTGCGGAGGGCCGCTAAGAACCCCTGCACCCTCCTTGGGGCCCAGCGCTCCTTGAGGAGGAGCGCCCGGACCGCCTCAGGGCCTGGGGTGAAATCCTCTTCCTGGAGGAAACGGAACCATAGGGCCAGGTCCTGGAGGTAGCGGCGCACCCCCCTAGGGGAGTACCCTCGCTCCAAAAGGAGGTATTCGGCATAGGGGGCCAGGGGTTGAAGGGCCTTCTCGGGCTTTTTAATGCCGAGGGATTTCCAAATAAGAGCGGGTTCCACGGGGGTAGTATAACATATGCGCGAAATGTACCTTTCGCGAACAAATATTTTGGCATAGATTCGCCCCTCAGCACCGCAGGTAACCCGGTAGAACCTCGGCCAGTTCGCAAGGCCTGGGCAGCAACGCCATAAGCTCGGGCGAAGGGGAAGCGGTGTTGCCTTCTTTAAGCATCACGTACTGGTCGCGGGTGATGGGAGCGAAGGGGAAGGGGGAAAGGAGGGGCACCAGGAGGTCCATGAGGGGCAAAGGGATGGGCAGGAAAGGCTTCTTGCGGCCCACGGTGCGCATGACGAGCGCCAGGAGCTCCCGGAAGGTGTACTCCTTGGGCCCCACCAGGTCATGAGCGCCAAAAAGCCCCCGCTCCAGGGCCAGGGCGAAGGCCTCCGCCACGTCCCCCACGTACACCGGGCGGAAGGGAAAGCGCCCGTCCCCGATGAGGGGCACGAAGGGCAAGGGAGCGCACACCAAGCCCCGGAGGATTTTCCCGAAAAACTCGTCCCCGGGGCCGAAGATGAGGCTCGGGCGGAAGATGGTCCATTTTAGGCCGCTTTGCCGCACCAGCTCCTCCCCTTCCGCCTTGGTTTCGTAATAGCGGCTCCCCGTGCCCTTCCGCGCCCCCAGGGCGGACATGTGGAGAAGCCGTTCCACCCCCGCCTCCCGCATGGCCAGGAGGAGGTTTTTCACCCCCTCCACGTGCACCGCCCGGAAGCTCTGGCCCCGTTCCCGGATGACGCCCGCCAGGTAGATGGCGGCCTCCGCCCCCTTCACGTCGGGCACCTCCCGGGTGATGTCCCCCTGCACGAAGACCGCCCCTTGGGGAAGAGGGCGGGAGCTTCGGGCCAGAACGATGGGGGTATGCCCCCCCTGGAGGAGGCGGTCCACCAGGTGCCGCCCCACGAAGCCCGTGCCGCCGACGACGAAGACCCGCATCAGGCGGCTTCCAGAGCGCTCTGAGCCTCGGCCTCGAGGCCCTCCAGGTCCAGAAGGTACACCTTGCGGTAGGCCGTGGCGATGAGCCCCTCCCGCCGCATATCGGAAAGGAGCTTGGACACGGACTCCCGGGTGGAGGCGGTGGCGTCGGCGATCTCCTCGTGGGACACGGTCACGTAAAGCCCCCCTTCGTCGCGGAAGGAGGCGGGGGTGTCCGCCAGGAAGAGGAGGTAGCGGGCGATCCGGGAGCGGAGCTCCCCCGTCTGCAAGTGGGTCTCGTAGGCCAGAACCCGCCGCATCTGGCGGGCCAGGTTGCGGGCCACCTGGTGCAGGGCCTCGTGGTCCATGCGCCTTGGGTCAAAGCCCTGCACCACCGCCTCGGTCATGGCCTCGGCGGCGTAGCGGTGGCGCTTGCCCTCGAGGGCCTCCTCCCCAAAGTAGTCCCCGGGAAGAACGTGCCTGAGGGTCAGGGTGCGGCCATCGGGGAGGAGCTCCACGATCCGCACCAGACCCGACTCCAAGCGATACAGGGTGTGGGCGGGGTCCCCCGCCAGGTAGACGATCTCCTTCCGTCCCATCCGTTTCATGCTGCCTCCTCCCAAAACACCTGGGGAAGCCCCCCCAGGTCCTCCACATAAAGGGCTCCAAGCCGCTTGGCCTCCTCCGCCGTGGCCCCCGCCCCGCCCAGGGCCACCCGGGGGGCGACCCCAGCCAGGGCCCCGTCGGGAAGCGCCCGGAGGCTTTCCACAAGGAGGGCCGAGAGCACCACCCCCCGGGCCCCCAGGGCCTGGGCCAAGGCCTTGAGGTCGGGAAGGGGGGTGTCGGGGCCCAGGTAGAGGGCGGGAAGCCCCTGGCGGCGCAAGAGGTAGGCGGCCATCATGGCCCCGATCTCGTGCCGCTCCCCCGGGGGGGTGGTGACGAGGATGGGGGTGCCTTGGGGGTAGCCCGCAAGGTCCAAAAGCTCCTGGAGCCTAGCCCGGAGGAAGGTGGAGGCCAAGTGCTCCTGGGCCACGGACACCTCCCCCCGGTGCCAGGCCTCGCCGATCCCCCGCAAGACGGGCACAAGCACCTCCCGCACCACTCCCTCGGGGCCCAGTAGGCGCACCCCCCGGCGGAAAAGGGCCTCCGCTTGGGGAAGGTCGGCGGCGAGGAGCGCCGCCCTCACAGCCTCCGCCAAGGCCTCGGGGCGGGCGCCTTCGGCCAGGACGCGGCGGATGGCGGCCTGAGGGGTGGCCCCCTCCTCCAGGAGGCAGCGGATGCGCTTGAGGGCCTCCACCTCCTCCTCGCGGTAGAGCCGGTGCCCCCCCGGGGTACGCTCAGGCCGAGGAAAGCCGTAGCGGCGCTCCCACTGGCGCAGGACGTGGGCGGAAAGGCCGGTGATGGCCTCCACCTCGGCGATGGTGTACGCCCCGCTTCGGGTCATGCCTTCAAGGTAAAGGTTTGTATAGGTTTTGTCAAGTCTATGTACCAGGACTTTACCCACATCTCCGTTTCGTGGTAAATCTCCCCTTGCGGGCGCAGCCCGTATCTGGTACCGGGGGTGATCCATGGACATGCTCAAGGTGGCCGAGGCCAGGCTCCAGGAGTTC